>Ga0105106_10002175_pt1 | contig 14123 bp, 10 predicted proteins | sample PPLLaktember2015_5_FD_79109 | JGI IMG/M metagenome (GOLD analysis project Ga0105106, IMG submission 79109) | Freshwater sediment microbial communities from Prairie Pothole Lake near Jamestown, North Dakota, USA - PPLs Lake P8 Core (1) Depth... | ecosystem: Environmental > Aquatic > Freshwater >...
ACGCTCCCCAGATAAAGAACTCGAGAAACATCATTCCGCTGAGTTGAAGGTAGGTCGATTTCTTCATGACGCCCTCGTTATGGTAGACTCACGGTGGTTCCCGTTCTCACCAAGCGGTAGGCCGCCAGCACGATGCGAAGGCTGTTGACGGCGTCGGCAAGGTGGGTGCGCAGATCCTCGTCCTTCCGAATGCAGCGGAGGAAGTACTCCTGTTCCCTGTCGCACAACTCCTGGTGCCCCGGCTCGTCGCTCGTGTCAATCCGCCGGTTTTGCATCGTCGCGGCATCGTGGCGAAGAAGCGACGACGTTCTGGTGTGGGAATCGATGTCCGCCGATCCTGAGTCCTTCTCGCCGTGCGGCTCCGCGATGCTGACGCTCCCGTTCGGGCCGATCACGTCCTTTACGAAGTAGGCGGTTTCGCTCATCATGGGCCCCCAGCCGGCCTCATACCACCCGACCGACCCATCCTCGAACACCACCTGGAGGTGGCCGTAGTTGTACATGGCAGGAGCGATTTCGGCCGTAAGCCGGGCTCCGACCGCGTGCACCCGGACGGGACGGGACCGGGTCATCTGGCACATGACGTCGACATAGTGCACTCCGCAATCCACGATCGGCGACATCGACTCCATCAGCTTCTTGTGGACCGCCCATGTCTCGCCGCTGCTCTGCTGGTTCAGATTCATTCTCATCACAAGCGGCTTGCCGAGCGTTCGCGCCTCTTCGATGAAGCGCTGCCAGGCCGGATGATGTCGGAGGATGTAGCCGACCACGACCTTCTTCCCGGACTGCATGGCCCGGGCGGCAATCTCCTCTGCCTCCACGACCGTCCCGGCCAGCGGCTTCTCGACAAACACGTGAAGACCCGCGTCCAGAGCCTTCATGGCCAATGTGTGATGGGTCTCGGGGTAGGTGCACACAGCGATGGCACCGGGAGAGGCGGAGGCGATGGCGGCATCCAGGGAGGGAAAAACCGGCACGCCTCCCAGTTCCGCGCCCAGGCGGGCGGCCCTTTCGCCGGATCGGTCGACAAGCCCCGCGAGCGCGAATCCCTTCACACGGGCATAGGCACGGGCGTGCGACGAGCCCATGTTTCCGCAGCCGACAACAACGACCTTAACGGGATCCATGGGCGGGTCAACGATTCAATTCGACAAGCCAGATGTTCCGGTACTGGACGAGATTGCCGTGATCCTGCAGGAGCAGCCCACCCGGCAACTTCACGTCGTCCTCGACGGCCCCGCCCGTCACGCCGGGGATCACGAGATCTTCGTGGATCACCACACCGTTGTGGAGCACACTGACAACAGCATCATGGGACTTTGTTCCGTCCGCTTTAAAGCGGGGAGCATGGAACGTGATGTCATACGTCTGCCACTGGCCGGGGGGCGCGCACATGTTGACGCGGGGAGCGCTGACCTTGTAGATGCCGCCGCACTCGTCGTCCGCTCCCGAGAGGCCGTAGCTGTCGAGCACCTGCACCTCGTATCGTCCCTGCAGACGGACGCCGCTATTCCCTCTCGCCTGCTCTCTGGCCTCCGGCATGAATGGAGCCCGAAATTCAATGTGCAGCTGGAAATCAGAGAACTTCTGCTTCGTCATGATGTCCCCTGTTCCCGGGGCCACATGGAGCACTCCGTCGGCAATCCTCCAACCCACCGGTGTCTCCCGTTGCTTCGGGTCCCGCCGCTCCCAGCCTGCGAGGCTTGTTCCGTCGAAAAGGATGACGGCTCCGGGTGGCGGCGCAGCGCCAAGGCATGGGGAGAGCCGCACAATGTGCTTCAGTTCGAAGCGATCAACATCTGTTCCGCTCGTTTTGCCCCGGAGGACCCCGTTTGCAAGAGACACCGACCAGTCCGGAAACTGCGCAATCGTCAGGCGATCGCCCTCCAGTTTCCCGTCAAGCACCACGCTTGAGAGAAGATTGTCCCACAGGGAATCCCGCCTGTCGAAATCGCTCTGCGCCAGAAACCGGTAACTGTCCCCGCCGAGAGCGATCGCCCGCGCGACAACCGGCTTCACCTCTCCTGTCCGGGACACGACGTGCCCGCGCCAGTCCCCCATCACCGGGTCGGGGGACGCTTCTTCCTCCCTGGTGACACTTCCCGAAGGAGCACAGGAGGCGACGAATATCGCCGCCAGGGATGCCACGGCGAATCGAACAACAGAGCCTGGATTCATGCGGAGTCCTCTCTGAATTGTCAAGGGAGACCAGAAATTTCGAAGACGTTCATCGAGTCGAAGCAGGTGGGTGGAGCAGAAGAGCCGGCCTTCCGGCCGCTTAAATCTGTCTTGGAAACTTACGCCAGGGAAGGCGTAAATGCAAGGTACGTCAACGCCTGGAACCGCGTCAGGTATCGCCGATTCATCATCCTCAGGAGAGCCATCTCCTTGCTCATGTTGATCCAGCTCCTTACCTTGGGCCAGATATCACCACAGGGGGGCGAACATCATGGTCCGGAAAAGCCGGAGGGAGTTCCTCCGCAACACGACGATGGCCGGTGTCGGGCTTGCGCTCGGAAGTGCGGCGACCGGCAGCCACACCCACGGTATGCTCGCGCAACCCGCGCGCCTGGCTCCCGCCGGCGAGCCGCTGAAGAAGGTGCGGATCGGATATGTCGGGGTCGGCGGAATGGGAACCGCCCATGTGAGCAACCTCCTGAAGATCGAGGGGGCGGAGATCCGCGCCGTGTGTGACATCGTAGATGACCGGGTCCGCCGGGCGCAGGACATGACCGTGAAAGCGGGGCAACCCCGTCCGGAGGGGTATTCGCGCGGCGAGGAAGACTTCAAGAGATTGTGCCAGCGAGACGACCTCGACCTCATCTACAACGCGACGCCGTGGGAGTGGCACGTTCCGGTCTGCCTGGAAGCGATGAATACTGGCAAGCACGCGGCAACGGAGGTCCCCGCCGCCTATACGATCGCCGATTGCTGGCGCCTGGTAGAAACATCAGAAGCGACCGGTCGGCACTGTATCATGATGGAAAACTGCAATTACGACAGTGTCGAGATGATGATCCTGAATATGGTGATGCAGGGGGTGCTGGGGGAACTCCTTCACACCGAATGCGGATACCTTCACGACCTCCGGGATGTGAAGCACAACATGGAGGCAGAGGGAGTCTGGAGGCGGGCCCATTCGATGAAGAGGAACGGAGACCTCTACCCGACGCACGGCCTCGGCCCCATCGCACAGTGCCTCGAGATCAATCGCGGGAACTGCTTCGAATCAGTAGTTGCGTTCGGCACGAAGACGCGCGGTCTTCATCTCTATGCCGTCGAGCGGTTCGGTCCGGACAGCCCGCAGGCGAAGGAGACATTCGCCCTGAGCGACGTGGTCATCACGCTTCTCCGGACGATGAGGGGGGAGACGGTCATCCTGAAGCACGACACAAATGCTCCCCGGCCGTACAGCCGCGACATTCTTGTTCAGGGCACGAAGGGGATCGTGCGGAAATACCCGGAACCGCTGGTGCACATCGAAAAGAGAAGCCCGGCACATGAATGGGAACCGGTGGAAGCCTATCTGAAGGAGTACAACCATCCGGTCTGGGCCGAGCTGGAGGAGAAGAGCAAGGGTGCGGGTCACGGCGGGATGGACTTCATCGAGGACTACCGCCTGGTGGACGGCCTGCTCAAGGGTGCCCCTCCCGACATGGATGTGTACGATGCCGCGGTTCTCAGCGCCGTGACGGAATTAAGCGCGGAATCGATCTCGCGCGGCGGGGAGCCGGTCCCCTTCCCAGATTTCACCCGCGGGATGTGGAAGACCCCGAGAGCGCTGGAGGTCATGAAGAAGGAGTGAGGCCGGGCTTTCCTCCCCGTCGCTACTGATACGTCGCGTTGAACTGCACGCTGACCGAATACCCCGAGAGTCTTTCCCTCCCGGAGTTGGTTGAGTTCTGCACCGACGACTATCGAAACGACCCTGCAATGCCAAGGGTCCAGTCTGCACCCACCTACCAGATCTTCCCGGCCTTGACGCAGATGGCCAACCCCTCGTCAGTGGATGTTGCGGTGCCCTTTGCATCGAGTGACCCCCCCAGGCCCGCGGACGCGAGACACGGTGTATCCGATTCTTGGTAAACCACTAGGTGGTGGACCTCCGTTCCGGGGAAGGCCTGCTACGATAGAATGACCCGCCATACTCGTACCCCACCCGGAACATCTCCAGGATATTCTCCACTGCGATCCCGTCGTGCAGTGAATGATCGGAGGCGAGGATATACCCTCCGCCGGGCGCGGCAATGTCAATCGCTTCCCGCACTTCAGCGGCTACTTCCGCCGGGGTCCCGAATGGCAAGGTGCGCGATGAATCAATGTTGCCGATCAGACAGAAACGATTTCCATATTTCTCTTTGATGGCGCGCAGATCCATCCCTGCGGTCCGTTGAAGTGGGTGAATCGAAGCAATCCTGGTCTGCGCCAAATCGTCAAGATAGCCTGTAATGTGCCCGCAGGAATGAAGCAACACAGGCACGTGCAGGCTGTCAATGTACTCAATCAGGTCGTTCAGATACGGGAGGATGAACTTGCGAAAATGCGGCAGCGACACCAGCTCGTGGGTGCTGTCCCCGAAATCGTCGCTGATCCACATGCCGATGCAGCCCGCCGCCACGGACAGTCGGGCGGCTTCCTTCTGGTATTCATTCGAGATCTTCAGCACATCCGTGACGAGGTCGGGCTCGTCATACAGGGCATAACAGATTCTTTCATACCCCAGGAGCATCCAGGCGGTGCTCAGCGGGCCGCCGACCCCTCCCGTCAGCGCAATATCGTCGTTCTCCATCTCTGCCGCCCTCCTGATTTCCGAATCACGGCCGGGCAGAGTTGGGTCCGGAGGGCGATAGCCGCGCAATTGCTCCCGATCTTTGATGGGATAGTCGATCGGAGCGTCAATCGGCCACGAGGCGTCATTTTTCTGAAAGGTCGTACCCCATTCATCCACGTACACGTTCTCGGCAAGGTACTTCGGCTGGAGTCCTGTAAATCCCCCGAAGGGCACCCAGACCCCGTCGTGGTTCAGCGCCAGCGCGCAGCGGACTGCATCGCTCCCGTTGTATGACTCCGGCCGGGTTCCGATCAACTTCTCGTACAGTGGCTGCTGAAACAGAAAATCAAACATCGGCACCCGATCCGGTACCTGCAGCCGCAGCGCGGCCATGAACCGTTCTTTGCGTGTCATCAACTCTCTTTCCTGTCAATCATGACTCACCCTCATCCCCCGCAACGGTCCGAATCTGACATCCGATCCCGGTGCCCCAAGAACCACCAGATCATTGACGGGAAGGGACACAGTCCTTTTTCCCGCTACAAACGAAGGTGAATCCTGTTCTCGGGGACCTTCCTGGAACGGCGCAAACATGATGCCTGGCTTGGCTTCGGTGAAAACGCGCGCGAAGGTCGGGCTACAACATCCCGGCGTGCCTGTGAGTCTCCTCGATCATCGCCAGGTAGTTGCGGACCGGGACATAGCTCGGTATCGAATTTCCAGAACCCAGTGCGTACCTCCCCCGGCCGCCACATGTTTCGAGCAGAAAACGGACATGCTCCCGCACCCCCTCCTCGGGCGCGCCGGAGAGTATGTTGATGTCGAGCCCGCCGAGCACCGCCAGACGGTCACCAAACCGTGCCTGAAACTCCTGCACCGGAACAATGGCGTCCTCGTACGAGTGCTTCCCGTCGATGCCCACATCGTCTATCAGGTCGCCGATGATCGGGATGATGTTTCCACAGGAATGAAGGAAGTACGGTACCCCTCGCTTGTGCGCCATCGAGGCAAAGCGCTTGTGCCATGGAAGCACGTATTTCCTGAGGTGGTTCGGGGAAATCATTGTGGCTGATTTATACCCCATATCGTCGCCCGGGAAAATCGCAATCAGCCGGTCAAAATCCACGATCTGCTCGTAGAACTCAACCATCAGCTGGCCCAGACGGTCCGACACAGCGGCGACGAGGCCCGGGCTCTCGTAGAGTGCGATGGAGAGCCCTTCAAACGACATCATCCAGGAGAGATGTTCGAACACGCCGCCGGCGTGTGAGAAGATCATTCCCATCCCCTCCGGCACGTGATCGTTCAGATACTCGTAGGCCGAGAAATCGAACTCCTTCACCGAAGGCCAGGGGTAGCTGTCGAAATCCTCCCATGTTGCGATCACACCCTGGTGTTCATCGGTCCATTCCCGGCTCCTCGCGGAGCCGGGAGCGGTGTCGGGGACGGCGTTCCGCCTGTCCGGGAGGGGCAGGCTCTCCTCATACCGCACGAAATCGTACCCCATCCGGTACCAGAACTCGATCATGTTGTCGAGGTACGCCAGACGCTCATCCCTGTCGACCCCCCCGGTAGCCCAGCGGCAGCCCAGGATGTCCGTGAGGATCGGCTTCATGACGACTTCGTCTACATTGTACTCGACGAGAGGGACACGCGTGCTTCGCGTCTTTCCCGAGAGTATACCCATGAACTCGGCCGCGTCAGGTCGGGGGGTATACGCGAATGTACTGACGGTCATACCGTGTTCTCTACTATTTGATACTGGTCTTCAATGCGATGAGTTGCCTGGCATATGCGACGTCCCGCTTGTTCTTGTAGAGGATCGTCAGGCCACGGATCTTGCCAAATTCCTTCCCCTTTCTGTACTGCTGCTTCAACTCTGCGGACAGGGAGCTCTTCGATATCGCATCCTCTGCCTTGTCAGTGAAGTAGAAGGTGGTTCGAAAGGAGCCTTTGACAATGGAAAGCCAGAAAATTGTCTTGGACTTTCTGGACACCTTGAGGAGCCAGCTTTTCCCGTCAAGGTAGTATCGCCACTGCTCGATGAAGTCGGGATGGTTTTGATGAATGTACTCGAACAACATCAGCCAGAGCGCCTTTGACTTGCCGATGTGCGAGTAGATGACTTCTTGGGTCGGAAAGCTCTCCTTGTCCGTCAGGACGGGCTGTTCCATCGTGAACCTCCTGTTTCTCGTGCCGCCAACCCTGTGGACCGCATAGGTAGCCGGCGTTGACGTGCTTTCCCATCAATTTACGGTAGTAGATGCACCCCTGTGGAGCGCATTCCATCGTTGGTCGGACCGTGCATGCCGGCAACGTATGCCGAGCGACACAAAATAGCAAGCCCGGGACATTGCTGCCCGGGCCTCCTGGGTGTCCTCAGTCATCCCGCCTAGCAGGTGTGAGCACCCTGCATTAGGTTAGGTTCCCTGCTATTTGAAGGAACCCTCGGAGACACCATACCAGGCAAGGGGAGGAGTGCTGTATGCACGGATGACGTCGGTCGCAGAGAGCTTCATGCCGTCTATGTTCCCACCTCTCCCGTGTGCCACCACCTTCAGGGGCAACCTGAAAGTATATGCAGGAGGGGGTGGAAAACCGTCCGGAAGAGTAAGACCGGGCGGCAATGGCGGGGCCGGGAGTGCCAGAGACCTATACCCCTGGTAAGTGCCTTCCCATACTCCACCGCTTGCCATGGTCATTGTGAACGACCCGTGCACAGGACCCTCGCCTGCGGCGTTCATTGTAGAACTCAGGTAGTGGAGCATCGTTCCAGGCTCTGTTGTTCCATCCTCATATGTCACGCTGACGGCCTCGTGTAGTTCCACGTCCTTCAGATGCCAAATACCTCCTGGCACCTTCCTGATTGCCGGGTTTGCAGGATAGGGCGATGGAAAAGGTGGCATGGGGTAGTGAAGCATAGTGAGACTGGTGATGGCCTTCTTTTCAAGCGACGGGGCGCCTTGCACCGACTGGTCTGTCGGCGACACCGGTGCGGCCGGGTTGTCCGAGCACCCAATCAGCACAAACACGGTGCTCGCCGCCAGCAAGAGAACGAAAGGAAGAGCTTTCATGACCTGACCCTTTCTGGATTGTTGTGTGATATGAGGGTGGCCCGGACAATGCCACCGCCGGGCCGGGATGGTCGCTGCCGCACACACCCTCTGTCCCAGGCGTGAGGATGTGTGCGGCCGACTTCACCTATTTCAGAAGCAGCAAACGCCTCGCCTGCACAAAGTCGCCCGTCGAGAGACGGTAGAGGTACACACCGCTCGAGAGACCGGAGGCGTCAAACGTGACCTCGTGCACTCCGGCATCCGCGCGCCCCCTCACCAGCACTGCCACCTCCCGCCCGAGGAGATCGTAGACTGCCAGCGTCACATCACCTGCCGACGGCAGCTGATACCTCACGACCGTGGTCGGATTGAATGGATTCGGGTAATTCTGTTCGAGGACGAAATGCTTCGGCAGTTCATATGAGGCTTCGACTCCCACTGCAGGCGACGGCGGGGTGTATTCCCAAACGTCTCCCGTGCCCGAATATCCCCCATCCGAGGTCCCCGAAATCACGTAGATCCTGTTATCAACGACAGCACCCGCGAACCACGCCAGGGGCAGCGGCATGTCCTCCAGCGTCTCCCACGTGTCGCTCGCCGGATCGTACACCTCGACGGCGGCCAGCGCCCCGGTCATCGAATTGGTCCCCCCTATGGCATAGATCTTTCCGCGCACCAGATACGTCTGAAAGCCATATCTTGGAGTCAGCATGTCACGTTTCCGTGCCCAGGTATTTGTCTGTGGGTCAAAGGCATACACATTTGCATATGAAGTGCCCTCCAATCCTCCACCGAACGCATAGACCAATCCATTGTAGACGGTTACGGCGACGTCCCCCGCGGCCCCGGGCATCGGTTGTTTTGCTGTCCACGTATCTGTGGCAGGATCATATGCCTCACAGTTGCGTTCGCTCGCGTTGCCACCGATGTTGTAGATGATCCCATCGACGACACCGGCCTGCGCGCCCCTCCTCGGACTGAGCATATCCTTCTTAGTCGACCAGGTATTTGCCACAGGATCGTAAGCCTCCAGTTTGCTGGTCGGAGTGGGGTAACCGCCGCCAATGGCGTAAATTGTATTGTTCACGACAGCGGAGGAAAGCCACCCTCTTGGAGTGGGCATAGGCTCCTTTGGCTCCCATGCTTTCGATGAAACATCGCACGCTTCATTTGCTGCCAGATCGCTCCAGGGCGCGACAGTGGCTCCCCCGATGACGTAGACCTTCTGGTCAATTACACCTGCTGTAAGCGCTCCCCGTAGCGTGGGTATGCGCGTTATCTTTCTCCAGCCCACCGCCGGATCAAACTCCCATATGTCTCCCGTGCCCGATTGTCCCCAATCCGGCGACCCTGAGATCACGTAGATCTTCTCATTGACGACGGCGCCCGCAAACCACGCGAGAGCCTCGGGCATGTCCGCCAGCGTTTCCCATGTGTCCGCGACTGGATCATATGCTTCGACGGTTGCCAGGGCTGTGCCATTTGATTGGGTTCCGCCTATGGCGTAGATCTTTCCGCCAACCAGGTATGCCTGAAAGGCAAATCGTGGGGTCGGCATGTCACGTTTCTGCGACCAGGTGTTTGTCTGCGGGTCATAAGCGTACACGTTTGCATATGGCGTGTTGTCCATTCCTCCGCCAAACGTGTAGACCAATCCGTTGTAGACGGTCACGGCGACGTCCCCCCCGGCCCCGGGCATCTCCTGCTTCGATGTCCATGTATTCGTGGCGGGATCATATGCCTCGCAGTTCCGCTGGTTCCTGTTGCCGCCAACATTGTAGATGATGCCGTTGACCACCCCCGCCTGCGCACCCCTCCTCGGACTGAGCATGTCCTGCTTTGTCGACCAGGTATTTGTCGCAGGATCGTAGGCTTCCACTTTGTTGGTGGGCGTGTCAGGACCTCCGCCAATGGCATAGATGATGCCGTCCACGACAGCACCGGAAAGCCACCCTCTCGGAGTTGGCATAGGCGCCTTCGCCTCCCAAGAGTTCAATGAAGGATCGTATACCTCATTGGCTGCAACAGGCGTGAAGGATACAGATGTGACCCCTCCGATGGCATAGATCTTTCCGTCAACGACTTGCGCGGCAAGCGCTCCTCTTCCCGTGGGCATCTGCGTCCTCTTTGCCCATGCATCATTCTGTGCCCGGGCGTCTGGATGGATCAGGACTGCGGAGAGAAGAATCAGACAGCATGTCATCAGGTCCGGCCGCCCGCCGGGACGACGAAACCACGATACATGTCGCATAGATCCTCCTGTGTATGGGGTTGGTGAATCCCAGCGTTGCTCTCGCTCTTCAATCGCGCACATCCAAACAGAGTGCCATCAAATCTCGGAGGGCGAGTTATGACGCCAAAGCAGTGTGACTCTTGCACTTACGGGAGGGTCGGTGTGGGGTGAAGCCGCGTGGAGCCCCCGTCAAAACCTCGTCAACCTTGACGAATTGAAGGAATCCGACGAGGCTTCAACGATGTCAGTGGAGGATCAGGCAGCCGGTCGGACACCAACCAGGCCGAGTGACAGGTAAGAGGAAGGAAGGGACCCCGACCCTGACGGGCGAGGCCGGAGGGGACGACTAGGACTTTTCGATATGCAGCTTTGCCATCTTGTACCGCATGGTGTGTTCAGAGATCTGCAGAAGACGTGCGGCCCTGGATTGATTCCAGTGACAGCTGTCAAGGGCTTCTCTGATCAATCGCTCTTCGTAATCAGCCAGGTTCTCACCGAGGGACTTCATCGGTGAACCATCCTCGTAGATTCTGCCCGCACTCTTCAATTCCTTCTGCAATTCCGGCGGGAGTACTTTTCTGTCTATGATTCTTTGCTTCGCGTTCGTCAGCGTCACCAGCCGTTCGACGAAATTCGACAGCTCCCGCACGTTGCCGGTCCACTGCCGTCGCTTCATGTAATCCAGGACTTCTTCATGAAAGCCATCTATTTCCTTCCTCTGTTCACGCGAGAACATCGTCAGGAAATGATCGGCCAACAACGGGATGTCTTCAACTCTCTCGCGAAGCGAGGAGACAACAATAGGATATACGTTCAGGCGGTAATACAGGTCTTCCCTGAACCGCTTCCCCATTACCATGTCCCGAAGCGATGAACTCGATGCGGAAATGATCCGCACGTCGATCGTCCGCGTCTGGTTGCTGCCAACCGGACGGACTTCCTGGTCCTGCAACACCCTCAAGAGCTTGGACTGCATCTCGACCGGGAGGTTGTTGATCTCGTCCATGAAGAGTGTCCCGCCGTCGGCTTCCTGAAGCAAGCCCTTCCGGTCAGCCACGGCGCCCGTGAACGCGCCCTTGACGTGACCGAACAGCTCGCTCTCGACCAGGTGCGGTTGAATCGCACCGCAATCGATCGCCACGAACTTGCTCTCGCTCCTGCTGCTCAGCCTGTGCAGGGCCCGCGCGACCAGCTCTTTTCCGGTCCCGCTTTCCCCCTCCAGGAGAATTGTGACGTCGCAGCGCGCGGCCGCTTCGATGGCAACAAGCAGGCTGATGAATTTCTCGCTCTTGCCGAGCAACCCGAGCGTCGCGTACTTGCTCAGGAGAGCATGCTTCGACGGCGGCACCGTGAAATACCGGGCGATCTCCTGGGTGCAGCGCAGGAAAGGGGAGCTAATCGCCGAAACCTTCCCGGCCAGCGAAAGATCCACATCCGTGAACGGACCGCTCTCTTCATTCCTGAGGAGCAGGAGTGTTCCGATAACGACGTTCTCCGCCTTGAGCGGGACGCAGATCGCCGACTTCGCCCGGACTCTCTCAAACAGCCTCTTCCGAAACCTGCCGTCTGAGCGGATATCCGGGCTCAGGAAGGGCGAGTCGTTCAGGACGACCCACCCGCTGATGTTGGTGTGGACGAAGTGACTCTGTTCGTCGTCCGCGTTCTTCTGCGCAAACACCGTCCTCAAGGTGTCGCGCGTCCTGGGATTGACCAGCATCACCAGCGCCGCATCCGAGCCCACGAGGGCGGATGCCTTTTCCACCACCAGCCGGAGCACCTCCTCGTAGTCGTTTTGCCGGCCCAGTATGTGGGCCAGGTCGACCAGGGATTCCAGCTTTGCGTACCCGTTGTCCGCTACGGTTTGATCCATGCTTCGAACCCGGCTGCTTTCAGGTATTCCACAAACCGCGGATCTCCGCGAACGCTCTGCCATTCCGGATCCACATACAGAAAGTGCAGCTTGGGATCACGCTCCTGGATGGATGTGCCCACCCACGCCAGGGCCTCTTCCTGTCTTCCCGCATGGGCAAACAGAATGGCGACGTCATAGGGCGAGACATACCGCTGCTTGTAGATCTCGGCCATCGTGGAGGCAGCTGCTCCAAAAGCATGGTCAATGCCAGCCTTCTCCATTGCCTCTGAAACGATGTGTGCGCCTGCCGCGACGAAGACCTTCTTGCACACATCTACCGCCTCCGCCCGTCGTTGTACGAGGGCATATGTCCTCCACAGCAACCAGAGACCCCACAGAAACGGGGGTTTCCCCTCAAGGAACCTAGAAATCCTGCCGAGCACACTGTCATACCTGGCGGTATAAAAGTCAGGAAAAGCTACGCAGAGCTCTATGTAATCCGATAACGGGTCAATCGCTCTGGCCCTTTCGGCGAGCTTCCTCGCATGCTCGAATTCTCCCGCTGACGTCCGGTTGACGCTGTAATGCTGCAGCGCCATTGTGTCGTTGGGATTCAGTTCAAGACTCCGCTTGTAGGCAGGCTCCGCCTCAGCATGTTTCCATTCCATGCATGCAGTAAATAAGGCCAGCACATGATGTCCCCCTGAGAAGTCCGGATCTATTTCGAGCGCCTTCTGAATGTACCTCTTCATGAGAGGCCTCACTTCGGCGCTTCTCTTGACACCAAAGTACGTTAGAATAAAATAACAGCCCGCCATCCCTGCATATGCCGGCGCGAAGTTCGGATCCTTTTCGATAGCCTGGAGGAAGTATGCAAAGGATTTGTCAATGAGCCTGAGATCGATCTGGTTGAAAGCATAGTATCCTTGTTGATAGAGATTGTAGAGTTCCACTTTATCTGTATACCGCTTGAAGAGCTTTGCCCTTTCGACCTCCAGAAGCTTGATCTTCAGGGCATCCACGATCGCCAGCGAGATTTGTTCCTGCAGATCAAACATGTCTTCAAGTTGACGGTCGTACCGCTCGGACCAGAGGTGGTAGCCATCCGTGACGTCGATGAGCTGAGCCGTAATACGCAGCCTGTCACCAGATTTCCTCACGCTCCCCTCGAGCACCGTCCTCACGTCCAGCTTCCGCCCGGCTTTCCGGACATCAACCCCTCCTCCCTTGAAGGCGAACGCTGACGTGCGGGCGACGACCTTCAGGTCGCTGATCCTGGACAACGTCATGATCAACTCTTCCGTCAAGCCATCGCAGAACAACTCCTGTCCTGGATCCGCGGTGAGATTGACGAATGGGAGCACTGCGATAGACTGGGACGGAATCGGCGCAGGCAGGTCAAACCTGGCCTGCCGCTCGGGCTCCTGGATGCTGACAGCCCGCAATTCATCAAGGACGGACGCCATATCGTCATATCGCTCGTCCCGCTCCTTCGCCATCGACTTCTCCACGATGGCCAGCAGCTTCTCCGGTATGCCTTGCCGAATCGTCCGCAGGTCTTCGGGATCCTGATTCAGGATCAGGTATACGACCGACTGTTCGTAATCCGCCTGGAACGGGGGCTTGCCCGCAAGCATCTCGTACAGGGTGATCCCCAGAGACCAGATGTCCGTCCTCTGGTCCACCTCCTCACCTTTTATCTGCTCGGGCGACATATAGTCCACCGTCCCGTATCTTGCCAGCCCTCTCGTGAGCTGGGTCCGATCCTTTCGCTTGGCCAGTCCGAAGTCCAGGATCTTGATCGTGCCGTCGGTCGTTATGAAGATGTTGGCAGGCTTAATGTCCCTGTGAATAGTCTCGTGCTCGTGCGCATTCTTCAGGCCTTCGGCGATCTGGCGGGCAACGTTCATGACCTCCTTCACGTCGAGCGTGCCATGGCGTATCCTCTGCTTCAGTGTTTCGCCCGTATAGTCGTCCATGGCGATGAAGAGCTGCCCCTCGGGGCTTTCATCGATCTCGTGTATCGTGCAGATGTTGTTGTGTTGAAGCGAGGAAGCGCTCTGGGCTTCACGGACGAATCGCCGTTTGGATTCCTCGTCCTGCGTGAATGATTCCGTCAGGACCTTGAGGGCGACAGTTCTTCTGAGTTTCAGATCCTCGGCACGATAGATGACTCCCATGCCGCCTTCGCCGAGCTTCTCGAGGATC
>Ga0105106_10002177_pt1 | contig 14115 bp, 10 predicted proteins | sample PPLLaktember2015_5_FD_79109 | JGI IMG/M metagenome (GOLD analysis project Ga0105106, IMG submission 79109) | Freshwater sediment microbial communities from Prairie Pothole Lake near Jamestown, North Dakota, USA - PPLs Lake P8 Core (1) Depth... | ecosystem: Environmental > Aquatic > Freshwater >...
GGGACGATCACACGCCCGAGCTCGAGCTCCGACGCGCGCGCCTCGAGCCGACCTCCGGAGGTCACGGCGACCACCCGACAGCCGCGCTCGAGAGCCGTCTCGAACGCGGCCAGGGTCTCGGCCGTATCGCCCGAGTACGTCGACGCGACGAGCAGCGTGTGGGGACCGCACCACTCGGGGAGCTCGGGCGAGCGGACGACGACGACCGGGACGCGCAGGCGGTCCGCGTACAGCGCCCGGACGACGTCCCCGGAGACGGCGGAGCCGCCCATCCCGACGAACGCGACGCTGGTGACACCCTCGCCCGAGGGGAGGTCGGGGGCCGACCGTCCGGCCCCGTAGCCCTCCCGGCAGTGCCGGGCCACGGCCGCCAGCGCGTCGAGCATGCCCGAGGGATCGCCGGCCCGGAGCCCCCGCTCGTCGTCGAGCGGGTTCATCGTCGTTTCTTCCCCGGGGGCTTCTCCGCCTCGTCGATCAGCATGACGGGGATGCCATCGCGCACCGGGTAGCGGTACCCGCACTGTCGGCAGACGATGACCTGCTCGGCCTCGTGGTACTCGATCTCCCCACGGTCGTTCGGGCACACGAGGATCTCGAGCAGCTCGGGATCCAGGCTCACGACGGACCTCCTTCGTCACGGATGGTCGCGAGGACCTCGTCGGTCTTCTCCCGCAGGAGCTCGTCGGTCCTCGCCTCGACGTTCAGCCGCAGCATCGGCTCGGTGTTCGAGGGCCGCAGGTTGAACCACCAGTCGTCGAACTCGACCGTGAGGCCGTCGGTGCGGTCCTGCCGACCCGAGCTGTACGCGGTCGCGATGTCCTCGATCTTCGCCATCTGGTCGTCCACCCGCGAGTTGATCTCGCCCGAGGCGCTGTACCGCTGGAAGGGCGCGAGGACCTCGGAGAGCGGTCGCCCCGCGAGCGAGAGCTGCTCGAGCACGACGACCGACGCGATCAGACCGGAGTCCGCCCGGTAGTTGTCGCGGAAGTAGTAGTGCCCTGAGTGCTCGCCGCCGAACACGGCGCCCGTCTCCGCCATCACCTGCTTGATGAACGAGTGGCCGACGCGCGTGCGCACCGGCGTCCCGCCGGCCTCGCGGATCACCTCGGGAACCATCCACGAGCAGATCAGGTTGTAGACGACCGAGGAACCGGGGTGGTGCTTCAGCATCGATCGCGCCACGAGCGCGGTGACCTCCGACCCGCTCACCCCTTCCGCGCGCTCGTCGACCAGGAAGACCCGATCGGCGTCCCCGTCGAACGCGAGCCCCACGTCGGCGCCTCGATCGAGGACCTCACGCTTCAGGTCGCGCTGGTTCTCAGGGTCGATGGGGTCGGCCGGGTGGTTCGGGAAGGTCCCGTCGAGCTCGGGGAACAGGTGGACGAGCGTGACCGGCAGCCGCTCGAACACGGCCGGCACGACGAGGCCCCCCATCCCGTTCGCCGTGTCCGCGACCACGGTGAGGGGCGCCATGGTGGTCGCGTCGACGAACGACAGGACGTGGTCCGCGAACGCGTCCAGGAGACCCCGCTCCTCGACGGACCCCCGGCGCCGAGCGGGCGGCTCCTCGCCCCGCTCGGCGAGGGCGCGGATCTCGCCCAACCCGGTGTCCTCGCCCACCGGCTTCGCTCCGGCGAGGCAGAACTTGAGGCCGTTGTACCGCGGGGGGTTGTGGCTGGCGGTGAGCATCGCGCCGGGAACGTCGAGGGAACCAGACGCGAAGTACAGGAGGTCGGTCGACGCCAGTCCCAGATCCGCGACGTCGACGCCTCGCGACGTGACCCCGTCGATGAACGCGGCCGCGAGATCGGGCGACGAGAGCCTGCAGTCGCGTCCGACGGCGATCTTCGGCGCCGCGGCCCAGTCGGCGAACGCGGCGCCGATCCGCCGGACGACGTCCTCGTTCAGGTCGTCGGGCACCACGCCGCGGACGTCGTACGCCTTGAAGATGCGGTCGAGGTCGGCCTGCGGTGTCACGGCCACCGCATCCTACTCGACGGGCGTGCTCAGTCCTTCCGTGCGAGGACGGCGCCGATGACGCTCTGCAGCGGGAGGGGCTCGCCGTCGCGGCGCCACCACTTCGCCTCACACAGATGGCAGGTGGTGAACGACAGATCGTTCCCGCTCACGTTCATCGAGATCGAGATCAGGTCGCCCTGCTGACAGACCGGACACGTGCCAGGGGTCGCGCGTTCCATGTCCGTATGGTCGGTCCGACCCCGCGCCCGCGGCCATAGCACGCCGGCCTCATTTCCGTCCGCCCGCTCGGGCCCCTGCGCGTCCTCCTGCCATGGAGCCGGCCATCCCCCACCGTGCGGCACATCCGGAGCCGCGGGGAGACCGATGGGACGAGGGGAGGTCGGTCGCGGGATCGGCGCGAGGTAGGCCGAACGGACGACACCGGGATCCCGACGCCCCTGCGAGGGCCGCGTCGGTGCTCACGGCATGATGATGACCCGCGTCCCGATCGGGACGAGCGGGTACAGCTCCTCCGAGTCCGAGATCAGCATCCGGATGCAGCCGTGCGAGGCGTAGGTCCCGATGGACGCCGAGTTGCTCGTGCCGTGGATCCGGATGCCCGGAGAGTCGAGGTACAGGGCCCTCGTGCCGAGGGGGTTGTTCGGGCCCGGCGAGATCACCGCCGGTAGATCCGCCCCCCACGAGTCCAGGGCGGGGTTGTACCACGTGGGGTTCTCGCGCTTGTCGATGACGTTCCACGTGCCGACCGGCGTCACGTAGCCGGGCGCCGCGGTCGCGACCCGGTACTCCCTGGCGACCTTGAAGGCGTCGTACAGGCGAAGGGAGTTCTCCGACAGGTCGACCACGATGGTGTCGCCGAGCGCGGCGGCCGTGATCTCCGGCTCCACGACCCGGAGCGGGATCTGGACATCCGTCGAGCGGGCCTCGAGCGCGGCTCGTATCCGAGCGGCGCCGAGACGCGCCCGGAGCTCCTGGCCGACCCGCGGCCGACGCATCACGAGCTCGTTCTCGACGAGCGCCAACCGCGCGTCCACGGCAGGCACCGCGACCTCGTCCGCGGCCCGCTGCACGAACCGAGCGATCTCCGCGTCGTCGTAGGTGTACGTGAGCTCCACCGAGGCACCGAGCGGCTCGGCGGCCACCCGGTGGTAGACCCTGGACACGAGCGAGAGGTCGTCGGCCAGGGCGAACGCCGAGTCCACGGCGCCCTCCACGTCGGCCGCCATGCCGAGGACCGCGGGGGTCACGATCCACGTGTGGTCGCCCGCCTCGACGGAGAGCTGGCCCTGGAGGGTCTCCTCGGCCGCGGCCCCCACCTCCTGGATGGCTTCGCCGCGCGTCATCTCGGAGACGTCCACGCCGGCGATCGCGACGCCGGGGAGGATCCGATCCGACTCGGACGCGTCGTACCGGTACGCGGCGTACGCGGTGCCGGCGCCCATCACGGCGACAACGCCGGCGCCGACCAGCGCGACCTTCCAGGCACGCAGCCTGGAACGCGGACCGTGTCTGCCTCTCGCCATCACTGCCTCTCGGGAGGAGGGTTGCTCAACGACACATCATACGCGGGTCCCCGCGAAGTCAGGCGTGGAGCCACGCATCGGGGATCGGGATGCCGACGGCGACGGCATAGGTCGCGTAGCCCTCGCGGCCGCGAGCGTAGGTGGCCGTGGCCGGGACGAAGGCCCCGACCTCCGCGACGGCGAGGACCGCGGAGCTTCCGACCCCCTCCACGAATCCCTTCGGCGCGCTGACCGTGCTCCGCGCAGGGACCTGGACCATGATCGACTCAGGGACCGACGCCCCACCCTCGGGAAGGGGCCGGAGGGTCACGGACGCCGTCACATCCCCCGGGTTCGCGAGGACGATCCCCGGGTGCGCGGGCGCCCCGGCGAGGACCGGGAGGACGACCCACGCCTCGGCCGGCTCCACGGCTCCGGCGGTCGAGGCCTGATCGGACGCGACGCCGTAGGTCCGGCGGGCGAACGCGACCTCGGATCCTTCGGCCCCGACCACCAGGGTCGAGGGTGTCGACGTGGTCGCAGGCAGCGTCCTCGCGGACTCCCCCGGCGGCGATGCGTCGGTCAGCCCTGCGATCGCCTGCTCCTGCTCGGGGTCGATGACCGAGCCCGAGAGGCTCACGCGCTCGACCCCCGCGCTCATCGCGATCAGGTCGCTACGGCCCGAGTCGGCACCGCCCGGCAACACCTGGGTCGTAGCAGCGGCGGGGAGACCGACCGCGCTCCGGATCCCGCCGTCCCTTGAGATCCCGAGGGTCGCCGCGGCGACTCGCCCGACGGAGACCTCGATGAGCGTGGACACCGTGGGCTCGTCGAGCGCCTTCTCGTTCAAGCGGAACGACTCGCTGTGGAAGGGCATCAGCGTCACGTTCGTCCAGTCCTCGGTCCGGATCGGATCGCGACGCTCGGTGAGGAGCGTGAGCGAGATCACCGCGTCCGTCGCGTACGGGTTCATCACGACGACGTAGGGATCGTCCTGCTCCTCGGTGGCGCCGTCAGGCAGGTACCACCTCGCCCCGGTGTCGGGCAGGCAGGGCTCCGCGGCGACCCCGCTCTCCCGGCCGGCCGCGTGGCTCACCCACCCGGCCACCAGGGTCCGGCCGAAGTACTCGACGGTCGTCGCCCGCTCGCGTCCTCGTGCGGGCACGGACACCTCGACCGTGGTCCCCGCCGGGACCTCGACGTCCTCGGGGTCGCCCGGCCGCTGTGCGGAGAGGCTCCGGATGCGGGCGAGCACCGGCTCGGTCCCGGGGTTCACGAGCTCGATCCACGTCTCCCACTCGGCGCCGCCACCGTGCGGGCAGAACCAGCCCCCGCTCGGGACCCGTCCCGCCGGCGCGACGCCGAGCTCCCGCGCGCCCACCTGGCGCTCGAGGAACGCCGCCCCGGCTACCACGCCGGCGGCGACGACAACGGCGACCAACACCTGACCGCGGGACCTCACTCGGACACCGGCTTCCTGGTGATCCACAGCGCAGCCACCCACAGGACGCCGAGGATGAGCATCTCCACACGGCGGACGCCGTCGCGCGTGAAGACCACCTCGACGCGCCCGGCCTCCACCGGGGCAGACAGACCCCAGCCGAACGCCTCGTCCGGGGATGCGCTCCCGTCCGCGTCCCGCACGCGCCACCCGGACTCGAACTGGCGTCCGACGAACAGGGTGCCACCCTCGCTCGCTCCCGCCCAGCCGCCGTCGGTGGGCGCGAGGGGCGAGGCCGACACCTCGGGGAGCGCCACGAGCTCCGAGGCCTCCCCGCTCGCCGCCGCCTCGGCGAACGCAGCCTCGTCCACGACGGAGGCGACCGGCAGGGCCCTGGGGTTCCGGTAGACGGTCAAGCCGCCGGCCGGGACCGCGTACAGGTCCTGCTGATCCTCCAGCCGCTCGACGACCGGCTCGGGGAGGTCTCCCTCCGCGGCGACGAGGAACCGCACCCCGAGCGGGGCGAGCAGCTCACCGCCGTGCCTCGTGTCGCCCGCCACGAGCTCCTGCAGCACCTCGAGGACGGACCCGTACCCCGGCCCGAACGTCCCGCGCCCCATGTCGAGCGCCGTCGCGCCGTCGCGGTCGGTCACGCCGTACCGCACCGAGGCATCCCCGGCCTCCACGATCCCGATCGGATCGCCGCCGGGAGCGGGGAACGGGTCCCCTGCGGGCGACCCGAGCCACACGATCCGGAACGACCCGGGCGCGCTCGCCGAGACCACGGGCCATGCGGGCGGCAGCCCGTTCGGGCGCACCGCCCACTCCGCCAGGGCCGCTTGGAGGGCCTGGGCGCCGATCCCCACCGCCAGGACCACGGTGATCATCGCCGCGGCGATCTGTCGCAGCCCGAACTCCTCGCGGCCGATGCGGGCGGGGAGCGCCGCGAGACCGTAGGCGACGAGCGCGGCCATGCCGACCCCAGCAAGCGCGAGGTACGCGAGCTGCGCCGTGAGCGCGTCGGGGAGCCACCCGGCGGCCGAGGTCCAGGCGAGTCCGAGACCCACCAGCGCCATGAGCAGGGCTCGCCAGGCGCGCCAGCGGAGCTCGGGACCAACCACCGCGAAGCACAGGATGGCGGCGACGGGCAGGAACGCGGCTACCGCCCACGTGCCCGGACCTCCGTCCGGGGCCAGCCGCAGGATGGCCCACACATCCGTCGTGCCGATCAACGAGGAGAGCTGCGCCGCCGGCGCCTCCACGAGGTCGGGGACGACCGGGAACAGCAGCGCCGCCCCGATCAGCCCCCCAGCGAGGACGAGCCCGATCCCTCGGTCGCGGCGCCGGCCAGCCAGGAGCATCACCGCGACGATCGGAACGAGCGCCAGCGCCATCGACGGGAAGAAGGCCAGACCGATGGCGACCGCGACGCCGAGGCTCACGATCGACTTGCCCGGCTGCTCCGGACCGCTCGCCGCGAAGGCCGCGTCGAGCCGGTCCCACGCGGCCGGCAGCGCAGCCAGCATCACGAGCACGGGGATGCGCCCTTCCGAGAAGGACCACATCGCGAGCGCGGACAGCATGTACGCGCTGGCCCCGACGACGGCCGCACCCGCCCGCCGCGTCTGTCGCATCAGGGAGCGGTACATCGACACCGCGGCGATCGGCGGCAACGCGGCCAGGAGGACCTTCTGCGCCAGGGCCGCGCTCGCGAAGGCCAGCCACGACAGCCCTCCGAGCGGCGCCAGGGCGGGGCTCGCGGACTGAGGTCCGCCCAGGATCGTCGTCCGCGTCCCTGACAACAGCTCGTCGACGAAGCCGGATGCCTGGGCGGGGAACGCGGCGAGGGCTCCGCCCTGCAGGACCTCCGATCCGACGAAGTGCCGCACCGCGAGCGCCCCCAGTCCGACCGCGAGGATCGAGGCCACCAGCACCGGGTGCGCCGCCGCCAGCGACGCGGCGCGATCTCGGAACCGAGGCTCTTCCTCCACCCCTTCCTCGAGTTGCTCGTCGAGGATCTCCTCGGCTCGCTCGAACCACCGCGGCAGCCGGAAGGCGGAGGCCATGAACCGCCGGACGTGACGATCGCCCACGTTCCTGACGGACTGGGCGCGAACGCGTCGCTGCACGGTGCCCGGCAGGTGCACGATGTTCCACCCCCACGCCGAGACGAGGTCGTACGCATCCTCGAAGCGTCGGCCGAGCGCGAGCAGGAGCAGGCGCACGAGGCCCGCCACCCCGTAGAGCGGAAGCATCCACAGGAGCGTCACGATCCCGTAGCTCTTCAGCATGGAGGCCAGGCCCGAGCGCTCCGCGTAGTAGCGGGCGCTCCGATGCCGGTGTCGCTCGGGCCGCTCCCCCCGAGTGCCGGCCTCTCGGTGTCGCGCCTGTGCCAGCGGGGTCATCAGCACGCGGAACCCGGCGACGCGAGCCCGCCAGCAGAAATCGAGGTCGTCGTGGTGGCCCCCGTACCGTTCGTCGAACGGTCCGGTCCGCTGCAGCGCGTCCCGCGAGACGAGCATCGCGCACGAGGAGACGAACAGGACCTCGAGGACCCGGTCGTACTGCCCCTGGTCGCGCTCACCCTCCTGGAGCGGGCTGTACGGATGGCCGAACGCGTCGACCGAGCGTCCGACCTCGCGCAGGATCCGGGGATCGTCCCAGTCGACGACCTTGGGCCCGACCACCCCGACGCGCTCGATGCCGTGGATACCCTCGGCCGTCTCGACGAGACGCTCGACCGCATCCGACGCGAGCGCCGCGTCGTCGTGCAGGACGAGGAGGTAGTCGGCGGCCTGCGCGGCCGGCAGCGCGGCGGCAGCGCGGAGCGCGCCGGCGACGCCCCGATCCTCCGGCAGGGTGAGCACCCGGCGGGCGCCGAGCGCCTGGGTGAGTATCTCGGGCGATCCGTCGCTCGAGCCACCGTCGACCGCGATCACGCCCAAGCGTGGGTAGCGCTGGGCGGCGAGTGATCTGAGGCACTCGGGGAGCCATCGGGCGCCGTCCCGGACCACCAGCACCGCGAGGACGCTGGGTGCGCGGACGGCGTCATCCGTGACGGGTCGATCTGTCGACGTCGTGGCCATGGGGTGCGCGCGTGCGCGGCGCGCAGCCTAGCACGCGCTCGGGGCCCGAACGCGGAAGGGGGGCGCGCCAGGCACCCCCCTCCCAACGCGAGGCTGCGGGACTACCGCGACCTGGTCGTGCGCTTCCTCGCCGCCGGCTTGCGAGCGGCGGTGCGCTTCCTCGCCGCCGGCTTGCGAGCCGTGGTCTTCTTGCGAGCCGTGGTCTTCTTCCGAGCCGCCGGCTTGCGAGCCGTGGTCTTCTTCCGAGCCGCAGGCCTGCGAGCCGTGGTCCGCTTCTTGGCCGCAGGCTTACGCGCAGCGGTCTTTCGCTTCGCCGTCGTCCGCTTCCTCGTCGCGGCACCCTTCTTGGCGGCGGTTGAGCGCTTCGCGCTCGCCCGCTTCCTCGTCGCGGCACCCTTCTTGGCGGCGGTTGAGCGCTTCGCGCTCGCCCGCTTCCTCGTCGCGGCACCCTTCTTGGCGGCGGTTGAGGTCTTCTTCGCGGGAGACATCGGTCACCCCCTTCCTTTCCTGTCAGGACGCCATGCGCTTCAGGCGTCGGCGTTCCCGTTCGCTCATCCCGCCCCACACCCCGTATCGCTCGTCACGACGGAGGGCGTAGTTCAGGCATTCGATGCGGACGGGGCAATCAGCGCAGATCCGCTTCGCCTCCCTCGATGACCCTCCCTTCTCGGGGAAGAAGATCTCGGGGTCGTGCTCTCTGCACCGCGCCCGTTCTTGCCACGGGATGTAGTGATGCACCGCTCTCTCCCCCCAGAATCACATCCGTGTGATTCTGGACGAATCCGGCCCTCCTTGACAAGAGGGATATGGAGATCCCGACCATCACCCACATGCGCTCCCCGTAGCATCGTCTACATCTGCCGAGCGCGTGACAAGCCTTTCGCACGGGGAAATGTATCGTCTAGCAGATTGACCACCATGGTCTAGGTGGTTGACGGACTCACCCGCTGACGACGTCGTCCGCGACGCGCGACGGCAGCGGAGTTCCGCCTGCTGACCGGTGCCCGTTCCCGATGGAACCGTTGCGCTGCACGGATCCGTAGGTGGTCGTGCGTTCGACGGGCGTTCGGCCGATAGCCCTGATGGCATCCTCGATCTCCGATGGCTCCATGCGTATCCCCCACTCCGCACCCGCCATACGGCTGATCGTTTCCTCCATCAGCGTGCCGCCGAAGTCGTTCGCTCCACCGTTCAGGATCAGCTGACTCGCCTCCACGCCGAGCTTCACCCAGGAAACCTGGATATTGTGGATAACTCCGTCCAGCAGGATCCGCGCGACGGCGTGCAGCCGACGGCTCTCCTCGAAGGTCGCCCCCGGCCTGGCCCGGCCGGCCAGGTAGATCGGCGCGTTCTGATGGACGAACGGGAGGGGGACGAACTCGGTGAACCCCCCCGTCCCCCGCTGGATCCGCGCGATCCGACGGATATGGGCCACCCAGTGCGGCGGCGCGTCCACGTGCCCGAACATGATGGTCGAGGAGGACCTGATCCCGAGCTCGTGCGCGGTGGTCACGATCTCCTCCCAGGTGTCGGCCGGCAGCTTGCCCTTGGTCAGGAGCCAGCGGACGTCGTCGTCCAAGATCTCGGCCGCGGTGCCGGGGATCGAGCCGAGGCCGTGGGCCCGGCACTCCTGGAGGAACTCTCGGAAGGTGATGCCGAGCTTCGTGGCGCCGTTCAGGATCTCCATCGGGCTGAACGCGTGGACGTGGATCTCGGGCGCCGTCGCCTTCACGGCGTCGAGCAGGTTGAAGTAGAAGGTGCCCGGCAGATCGGGGTGGATGCCTCCCTGCATGCAGACCTCGGTCGCGCCCCACGCCGAGGCCTCGCGGACGCGCTCCGCGACCTCCGCCAGCGTGAGGGTGTAGGACTCGGGATCGACCTCACGCTGGGCGAACGCGCAGAACCGGCATCCCACGTAGCAGACGTTCGTGAAGTTGATGTTCCGGTTCACGACGTAGGTGACCTCGTCCCCCACCGCCGCGGCGCGGAGCCCGTCCGCGACCCCGCAGAGCGCCTCGAGCGCCGCGCCATCTGCCCGGAAGAGGGAGAGCGCCTCGGCGTCGTCGATCGGTTGGCGCCGCTCGGCCTTGCGGAGCGCCTCGCGCACGTCCGCGTCGATCCGCTCGGGCGCCGAGCCGTCCGCGTACCACGCGCGCGCGACCTCGTTCTCGGCGCCGGTGAGATCGCCGTACACGCTCGCCGCGTCGTCGCGCAGCCCCGCCCCCGGACCCTTCGCGAAGTCGAGCGCCGTCGAGCGGGGCTTCCACCGCACGTCCGGGTCCTGCCACGCGATCGGCTCCGGGATCCGCCCTGGGATCGCGAGTCCGTCCTCGCCCATCAACGCGATCACTGGGCCCCGCATCTTGCCGGAGAGGTACGGATCGGGGCGGAGCGCGAACCCGGGATGGATCGCGAGCCGCTCGCGCAGCTCCAGCCCCCGCTCGGCCGTCCGTGCCGCGAGCACGTCCAACGCGGGCCACGGCTTCTCGGGGTTCACGTGGTCGGGTGTGAGCGGCGAGACCCCGCCCCAGTCGTCGATCCCCGCGTCGAGGATCCGGCGCTGCATCTCGGCGTCGGACAGGTTGGGCGGGGCCTGGACGTGCATCGCCGGCCCGAGCACCACGCGCGCGGTCGCGATCGACGCGAGGAACTCCTCGTCACCGGGCTCCGGCGCTCCCTGCATCGCGGTGCCGGGCTTCGCCCGGAAGTTCTGGACGATGACCTCCTGGACGTGCCGGTACCGCCGGTGCACCTCGCGGATCGCGAGGAGCGACTCGGCGCGCTCGCGGAGCGTCTCGCCGATGCCGACCAGGATGCCGGTCGTGAACGGGATCGCCAGCCGGCCAGCGTCCTCGATCGTCCGCAAGCGCACCGAGGGGACCTTGTCCGGCGAGCCGACGTGCGGGCCGCCCCGACGGGACAGCCGCTCGGAGGAGGTCTCGAGCATCAGGCCCATCGAGGCGCTCACGTGCTTCAGCCTCGACATCTCCTCCCACGTCATCACGCCCGGGTTGAGGTGCGGCAGCAGACCCGTCTCCTCGATCACCCGGACCGCGACCGCGCGCACGTAGTCCAGCGTCGACGCGTACCCGCGCTCGGCGAGCCACTCGCGCGCGACCTCGTACCGGTCCTCGGGCCGGTCGCCGAGCGTGAACAGCGCCTCCTTGCACCCGAGCCGGCGCCCGGCCTCGGCGAGCTCGATGACCTCCTCGGGAGACAGGAACGGAGAGTCCAGCTTGGCCGGGGGCTTGGCGAAGGTGCAGTAATGGCAGTGGTCGCGGCACAGCATCGTGAGCGGGACGAACACCTTGCGCGAGTAGGTGACCGTGCGTCCATGGCCGAGCTCACGGAGCCGGGCAGCCACGGCCATCAGGTGTTCGAGGTCCTCCCCCCGGGCGGCGAGCAGGGCCTCGACCTCCCGCGCCGAGAGCGCCTTGCCCGACCCGGCCCGAGCCAGCGCTCGCTTCGTGAGGGCCGGGGTTGGCGGGGGAGGGTCGGCGCGACCGAGGGACTGCGTCGTGGCGTCGGCCATACGGGCCGAGCCTACTACGCTGTACCGCATGCGAGTGACCGCGCTCGCGGGAGGGATCGGCGCCGGCAAGTTCCTGCGCGGGCTCGTCCGCGCCGTCAACCCGTCCGACGTGACGGCGGTCGTGAACACCGCCGACGACGTGACGATGCACGGGCTGCACGTCGCGCCCGATCTCGACTCCGTGACCTACTGGCTCGGCGACGTCTTCGATCGGGAGCGGGGCTGGGGACGTCTCGGCGAGAGCTTCCGCGCGACGGAGGAGCTTCGCCGGTTCGACCCCGCGTCCGCGTGGTTCAACCTGGGGGACCTCGACCTCGGCACCCACCTCTACCGCACCCGCCGGCTTGCCGAGGGCCGGACGCTCTCCGACGTGACGGCCGAGATCGCGGCCGGGTTCGGCATCTCGACGCGCCTCCTGCCCATGTCGGACGATCCCGTGACCACCCGGGTGACGGTGCTCCAGGACGGCCGGGAGGTCGACCTGCACTTCCAGGAGTACTGGGTCCGCCGCCGTGCCCGGGACGAGGTGAAGCACCTGCGGTACCAGGGAGCCGAGGCGGCACGGCCGGCCCCCGGCGTCCTCGAGGCCATCGCGACCGCCGATGCCCTCGTCGTGTGCCCGTCCAACCCGGTCGCCTCGATCGGGCCGATCCTCGCCGTCCCGGGGATCGCGCAGGCGCTCGCGGAGCGGCGGGACCGCGTCGTGGGGATCTCGGGCATCGTGGGCGGCGCCCCGCTCGCCGGGATGGCGGACAAGCTGATGCCCGCGGTCGGGGTCGAGGTCACCGCGGCGGGTGCGGCCGACTGCTACCGGGGGATGCTCGCCGCATGGGTGATCGACCAGGCGGACCGCCACCTCGCGTCGCGCATCGAGGCCTCCGGCGTTCGGGTCGGCGTGACGGACACCATCATGCGGGACGACGCCGCGGCCGAGGCGCTCGCCCGTTTCGCCCTGGACCTGCTCCGGTGAGCGTCGAGATCCTCCCCCTGGGCGGGCTGCCTGAGGTCGCGGCGGGCGACGACCTCGCAGCGCTCCTCGTGCCGGCGATCCGCGAGGTCGGGGCGCGGCCCGGCGACGTGGTGGTGGTGACGCAGAAGGTCGTGTCCAAGTCCGAGGGCCGGCTGGTCGAGGCGGATGACCGCACCGTCTGGGTGGAGCGCGAGACGCGGCGGGTCGTGGCCCGCAGGGGCGACCTCGTGATCGCCGAGACGCGGCACGGGTTCGTGTGCGCCAACGCCGGCGTTGACGCCTCCAACGTGGACGCGGGGTTCCTGACCCTGTTGCCGGAGGACCCCGACGCCTCCGCGGAGCGCCTGCGCGACGCCCTGATGCGCGCGCTGCGGGTCCCGCTCGGCGTCGTCGTCACCGACACCTTCGGGAGGGCGTGGCGGAGCGGCCTCGTGAACGTCGCGATCGGCTGCGCAGGCCTGCCCGCCCTCCTGGACCTGCGCGGCACACCGGACGACCGGGGCCGCGAGCTCGAGGCGACCGTCGTCGCCCTGGCCGACGAGATCGCTGCCGCGAGCGGTCTCGTGATGACGAAGGCGTCGAGGGTGCCGGCCGCGATCGTCCGGGGGGTCGTCGTCGACGGGCCGGCGACCCCGGCGAGCTCCCTCATCCGCCCGGCGCAGGAGGATCTGTTCCGCGAGTCGCCCTTGGTCTCGATCCAGGCGCGGCGGACGATCCGGTCCTTCGGACTCGGGCAGGTGCCCCGCGAGGCCGTCCAGGAGGCGATCCGCGCCGCGTGCACCGCCCCCGCCCCACACCACACCCGGCCATGGATGTTCACGGTCCTCGAGAGCGCCATCGCCCGGCGCACGCTGCTCGCCGCGATCGCCGAGGCGTGGCGCGCCGACCTCCGCGGCGACGACACGCCGGAAGAGACGATCGAACGGCGCGTGGCGCGGAGCGACGCGGTGCTCGGCGCGGCCCCGCTCCTCGTCGTGCCGTGGCTCCGCTTCGCAGGCGCCCACCCCTACCCCGACGCCGAGCGGGCTCACGCGGAGCAGGAGATGTTCTTGCTGTCGGGCGGCGCCGCGATCCAGAACCTCCTGCTCGCGCTCCACGCGCAGGGGCTCGCCTCGTGCTGGATCAGCTCGACCCTGTTCTGTCAGGAGGAGACGCGTGGCGCTCTGGACGTCGGGGACGAGTGGTTCGCGCTCGGCACGGTCGCGGTCGGCCCGCCGCCGGAGGGCGCGGCTCCCCCGCGGCCGGCGATCGACATCGCGGAGCACCTGCGGACGCTGTGACCGATCGGCGAGCGCCGCTCACTCGCGGTGGAAGGCCGTCCCCAGGGCCGACGGGGGCTCGGCCGACAGGATCCGGCGCAGGAGCGGGTGTCGGTCCGCGAAGTCGCCCCTGGTGGTCACGTACACGAGCACCAGCGCGAAGATCATCAGCGGGAACGGTGCCAGGTTGAGGATCTGGGACTCGCTCGGGAACAGCGGCTGGAGCTCGAGCGCCGCCCACGACAGCACGCCGAACAGGTAAGCGCCGATCGCCACCCGGATCGGGTTCCACCCCCCGAAGATCACGATGGCGAGCGCGATCCAGCCGTAGTTGGCGGTGAGACC
>Ga0105106_10002178_pt1 | contig 14113 bp, 14 predicted proteins | sample PPLLaktember2015_5_FD_79109 | JGI IMG/M metagenome (GOLD analysis project Ga0105106, IMG submission 79109) | Freshwater sediment microbial communities from Prairie Pothole Lake near Jamestown, North Dakota, USA - PPLs Lake P8 Core (1) Depth... | ecosystem: Environmental > Aquatic > Freshwater >...
AATGAACCAGTCGCCCACGTAGATCGGGTTGCGGCTGAAGCGAAACGGCCCGCCGGTGCACAGGCTGGACGCCGCCTTGTAGGGATTGACCGTGGTGCGGTGGCGCCAGAAGGTCACAAGCGTCCAGCCGAACAGCGCCAGCCCGATGGCCACCAGCAGCCAGCCCAGCGGCCGCGTCGCTGCACCCCAATCGAGCGGCAATGCATGGACATGGCGATCCAGCCACCAGCCTCCGATCAGGGCGGCGGCATAGGGCGCGGGCGGAAGAACCAGCGTGCGCGGTCGGAGGGCGTGATCGGTCATGACAATTCCAGCGTACCTGCAGACTATTGATCCGGCCAGATTCATTCGCGAGTTCGTTCGTGCTGAGCCTGTCGAATTACAGCCCTTCGACAGGCTCAGGGCGAACGGTACTCATGCTTAATTCGTGCCGGATCAATAAAGAGGATAGCTTAACGCAATGTGCCTGCTGACGGCCTTCACCCGGTTCGCGCCCTCATCCGCACAGGCGCGCGGCCCGGTGCATGGCGAACAAACCGGGCAATTTCCCAGGAACTCCGTTACGCTCACATCCTCAGATGACATGATCCGGCAACGAAAAATTCCATGAAAACGCTGATATTGATTCTGGCCTTCATCGCCCTGCCCGCCGCGGCCGCGGAATGGAAAATGGACACCGGCCAGAGCCGGCTCGATTTCAGCCTCAAGCAGATGAACGTGCCGACCGATGGCGGCTTCAAGCGTTTTCTTGCCAGTGCGACGTTCGACCCGGCCAGTCCGGAAGCCGGTCAATTCAAAATTGACGTGGACATCAACAGCATCGACACGGGGTCGGACGAGGGCGACAGCGAGGTCAAGCGCCCGGTATGGTTCGACAGCGCACGCTACCCCAGAGCGACGTTCACCTCCACCCGGCTTCGCAAGGAAGCGAATGGCAGCCTCACCGCATTCGGCACCCTGACGATCAAGGGCCAGAAACGCCCTATCGCAGCCCCATTCTCGCTGCTGCGGCAACCTGGCGGTGGCTACCTGGCGCAGGGACGCTTCCAGTTGAAACGCTCGGATTTCGGCATCGGCGGAGGCGACTGGGACGAGGTGGTCGCCAACGAGGTCGAGGTCCGGTTCAAGATCGTGTTGCTGCCCTGAAGGAATCCCCCATGAAAAAGCTTGCCCTCATCCTGCTGCTGGCCGCCGCGCCCAACCTGTGGGCGGCCGAGCGTTTCGTCCTCGACCCGGAGCACACCTTTCCCAGTTTCGAGATCCGCCACCAGAATGTTTCCTGGATGCGCGGCAAGTTCAACCGTAGCCGCGGACAGGTGGTGCTGGATGCGCAAAACCCGGGCGACAGCCTCATCGAAGTGATCGTGGATGCCGGTTCGGGCGATACCGGCCACGATGAACTGAATCGCAAGCTGCTGGGCAACAATTTCTTCAATACCGCGCGCTTCCCAGAGATTCGCTTCGTCGCCCGCGACCTCACCTATCAAAACGGCATCCCGGTATCGGCCCGCGGCGAGCTGACGATGCTGGGCGTGACCCAGCCGGTGGCGCTCGAAATCCGCGATTTCAGCTGCGGCCGTCATTTCCCTAGTTTTCGCAATTTTTGCGGCGCGGACGTACATACCACGATCCGGCGCTCGGAATTCGGCATGAACTACGGCATCCCCCTGATCGGCGACGAGGTGAAACTGGCGATCGAGGTCGAAGGCTTTCGCGAGTAGCCCGGTGCCGCGGTCCGGCCCACCCCGGCAATCATGACCGAAACGGGGGAATGCAAGAAGCTGATGATCCCTTCCAGCAGCATGTCATCCGGTAGCGACCTCATCATTGACGATCGCAGCCATGGCGGCCTGCGCTCCGCTGTCGGTACCACCTGGCGGGTGATGACCGACACCGTCATGGGCGGCGTTTCCAGCGGCAGGCTGGTTCCGACAGAAGTCGCAGGGCGGCCCTGCCTGCGGCTCCGCGGAGAGGTCAGCCTGGAAAACAACGGCGGATTCGTGCAGGCCAGCCTCGATCTGAGCCCGGCCGGCACGCTCGATGCGCGCGACTTCCACGGCATCGAACTCGATGTGTACGGCAATGGCGAACGCTACAATTTGCACCTGCGTACCCTGGACACCCGGATCGTCTGGCAGTCCTATCGTGCCGGCTTCATGGCCGATCCGCGCTGGCAGACCGTACGCCTGCCGTTTTCGGAATTCAGCCCCTACCGCATCGACCAGCCGCTGGATCTGCAATCCCTGCGCAGACTCGGCGTGGTGGCGATTGGCCGGACGATGCAGGCCGATCTTTGCATCGCCCGCATCGTCCTGTATCGGTGAAGCCCTAGCGCAGGTCGCTTTGAGAGATGGCGCGCAGGAATTCATTGCGCTGCTGGTCGCTGTCGCGGAAGCAGCCGGTGAAGGCCTGGGTGACGACGCGCTCGTCGCCGCGCCGGTCCTCGCCCAGCAGCAGACACAGCTGTTCCGCCTCGATGATGCACGCCGCACCGCGGGCCCTGCCGTGGCTGACCAGCGCCTCGGCGATGTCGCGCGTCATCCATTCCTGATAGGTGAAGCGATGGCCGATGGCATCGACCATGCGCGCGATGCGGCCGAAGCCGTGCTGGCGACCGCCGGGACTGTAGGCGACGTGTGCGACGCCGCGAAACGGCACCAGGTGATGCGGACACACGCCCTGCACCGCGATGCCGCGCACCACCACCATGTCGTCGCGATCGTCAGCAAAACCTTCGCCCAGCGCTTCGGCGGGCTCGATCGCGTAGCCCCCGAGCAGGCGCTTCTGCCACAACTCGCGCACCCGCTGCGCGGTGCGCCCGGTATGCACCGAATCCGGTGCCACCCCGCAGGCGATCAGCATGTCGTTGACCGCACGCTCGAACGCCGCCGGATCGAAGATCCCGCTTTGCGGGATGCCGACGCTACCGCCGGCATGCGGGAGATGGCAGTCGTGATCGCAGGCGTCGGTCATTGGTTCAGCGTCGCCTTGAGGAACTCCAGGGTCCGCGTCCACGAGTCGGTATCGGCCTCATTGTCGTATTTGAGCGGCAGGCCGAACTGCGCGGCGTAGCTGTCGGCCTCGCGGTTGGTGAAGGTGTGCATCACGCCGGGATAGGACACCAGCATGTAGTCCACCTTGGCATTGTCCATTTCGGCCTTGAACGCCTCGACCTGTGCGGGCGGCACGATCGGGTCGGCCTCGCCGTGGAAAATGCGCAGCTTGGCCTTGATGTCGCCCGGCTTGACCGCCACGTCGGTCGCCAGCACGCCGTGATAGGTGACCACGGATTTCAGCGGCTCGCCGGCCCGCGCCATGTTGAGCACCACGCCGCCGCCAAAGCAGTAGCCGAGTGCCGCCAGATCGCCTTTTTTCACATTGGGCTGATTGTTGAGGAAGTGTTCGGCCGCCTGAAAGCGGCTCAGGGCCAGCGGCGGATTCTTGTTCACACTGCCCGCCAGCGCGCCGGCTTCCTTCGGGTTGTTCGCAACCTGGCCGTTGCCGTACATGTCGACCACCAGTGCGACGTAGCCTTCCCGTGCCAGCATGCGCGCGCGCTTTCTCGCGTAATCGTTGACCCCCCACCACTCTGGCACCACCAGTACGCCGGGGCGCTTGCCCTTGACGGCGTCGTCGTACGCCAGAAAGCCCTGCATGACCGTGTCACCGGCCTTGTAGCTGACATCCTTGCCGATCACGGCGGCGAGGGCGGATGAAGTGAAAAGCAACATTGACAGGGCGAGTGCGGTTTTCATGGATGTCTCCGGTTTGGGCGATCCAAAAGCATACCGCGCCCGCCCGGACAATAACAACCGTGTTCAGGCAACGGCCATTCGCACCCCGCCATGCGCTGACGGAACCGCAGGCATCACAGCGGTAGAATCACAGGCGTTCACTCATTTCTTGCCCCACCCACCATGACCGACCCGATCCGCCTGGCCAAACGTGTTGCCGAACTGCGTGCCTGCTCACGCCGTGAAGCCGAACAGCTGATCGCTGGCGGCTGGGTGCGTGTGGATGGGGCGGTGGTCGAGGAACCGCAGTTCCGGGTCAGCGATCAGCGTGTCGAAATCGACTCCGGGGCGGATCCCGCCCAAGCCGAGCCCGTCACCCTGCTGCTGAACAAACCGCCCGGTTATCAATCGGACGCTGGCGAAAAGCCCGTGTCGCTGCTGCTCGGCGCCGCCAGCCTGTGGCCCGGGGACGACACCGGCAAGCGCCCGCTGAAAAAGCACTTCGCCCAGCTCACCGCCTGTGTGCCGCTGGAGACCGAAGCCAGCGGCCTTGTCGTGTTTACCCAGGACTGGCGCGTGGCGCGTAAGCTGACCGAGGACGCCGCCACCCTGGAACACGAAGTCATCGTCGAGGTGGCGGGTGACTTGATCCCGCATGGTCTCAAACGGCTGAATCAGGGAATGGCGGTCGATGGCCACTCGCCGCAGTCGATCAAGGTCAGTTGGCAAAACGAGACGCGCTTGCGGGTGGCGCTCAAGGGCGCCCGGATCGGACAAATCGCTCAGATGTGCGAAGCCGTCGGCCTGCGTGTGCTGTCGATGAAACGCATCCGCCTCGGTCGCGTGCCGATGGGAAAACTACCGGTTGGACAGTGGCGCTATCTGCGCGCGGACGAGCGCTTCTGAAGCTTGCGCGAAGGTTCGTTCACGGGACGCCGAACAGATCCGCGTGGACCGCATCGGCATGGCGGGTGTAGACACGGTTCCTGCCCGCCTTCTTGGCGGTATAACACGCCATGTCGGCCAGATTCAGCGTGTCGGTGATGGATCGTCCGGCCTGAATGGGGACGATGCCAATACTCACGCCAACCGACAAGCACTGGGAACGCCAGTGAAACTCGAACGACTCGATGGTCGTGCGAATTTTTTCGGCAATCTCGATGGCCTTGTCCAGCGCGACATGCTCCATCAATACGGCGAACTCGTCGCCGCCGATGCGTGCCAGCGTGTCGCGTGACCGGACCTGACCTTTCAGCAATGCAGCGATCTGGCGCAGCAGTTCGTCTCCGGCAATATGACCGCTGCTGTCGTTGATGGCCTTGAACTGGTCGAGGTCGAGAAAGCACAGGACATGCTTGTCTGACGGGTCGGCCTCCGCTGACAGGAGCTGTTGCAGGCGTCGCTCGAATTCGCGCCGGTTCAGCAGGCTGGTCAGCATATCGTGCGAGGCCTGGTAGGCAAGCTTGTCTTCCAGAACGCGCTTGTCCGTGATGTCGCGGCAGACGACCAGCAGCCTTTGTGCATTCACCCCGGGCTCCACGGTGGCGCGCTGATGCACCCAGAAAATCGAACCGTCTTTTCTGATTTTCCGGTATTCGAGATCGACCGGGGCTTGCGGGTCACTGAACAACTTTGCAACGCACTCGAACACTGCAGGCTGGTCTTCTGGATGAATCACTTTCGCCGCAGACTCGCCAATCAGTTCCTCGACCTCATATCCGAGCATTACAGCGCCATTCTGGTTGATGGACAGGATCTCGCCGGCAGGGCTGATGGTGGTGTAGATATCGGGCGCATTCTCGTACAGCACCTGATACCGCGCCTCGGTGACTTTCAGTGCTTCCTCGGCCCTGACGGTTTCCGTAATGTTCCTGAAGATGCCGCGGGTCGATATCACCCCGCCTTCCTTGATGACCGATCCGCAATCCCCGGAAAGGTAGACGGTCTCGCCCGACTTGGCGATGAACTTGAAATCGATGCAGGTCAGGGTTTCGCCGTTCAGCAAACGGCTGAAGCGGTCCTGGCAGCAAAGCATGCTGTCCGGGTGCAGGATGTCCAGCAGGTTGAGCGATTGAACTTCCGCCTCGCTGTACCCAAGGGCATATCTCCAGGCGCGGTTGGTGTAGGTGATGGAACCATCGGGCGCAACACGCTGGATCAGGTCGCTGGTATGGTCGAACACATCGACGAAGAGTTCTTCGCTTTCGATCAGCTGCCTTTCAAGCCGGCGCCGGTCCTGGTCCTTCCTGCCACGCCTGAGCAAATCGTCCACCAGGCGGGGCAGGCTTTTCAGGTAAGGCGGGGTGGAGCGGATAAACCGGCACATGCCCGATTCGAGACAGCGCATGGCGACTTCTTCGGCGCCGCTTCCCTCGAAGACGAGCACAGGCACGTCCATCTCTTTCTCATCGAGCAGGCTGACCAGGTCGAATGCGGAAAAATCCGCCGGTTCCAGTTCGCTGAAGGCCAGATGCCATCCCGGGAAGTCGAGGGCCTGCTGCAGATCCTGTGCAGAGTCGACGCGATGGATGCGCATGCGCGGCGCGTGATGACTCAGTGCCTGCTGGATCGCAGCGCCATTCTCGATGGAGCAGGCCATCAACAGATTGATCACGCTATCCGTCACGCGGTGTTTTCCAGATATTCAACGATTGTTCACCCCCTGAAAGTGACATATCGGCAATTTCCGGAAAAACTTGCAGCAGGGCCTAGCCGAATAGCTGAACAGCGAATCCGTCCTGCGCCCACTCGTCCATCCGACGCCAGCCCGCCTGTCCTGCAATCGCGCTGAATTCGTCGCGGTGGTACTTGTAGGAATACTCGGTTAGCAGGGTCTCGCCCGGCTCGAAATGAAAACGCTGGTTCGCCACGATCACGGTCTGCCCGGCAAGGCTGACCAGATGCATCTCGATGCGGCCGGCAACCGGATTGTAGAAAGCGTAATGGCAAAACCGGGCGAGATCGAAGTTGGCCCCAAGCTCGCGATTGATCCGCTGCAGCAAATTGAGATTGAAGGCCGCGGTGACGCCGGCTGCATCGTTGTAGGCATGATGCAGTTGTTGCGGGTCCTTCTTCAGATCGAAACCGATGAGCAACTGGCCATCTTTCCCTGCCAGATGGCGAAAGCGCGCCAGCAGGACGACCGCCTCGTCGGGCGAGAAGTTGCCGATGCTGGATCCCGGGTAGTAGACCAGCCGGCGCCCCGGGCTCAGATACGCCGCAGCGGCTTCGAGGTCGCGAATGAAATCCATCCCCAGCGCGGTCACTTCGATCCCCGGGTGGTCGTGGACAAGCGGCTCGGCCGCTGTGGCCAGCGCGCTGCCGGCGATGTCCATCACCACCAGCTGGCCAGGGTGCAGGGCATCGAGCAATGCGCGCACCTTGTCGCAATCACCTGCGCCCGGCTCGATGATGCAGTCGACCTTGCCAACAGCGGACACGATCTCAGGCAGGCGGGATGCCATCAGCGCGCGTTCGGTGCGGGTGAGCGCGTATTCGGGCTGCTGGCAGATGGCGTCGAACAGCCGGCATCCCGCCTCATCGTAGAAATACTTCGGCGGAATCGACTTGGGGCGGGCAGCGAGTCCGGCCAGCACATCGGCCGGCAGGTCATCGCGCGCCGACGGAAAGTCCAGAAACCGGAAAGCCACTCAGGCTACGACCTGCACCTGGCTGCCAGCCAGAAGCTGGCCGATTTCCGCTACTCCGGCAAAGCCGTGCTGACTGAACACCGCCATCACGTTGTCGCGGGCTTCGGGCGTACAGCTGACCAGCAAGCCGCCGCTGGTCTGCGGGTCGGTCAGCACGGCACGCTGCCAATCGGGGATGCCGGTCAGACTCACTTCGGCGCCGTAGCTATCCCAGTTGCGCAGGCTGGCGCCGGTCACATGGCCGCCCTGCGCCAGTTCGCCCACCCCCGGCAGCAGCGGCAGGCGGCTCATTTCGACGCGCGCCCGCAGCTTGGAGGCCCGGGTGATTTCGAGCAGATGGCCGAGCAGGCCGAAGCCGGTGATGTCGGTCATCGCGTTCACCCCATCGATACCCGCCAGATCGGCGCCCGCGGTGTTGAGCTGGGTGGTGGTGGCAATCATGGCCGCATATTGTTGCTCGCTGAGTGCGCCCTTCTTCAGCGCCGCACTGTAGATGCCCACCCCAAGCGGCTTGCCCAGGATGAGGCTATCGCCAGCCTGGCCGTTTCCATTCTGCTTGACCCGGCGCGGGTCGACCACGCCGATGCCGACCAGTCCGTAAATCGGTTCCGGCGCATCGATGGAATGCCCGCCGGCAATGGGGATGCCGGCTGCCTTGCATACCGACTCGCCGCCGGCAAGGATCTGCCGGATCACGGCGTTGGGCAGCTTGCCGATCGGCATGCCGACGATCGCCAGCGCGAACAGCGGCCGCCCGCCCATGGCATACACATCGGACAGCGCGTTGGTGGCGGCGATGCGGCCGAACTCGAACGGATCGTCGACGATGGGCATGAAGAAATCGGTGGTGGCGACGATGGCCTGCTCGTCGTTCAGCCGGTACACCGCGGCGTCGTCGCCATGCTCGATGCCGACCAGCAGGTCGGGATAGGACGCGGCCAGATGCGAAGCGAACGGGGTGTCGGACAGGATGTCGCGCAGCACGGCAGGCGAAATCTTGCAGCCGCAGCCGCCACCATGCGAGAACTGGGTCAGCCGGATGGGATCGTCGGGAAGGGAGTCACTCATGTTTCAAATTACCTGTCTTGGGTTTGGACGCCTAGAATTCTATTGGACCTGGATCCTCTGTATAGCATGGACATGGCTTATCCCGTCAGCGGCTTCACCCCGCAGCAGCTCGTCGACAGGCTCGCGCAGGCGCGCGGGCAGTTGCGCGCGCTGATCGATGCCCTGCCTGCCGATGGCTGGCTGGGGCCGCGCGCCGAGCACCTGAACCCGCCGCTTTGGGAATATGGCCACATCGTTTGGTTCCAGGAATGCTGGTGCCTGCGCGCCCGATCCGACGGCAGTTTCGCCGACAGCATGCTGCGCGGGGCCGATGCGCTTTACGATTCGTCGACGGTGCCGCACGACACTCGCTGGGACTTGCCGCTGCCGGCGCCTGCAGCGGTAGACGACTACGCCGCCCGGGTCATGGCCGCCGTCACGATGCGGCTGCGCAATGAGCCCGGCAACGTGCTGACCTACTTTGCCGAACTCTGCCTCTACCACGAACTGATGCACATCGAGGCCTGGTGGATGGCTTTCCAGAACCTGGGCTATGCGCCGCCCGACCAGCCAGCGGCACCTGATGCCCAGCCGGCACGGCACGACCGGCTGGGGTTCGCCGAAAGCGAAGTCGACCTGGGTAGCAAACCGGACGCCGGCTTCGTCTTCGACAACGAGAAATGGAGTCACACGATCCGGGTGCCGGCATTCGACATCGACACCCGCCTGGTATCCGAGGCGCGCTTCGCCGAATTCGTCGATGCAGGCGGCTACCAGCATGCAGCTTGGTGGTCGCAAGCGGGATCGTCATGGCGGAAAGCCAGCGCATCAACCCACCCGGTCTACTGGAAATATGACAACGGCAACTGGCAGGTGCGGCGCTTTTCACAGTGGACGCCGCTGATTGCGGACGCCCCCATGCTGCACGTCAACCGCTTCGAGGCCGAGGCCTGCGCCGCCTGGCTGGGGCGCCGGCTGCCCACGGCCGGGCAGTGGGTGCGCGCGGCCACGCAGCCTGAATTCCGCTGGGGCACGGGCTGGGAGTGGCTGCGTGACCCGTTCTCGCCGTATCCGGGATTCGCCGCCGACCCCTACCGGGACTATTCGCAGCCGTGGTTTCACACGCATGGCGAATTGCGCGGTGGCGGGCCGTTCACCGACCCGCATCTCAGGCGCTGCGGCTTCCGCAATTTCTACCTGCCGCACCGGCACGACCCCTACGCCGGTTTCCGCACCGTCAGCGCAACGGAATAAGGTCTGCGCCCATTACGGTTCCGGCAAGAACAGTTCCAGCAGATCGTTCAGATAACGCTGGCCCCGCGGCGTCGGCCGGAGCCGGGACGGGTCGGTTTCCAGCAGGCCCTTCGTACGGGCTGCTTCGAGGGCGGCGGCGCACACACTCAGCGGCAGGCCGGTGCGTTCCTCGAACAGCGCGGCCGGCACGCCTTCATTGAGCCGCAGGGCGTTCATCATGAACTCGAACGGCAGGTCGTCGCGCGTCAGCGTGCGTGTGTCTGCGATGTGCGCTCCCTGCTTCACCGCCTGCATGTATTGCAAAGGATGCTTGGTGCGCATCTGTCGCAGCATGCGGTCGTGAAAACTGAGCTTGGAATGGGCGCCGGCGCCGATGCCGAGATAGTCGCCGAATTGCCAGTAATTGCGGTTGTGGCGGCTGGCGTGATGCGGCCGCGCGTAGGCCGAGGTTTCGTAGTGTTGCATGCCGGCGCCATGCAGCCGTGCTTCGATGGCGAGTTGCATGTCGGCGGCCGCATCGTCATCTGGCAGGCCCGGAGGTGCCGTGTGGCCGAAGGGGGTATTGGGCTCCAGGGTGAGATGGTAGGCAGACAGATGCGGCGGCAGGAAGGCGAGCGCGATGTCGATGTCGGCCAGCGCATCGGCGAGCGACTGCCCTGGCAGCGCGTACATCAGGTCGAGGTTGAAGGTATCGAAATGGGTGGCGGCGAGTTCGGCCGCGCGTCGTGCTTCCGCATCGTCGTGGATGCGTCCGAGTGCCTTCAGGAGACGCGGGTTGAAGCTCTGGATGCCGAGCGAAACGCGGGTGACGCCGGCTGCGCGGAACCCTGCGAACCTTGCCGCCTCCACCGTGCCGGGGTTCGCTTCCAGCGTGATCTCCGCTCCCGGCAGCAGGGGCGTCAGCATGCGCACGCCCGTCAGGATGCGGTCGATGCCGTCAACCGAAAACAGGCTGGGGGTGCCGCCGCCGAAAAACACGCTGTGGATTCTGCGCCCCCAGATGTCGGGCAACGCGCGCTCAAGATCCAGCAGCAGCGCATCGATGTAGTCCGCCTCGGGAATGCCCTGCGCCGCGTGCGAATTGAAGTCGCAGTACGGGCACTTCCTGACGCACCACGGCAGGTGGATGTAGAGCGACAACGGCGGCGGCACCATCAGGCCGCTGCCGGCAAATCGAATGACGGCGTCAGCCAAGCCGCTTCAGCTGCTTCAGTTTTTCCACCAGTTCGCGCAGCGCCTGGCCGCGATGGCTGATGTCGTTCTTGGTGTCCTCATCGAGCTCGGCACCGGTTTTCTCGAACTCGGGGACGAGAAAATACGGGTCGTAGCCGAATCCGTTCTCGCCGCGCGGCGTGTCGATGATTTCGCCATACCAGCGGCCTTCGGCAATCACCGGCTCGGGGTCGTCGGGGTGGCGTACATAGACCATGACGCAGGTGTAGTGCGCGCGGCGATTGGATTGATTGGCCATTTCGGCAACGAGCTTGTCGTTGTTGCGCGCATCCGACCTGGGTTCGCCCGCATAGCGTGCCGAAAACACGCCGGGCGCGCCGCCCAAGGCTTCGACGCAGATGCCGGAGTCGTCGGCCAGCGCGGGCAGCCCGCTGTGCGCGCTGGCATGGCGCGCCTTGGCCAGGCAATTTTCGACGAAGGTGACATGCGGTTCGGGACAGTCGGGCACGTTGAATTCGGACTGCGGCACTGCCTCGATATCGAGCGGTGCCAGGATGCGGGCGATTTCGCGCAGCTTGCCGGCGTTGCCGGATGCGATGACGAGCTTGCTCATGCTGCCAGGGCCTTGTGTTGCGCTTCGGTAATCCGCGCGATGCCGGCGGCAGCCAGGTCGATCAGCGCATCGAGCGTGGCACGCGAGAACGGCACCCCTTCGGCCGTACCCTGCACCTCGACGATGCCGCCGCTGCCGGTCATCACCACGTTCATGTCGGTGTCGCAGTCGAAGTCTTCCAGATAATCGAGATCCAGCACGGGCTGGCCCTGATAGACGCCAACCGACACGGCGGCGATGCTGTCGTTGAGCGGGGTTTCGGCGAGCTTGCCGTCGCGCAGCAGCCCGGCGACGGCGTCCGCCACCGCGACATAGGCCCCGCAGATGCTGGCGCAACGGGTGCCGCCATCGGCCTGCAGCACGTCGCAGTCGATATGCAACGTGCGTTCACCAAGCTTTTTCAGGTCGACCACGGCACGCAGGCTGCGTCCGATCAGGCGCTGGATTTCCTGGGTGCGCCCGGACTGCTTGCCGCGCGCGGCTTCACGGTCGCTGCGGGTGTGGGTGGAGCGCGGCAGCATGCCGTATTCAGCGGTCACCCAGCCTTCTCCGCTGCCTTTCTTGTGCGGGGGCAGCCGGTCGAGCACGCTGGCGGTACACAGCACACGGGTATCACCCATGGCGACGAGTACCGAGCCTTCGGCGTGCTTGGTGTAGCCACGGGAGAACGACAGGGTACGCAGCGCATCGGTCGCGCGGCCACTTGGGCGAGTAATGGAAGACATGGGTGGCAGACAAAAAAGGAAAGCGCGATTTTAACGCGCCGGCCGCAGGCTTGCGCAGCCTCCATGTCCTTGCAGCCCGTCTGGCTGGTCTACTTGGCGGAAATCTTCTGGATGGCCTGCTGGATTTCAGCGATCGCGCGTTCGATCTCGTCGTCCGACACCGCCGGCGTGCCGGGCAGCGGACTCATCGCATTGATTTGCGTGGTGACGCCGCCGTCCGGCAGCGCCAGGGTCGAGATGGAATCCTTGCTCGGCATGCGTGCCGTGCCCCAGGTCATGGCAATGAGGCTGAGGTTGTCGCCGTGCTCGCCCCCCCGGAATTCGGCGTGATCCATCAGATGGCGCACTGCGTCTTCCAGCGTATAGGCATGCAGTAGCGCGGACAATTCATGGCCATTGATCATGCCCCAGATGCCGTCGGTGCAGAGCAGCATGGTGTCGGCGTCGCTCAGGGGAATCGGTGCATTGCATTCGACCTGCGGCGTTGCATAGCCGCCCAGGCAGTTGGATACCTTGTTGCGTTCCGGGTGATGGCCCGCATCTTCTTCGCTGATGATGCCGTCGCGCACCAGCTGGGCCACCGCGGTGTGATCCTCGGTGCGCGCGATCAGGCTGCCGTCGCTGAACAGATACAGCCGCGAATCGCCTACATGCGCCCAGTACGCCATGTTGTCCTGCACCACGGCGGCGACACAGGTAGTGTGCGGGATTTCCAGCAGATCCTGGTCGACGGCGTAATCGTTGATGGCATAGTGCGCCTGCGTGGTCGTGTCGGCCAGAAAAGCCATCGGGTCGTCCAGCCGCGGCTTGGCCATTTTCTGGAACTGGTCGGTCAGCGTCTGCACTGCGATCTGCGCTGCAATTTCGCCGTGCATGTGGCCGCCCATGCCATCGGCCACCACCATCAGCAATGCCTCGCGGCTGTAGGAATAGGCAACCCGGTCCTGGTTGTTTTTGCGGCCGCCCTGGCGCGACGCCTGATAGATGGTGAATTTCATGACGATACTTTAGAACAATTCTTTGCCGAGTGAACGTTTGATGCTGCTTAAAAACGAAGGACGTTGCGGCGCCATCGCACTGCGGTCCATCAATACCTTTTGCAGACTAAACACGCTTTGCGGGCGCTCCATGTAGTTGAGCTTGAGGCAGTGGTCGATGGTTTCCAGCAGTTGGTCGGAATAGGCGCCACGCCAGTTGACCGTTGCCGGCACCAGCTTGTCGTTGAGCAGGCGAGCGTCCGCCGCCTGCGGGGGATAGCCGGCCAGGCAGGCGTACAGGCTGGCGCCCACGCTGTAGACATCGGTCCACGGTCCCAGTCGTTCGCGATTATGGTATTGCTCGGGCGCGGCAAAGCCAGGCGTGTACATGGGTTGCAGCTTGCTTTCTTCCTGGGTGAGCGTCTGCCGCGCTGCACCGAAGTCGATCAGAACGGGCGAACCGTCCAGGCGGATATACAGGTTCGACGGCTTGATATCCAGATGCAGCAGCTTGTGTGTGTGCACCTCGCGCAGGCCATTCAGCAATTGGGCAAACACCCGCCGGATGAAGCTTTCGCGTATGGTGCCACGGTTGGCCTGGATGTGCTGTTGCAGGGTTTTGCCGCGCTCGAAGCGCATCACCATGTAGACGGTGTCGTTGGCGCGGAAGAAGTTGGTCACGCGGATGACGTTGGGATGGTCGATGCGCGCCAGTGCCCGGCCTTCCTCGAAGAAGCACTTCATCCCATGGCGGAAAATGTTGCTGTTCTCTGTTGAATTGGCCTGCACGATGACCGAGCCTTCGGTGCGCAGCACCAGCGCGCCAGGCAGGTATTCCTTGATCGCCACCGACTGGTTATCGTCGTCGCGCGCCAGGTACACCATGCTGAAGCCACCGCCGCCAATCTTGCGCACGATGGTGTATTCGTTCAGCCGGTAT
>Ga0105106_10002180_pt1 | contig 14112 bp, 14 predicted proteins | sample PPLLaktember2015_5_FD_79109 | JGI IMG/M metagenome (GOLD analysis project Ga0105106, IMG submission 79109) | Freshwater sediment microbial communities from Prairie Pothole Lake near Jamestown, North Dakota, USA - PPLs Lake P8 Core (1) Depth... | ecosystem: Environmental > Aquatic > Freshwater >...
CGACGAGGACGTCCGCGTCCTTCACGCGCTGCGCCAGCTTCGGATTGATGCCGATCCCTACGTCGCCGGCGTAGCTCGGGCTGCGGTTGTCGAAGAGGTCCTGACAACGGAACGACGTGCCGACCGGCAGGCCGTGCGACTCCGCCCAGGCCCGTAGCTCGTCCGTGGCGCCCCGCGTCCATCCGCCACCGCCGACGATGAGGAAGGGCTTCTGCGCGCCGGCCAGGAGCTCGCCCAGCCGCTCCAGGTCGGAAGGCGCCGGCGCCGGGCGAATCACGTGGTGGTGCGCCACATCCGCGACGGCCGCCTCGGAGAACAGCATGTCCTCGGGCAACGCGAGCACGACGGGCCCGGGGCGTCCTGCCATGGCGGTATGGAAGGCGTGGCTCACGTACTCGGGAATGCGCTCGACGCGGTCGATCTGCGCCACCCACTTCGCCATCTGGCCGAACATGCGGCGATAGTCGATCTCCTGGAAGGCCTCGCGCTCGACCATGTCGTTGCCCACCTGGCCGATGAGCATGACGAGCGGAGTGGAATCCTGAAAGGCGGTATGGACGCCGACGGAGCCGTTGGTGGCGCCCGGTCCCCGGGTGACGAGCAGCACGCCCGGCTCTCCGGTGAGCTTGCCGTAGGCTTCGGCCATGTACGAGGCCCCGCCTTCCTGCCTGCAGACCACGAAGGAAAGCTTGTCCCGAACGTCCAGCAGGCCGTCGAGCAACGGCAGGTAGCTCTCGCCCGGCACGCCGAAGGCCATGCGCGCGCCCTGCGCGACCAGCGCATCGGCAAGGATCTTTCCGCCGTGGCGGACCTTGAGGTCGGATTTCATGCGTTCACCTTGTCGAAGGCGCGGCGCAATGCCGCGCAGCAGTCGGCGACGGCTGCGTTCGCGGTGTCGAGCACACCGCCGAACAGGATGAAGCCGTGCACCATGTCCTCGTACTCCTTGTAGGTCGCCGGGGTTCCCTCCGCCGCGAGCCGCTCTGCGAACGCCCGTCCTTCGTCCCGCAAAGGGTCGAAGCCCGCCGTGATGACCAGCGCCGGCGGCAACCGGGAGAGATCCCCGGCCAGCAGCGGCGAAGCCCGCCAGTCGTTCCAGTCTTCGGGCCGGGGAAGGTAGCAGCCGCGGAAGAAATCGATCGATGCACGCGTGAGCAGGTAGCCCTCGCCATTCGCCTGGTGCGACGGGAAGCCGCAGCGCTGGTCCGTGGCGGGATAGATCAACAGCTGGAAAGCAAGCGCCGGACCGCCCTTGTCCCGCGCATGGATCGCGATCACCGCAGCAAGATTGCCTCCGGCGCTGTCGCCTCCGATCGCGATCCTGCGCGGGTCGACCGACAGGACGGCTGCGTTGCCGGCAATCCAGGAGGTGGCACGGATGCAATCGTCGACCGCCGCCGGGAAGGGATACTCCGGCGCAAGCCGGTAGTCGATGGAGAAGACCGCACAGCGCGCACCATTGGCGAGCTGGCGGCACAACGAGTCGTGGGTGTCGATGTCGCCGATGGTCCATCCGCCGCCATGGATGTACACCAGCACCGGCAGGATCTCCTCGCGTGCCACGCCGTTTGGCCGGTAGGAACGCAGCGCGATGCCGTCTCCGACCACCAGTCGCGCCTCGGAGACCGGCTGCGCGGCCGGGGCGAGCGCCGCCCGCGTATCCCGGTAGATGCGCCGCGCGACGAACGGCGACACGGAGTGATAGGGCGGAAGCGGCGAGGCCGCCGCCCGCTCCAGGATGGCCTCGACCTGCGGATGCGGCCTGGTCGCGCTCACTTCGCCGCCGCCAGCATCTTCCTGAGGTGCTCGACGAAGAAGGGCGCGCACTTCATGATGCGAGTGTCCTGCGAAACGATGAGCGGCCGGACCTTGGGCAAATACGCCTGCCAGTCTGGATCGGCGTGTAGCGCCGCGCGGCACTTCTCGCGCTGGTTGAGATCGTCGTACGCCCACATGTGGATCACCATGTTCTGCGGGCCCACCTCGGTGACGTAGTAGCCGGCCATGTGAGGCAGATGGCGAAGCTGCACCGCCATGCCGCTTTCGGCGTAGTGCTTGAGGTACTCGGGCGCCTTGCCGACCTGCAACGTGTACATGCGCTCCTCGACGTACATGGGATCTCCTCGGGGTATCGGGAAATTATAGGTATATTGGCTGCATGGACGACATCAACACCCTGCGCCGCATCCTGCGCGAATGCCGGGTGATCGCCGTCGTGGGCCTCTCGGCCGACTGGTTCCGGCCGAGCTACTTCGCCGCAAAGTACATGATGGAGCACGGCTACCGGGTGATCCCCGTCAATCCGAAATACCGGGAGATCCTGGGACAGGCCTGCTACGCCTCGCTTGCCGACATCCCCGAGAAGGTCGACATGGTCGACGTGTTTCGCAAAAGCCAGGACGTGATGCCCGTTGCGGAGGCCGCCATAGCCGTCGGCGCCCGGGTGCTCTGGCAGCAGCTGGGGGTGAAGAACGAGGCGGCGGCCGAGCGCGCCCGCGCGGCGGGCCTGGAGACGGTCATGGACCGGTGCGTCAAGATCGAGCACGGCCGGCTCTTCGGCGGGCTCAACTGGGTCGGGGTCAATACGAGGGTCATTTCCGCCAAGCGTCCCCGCTGGCTGGCGTACTGAGGTATTCTGTCCGCACTACGGACTGACGCGGGGGGCGCCCGTCATGCTGAGAGTCTTCGAAGGACGCTTTGGCCGCCTGGTGCTGCAGGACCTGGCCGCCAACGATTCGGTCGCGGCGCACGGCGACCCGGCGGTCCTGCTCGCGCGGGGGACCGGACAGGTACGTTTCCTGAACCCGGGCGAGCTCCATGTCAGCCTGAACGCGGTGAGGGCCGTGGTCTTCCACGCCTCTTCCGAATGGCTGCGAGCCAGCTTCCCTGCGGTGTTCGATGTCCCCGACGGCAAGCCGTTCCCCGAGCGGGCCGAAGCGCTGACGCCGCGCATCCGCCAGCTGGCCGACACGCTCACCGTCGAGGCGCTCAACGACCAGTTCCTGTCGCCGGAGCGGCTGGAGTTCATGCTCCAGGAGCTCGTGCTGTCGATCATCGACGCCTATCTTTCCGGCAAGCGAGCGGCCTCCCTATGGCGGGGCTCGCGCTTCGAGGACACGCGCATCCGCCGCGCCATCGAGCTCCTGCGGGCCCGTCCCAACAAGGACATGAACATCGACCAGCTCGCGAGCCAGGTGGGCCTCTCGCGCTCGCGCTTCTACGACCTGTTCGAGCTGTGCACCGGCTTCTCGCCGCGCACCTATCTCGATCTGCTGTGCGTGGAGGCGGCCATCGCGCGCCTCGCCTCCGGGCACGGCAAGATCGCCGAGGTGTCCGCCGAGCTCGGCTTCTCGGCGCAAAGCAACTTCACGCGCTTTTTCCTCCAGCAAGTGGGCGTGCCGCCCTCGCAGTACCGCCGCTCCGCCGCCACGCAGGCGGCCGACGACGCGCCCGCGGGCACGCCGGACATGCCCGGGAGCTGACCTCCTGACTGGCGGCCGGCCGCAGCGGCGGCCGGTGCATCCTGCTACGATTGCCCGACGATGGCGGACCGAAAGTTCGGTGTGGAAACCCTTTGCCTGCACGCAGGCCAGATCCCGGATGCCGCCACCGGCGCCCGCGCCGCGCCGATCTACCAGACGACCTCCTTCGTCTTCGATTCCGCAGAGCACGCCGCCAGCCTCTTCAACCTCCAGACCTTCGGGAACGTCTACTCGCGGATCTCAAATCCGACCGTGGCGGTATTCGAGGAGCGCATGGCGGCGATCGAGGCGGGACGTGCGGCGCTCGCCACCGGGACCGGCCAGGCGGCAGAGGCGACCGCGATCCTGACGCTCTGCAAGAGCGGCGACCACATCGTCTCGGCTTCCACGTTGTACGGCGGAACGCATACGCTCCTGCACGTCAACCTGCGCAAGCTGGGCATCGAGACGACCTTCGTCCACCCGGACGATCCCGAGGATTTCAGGCGCGCCATCCAGCCCAACACGAAGCTGCTGTACGCGGAGACGCTCGGCAATCCGCTCATCAACATCGTGGACATCGAGGCGCTGGCCGCCATCGCGCACGAGGCCGGCATCCCGCTCGTCGTCGACAACACGGTCCCCTCGCCCTATCTGCTGCGCCCGATCGACTGGGGCGCCGACATCGTCGTGCATTCGGCGACGAAGTACATCGGCGGCCACGGCACGACCATGGGCGGCGTTATCGTCGAATCGGGCCGGTTCGACTGGGGAAACGGGAAGTTTCCCGAGTTCACGACGCCTTCCCCGGGCTACCACGGGGTGATCTTCCACGAGACCTTCGGCGATTTCGGCTACACGATGAAGGCGCGCATGGAGATCATGCGCACCTTCGGCCCGGCGCTCTCGCCGATGAACGCCTGGCTGCTCCTGCAAGGGTTGGAGTCGCTGCACGTGCGCATGGACCGGCATTGCGCCAACGCGCTCGCCGTGGCGAACTTTCTCAAGGACCATCCGCGGGTGGCCTGGGTCAACTATCCCGGACTACCCGGCAGCAAATACTACGACCTGGCGAAGAAGTATCTTCCGAAGGGCGCCTCGGGGCTGCTCAACTTCGGCGTCAAGGGCGGCGCGAGGGCGGGCGAGCGCTTCATCGAATCCGCCCAGTTCATGAGCCATCTCGCCAACATCGGGGATGCCAAGACCCTCATCATCCATCCTGCCTCGACGACCCATCGCCAGATGAGCGACGAGGAGCAGCTGAAGGCGGGCGTGACTCCCGACATGGTGCGCATGTCGGTGGGCATAGAGTCGCTCGACGACATCCTCTGGGACATCGACCAGGCACTGAACGAGGCCGCGAAAGCATGATCTCCTACCAGATCGCAGAGCACGGGAAACCCCTGCAAAGGGTGATGCAGGAAACGCCCAGGCCCAAGGGCGCCGAAGTCCTCGTGCGCGTCACGCGCGCCGGCGTGTGCCACTCCGACCTGCACATCTGGGACGGGTATTTCGACTGGGGCGGCGGCAAGCGGTTCTACGTGAAGGAGCGCGGCTGCGTCCCCCCGTTCACGCTCGGCCACGAGCCGTTCGGCGTGGTGGAGGCGCTCGGCCCGCGCGCCAGGGGCGTGAAGGTCGGCCAGAAGCGGCTGGTCTTTCCCTGGATCGGCTGCGGCAAATGCCCGGTGTGCAAGGCGGGACAGGACAACCTTTGCGTTTCCGGCTCGCGCTTCCTTGGCGTCAATCGCGCCGGCGCGTACTCCACGCACCTTCTGGTGCCGGACGCGAAGTACCTGGTCGACACGAGCGGCATCGACGATGCCTTCGCCTCGACCCTGGCCTGCTCGGCGCTCACCACCTATAGCGCCATCAGCAAGCTCCAGGCGCTCGGGCCCCGCGACTGGGTCGCCGTGCTCGGCTGCGGCGGGCTCGGCCTCATCGCCATCTCGGTCCTGCGCGCGAAAGGCATCCGCAACATCATCGGCTGCGACATCGACGACGCCAAGCTGGCTGCGGCGATGAAGATGGGGGCCAGGAAGACCGTCAACACGCGCGCACCGGACGCATTGCAGCAGCTCCAGGTGGCCGCGGCCCAGAACGTGGCGGCTGCAGTGGACTTCGTCGGCATGCCGGCCACGGCCGCCCTGGGCATCGGTGCGCTGCGCAAAGGCGGCCGGTATGTGCTGTGCGGCCTCTATGGCGGGGAACTTTCCCACCCGCTGCCGCCGATCGCGCAACGCGGCATCGGCATCATCGGCTCCTACGTGGGCAACCTGCAGGAGCTCAAGGAAGTGGTCGCCCTGGCGAAAAAGAAGAAGCTCAGGCCCATGCCGGTCGAAACACGGCCAGGCGACCAGGCCAATTCCGCCCTCGAGGACTTGAAGGCCGGTAAAGTCCTGGGACGCATCGTCCTCGATTTCGAACACCTCCAATAACGACAACTAGGGTCGCAATGACTGCCCCGTTCTCCTGGAGCAATCCATATCCATGGCCGCGAAAGCCGTTGCTCGCGGCAAACATCGTGTCGACTTCGCAGCCACTGGCGGCGCAGGCCGGCCTGCAGATGATGGCGGCGGGCGGCACCGCGGTCGACGCCATCCTGGCGACCGCGATCACCCTCACCCTCGTGGAGCCTGTATCGAACGGCATCGGTTCGGACGCCTATGCCATCGTCTGGGATGGCCGGCGAATGCATGGGCTCAACGCCTCCGGCCGTTCGCCCGCCGCCTGGACGCTCGATTATTTTTCCGGGCAGAAGACGATGCCGGTGCGCGGCTGGAATACGGTCACCGTGCCCGGATGCGTGGCCGCCTGGGTGGAACTGCACGCGAAATGGGGCAAGCTGCCCTTCAAGCGCCTCTTCGAGCCCGCGATCCGCTACGGCCGCGAGGGCTTCCTCGTTTCCCAGACCATTGCGCAGCAGTGGGCCAACCAGGTCCCGGAGCTGAAGGAGCAGCCAGGATTCGCGAAGGCGTTCATGCCGGATGGCCGCGCGCCGCGCCCGGGAGAGCGCTTCCGCTTTCCGGCACATGCCAAGGCTCTCGAGCTCATAGCCTCCACCAAGGGCAAGGCGTTCTATCGAGGCGAGCTTGCCGAGAAGATCGAGGCCCATTCCAGGAAGAACGGCGGAGCCATGCGTGCCAGCGACCTCGCGGCGAACAAGCCGGACTGGGTCAAGCCCCTGGAGATGAAGTATCGAGGCTACACGCTGCATGAGATCCCGCCCAACGGCCAGGGGATCGTCGCGCTCATCGCCCTTGGCATCCTCGAGAACTTCGACGTGCGCTCGCACGCGGTGGACGGGCCGGACAGCCTGCATCTTCAGATCGAGGCCTTGAAGCTCGCGTTTGCCGATGCGCGCCGCTACGTCGCCGACATCGACTACATGGATGTCAACCCCAAGGTGCTCCTCGACCGCGACTACCTGAAGTCCCGCGCGCGGCTCATCGACATGAAACGAGCCCAGGACTTCGGCCATGGCACCCCGCCCAAGGGGGGAACCGTCTATCTGACGGCCGCCGATGCGTCTGGGATGATGGTCTCCTACATCCAGTCCAACTACATGGGCTTTGGCTCGGGCGTGGTCGTGGACGGAATCTCGATGCAGAACCGCGGCAGCACGTTCGTGATGGATCCGCAGCATCCCAACTGCGTCGCGCCGAAGAAGCGTCCGTACCAGACCATCATCCCGGGCTTCGTCACGAAGGACGGGCGTCCCGTCATGAGCTTCGGCGTGATGGGAGGCACGATGCAGCCGCAGGGACATGCGCAGGTGATGGTGCGCATCGCCGACTATGGCCAGCATCCGCAGGCGGCGTGCGACGGACCGCGCTTCCGCGTGGTGCAGGGCCTGGACGTGAGCGTGGAGGGCGCCTTCGCCCCCGCGACGCTGGAGGAGCTCAAGAGCCGCGGCCACAGGATCGTGACCGTGGACGACTACAACCAGTTCGGCAGCGGCCAGCTCATCTGGAAGCTCGACGGCGGCTACGTCGCCGCAAGCGACCCGAGGCGCGACGGCCAGGCAGTGGGGTTCTGACCATGTTGCGTATCTGGGGCCGTGCCAACTCGGTCAACGTCAAGAAGGCGCTTTGGGCCGCGGAAGAGCTCGGGCTGGCCTACGAGCGCATCGACGCCGGCATGCAATACGGCGTGGTCGACACGCCGGAGTATCGAAGGATCAATCCCAACGGCCTCGTGCCGACCATCGACGACGACGGCTTCATTCTCTGGGAGTCGCATGCCATCGTGCGTTACCTGGCGGCCAAGTACGGCGCCGGCAGCCTCTGGCCGGAAGACGTGCGCGAGCGCGCGGACGCCGAACGCTGGATGGAGTGGTCCTACACGTTCCAGGCGCAGTTCCGCACGGTGTTCTGGGGCCTGGTGCGTACGCCGCCCGAAAAGCGCGACGCGAAGGCGATCGACGAGGCGCGTGCGAAGTGCGCCGAGCTGCTGAACGTCCCGGACGCCGCGTTGCGCGGGCGTCCCTACCTCGGGGGAGAGGCGCTCACCATCGGCGACATTCCCCTGGGCTGCCACGTCCATCTCTGGATGCGATTGCCGATCGAGCGGCCGGCGCATCCGGGACTCACGGGCTGGTTCGAGCGGCTGTGCGCACGGCCGGCGTTCACGAAGGTGGTGGACATTCCCCTGTCCTAGGGGCGCCCGGCAGCCGGACCCGGGGGCTTGAGGCGATTGAGTCCGCCATTGCGCGCGAGGTCGCGTACGCGGTCATAGAAGGCCGGGAGCGAGCCGCTCCCGCGCAGCAGTTCCTCGAACGCCGGCACCTGCTCGGTGTAGAGCGACACGGAAACGAGGAAGGCGTTGCTCGCCTCCGCGGGCACCACCTTCGGGTAGTCGGCACGCAGCCGCTCGAATTCTTCAGCTTTGCCGCGTTGCATCGCCTCGCCCGGAACACCCGAGGCATAGAGCTGCGCCAGGCGGGTTCTCGCCTCCTTGACCCGCTGCGCAAACGCCTTCCTGCGTGCCTGCGCGGCGGTGAAGCTCTCCAGGTCCGTCACGCGCCCTTCGGCGCGCAGCCACCGGCGCACGCCCTCCTCCTCGACAGCGACGGCGAACGACTCGTTGAACGTCGTATCGTTGCGCGCGTAGGCGACCTGGTGCGAGAGCTCATGGAAGACGAGCCGCGCGAGCTGCGCGTCGGGGTAGCGGATGAACGTCGAGAGCAGCGGGTCGTCGAACCAGCCCAGCGTCGAATACGCCGGCACGCCCGCCACATGCACGTCGAATCCCTGCGCCCGCAGGCCCTCGGCGTGCCGCCGCGCGTCGGGCTCGGAGAAGAACCCCCGGTAGCTCACGCAGCCCGTGAAGGGGAAGCACTCCTTGTGCGGCTGCACGGAGAAGCGCGGCGCGGCAAAGACGTTCCAGACGACATAGTGCCGCTCGAGGCTCGCATACGACCGGTAGCTTCCGTTGTCCGGCAGGCCGAGCTCGCGCGAGGCGAACTCGCGGATGCGCTGCGCCAGCACGAGGCGCTCGCGAAGGGGGTGGGGCGTGGCAGGGTCGGACAGCCATTCGCCGACGGGCCGCGCAGCCTGCATGACGCCGAAATGGCCTCCGATCGCCTGGCGGTAATAGCCGAGCGTGTCGCACCCGGCAGTGAGAAGCAGAACGCACACCCAGGCGCCCAGCCTCACGATCATGCGAAGCGCCCAACGGCTAGAAAGCGGCCCGCCAGCGCCGCGACCCGGGCGGAAAAAATCAGGGTGCTGTGACCCGTGGCTACAAGCGTGCGATCGGTCATGCCGGCGACTTCGGTTTCAGACAGGCACACGACCCCATCGTTCCGTTCCGGCAGGCGCCCGAGGATGCGCCCGAGCCCGAGCGGCAGCGTGCCGGCTATGACACCGAGCGGCTCGGGCCGCGTCCAGGCCGCGCGCCGCGACTCCCACAGCGTCCCGCAAGCGCCCATCATCCATCGGCCCATCCGCACCCGCCCGAGCCGGCGCCCGGCGAGGCAGCCGCTCGCCGGTGCGCCCAGGAGGAGGGCCGAGCGCGCGGGAAGCTCGGGATGGCGGTTGAGCGTCTCGAGCACGAGCACGCCGCCCAGGCTGTGACCTATGAAATGCGCCGGCGCCGGGAGGGTGCGGACGAAGCGCGCGAGCCGCTGGACATTGTCTTCGAGCGAGCGTCGCCCGGCGTACGCGAATCGCCGCGGCGCATATCCCGCGCGCGAAAGACGCGCGGCGAGAACCGTCATCGCCGATGCCGGCATCCACAGCCCGTGCACTAGCACGACCGGCTCAGGCATTCCCCGGAGCTGCTAGCCCTCGGCCGCGCGGGCAAAGATCGCACTCGCACGCACGATGGCGCGATTTCCTCCCCGATTGACCGCCATGAGGTAGCAGTTTGCAAAAGCGAGGCGCGCGCCGACGCGCTGGATTTCCACTCTCGACTCGATCCAGTCCCCCACGCGAGCCGCGCCGGCGTAGTCGACCGCCAGGTGCGCAGTGACGAAGGCGGCCTGCCCGCCGGCCTGGGCATGCATTGCATATCCGAGCGAGAGGTCCGCCAGCGTCGCGAGCACGCCGCCATGGCAGATTCCGCGAGAGTTGGTGTGCTTCTTTTCGATGCGCACTCCGATACAAAGCGGCTTGCCGCGCGGGCGCTTCAGGTAAAGAGGGCCGACCAGCGCATTGAACGGGCTCAAGCGGGGAATCGGCCGGAAGCCGGCCGGGATGCGCGGCGACGCGGTGCTCACCGCTTGAGCTCACGCATCGAATCCAGGACCGCTTGCGCGCGATGGACGATCGGGTAGTCGATCATCTGCCCGTCGACCACGATGGCGGCAGCGCCCTTCGCCTCGGCCTCCTTGAAGGCACTGACGATGCGCTCTGCCTGGGCCACTTCTTCGGCCGACGGCACGTAGGCGGCGTTCACTGGCGCGAGCTGGTCGGGATGGATGCACAGCCGTCCCTGGAATCCGCCGCGCCGGCTGCGCTCGAGGGCGCGGCGAAACCCCTCGGCTTCCTTGAGGTGGAACCACGGGCTGTCGATCGGGTTCTCGAGCCCCGCAGCGCGTGAGATCATCACGATGCGCGAGCGGGCCTCGGCGAGCTCGGGCTCGTCCATCGACACGGACAGGCCGATGTCGTTGGCATAGTCCCCCGCGCCGAAGGCAACGCGCTTCACGCGCCAGGGATGCGGCTTGTACGTCCGAAGGCTGCCGGCCTGCACGATGCGCTCGATGCGTTGCACGCCGGCCGCAGTCTCCAGTTGCGGCATGAGGTCGATCGTGCCGACCGCGATGCCGCGCTCGCGCTCCAGATTCGTCAGGAGCCAGTCCACCGCATGAAGCTCGCCGGCACTCTCGACCTTTGGCAGGACGACGCCGTCCACGCCCTTGTGCACCGTTTCAGCGAGGTCCGCATAGCAATAGGGCGTCGAGGCGGCGTTGACCCGAACGTAGCCGCGCGAGCGCCGCGGGCGCGTCAACGCGTCGGCGATGGCCTTGCGCGCCGCAGGCTTGTCGGAGGGCGCGACCGAATCCTCCAGGTCGAGGATCACCACGTCGGTCTCCAGGCTGAGCGCCTTCTCGACGCGCCGCGGCACGTTGCCCGGCGCGAACAGGAATGATCGGTTCAAAGGCATGTGGGCTCCTTGCTCATTTCATTTCAGGTATTCGCGCTCGCTCCACTGCGGATATGGAAACCGGGGGGCCTGCTCTCGCAGGGCTACCGGCCAAACGATCTGCGTTCTTCCCTGCCGCATCTGCGTCACTACAGGCTCGGTGGCAAGCTGCGCCCCCGTTGCCGGATCGACGCGAAACTCACCCAGCACCGTCGCAGTCCTCAGCCGGCTGAGTGCCTCGCGCAGCTTGGACGGATCGGCCGTGCCGGCCTCCTTCAGCGCCGCTGCGAGCACCGTTCCCGCGGCGTAGCCCTCGGCCGCGGCCGAGGGCGGCTCGGCTCCCCAGCGGGCGCGGTATTCCTTGGCGAAGCGGTCGTTTCCCGGCGTAGGGGCGCGCGGATGGTAGCGCGCGGCGCCAAGGGACAGCTCGGCATCCTGACCGAGCAGATCCTTGATTCCCGGCTCCGCGCTGCCGCGCGCATAGAAGAAGGCCGGCGCGTAGTCGAGCCGCTTGAAGGTCTTCACCATTTCCGCGGCGTCGGGGACTTCCCCGAACGCAATCCACGCCTGCGCATGGGCGGCGCGGGCGGCAGCGACGAAAGGGCCGAAATCCGTCGTGCTCGCCGAAAACACCTGCACGTCGCCCGCTTCGATGCCGAGCCTCGCGGCGGTCGCCGCCGCGGCGTCAGCCATCTCGACGGCGGCCGGATCGTCCCTCGCCAGGATGATCGCACGCGAGACACCGGCGGCCTTGGCGAAGTGCAACACGTTGTCGTAAGCGCTATAAGGCACCGCGGACTGGAAGACGAAGCGCGGGCTGCGGTTGTGCACGGCACGCGACCATCCTGCCCCGTTGACGAGGACCCGCTGCGCCGTTTCCGCCTCCGCGGCCGCGAGCAGCGTCGCGGCGCTCCCGTAAGGACCGATGAGCGCCTGCGCGCCTTCCTCGATGAGCTGGCGGTACGCGGCGCCGGAGCGCCGGGCTTCCGAGGCGTCGTCCACGAGACGAAGCTCGAGCTTCCGACCGAGGATCCCGCCGGAGGCGTTCACTTCCTGGGCCCATTGCTGCAGGCCGCGGGCGTAGGGCCCGGCAATCTCTGCATGGGCCCCCGTGAACGAGACTGCGGCGCCGACCACCAGCGCCGAAGGCTGCGCGGCTGCATGGCCGGCAGCCAGCGCGAAGAGGGCTGCTGCGAGCCTAGTAATCCAGCTTGTCATCGACCGCGTGACCGCGCATCGGAATCAGCGCGGAACGCTCGAACGTCATGAAGACCGTTCCGTCGGCCTTCTTCCCGCTGGTGCGCACGGTCACGATGCCGTGGTGCGGCCGGGAGGCCGACTCGCGCTTGGCGATCACCTCCGACTCCGCGTAGACAGTGTCGCCCGCGAACACCGGCGCCGTGAGCCGCACCTTGTCCCAGCCGAGGTTGGCGACGGTCTTCTGGCTTACATCCGAGACGCTCATGCCCGTCACGATCGCGAGCGTCAGGCACGAGTTCACCAGCGGCTTGCCGAAATCGCTGGCCGCCCCGTACGCATTGTCGATGTGCAGCGGGTGCTGGTTCATGGTGAGCAGCGAGAACCAGGTGTTGTCCGTCTCGCTGATGGTGCGCCCCGGACGATGCTCGTAGACGTCCCCGACCTCGAACTCCTCGAAATAGCGACCCGCCGACTCGCGATAGCGCTTGGGCCCGACTTCCTTTGCACGGCTGACCATAAGAGAATCCCGCTGATGGAAATGATTGAACGGCTGGCCGCCATTGTAGGCGCTGGCAACCTCCTCTCCAGCCCCGAGGAGATGAAACCGTATGTCACGGACTGGCGGAGGCAGTATGTCGGCCGCGCGCTGTGCGTGGTCCGGCCCGGGTCCACGGCGCAGGTGCAGTCCGTTGTGCAGGCCTGCGCCGCAAGCGGCGTGGCCATGGTTCCGCAAGGCGGAAACACCGGCCTGTGCGGCGGATCGGTACCGACCGGAGCGCGCGCCGAGGTGGTCGTGTCCCTGTCCCGGATGAACCGCATCCGGGAGCTCGACCGCCTGAACGACACCATCACCGTGGAAGCGGGCTGCGTGCTGGCAGCAGTCCAGGACGCGGCAGAGGCGGCGGGCCGCCTTTTTCCGCTTTCACTCGCCGCCGAGGGAAGCTGCCAGATCGGCGGCAACCTTTCCACCAACGCAGGCGGCGTGAACGTGCTTCGCTACGGCATGGCGCGCGAGCAGGTCCTCGGGCTGGAAGTGGTCCTTCCCGATGGCCGCGTCTGGGACGGCCTGCGCGCGCTGCGCAAGGACAACACCGGGTACGACCTCAAGCAGCTTTTCATCGGCGCCGAGGGAACGCTCGGAATCATCACCGCGGCCGTCCTGCGCCTGCGCCCGCGCCCGGGGGCGAGCGCGACGGCATGGATCGCGCTCGACGCGCCGCAGCGTGCCGTGGAGCTCCTCGGCGCGCTGCGCGAGCGGCTCGGCGAGCGCGCAAGCGCTTTCGAGCTCATATCCCGCGATTGCCTCGAGGCGGTGATGACGCATGCGCCGCAGACGCAGGATCCGTTCGGAAAACCGCATCCGTGGTACGTGCTGTGCGAGATGACGGACAGCGGCGATGCGCTCGCCCTGCGCGAGCGCGCCGAGCAGGCGCTTTTCGCCTGTGCCGGGGACGGCATGGTCCGCGATGCGGTCCTTGCGCAGAGCGAGGCCCAGGCAAAGGCGCTTTGGCGCATCCGCGAGACGATTCCGGAGGCGCAATTCACGAACGTGAAGCACGACGTTTCCGTGGCCGTGTCCCGGATCCCCGCCTTCATCGAGCGGACCAACCGTGCGCTGGCCGAGCGGTTCCCCGATGCCCTGCCATACGTGTTCGGCCATGTCGGCGACGGCAACCTGCACTACAACGTGGGGCCGGCGTCGCTCGTCGCCCGGAAGGCGCAGGTCAACGAGATCGTCTATGAATCGGTGACCGCGCTCCAGGGATCCATCTCGGCCGAGCATGGCCTTGGCCAGCTCAAGCGCGAGGCCATCCTGCACCACAAGAGCGCGGTCGAGATGGACCTGATGCGTGCGCTCAAGCGC
>Ga0105106_10002181_pt1 | contig 14112 bp, 8 predicted proteins | sample PPLLaktember2015_5_FD_79109 | JGI IMG/M metagenome (GOLD analysis project Ga0105106, IMG submission 79109) | Freshwater sediment microbial communities from Prairie Pothole Lake near Jamestown, North Dakota, USA - PPLs Lake P8 Core (1) Depth... | ecosystem: Environmental > Aquatic > Freshwater >...
ATACCGGGCGTTCTCGACTCCCCGCGTGAGGTAGGCCCAGAGGTTCCTGACGAGACGCCAGGGCCTGACGGCGAACGAGATCACGTAGAAATTGGTGAAGGCCCAGATCATGAAGCGCTGGAGCTCGGAGGCGGAGACCGCCTCGGTGTAGGAACGCCCGCGCCCGGCGAAGAAGTCGATGACGTCTCCGAGCTCGCGAAAATCGTCGCTCAGCTTGCCCGCGGCGAAGAGCTGGTCGAAGTTCGCGGAACCGGGGTATGGCGTGAACTGGGAGACGGTGACGTCATGGACGCCCATGAGGGCGAGGCGCCGAATCAACGAGAGGGTCTCCGAGAGCGTGTCTGGTGTGTCCTCCGGGAAACCGACGACGAAGAAGCAGCCGACGGTCATTCGCGTCCGGAGAACGATGCGGGTCGCCTCCAGTAGCTCGTCCAGGTCGACTTGCTTCCGAATGGCCTTCAGCACTTTCAGCGATCCCGACTCCGGCGCGAAGGCGAAGTTGCGCAGTCCCGAGCTTTCCAGCGCCTGCGCAAGCTCCTGATCGAAAGCCTCGCATCGGGTTCCCGCGGGAAGCTGGTAGGTCACGTCGAGGTTTCGCGAAATGAGCTCCCGGGCAAAGGCGAGGGTCCTGGCCCGGTTGATCACGAACGTGGAGTCCATGAAGGTGAAGCCCGAGACGTCGTATCTCCGCTTCAAATATTCCATCTCGTCCACGAGCGCCGAGGAAGAGCGCATGATGTAGCGCCGGGTCCACATCTGTTCGTTGGAGCAGAACGTGCACGCGTAGGGGCAGCCCCGGCTTCCCAGAATCGGCATCGAGCGGCCGAGATGAACGCCGGTGACCTGTTGCTCGGCGATGTAGCGTTCGATGGACCAATGGTCCCAGTCCGGGTAGGGAAAGGCGTCGATGTCCGTCACCCGGCGGCGCGCCGGGTTGCGTACGACCGTGCCGCGCTCGCGATGCGCGATGCCGTCCACGTCCTGCCATGGGTCGCCCGCCTCCAGACGCTGAACCAGCTCGAGGAAGGTCTCCTCCCCTTCTCCGAGGACAACGGCGTCGAACAGGCCGTCGGCCAGGACCTGCGCCGGCTGGGCCGACGGATGCTCGCCGCCCGCCACGAAGCAAGCTCGCGGAAGTTTCTCGCGGGCGAGGCGCGCGATATCGGTCACCAGCGGCCAGCAGTGGCTGAACAGGCAGGTGAAGCCGACGACCTCCGTCCCGGCCGGGATTCGCGCGACCGCCTCCTGCGGAGTCAGGCCCTGGACCAGGACTTCCGAATGTTTTCCATCGGTCTTATCGGTCTCACAGGTCCGATACCGTCGAATCCGCTCGAGAGCCTCCCCGCAAGCGTCGACCGCGGTGTACGGGATTCCGTGCCGGCGCAGCACCCCGCCGATGTAGGCGAGGCCGATGGGAGGCGAGGGTGTCTGGAGCTGCAGGCCGCTGGTCTTTTTCAGGCCCGGATGGTTTACTAGCGCGATCACGACCCGTGCTCCGGAAATGGGACGAGGCCCCCGAAAAACAGATTCATTCTACATCCGCGCCTGAGGGTTGTGTTCAACCGCCGCAGCCCGGGCCCTCCGGCGAAGTGAGATCGCCAAACCCACCTTCCGCTCCGAGGCGGCGCGCGTCTCTCGCCCGCTACTTCCACGCCGAGATCGAGCGCCTCGTCAAGCTCCAGGTTCCCGAGGGCGCCCGGGTCTTGCAGGGCGGCTGTGGCGACGGGGACTTGCTCGCGGCGCTGAAACCATCCTGGGGCGTCGGCCTCGACTTCAGCCGCGCCATGCTGGAGCGGGCGCGCCGCAGGCACCCGAACCTCGTTCTGGTCGAAGGCGACGTTGAAGAGCTGCCCATTCGCGGCGGATTCGACTACGTCGTGCTCGCGGACGTTCTCGGAGAGCTGGTGAACGTCTGGCCTGCCTTTCGCGGGCTCGCCTCGGTCCTTCGCCCGGACTCTCGATTGGTGATCGTTTACTACAACTTTCTGTGGGAGCCGATCCTCAGGCTCGCCGAGCGCCTCGGCTTGAAGAAGCCCCAGATCTACCAGAACTGGCTGGCACTCGAGGATATCTCCAACCTGCTCCATCTGAACGGACTCGAGGTGGTGGCCCAGGGCTATCGGGTTCTCATGCCGCTCCGGGTTCCCGTCCTGGCGGAACTGTGTAACCGCTTCCTCGCCCATCTTCCGGTACTCCGCAAGCTGTGCCTGCTGAACTACGTGATCGCGCGAGCAGTGCCGGTGCCGGAGGCGCGGCAGGACCTCACCTGCACCGTGGTCGTTCCCACCCGGAACGAGGAAGGAAACGTCGCCGCGACGGTGGAGCGCATTCCCTCGATGGGTGCTCACACCGAGATCATCTTCGTGGACGGCGACTCGACGGACGGCACGGTGGAACGGATCGAGGAGCAGAGGAAGCGCTTCGAGGGACTAAAGGACATTCAGCTGATCCACCAGGTGCCTAATGACCCGGCGCGGCCCGGGAGCCGCTTCATGCTCCCGCTGGGAAAAGGAGACGCCGTCCGGAAGGGCTTCGCCGCCGCCCGTGGCGACGTGCTCATGATCCTCGATTGCGACATCACCGTAGCTCCCGAAGACCTGCCGATGTTCTTCGCCGCTCTCGCCGAAGGACGCGGCGAGATCGTGAACGGGAGCCGCCTGGTATACCCCCTCGAAAGAGAGTCGATGCGCTTCCTCAACATGATCGCGAACAAGGCGTTCAGCCTGATCTTCACCTGGGCGCTCGGCCAGCGGGTCAAGGACACTCTCTGCGGCACCAAGGCCTTGATGCGGTCCGACTACGCCAAGATCCTGGCGAATCGCGCCTACTTCGGCGACTTCGACCCCTTCGGAGACTTCGATCTGCTCTTCGGTGCCGCGAAGCTGAACTTGCGGATCGTCGACGTTCCCGTTCGCTATCACCCGCGCACCCATGGCGAGGTCAAGATCCGGCGCTGGCGCCACGGCCTCCTGCTGGCGCGCATGAGCGTTATCGCCATTCGCAAGCTGAAGCTTTCTTGAAGGTGGCCCGGGACCGAACGCGGCCACGACCGGGGCTCGACACCGCCGCTATCGCGACGCCGATCGGTCCGTGGGGCGGAAGCGACGCGCCAGCTCCGCCGTGCTCCAGTAGAAGTAGCCGTGCAGCACGCTCGCAAAGAGCGTCCCGCCGTCTTTCGATACGTAGGGGTTTCGGCTCCCGCCGCCAATGAGGAGGCTTCCCAACACCGCGAAGTTACGGCGGTCCAGGGCCCACAATCGGCCGGTGCTGTTGGGAACGTAAACGATGTCGTTGAGACGATCGATCACCGGGAGCCGGCAGCCGAGCCCGAGACGGGTGCGGGAGAGCAGCTTACCCGTGCCGACCTCCAGAACGTCGATTCCCCAGATCCCGGCCACCCAGATCCGGTTCAACTCGTCGTCGACCGCGATGCCGTGGCTTCCACCGTGGTGGGCGTCGTACTCCTTGACCAGTTCGAGCGTCGAGCGGTCGATCTCGAAGATTTTCGACCCGCTCAGCCATTGCACGAAGAACAGACTGTCCCGTCCGTCATGGAAGGATCCGTTCTCCACGAGGTGCGACCCGAACGACGACCCCTCCGTGCCATAGATCCCGTCGGAGACCCGAGTGTCGTGCTCGCCCGTCTTCCGCTCTACTCGAAGTATGCGACGCGACCATTCGCTCGTGTAGAAGATGGCGCCGTGCCTCCGGTCGTAGGCCAGTCGAGAGCCGGTGGAGATGGGGAAAATGCTCTTCTGGAACCGGCCGGGGTCGAGCGCGCTGAACTCCATCACGTTCTCGCGAGCCTTGGCGCCGTCGACCGCGGTCGTGGCCATCCCCACCTGCACCGAGTCCTCCAGGCACACGAGGTGAACCAGGCGTCCCCGGAACGACTCGGAAAAGAAACGATGTTCCACCTGCCGCGCGAGATCGCGCGTGTCGTGCTCCGCGACATATCCCTCCTCGCAAACGCTGCCCCCACTGTCGCAGGGAACGGCAGCGAAGAGCTTGTGCTCGGAGGCCATCTCGCAGAACGTATAGGCATAGCCCTTCGTCCCAATCAGGGTGCCGCCGTGATTCGTGGAGCGGCGTGCGGTCTCCGACAGGTGGACCTGCAGGACGGCGCTGAACGCGAGGGCGAGCCAGAGACGGTCGCGCAGCCAAGACCGCGGGTTGCCGAACGTCACGAGCAGGACGATGAACGCGGCCCAGACGAGCGTCACCATTCGTTCCAGGGGATCCTGGTAGCTCGTCAACCAGAAGCCGAAGAACGCCGCCCACAGGACGGCTCCCTCGACCCGCTTCTGCCACTTCGAGCCGTCGCTCGTGGTGCTCCAGATCGCCGGGAACATCACCGCCAAAGACGCCCAGCACATGAGCGAGATGCGCGGATCCAAATCCAGACCGGCGTTGTGGAGAAGAAGGAGCGTCCAGAGGACGGACGAGAGCCAGGGTCGAGTGGCCCACCGTCCGCCCTGACGCGACAGGCACCACCGACGACGGAATAGAAGCAGCAGAAGAATGGATGCCACGACGAAAAGCGTCGCGGGGAGCATCAGAGCGACGAAGATGATGTTCCAGATCTGATAGTGCAGAATCTCGCCCAGCACGGATTCGACGGCTCGCGGCAGCTCGTAAGGAACGTAGTGAAGGATCCGGACACCGACAGAGAACGCGATGCCGACGGCGCAGACACGGAGCCACCGGCGCGAGCGAGCCGGGAGCTCCCCCGACAAACCGGCCGTCGTCAATCTCTCGCACTCCGATTCATCGGGGAAAGCGCATGCTGGACAGCACGAAAGCGCACTCGAGCTGGTCTGTGCTCGTCTCCGGGTGGATCGAACGAAGGCAGGAGGGTAACGGATTCGAGCCGGTCAGGCAAGGGGCGGGAACCATGGGAGTGCCCGCCCCCCTTTGCCTGACGACATCGAGTCTTCCCGCCGACGGAGCCGCCAGACCCCCATCATGGCCTGCGGACAGGACGGCCGGCGAGGTTCCCGGTCGGCTTTCCATCGCGGAAGGCAAAGCTCCCGTTCACCAGGACGTGGACTGTTCCTTCCGAGAAGCGTCGCGGCTCCTCGTAGGTCGCGAGGTCGCGGATCCTCGATTCGTCGAAGACCGCGATGTCCGCGAAGAACCCGGGCTTCAGAAGTCCCCGGTCGGGAACGGAGAAGAAACCGGCGGGAAGAGACGTCATTCCGCGGATGGCGAACGGCAGCGTGATGACACCCTCGTCGATGGCGAGCTCGCGGAGCTTCCGGGTGAAAGCGCCGTAGAGCCGCGGGTGGGTATAGCTCGAGGGCGAGGCGGGAGGAATGCCGTCGCTGCAGGTCATCATCCATTCCTTTCGCGCGAGTTTCCGGATGTCGCCCGCGTCGTAGATGTCCAGGTTCATGTCACCGACCCCTTCGCCGTTCTCGAGCACGATTCGACGCACCGCGGCGGGAATCGAGAGGCCCCACCCGCGGGCGATATCCGCGAGCGTGCGGCCGCTGAGCTCCGGCGGCCCATCGGTGATGACGATCTTCTCCGGTCCCCCACGCATCTCGAGGACTTCCGGGATCTCGCGCTCGAGGCGGCGCCAGCTCTCAGCACTCTCCAGGTGGCCGCGGACCGCGCCTCCGACCCATCGAGGGAGAGCGTGGGCGACGAAGCTCGAAGCGGAGGCGGTGTAGACGTGCTGGCCGGCCACCACGTTCACCCCGCGATCGCGCGCGCTCTCGATCCGCGCGAGCACCGCGTCGAGCTCCGTCTGGGCTTTCGTCCCAAGGGCCCCAAGGTGGCTCAGGATGAGCGGAGTCCCCGCGCGCTCGGCGATCTCGATCGCCTCTTCGATCGAAGCGCGAAATCCGACCCCTCGATACGACGCTCCCATGTCGCGATCGTGAGTATCGTATACGCCGCCGTAGCGGCCGGCGACGCGGTTCAGCTCCACCACCTCCTCGGTCGTGGCGTAGAAACCGGGGTTGTAGGCGAGCCCGGTGGAGAGGCCGACGGCACCCCGCTCCATGCCGCGCTCCACGTAGGCTTTCATCGCGCGGATCTCCTCGGGGGACGCCGCGCGGTCGAAAGACGAGCCCATGGCCGCGGCGCGGGCCGGGCCGTGTCCCACGTAGCGAAGCGCGTTCACCGCGATCCCGTTCGTCTCGTAGTCCGCGAAGACCGACGCGATCTCGTTCGTCCCCTGTCCGTCGATTCCGAGGACGACCGTGGTGACCCCCTGGTAGAGAAGCGGAAGGGCCCGCTTGCCTTCGTTGGTCTCCAGGTCGGCGTGGCTGTGCACGTCCCAGAGACCCGGAGTCACGAGCAGACCGCCGACGTCGACGGTCTCGCGGGCCTCGACTCCCGACGCGCGGGCGTCGCCGATGAAAACGATTCGTTCTTCGCGGATGGCGACGTCCGCGCGGATCCAGGGATTTCCCGCGCCGTCGAGCAAACGACCGCCGGTCAGGAGGAGATCGGCCGCGAGGGCGGCCATCGACAAAGCGTGCATGGACCGGAATCCTATCGCGGCCCGAGGCGGGTCAACACGCGGCCCGTTGATCCAGTCGTGCGCCCGAACCTCTCCGAGGCTCCAACTCGGTCGGGACCGAGTAACGTTTCTAGACGAGTACTACATAGGACGACATCTTGCGGTCCCCGCTTTATTGCGATCTCCTTGACGCGCACGAAACCAGACGCGCGAGGACGCGGTTATCAGACGAACGTATCGACGACACCTTAGCCTGGTGCATTAGAGACGCGCCCGTGGCGGACCGCTAGGGATCGGACCAGTTAGCCCGGACGTACGTCGTCGAGCCGGGGGTCACGATAACGTCCTTCAGAAAAATCCGTCCGTCGGCCACTTCGAGCTTCACTCGGTACCGACCGGGCGGCACCGGCGAAAAACTTCCCGGACCCGTCCCCAGCCGTTCCTCTCCGAGCCAAACGACCACGGGAACCCCGCTCGCGACCTCGAGCGTCGATGTATAGCGCTCTTCGACCCCGGACGGGCCCGCTGGAGTCGGCTTCGGCGCCGATTCCGTGACGGGCTCGACGGCCGAGACGACCGTGCGGCCTTCGAGATCGATCGCGGGATCCGTCTCCCCGTCATCGCCGACGTTCTGCGGTTCTCGCGTGGCCGCATCGGGAGGCTCGATGGCTTCACGAGGAGGCGGAGAGGTCACGCCCAATCCGAGCCTGGTGGCGGTGGACGCGTATTCCGATTGGACTAGTGCGGCCGGCGTCGTCAGCGCTATCGGCGGTGTCGTTCGCGCGCGCTCCGTGGGGGGTCCACTCACGGAACGGAGGAGCGCTACGCCGACGACCGCGAGCGCGAGCGCGAGCGCGGAGAGGATCGGCGCCCCAGGCACGTGCCGGAGGCTACGGGCGTTCCTATAAATCGAGCGCACACGCTCGTTTAGCACATCCAGGAGGCTCGGCGCGTCTTCGAACGATGGGGTCGACTCCGTTGGCGCTGGCGGCTCGACCTGGGGCTCGAGAAGAGACGACGATTCCATGGTTCCGGGCGCTGGCGCTCGGTCGGGGGCAGCTGGATCGAGGACCGGCATCGGCTCGGAAAGAGACTCGTGTAGCGAGACTGGGCGAAGCTCGGCAAGAAGGTCTCGATGGAGAAACGTCGGGGTGGTGCTTTGGCCTGGATCGATGAACAGCCCCTCGAAGCCGAAGTCCCTCTCCACGGAGAGCAAGTGCGTTTTGCGGACCACCCTCGCATTGTTAACAAATGCATTCGTCATCGCCTGGTCGGCCACGACGTTGATTTCCCTCGGAATTCCGGCAGTCGTCGCGTAGATCGCTCGGACCGCCCCGGGGTCGAAGATCGCGTCGGAATTTCTCGCGCCAGCGGCACGAAGCCTTTCGGTCAGGTAGAGCTCGGTCTCGCCGAGGCTGAGCGGCATCATGGTGTACCGCAGCGTGATCCGTTGACGCAGCTGACGGAGGTGATCGGAGCGGAGCCGCGTGACGAGCTCCGGCTGGCCGACGAGGCATATCTGCAGTACGGGGTGACGGCCACCGCGAACGTTCGTCAGAAGCCGCAAATGCTCGAGGACGGTATCCGGCAAAAGGTGGGCTTCATCCACGACCACGACGGTCTTGTGACCCTCGGCCGCATGCACCGCGAGAGAGCTCTCGAGCCTTCGTCGCCGCTCGGCCTTGGATTCTCTAGCGCGCCAGAGTGAAAGCGCGTGGCACATCTCATCGAGAATCTCCCTCGAAGTCGAGAGAGTCGGCGGCAAGAAAACAACCGGAGTCCTTGTTGGCAGCTCTGCCACCGCGGCCTGAATCGCCGTCGTCTTTCCGGTGCCGACCTCCCCGGTGAGCAAGAACACGCCATGATGATTCTGCCACGCGTGTAGGAAGTGCTGGAGCGTTTCCCTGACTTGGGTACTCCGAAGAATCGTCTCCGGATCCGAGAGTGGGAGGAATGGATTCGTGCGCAATCCAAAATAGGCGGAATACACGACGCCCCCCAGGCGGAATCATAACATTTGTTCGGCTAGCCGTTAAAGCCGGTCACACGGTCAGAACGCGAGCTCCAGAACGCGAGCTTCTCCTGCTTCCTGCCACCAGGCGGTCAAAGCTCGCGACTTTGCCTCCAGCCATACCTCGCCGGATGGTTCGCGATCCACCGGAAGTACGGAACGCTTCCACTGAAGGACATCTTTCAATCCGCGATCGACTATGCGGAGAACGGCTTTCCCGTGACGGCGTTTCTCGCCACGGTGGCTTCGGGATCACTGATCACGCGGGGGGACATCGCTCACGAAGGAAGCCTCGCTCCAACTGGATACTCTCTGATCTGCCCTTGAGGGGCGGCACTCGCTGCAGCGCGAGTTCCTCCCTACCACAAGTTCACCAAGGGGAAGCCGACACGCGCAGCGGTAGGACGTACCGCCTTCGCCGGCGAAACGGGCTATCATTCCCTCTCGCCCAACCATGGAAGAAGTCGTCACCTTCTGCTGTCCCTCCTGCCTCGAGCATTCCGCGGTCACGGTCAGCCTGACCCGCGGGAGGCAGCGCTTCGTCGAGGACTGCCAGAACTGCTGCGAGCCCATCGAGTTCGAAGTCGAGACCGAGGACGGCGCGGTGGCGCGGTTCGACTATCGGCTGGCGAATTGATGCCGGATCTCCAGACGCAGTTCGGTCCGATCGACATCTACCTCTTCGACCAACTCCTCAAGGGAAGGATCCCCCCCGGCAGCCGGGTGCTCGACGCGGGTTGTGGCTCGGGGCGCAACCTCGTTTATCTCCTTCGAGAGGGCTTCGAAGTCTTCGGTGTCGACGTCGATCCGGGCGCAATCGCCGCCGTCCGTGAGCTCGCGCCGCATCTTCCCGCCAGGAACTTCCGCGACGAGGCTCTCGAAGCCCTTACGTTCGACAACGCCTCCTTCGACTTCGTCATCAGCAGCGCAGTCCTCCACTTCGCCCGCGACGACCGCGAGTTCGAGGCGATGCTCCTCGGCTCCTGGCGTCCGCTGAAGCCCGGAGGGATCTTCTTCTGCCGCCTCGCCTCGACCATTGGAATCGAGAATCAGGTCGAACGGATCGAAGGCCGCCGCTTCAAGCTCCCCGACGGATCCACGCGCTATCTCGTCGACGAAGAGCTCCTCGCGGACATGGGAGCGCGCCTGGACGGGGAGCTCGTCGACCCCCTCAAGACGACCGTGGTCCAGAACCAGCGCTCGATGACGACCTGGGTGATGCGAAAGCGTGCGTGACGGGCGCGCGGGAAACTAGCCCCGCTCACCCTTCTCGAGGAACTCGACGTCGGCGAGATCCTGCAGTCGACCGGAAGCTTTCTTGTTCTCGATCAGGTGTCGGCGGGACAGAACAGGAACGCGTTGATCGGCGTACTCCGACGATATTCGTTCCTGCCAGGCCGCTTCGAATTCGACACCATCGATGGAGGTGATGATGTCGATGCGGATGGGCGGGATACCGATCTGGAAGATCAATTCCGGACCAGCGAGGTCCTCGATCGAGAGGCCCTGAAGCGGAGCGCCAAAAACACCAAGGGCGCGATATACCCGTGAGGCGTTCTCCGGGCTGGCCCGAATCCAGACATCGAGGTCCTTGGTCGCGCGCACGTGACCGTGCGCCGCCAGAGCGTGAGCTCCGACGACGAGGTACTCAGCGCCGGCGGCGTTCAATTCGGCAAACAGATCTCTGAAGTCGCGGTTGGTCTGCATCCCCACCCGTCCAGGCGAGACACTCGAGCGTCAACTGCCAGACCATGGCCATTCGCTCCCCGGGGGACATGGAGGCCAGATCCTCGTCGTGAAGCCGCTTCGTCTCTTCTCCGCGCAGCACGCGAGTCACAGCGCTTCGACGCCGGGCTCGCCGCTCTTCTACTGATGGATCGTGGGAGAACACACTCTATTTTACCACGCGGCCGGCGCAGGTCAGCGCTCGGTGGCCACGTGGCAGTTCTTGCAGGTGTCGATCTGCCGCAGGGCGTCGATCCGGTGCCGGTCCAGATCGATGGGAAACATCTCCTCGTGGCAGGTGCGGCAGGCGAAGGTCTTCTCCATCACGACGCGGTGTACTTTCTCGAAATGGGAGTACCCGGGCCGTGACGTCGCGACCAGAGTCGCGAGATCGTGGCAGGTCTCGCAGGTTTCGTTCTCGAACTTTTCCCCCGCGGTCGGCGGCGCAGGCGGGCTTGATTCGGGCACACCGGCGAGAGATTTCGACTTCGCCATCTCCTTCAGGATCGTGCGGCCCGCGACCCGTCCGGTGACGATCGACGGTCCCAGAAACGTCCCTTCGAGGCCCGCCTTCCCGTTGATTCCCCCGAATCCCGTGACCTCTCCCGCGGCCAGGAATCCGGGGATCGGTTTCGCGTCCTTGTCGAGGACGCGGGAATCGGTATCGATCCGGACGCCGCCCATGCTCTTCCGCGCGAGCGGGTAGAACGTCACGGCATAAAAAGGCGGCGAGGCGATCTCGCCTTCGAGCCCCTTGCGGCCGAAGTCCTTGTCCACTCCATCGCGGACCATCTGGTTGTAGCGCGCGACAGCATCCGCGAGCGCTTCCTTCGGAAGGCCGGCTGCCTGGGCCAGGGCCTCGAGCGTCGAAGCGGATTTCACCAGGTCGGGATTTGCGAAGATCGTCTCCTCGATCACCCGGAAGTCCGCCCAGTCGGAGCCGGTGATCGAGAATCGCCGCTTCGCTTTTTCGTCGAAGATCGCCCAGTAGCGCGAGCCTTCCTGGGACACCAGGGCGGAGAACTGCTCCTTGTTGCTGCTTTGCTCGTTGACGAAGCGTTTCCCCGAGGCGTTGACCCAGATCGAGTCGTCGTTCGACGCATTCAGGCCCCGCTTGCCGTCGGGATAGCGCGGATCGGGAAGGCCGGTGGCGTAGTTCCACTGGTGGTCCATCTGGTACAACACCGCCCCGGACTTCTCGGCGACCCGGTGACCGAAGCCGAGGGAGTTGAGACCCGAGCCCGCGAGGAGCCTCTCGGGAAAGCGCACGTCCTTCGGCCAGAACGAGCGCACCATGTCGAGGTTGCTCTGGAACCCGCCGGTCGCGAGGACGACGAAATCCGACGCCAGCGTCTCCCGTTCGGAGCTCCGCAGATGCGCGCCCTCGACGCCGTTCACCCGGCCCTCTTCCACCACCAGTGAATCGACCTTGAAGTTCCAGAGGAAGCGGATTCCGGGGTGCTGTACCGCGTGGCGGTAGATGGGGCTCACGAGACCGAGCCCCCGTCCAACGGGCTCGTGGAACCGGGCGACGCTGTTTCCAGGAATCCGCAGGGCGCCCGAGAACTGGACTCCCATGGAAGTGAGCCAGTCGTAAATCTGCTCCCGCGAGTTCGCCGCATAGTAGCGGACCCAGGGCTCGTTCGCGTCCTCGCCCCACTCGAGGAAGTCCCGCGCCGCGATCTCGGCCGTGTCGGTGACTCCCTGCGCTTCCTGCACCGGAGTGCCGACGATGGCGAGCCCGCCATGAGACAGGACCGCGTGGCCGCCGAAGATCGACCACAGGTCGACGACGAGGACGCTGGCTCCACCACGCGCGGCTTCGAGTGCTGCGGAGAGACCCGCGATTCCGGCTCCCACGACGATGACGTCCGCCTCGCGGGATTGACGCGCGTGTAGTGGACTCCCGGCGAGGACTCCGGCGAGAACGAGCAAGCTTCGAAGGCGCATGCCCGCTTTATACATCAACGTTTCGCGACGGACTAGCGACAGCCTCCGGTTCGCGGTAGTTTGCGGCCGATGGAGTCCTTCCGCCCCGCCGTCCGTTCCTGGTTCGAGAGCGCGCACGAAGCACCCACGCGGGTGCAGCGCGACGGCTGGCCGGTCCTCGCCTCGGGAAGAAACGCTCTCCTCATCGCCCCCACGGGAAGCGGGAAGACCCTCGCCGCGTTTCTCTGGGCCATCGACCGGGTGAGTCGCCTCGATCCCGACGCGAGCCCCGGAGTCCGCATCCTCTATGTATCGCCCCTCAAGGCGCTGGTCTACGACGTGGAGCGAAACCTGAGGGCGCCTCTCGCCGGGATCGCCGCCCGCGAGAAAGACGGTCTTCCCTTCCGCGGGATGCGGGTTTCCGTGCGCACCGGCGATACGACGTCGAAGGAGCGGCGCCATCAGCTCCGCGAGCCCGCGGACGTGCTCGTCACCACTCCCGAGTCGCTCTTTCTCCTCCTCGGCTCGAGGGCCTCGGCCCATCTGAAGACCGTGCACACGGTGATCGTCGATGAAATCCACGCCCTCGCTGGAACCAAGCGCGGCGCACACCTCTCTCTCTCTCTCGAGAGACTCTCGGAGCTGACCGAGCGCGAGCCCCAGCGGATCGGTCTCTCCGCCACCGTCCGGCCGCCGGACGAAGTCGCCCGGTTTCTCGCGGGCGACCGGGATGTCGAAGTGGTCGACGCGACCGAGCCCGCGCACATCGAGCTTTCGATCCGAGTCCCCGGTCCCGAGCTGGCGCACGAGCCGGGCACGCTCTGGGCCCGCGTCTACCCCGAGATCCTGAATCTCCTTCGCGCGCATCGGTCGACCCTCATCTTCGTCAACAGCCGCTCTCTCGCCGAGAAGACGGCGCAGCGGTTGAACGAGCTCGCGGAGGCCCCGCTTCTGCGCGCCCACCACGGGAGCCTCGCCCACGCGAAGCGGAACGAGATCGAAGAGGCGCTGAAGCGCGGCGATCTCAAGGGCATCGTGGCCACGAGCTCCCTCGAGCTCGGAATCGACATGGGGGCGATCGATCTGGTGATCCTGGTGGAATCGCCGGGGTCGGTGGCCCGCGGGCTCCAGCGCGTCGGCCGCTCGGGGCATTCCGTCGGCGAGAAGAGCCGGGGGATTCTCTTCCCCAAGTTCAAGGGAGATCTCCTCGAGTGCGCCGTCGTCGCCGAGCGCATGCTCGCGGGCGAGATCGAGGGCGTGCACGTTCCCGGAAGTCCCCTCGACGTGCTGGCGCAGCAGGTCGTGGCCCTCTGCGCCGAAAGGCCGCGGCGGGTGGACGAGATCCACGCCCTCACGCGCCGCGCTTTCCCGTACCGCGAGCTCACCCGCGAGATCCTGGTCTCGGTCGTCGAGATGCTCTCGGGCCACTACTCCGCCGCCGATCTCGCCGACCTCCGGCCACGCCTCGCCTGGGATCGCTCCCGCGACGTGCTGTCCGCCCGGGCCGGCGCCCGGATGCTGTCGCTCCTGAATGCGGGCACCATTCCCGATCGCGGGCTCTACGCCGTCCATCTCGGCGAGAGCGGGCCTCGCATCGGAGAGCTCGACGAGGAGATGGTCTATGAAGCCCGAAGGGGCGAGACCTTCACCCTCGGCGCCTCCACCTGGAGGATCGAGGCCATCACCCGCGATAGGGTGATCGTCTCCGCCGCTCCCGGGGAGCCGGGAAAGACGCCGTTCTGGAGAGGCGACGGGCCCGGAAGGCCTCTCGAGCTCGGCCGCGCTCTCGGGCGGTTCACGCGGGAGCTCTCGGAGACGAGCCGCGAGGAGGCGCTCTCCCGGCTCACCGGGAGAAGCCGCCTCGATCCGGACTCGGCTTCACATCTGCTCTCCTATCTCGAGGAGCAAAGGGAGCATGGGGGCTCCATTCCCACGGACGAGAACGTCGTCGTCGAGAGGTTCAAAGACGAGCTCG
>Ga0105106_10002182_pt1 | contig 14111 bp, 11 predicted proteins | sample PPLLaktember2015_5_FD_79109 | JGI IMG/M metagenome (GOLD analysis project Ga0105106, IMG submission 79109) | Freshwater sediment microbial communities from Prairie Pothole Lake near Jamestown, North Dakota, USA - PPLs Lake P8 Core (1) Depth... | ecosystem: Environmental > Aquatic > Freshwater >...
GCTCCTGGCAGTCGGCGAGCTTGCCCGGCAGCGCCGTGTTGTCGAGCGCGCCCTTGCGTCGCACGAGGTCCCGGGCCTTGCGCGCGGCCTCGCGTGCGAGTGCCGCATCCACCGCCTTGGCGATGATCTTCTTCGCGACCGACGGGTTCTCTTCCAGAAACGCCCCGAGCCGCTCGTTGACGATGGCCTCGACGATGCCCTTCACCTCGGTGTTGCCGAGCTTGGTCTTCGTCTGGCCTTCGAACTGCGGCTGCGGAATCTTGACGGACACCACGGCGGTCATGCCTTCGCGGATGTCGTCGCCGCTGACGCTCTCGCTCAGCTTGTCAGCAAGGTTGTTCTTCGACGCGTAGTTGTTGATCGTTCTCGTCAACGCCGCGCGGAAGCCGGAGAGGTGTGTGCCGCCCTCCGTGGTGTTGATGTTGTTGGCGAAGGTGTAGGTCGTTTCCGTGTAGCTGTCGTTCCACTGCAGCGCGATCTCGACAACGGTGCCCTCGCGCTCGCCGCGCATGAAGACGGGCTTCTCGTTCACCGGCGTGCGGTTCTTGTTCAGGAACTCGACGAACTCGCTGATGCCACCTTCGTAGAGGAAATTGTGCCGCTTGCCGTCGCGTTCGTCGTCGATCGTGATGGCGACGCCGGCATTCAGGAACGCGAGCTCCCGCAGCCGCTGCGACAGCGTCTCGAAGCTGAACTCCGTTGTCTCGAAGACCTCCGTGTCCGGCTTGAAGGTGACCTTGGTGCCGCGCTTCTCTGTGACGCCCGCGACGTACAGGTCGCCCATGGGCGCCCCGCGCTCGTAGCGCTGCTGATGGACCTGGCCGTTGCGCCAGATCTCGAGCTCCAGCCATTCCGACAACGCGTTGACCACCGACACGCCGACGCCGTGCAGCCCGCCGGAGACCTTGTAGGCCGAGTTCTCGAACTTGCCCCCGGCATGGAGGACTGTGAGCACGACCTCGGCGGCCGGCCGCCCGCTCTCGTGCATGTCCACGGGAATGCCGCGGCCGTCGTCGATGACCGTGACGGATCCGTCGATGTGAATCGTGACGGCGACGTTACGGCAGTAGCCCGCGAGCGCTTCGTCGATCGAGTTGTCGACGACCTCGTACACGAGATGGTGCAGCCCGGCCGGACCCGTCGATCCGATGTACATCGCGGGCCGCTTGCGCACGGCCTCGAGGCCTTCGAGGACCTTGATTTTGTCGGCGCGATACTCGTCGGATGCGGCCGCTCCCGTGGCCAGCGCGCCCCGGCCCTTCTTTTCCAGGTCAGTGTGTGACATTCAGCAGTTTCAGATGCGCATCGGCATGATGACGTAGGTGTATTCGTACCCCTCGGCGCCGATGGGCTTCACGACCGCCTGGCTCATCTCGTCCTTGAATTCGAGCTGTACGGTCTCGGTTTCCACGACACTCAGGAAGTTGTCCACGTAGTCGGCGTTGAAGCAGATCTGCATGGCGGTGCCGTCGTAGTCGACCGGGATCACTTCGTGCGCCTCGCCGAGTTCCGGCGTGCTGGACGTGATCTCGACCTGGTCCTTGGCGATGACGAATTTCACGGCTTTCGATCGCTCGTTCGACATCAGCCGCACACGGCGAATCGCCGCCGCCAGCCGATCGCGATCGAACACGATCTGCTTGTCGTTCGACTTCGGAATCACCCGCTCGTAGGCCGGGAAGTTCGCGTCGATCTTGCGGGAAATCAGCAGCCGCCCTCCGGCGCGAAAGAAGAGATGATTCTCGCCCTGCGAGAACTCCACGCCGCCGCCGTCGTCGATCAGACGCGCGACTTCGTTCAACGTCTTGCGCGGCAGCAGTACTTCACTCTGGCTGCTGGCGCCCGGCGATTCATGCACGCTGATGAAGGCGAGGCGATGCCCATCGGTCGCCACCATGCTCATCGAGTCTGGTCGCAACACGAGCTGCGCGCCGTTCAGGAAGTAGCGCGTGTCCTCGCTCGTGATCGCAAACCGCGTGTGCGAGATCATCCGCTTGAGCGCCGCGCCTGGCAGCGTCGCCTCGGTCTCGCCCGCCTCGGCTGGCGGCGTCGGAAACTCGCCGGCCGGAAGTGTCTGCATCCGCGACTCGAACCGATCAGCGGTGATCGTGACGCTCTTCCCGCCCTTGTCCTCTTCCAGTCGAATCTCGGTGTCCGGAAGCGCGTTCACGATCTCGAAGAGCTTCTTGGCTGGCAGCGTGAGCGTGCCCGGCTTCGACACCTGCGCTTCACAGTGGCTCCGCAATCCAACATCGAGATCCGTGGCGAGCAGTGAGACGCCGTCCTTCTTCGCCTCGATCAGCACATTCGCCAGAATGGGGATGGTGTTTTTCCGTTCGACGATGCCCTGCAGGAGAGAAAGTTCTTTCACCAGATCGTTCTTGCGGACGACAAGTTCCATGGGCAGGACATCCTCGCACTCTACCCGCGCCTCGCGGGGGATCGATCCGATCTACGGAAGATCAAAGTAAGACAAAGAAGTATAACAGGAATAAGGGGCTGTTGGTAAGCGAAAGAACGTCCAGAAGCTACCTATTTGCAAGCATTTAGGCTGTGGATGTTTCTGCGGATCGAAGGTGCGCAAAACAGCCCTTGACTGAGGGAAATCGCGGGTACCGGCAAGCGTCAACAACCGTGCACAGGCAGCTGTTGTGGAAAACTCCGGCCAGGGCAACGGCCGGCCGGAATTTACGCCCGAAGCGACTCGATCAGGGTGTGCATAAGGCTGTTGAAACTCGGCTGGCTCTTCCGGAGGGCCTCCACCTTCTTGATGGAGTGGATGACCGTCGAGTGGTGCTTGCCGCCGAAGCTCTTCCCGATCTCCGGCAGCGACGCGTTCGTGAGGGCCTTGCAGAGGTACATCGCCACCTGCCGCGGCATGGCCACCGACTTGGAGTTGTTGCGCGACTTGAGCTCCATGGGCTTGAGCTGGTAGTAATCCGCGACGAACTTCTGGATGGTGTCGATCGTGACGGCTCGATCCTCGTGACGGAGCACGTCACGCAGCACTTCCTGGGCCAGGGACATGGACACGTCGCAGCCCTTGAGTGACGCATACGCGAGCAGCCGGATCAGCGATCCCTCGAGCTCGCGGATGTTGGACTTGATGCGACCCGCGATGTACAGCGCGACGTCGTCGGGCAGGTAAACGCCCTCGGCATCGGCCTTTCGCTTCAGGATGGCGATCTTCGTCTCGAGATCCGGCGGCTGGATATCGGCAATCAGACCCCATTCGAAGCGGCTGCGCAGGCGTTCTTCCAGCTCGCTGATCTGATGCGGCGGGCAGTCGCTGCTGAGCACGATCTGCTTCTGCGCGTCGTGCAGCGCATTGAACGTGTGGAAGAACTCCGTCTGTGTGCGCTCCTTGCCGACGATGAACTGGATGTCGTCGACGAGCAGAATGTCCACGCTGCGATACCGCTCGCGGAACTCGAGGATGCGATCGTACCGAATCGCGTTGATCACCTCGTTCATGAAGCGTTCAGCCGAGATGTACGTGAGTTTGATCCCCGGGTTGTGCACGAGCACGAAATGACCGATCGCGTGCATCAAGTGCGTCTTGCCCAGACCCACGCCGCCGTAGATGAACAGCGGGTTGTACGAGCGCGAAGGCGCCTCGGCCACTGCCCGGCAGGCGGCATGAGCGAACTGGTTCGACGCGCCCACAATGAACGTCTCGAACGAGTAGCGCGGGCTCAGCCCTATGGTGTCGGAGGGCTCGTCGGGATCGACGATCTCCGCGCCAGGCTCATCCGCTGCGCCAGGAGACAACGGTTCAGGGGCCGCGACCTGCGCGGGCGCATCCGTGCCATCGGGTTGAAACGCGAAGCGCGCGCCCTTGCGGCCAACCTCCGCCAGGGCGTCCTCGATGACGCTCGTGTAGTGCTTCGTCAGCCAGTCGATGGCCATCGGGTCGAGGACCCGGACGGTGATGCTCGCGCCGTCGTCACGCAGGAGAGACGTGTGCCGGAACCAGGTGTGGTAGCTGTAGCGGTTGACTTTGGTCTCGATCCGCCCCAGAACGTCGTCCCAGATCGTGCCTGCCATCCCGAGGACCTGATTTTCCCGGCCGGTTCGGACTTTCGCCTCGAACAAACCGACTTCCGTCTTCCTGAGCCCAGTTCCGCAAGGAAAAGCGGCTGGTTTCCCTGGAGGCGGCCACCTTCGCCTACACGGAAGACGTTTGTTTCCAATAACTTAGGCGACAGCAATCCTCGAAAACCACGATTTCCACAGGTTTTTCCACAGTTGTGGAAATCTCGCCGCGGCGGCTGCCCGCCGTCGAAGAAGGCTGGAGAATCTACCATAGCCGAACGCCCCGCACAACGCGGGTACGTTGACACGGTTTTCCAGGGTTCGCTACCATTTCAGTTTTCTCCAGGGTGTGAGCACACCCGGCCGGGAGCCCAATGAAGCGTACGTTTCAACCCAATCGCCGCCGTCGCCGTCGCACCCATGGTTTTCTCGTGCGGATGAGCACGAAGAACGGCCGCATCGTCCTGAAGAGGCGCCGCGCGAAGGGTCGCAAGCGCTTGACTGTGTCGTCCTCGTAGCCTCGGTCGATGACGAGGTGCGCTTGCGCCTCGGACGACGCACGGCCCGGCATGTCCCTGAAGTTCGGTCCCAAGGTCCGGCTGCACACCCGTGCTGAGTTCGTCACCGTGCAGAACACGGGACGTCGCGCCGCGGCGAAGTACGTCACGCTACTGGGGCGGCCCAACGGACTGGACCGCGATCGTCTCGGCATCGTGGCGTCGCGACGCGTGGGTGGGGCCGTCGTGCGAAACCGGGCCAAGCGGCGATTGCGCGAGTTGTTTCGTCGGGAGGAGCCGGATTGCGCGCACGCGCGCGGCCGGCAGCCGATGGATGTGGTGGCGATCGCGCGGGCCGAACTGGCCACGGCGCCATTCGCCGCCGTCGAATCGGATTTTCAGGCCGCGCTCCGGAAGCTGCGCGGCGCGAGGTAAGCGATGTCACCGAGTGTGCGCATTGGACTCGCCCTCGTGCGGGCGTACCAATTGCTGCTCAGCCCGTTCGCCGGCGGCGCGTGCCGCTTCGAGCCGTCGTGCTCGAACTACGCGATGGAAGCCGTCTCCACTCATGGGCTCGCTCGCGGAATCTGGCTGGCGTTGCGACGGGTCGCCCGATGTCATCCTCTTGCGCGTCCCGGAATCGATCCGGTGCCGCCGCGCGCCAGTGGGCGCTGACGGGATCGCGATCTGAATCATGGAAAAGCGCGTCTTTCTCGCGATCTTCTTGTCCTTCATCGTTCTGGCCGTCTACCAGGCCTACTTCGCGCCGCCGCCGATCGCGCCAGGCGCGCCCGGACAGGGCACTCCATCAGCGTCGGCGCCGGTTGAAGGTGGCAGCGCCGCGTCTCCGGCCGCCGCGACGGTTCCCGGCGGTGAGTCCGTCAGCGCGCTGCCAGGAGCTCCAGGAACGCCCGCAGTCGCGCCGCTCGTGTCGGATCCTGCCGCTCGCAAGATCGTCGTCGAGACGGACACGGTGCGAGCCGTGTTCAACACCGCCGGCGCGACGCTCGAGAGCTGGCAGCTTCTGAAGTATCTCGATGAGACCAGGCAGCACCCGCTCGAGCTGATTCCGCAGGATCTTCCAGCAGACGGCGGATCGGCGCCGGGCATGCCGCGTCCCTTCACGGTGGCGACCGACGATGCAGCGATCACCGCGACGCTTCGTTCTGCGCTGTTTCAGCCGAGTACCGACTCGCTGAAGCTCGGGTCCGAACCAGGAACGCTCACATTCTCGTATCGCGACAGCTCCGGATTGAACGCGCGGAAGACGTTCTACTTCCAGCCGGATGGTCACCCGTACGTGCTCAACGCTGAAGTGTCGGTCGACGTCGGCGGCGCACCTCGGCCGGTGGCGATCGCGTGGGGGCCGGCTGTCGGTGCCGGCTACAGCCTGATCGATGCCGCCCATCAGCCCGCGCGGGCCGTGCAGTTCCGCGACAACGCGATCGAGCGTCTCGACGCCGACGACCTCAATGCCCAGAAACGCTACGAGGGCGCGTTCCGCTTCGCTGGCGTCGAAGAGCACTATTTTCTCGTGGCGGTCGTTCCTGGCGATGCCACCGAGAAGATGCGGGTGGACTACCAGCCCATCACACTGCCCGTGCCGGGCGACACGACGGGTCGCACGCGCACGTTCGTGTCGTTGTTGGTCTCGCCGAGCGCGTCGGCCGGGCGCGCCCTCACGCTGCCGTTCTTCATCGGGCCGAAGGACTTCGACCTGCTACGGGCCGTGGAAACGCAACTCGTGCGCGCGATCGACTTCGGCATGTTCGCGTGGCTCGTCGTGCCGCTGCTCCAGGCGCTCAAGTGGCTCAACGGGTACCTGCACAACTACGGCTGGTCGATCATCGCCCTTACGGTGCTGATCAACCTGGTGATCTTCCCGCTCCGCCATCGCAGCATGGTGTCGATGCGAAAGATGCAGTCGCTCCAGCCGGAAGTGAAGGCCATCCAGGAGCGCTACGCGAAGTACAAGTTCACCGATCCCGAGCGCCAGAAGATGAACCAGGAGATGATGGCGCTCTACAAACAGAAGGGCGTCAATCCGGCGAGCGGCTGCGTGCCGATGATCCTGACGATGCCCATCCTGTTCGCGTTCTACGCGATGCTGTCGGTGGCGATCGAGCTGCGTGGCGCGCCGTTCGTCTGGTGGATTCACGACCTCGCGTCGAAGGACCCGTACTACATCTGGCCGGTCCTCATGGGCGGCACGATGTTCTGGCAGCAGAAGCTGATGCCGACCACGGCCGATCCCATGCAGGCCCGGATCTTCCTCCTGATGCCGGTCGTCTTCACCGTGACCTTCCTCGGCATGCCGGCAGGCCTCGTCATCTACTGGCTCTCCAGCAACGTGATGGCCATTGGCCAGCAGTACCTGACGAATCGCCTCATCGGCGCTCCAGTGCCAGTGAAAGCGATCGCGAAGCCGGCGCCGAAGCCAGCCGCGAAGCCAGCGCGAAAGAGCTGAATCATGAGTGACCTCGACGCCAAAGTGATCGATTTCGTCCGCAAGGTGACCGGCGCAATGGGGCTGGATCTGCACGTGGCCGTTGAAGAGACCGGCGACAACATCCGCCTCAATCTCACCGGCGACGGCTCCGACGTGCTGCTGCGCCGCAAGGGCGAGGCGCTCGACGCGCTGCAAGTCATCGTCAACACGGCGTTCCGCCGCGACGAACGCGGCGATCGCCACTACGTCGTGGACGCGCTCGGCTTCCGGAAGGACAAGGATACGGAGCTCCGACAGATGGCGCGCCTGCTCATGGAGAAGGCCAGAGCGTCCGGTACTCCGCAGGAGATCGGGCCCCTCAATCCGTACGCGCGCCGGATCGTCCACCTGGTCGTGTCCGAGGATTCCACGTTGTCCTCCGAAAGCATCGGCGACGCGTTCCTGAAGACGGTCGTCATTTCCCTGAAATCGCCCGCGCGCTGACCGACGCGCACGGGAGTCGTGCGTCGTGTTCTCGACCGAAGACACCATCGTCGCCATCGCCACTCCGCCGGGTCGCGGCGGTATCGGCGTCGTGCGTCTCTCCGGTCCGGACGCCACGCGCGTCGCAGCCGCCCTCCTGGATCGCGAGGCGCCTCTCGTCGCCCGACACGCGACGTTCGCGCGCGTGGTGGAGCGGGCGGCACGCACGACAGGAGACGCGATCGATCGCCCGGTCGATCAGGTCGTGGCCACGTGGTTCGCCGGGCCGGAGTCCTACACGGGCGAGGACGTCGTGGAGATCAGCGGGCATGGCAGCCCCGTGCTGCTCCGGCGCATCGTGGAGCTGGCCATGGGCGAGGGTGCGCGGCTCGCGGAGCCCGGTGAGTTCACGCTTCGCGCGTACCTGAACGGGCGCCTTGACCTGCCGCAAGCCGAGGCCGTCGCGGATCTGGTCGACGCGGTGACGCCGCTGCAGGCGCGGGCCGCGATGGATCAGCTGGAAGGGACGCTCACGGGCGAGATCGCGCGCATCGACGAGGCGCTGTTGGATCTGACCGCCAGGCTCGAAGCGTCGCTCGACTTCCCTGAAGAGGGGTTTCATTTCCTCGAGTCGGCCGAGGCTGCGGGCGCACTGGCAGCGGTGGCCGATTCCCTCGAGCGGCTCGCCCTCGATGGACGCGCGGGCCGCGTCGTGCGCGAAGGCTGCCTTGTGGCCATCGTCGGCCGGCCGAACGCGGGCAAGTCGAGCCTCTTCAACGCGCTCGTCGGAAGTGCCAGGGCGATCGTCACGGATATCCCCGGCACGACGCGCGACTTGCTGACAGAGCGCGTGGACATCGGTGGATTGGCGATCACGCTCGTCGACACCGCGGGCCTGCGAACGGCCGGGGACGTGATCGAAGCCGAGGGCGTGCACCGGGCACGGAAGGCGCAGGAGGTGGCGGCGCTGTCGCTCCTCGTGATGGACGGATCGGCCCCGCTCTCGGGCGAGGACTATGCGATCCTCGCGGAAGCCGGGACGCCGAGGCAGGTCGTGATCAGCAAGGCGGACCTGCCGCGAGCCTGGGACGAGGATCCCGAAGTACGCCGGGTGGGCTCCGACGGCATCGCGCGTGTGTCGTCGGTGACAGGTGACGGACTGGAGGAGCTGCGACGTCGCATCGTGCGGCACCTGGCCGATCGAGAGGATCTTCGCGAGCCGCCGGTGATCTCGAACGTCCGGCACCTGGCCCTGGTGGATCAGGCGCGGGACGCGGTGGCGCGCGCGAGGGCGGCGCTCGCGTCGGGCGCGACCGAGGAACTGGTGCTGATCGATCTCACGCTGGCGCGTCGAGCCCTCGAGGAAATCACGGGCCGCCGCGGTCCTGAGGAACTTCTCGCGCACATCTTCTCGCGGTTCTGCGTCGGCAAGTAGCAGGAGACAGCTCGAATACACAATGGCCAAGCACGAGTTCGACGTCGTCGTGATCGGCGCCGGCCACGCCGGGTGCGAGGCGGCCTGGGCTGCCGCGCGGCTCGGTTGCCGCGTCGGACTCTGCACGTTGTCACTCGACACCGTGGCGCTCATGCCGTGCAATCCCGCGATCGGCGGCACGGCCAAGGGCCACCTCGTGCGCGAGATCGACGCGCTCGGCGGGCTCATGGGGCGCGCCATCGATGCCACGGGCATTCAGTTCAAGCTCCTGAATCGAAGCCGCGGGCCAGCCGTGTGGTCACCACGAGCGCAGGCGGACAAGCGGGCGTACGGCGCCTGGATGCGCGGCGAGCTGTCCGCTGAACCCAACATCACGTGGATCTTCCAGCGCGCGGGACGGGTGCTCGTCGGGGGAGGCCGCATCGCGGGGCTGGAGTTCGAAGATGGCGATGCCGTGTCGTGCGGTGCGCTCGTCGTGACGACCGGCACGTTCCTGAACGGGTTGATTCACATCGGCGACGAGCAGATTCCCGCGGGACGTGCGGGTGAGCCGCCGACGCGCGATCTGGCGGAATCGCTTCGCGGATTCGGCTTCACGATGGGGCGGCTCAAGACGGGCACGCCGCCGCGTCTCGATCGCCGCAGCATCGACTTCTCCCGCTTCGACGAGACTCGCGGCGACGATCCGATCGTTCCGTTCTCGTTCACGTCGGATCGGTTTTCGCCGGAGCAGATCCTGTGTCACGTGCTGTACACGACCGACCGCGTGCACGAGGCGGTGCGGTCGAACATCGGCCGCTCGCCGCTCTACAACGGGAGCATCACAGGCATCGGCCCGCGTTACTGCCCTTCGATCGAGGACAAGGTGATGCGCTTCCCCGACAAAGAGCGGCATCAGATCTTCCTCGAGCCCGAGGGGCGCGGCGTGGACGAGATCTACGTGAACGGGCTCTCGATGAGCCTGCCGCGCGACGTGCAGCAGACGATCGTTCGATCGCTGCCGGGCCTCGAGGATTCCGTGATGCTTCGGCCCGCCTACGCGGTGGAGTACGACTTCATCCAGCCGACTGAGCTCTTGCTGTCCCTCGAGACCAAGAGGGTGCAGGGGTTGTTCCTCGCTGGACAGATCAACGGAACGTCCGGCTATGAAGAAGCCGGCGCCCAGGGCCTCGTCGCTGGATTGAATGCGGCACGCGCGGTACGCGGCGAGCCGGCGGTGACGCTCTCGCGCGAGCAGGCGTACATTGGCATTCTCGTCGACGATCTGGTGACGCGCGGATGTTTGGAACCGTACCGGATGTTCACGTCCCGTGCCGAACACCGGCTCGTGTTGCGCATCGACAACGCGGATCTGCGCCTCACGCCGATCGGGCGTGAGACGGGCCTCGTGGACGACGCGCGGTGGACGCGGTTCGAGGCGCGCGTCGCGCGGCTCGAGCAGAATCGCGCGCGGGCAGGCGCCGCGCGTGTGACGGTCGATGGCGTCACGACGTCGGTGGCGCAGGCGATGGGGCGGCCGCCCGTGACGCTCGAGGACGTTGCGGCGCAGGGATTCACGGTGGTGACGTTGGAGGCGGAGCGGCATCTGGACGAAGCGACGTTCGTCGCCGAGTGCAAGTACCGCGGCTACCTCAAGGGTCACGAGGCGCAGATCGCGCGGACAAGGCAGCAGGAGCACCGGCAGATTCCCGGGGATTTCGAGTACCGGGGCATTCCAGGGCTTTCGACCGAAGTCATTGAGCGGCTGAGTCACGTGAGGCCGGCGACGATTGGCCAGGCCGCGCGGGTGCCGGGAATCACGCCAGCCGCGGTGGCGGTGGTGGCCTCGCGGGTCGCGCGTCGGCTCGGGACGAGCACGATTTTGGAGCAGTCGTCGGACAGAGGTAGTAATCTCTCCTGAGTCTTCGACAGTCAACTTTGTCCCTGCTGTGGCCGCGCGTGACATCGCTCATCGGATAGCCCGCCGGGCACTTCGAGCCCGCGTGGCTGTGTCCGCGGGTGAAGTGGCCCAGCTGGAAGCCTATATTGGTCTTTTAACCAAATGGAACAAGTCCATCAATCTGACTGCCCTCGTCGTCGATCCGCTGGGGGACGAGGCCATCGACCGGCTGCTCATTGAGCCGCTGGTGGCGGCGCGGCGCATCCTCCCGACGGACGGCCTGGCAATCGACATCGGCTCGGGCGGAGGATCGCCGGCGGTGCCGCTCAAGATCGCGGCGCCCTGGCTCAGGCTCGTGATGGTTGAGGTCAAGGTGCGGAAGTCCGCGTTTCTTCGAGAGGTTGTCAGGCACCTCGGGCTCACGGATACGTCGGTTGAGAATCGCCGATTCGAGGAATTGCTTTCCAGCCCTGACCTGTTCGAAGCCGCGGACATCGTGTCACTGAGGGCGGTGCGAGCCGACCGGAAGCTGTGGAGAGGCCTCCAGGCGTTCCTGAAGCCCGGCGGCCGGTTGTTCTGGTTCGGAGCCGGGGCCGCGCCGCAGACGGACGCGATAATCCCACCCTTGAAACTCGAGACGACTGAGCCCCTTGTGCCGGCGCTTGGCAGCCATCTGACGATCCTCTCCAAGTCTCACTGAGCTCGGGCGGGCAGAACAGGCCTGCCTTGGCCTGTGAAGCCGGCCCGGCGCATCCTCACTCGGGCTCGGTCTTCGAAGCGTGACGTCCCCCTCATCCGCGCCCCAAGAGGCGCACATGTTAACCGCGACCGCGGTGATCCCAGGGAAGGCGGCCAGTTGGCGTGGCATCATGACCCGACGGGAGCGCCGCATCTGAAGATTGAGGGAACTTGCCAGCCGGCTCGGCATCCGACTTGAGCGGGTATCGACCCCTCGCGGCTGCTTGAGGTGCCGCGCTGAGGCGATTTTGTCGTCTTCCGGCGCTCTGGGACCCTTCTCTTACTGCCTCCGGACTCCGGCTAGTAGCGCACGGGAAGGGTGGTGCTGGAGCCGGTCCGGCGTCCCCCACTGGGAACGTCTGATCGCTTTCGCCACCGGGTGAGTGTTCCACGTGGAACATTCACCTTGACGATCGCGAGCCGACCTCTGAGAATAGTCAGTGCGGGTCTGTAATTGTTAATTGGTTAAATGACAAAACAAGGCAGGATCATCGCCGTCGCCAACCAGAAGGGCGGGGTGGCCAAAACCACCACCGCCATCAATCTGGCCGCGTCACTCGCCCTCGCCAGCCAGCGCGTCCTTCTGGTCGACCTCGATCCCCAGGCCAACCTGACGAGCGGCGTCGGCCTGAAAGGCCAGTCCGCTCCCGCGGGCACGGTCTACCAGGCCCTCACCGGCTCGGATGCGTCGCCGCGGTCGTTCGTCCTTCCGACGGGCGTCGACCACATGTTCTTGATTCCCGCTGATCGCGACCTGACTGGCGCCGAGATCGAACTGGTGCTGCTCGACGAACGCGAGCGCCGGCTGCGGCGCCTCCTCGAGCCACTGCGCGCCGAGTTCGACTTCATCTTCATCGACTCGCCGCCGTCGCTCGGCCTCCTCACGTTGAACGCGCTCGTCGCCGCCGACGCCGTGCTGATTCCACTCAACTGCGAGTACTTCGCGCTCGAAGGCATCGCTGAGCTCGTGTCGACGATCGATCGCGTGCGCGCCGCGCTCAATCCCTCGCTCGCGATCGAGGGCGTGCTCCTCACGATGTACGACGAGCGCACGAACCTCGGCCAGCAGGTGAGCGCCAATATTCGCGAGTACTTCGGCGACGCGGTCTACAGCACCGTGATCCCGCGCAACATCCGGCTCGGAGAAGCGCCGAGCCACGGCGTGCCGGTGATCCTCTACGACGCGCGTTCGCGCGGCGCTGAAGCCTACGTCGCGTTCGCGCACGAGTTCATGGCGCGGCGTCGCGCCGCCGCGACCGTATCCGTCCCGGCGCCAATCGCGCCGCCCGACGCAACCGCATCCGACGTCCCGAAGGACGAGGTCATCTAGTACTGGCGCGCAACGCGCGTGCGTGCACCAGGAGGTCGTATGGCAGAGAAACGCCCGGCGCTCGGCCGTGGACTGAGCGCCCTCATCCCCGGCGCAGCCGCAACCGCGTCATCCACTGCACCGGCCGCCGTCGATCGCGAACCGGCGCGCCCCACGGAACTCGACATCGATCTGCTCACGCCCAACCCGCGCCAGCCGCGTGGCCACATCGACGACGCGCGACTCGACGAGCTGGCGCAATCGATCCGCAGTCACGGCGTCATCCAGCCCGTCATCGTGCGCCGCGTCGATGGCCGCTACGAGATCATCGCGGGCGAACGGCGCTGGCGCGCGGCACAGCGCGCGGGTCTCCTCAAGGTGCCCATCGTGATCCGCCAGGTGGACGATGAGCGGCTGCTCGAAGTGGCGTTGATCGAGAACATCCAGCGCGAGGACCTGAACCCGATCGAAGAGGCGCAGGCGTATCGCCGGCTCGCCGACGAGTTCCAGCTCTCGCAGGAGACGATTGCCACGGCCGTCGGCAAGGATCGTGCGACCGTCTCCAACTACATGCGACTCCTGCGCCTGCCGGCCGAGGTCCGCAACGACCTCGCGCAGGGGCAGCTCACGATGGGACACGCGCGCGCGCTGCTCGCGCTCGTCGACGAGAACGCGCAGCGCCGCGTCGCCCGCGAAGTCGTGTCGCGAGGGCTCTCGGTCCGCGAAGCCGAAGCGCTGACGCGCCGCGAGAGCGGCCCCCCGGCGCCCACGCCGCCGCCCCGCAAAGTCGACCCGAACACCCGCGCCGCCGAAGAACAGCTGAAGCTCGCGCTCGGCACCCGCGTCCGCATCGCCCGCCGAGGCAAGGGCGGCCGGATCGAAATCGACTTCGCAAACGAGGACGAGTTGCAGCGAATCTATGAGAACTTGGTGGATCACTAGCGGTCCTCGGTCCTCGGTCCTGGGTCCTCGGTTCTGGGTCCTCGGTCCCCCGGTCCTCGGTCCCCGGTCTCCGGTCCTCTGTCCTCTGTCCTCGGGCCATGGTCCTGGTTCCTGGTTCGCGCTCCCGGGTCCTTGGTCCGGGGTCCTGGTTCGTGTGCTATGTACAGAACTGATGCCCCAGGGCCCAGGACCGAGGACCCAGGAGGACTCAGGATCGAGGACCCAGGACCGAGGACCCGGGACCGAGGACCCAGGACCCAGGACCCAGGACCCAGGACCGAGGACAGGAGAGCCGTGACCGGAGAGAGAGGAGCGAGGGCTGAGGGCCGAGGACCCAAGACCGAAGACCCAGAACCGAGGACCTA
>Ga0105106_10002184_pt1 | contig 14108 bp, 14 predicted proteins | sample PPLLaktember2015_5_FD_79109 | JGI IMG/M metagenome (GOLD analysis project Ga0105106, IMG submission 79109) | Freshwater sediment microbial communities from Prairie Pothole Lake near Jamestown, North Dakota, USA - PPLs Lake P8 Core (1) Depth... | ecosystem: Environmental > Aquatic > Freshwater >...
GGGCTCATCCGGGCGGCCGGCTTTCGACAGCGGGACACGAATCAGGTACGCTGCAAGTACACCGAACACCAGGAGTGCCAGCCACGGACCGACAGTCTCAAACCCCGGAATAGTCCAGAACTCCGCCTTCTCGCCCATCTGGTCGCGGGCAAAGACCACCACAGCGATAAACAACCCGACAAGAGCTTCGCCGGCGATTAAGCCGGAGGCGCTCAGAATCCCGGCGTTCTCCACCCGTGCCTTCTGCGCGTCGTTGAGGCCCCGTTTCCGGGTGATCTTGTCGACGATGCCGCGGATGACGCCACCGACAAAAATCGCAAACGTTGTTTCCAACGGCAAGTACATGCCGACGGAGAAGAGCATTGGGCTGCGGACCTTGATCAGGATAAGGGAAATTCCCATGGCAATGCCTACGACCACCAGCGGCCAGGCCATCTCTCCGCCGACGATTCCCTGGGAGAGCGCGGCCATGAGTCCGGCCTGCGGCGCGGGGAGCGTTTTGCCGCCGAACCCGCCTCCTGCGCTGGCGGCCAGATCGGAATTATGCAATACATACAGAGGGAAGAACATGACAAGCCCCGCCAGCACGACCCCGATGATGTCGCCAATCTGCATCTTGCGGGGCGTACCACCCAGGATATAACCGACTTTCAGATCCTGAAGCATCTCGCCTGCAACCGCGGAGGACACGCAGACCACAGCGGCGACGCCGAGCACCGCAGCCACCCCCGAGGGTCCGTTCAACCCGATGATGACCATCGTGAGTGCGGCGACAATGGTCGTGGCAAGTGTCAGGCCGGAGATAGGATTGTTCGACGAGCCAATCATGCCGACAAGATTGCCGGACACAGCGGCAAAGAAAAATCCAGCAACGAGCATCACGACGGCGGAGAGGATTGCCCCGAGGACCATGCCGGTGAAATAGAAGTAGAGGGCGATCATCAACCCGAACACGATGGTGACGACGAACAGCACGAACTTGAACGGCAAATCCTCCTCGGTGCGGTTTGTGGCACCTGTGGTGCTTGCCGATTTCCTGACATCAGCCATACCGCGTTTGATCCCCAGGATCAGGTTCTTGCGCATTTTCCAGAGCGTGTAGGTTGCACCGACCAGCATGCCGCCGACGGCGATCGGCCGGACGATGTACCGGTACAGGTGGCCGGCAAGGTTGGCCCAGGCGGCATCATTGTCACCACCGCTGGCGACGAGGTACGTGTCGATCTGCAGCGGACCAAGAAAGAAGACGAGCAATGGAACGAACAGGCCCCACGCCAGCAGGCCTCCGGCGAAGTTCAACGCGCCGAGTTCGGGACCGATAATATAGCCGACGCCGATGTAGGCAGGTGTAGCGGCGGGTGCGGAGATCGTGGTGACACCGCCCGCGGCGACTTTTTCCGCCTTGTCGCTGAGCCCGAGCTTTACAAAACTTTCCTTCACGCGCCCGACCATCACCTGGAAATCGTTGGACGCCTGGAACACGCGGAGTCCATCGAGCAGTTTGATCAGCGCACCGACGCCCATGGCCTTGAACAATTGCATTGCTGCATCGGCCCCGCGCTGTCCGGCCTTGTGAATCTCGCCTGCTGCCACAGACTCAGGGAATGGGAGCGATGTGTCCTCCACCATCACACGGCGAAGCACGGTAACGAACATGATGCCGAGAATTCCCCCCAGGATCATGAGGGCGGATGCCGTAAGGTACTCCGTCCACATCGTTTCCGGACTGAATTGCCAGAGTCCGAGGACAACGAATGCAGGGATCGTGAAGACAGCGCCGGCGGCCACCGATTCTCCGATCGAGCCGACCGTTCGGGCGAAATTCTCTTCGAGAATGCTGCCCTTCCATATGCGCAGCAGCGCCATGCCAATGACAGCGGCCGGATAGGTAGCGGCTATGGTCATGCCCGCTTTCAGTCCGAGATACGCGTTTGCCGCACCAAGGACGACACTCATTACCAACCCGATGATGAGTGCGCGGACGGTGAACTCCTTCATGTCCGTATCCGGAGAGACATAGGGCTTATGAGTGGGATCCGCCATGTGTGCTCCTCGTTGAGAGTAGAGTGATTGTTGTGAGAACGAATTATCTGTTGCGCGTGAACAGCGCCTTGAACACATATCCGGCGATTGCGGGATTCTCCTTGAACCGTCGCGTCGAATACCCGTACCAGTGTTCACCGTAGGGAATGTAGAGCCGCACCTTGCGGCCATCGCGCACCAGTTTCTTCCGGAGCTCAGGCCGCACCCCGAGCAACATCTGAAATTCGTACAGGTCCTTCCTCAGCCCGTGCTTCTTGATTAGTGCAAGTGCAGCGTCGACGAGCACGCTGTCATGGGTGGCAATGCCGACGTAGCTGCCGCCCGTCAGCATCTGCTCGAGGAGTCTCTCGTAGTTGCGCTGCACATCTTCCCGTGACTGATAGGCGATTTCCTTCGGCTCCTTGTAGATGCCTTTGCATAGGCGGAAATTGGCCCGGTCTTTCACAAGCTCCCGCACATCGTCTTCCGTCCGGAGAAGATATGCCTGTACAACAATACCGACGGCGTTAAATTCCCTCCGGACTGTGCGGAACACATCAAGTGTGTCGGACGTACAACTGGAGTCTTCCATGTCTATGCGGACGAAATTCCCGTAGCGGGAGGCAACCTTCAGTATGTCGCGGACGTTCTCAACACAGAACTGTTTGTCGATCTTCAGACCCAGCGAGGTCAATTTGATGGAAAGATTCGAATCGAGTTTTTCCTTTGCAATGGTATGCAACACCACGATAGATTGCTCCTTGGCAGCAATCGCCTCGGCGCGGGTGCTGATGTCTTCTCCAAGAACATCCATCGTACCACAGATCCCCTCGCTGTTGAGCTGGCGGACGCACCGGATTGCGTCCTCGAGCGTCTCACCGGCTATGTACCGACCCGCGAAAAAGCGGATGATGCGCCGGGGGACGAGCGGGATCGTGGCAACGACCAGTTTGTTCAAAAAGTGCATGGATGGTCTCAAAAAAGTAGCAAAATCAAGGCTTTTTCGGATCAAACAGTGGAATCAGGTGAGAATGGACGGCAAGACGCAGCATGTGACCATAATATACCCATGGTGCCTCTGAGATGCAAGAAACCGAACGGTTCCGCTCAGCGGAACATGAGGTTCACAATCCAAACTGCGGCAAGCATTCCCGCGAGATCCGCGATGATGCCGGTGGGAACAGCGTGCCGTGTATTCTTGATCGAGACGGTGCCAAAGTACACTGCGAGCACATAGAATGTTGTTTCGGAACTTCCGTACATCGTCGACGCCATGATGCCTATCAGCGAGTCGGGGCCGTGCACGTTCATCAGCTCCGTCATGATTCCGAGCGAGCCGCTGCCTGACAGGGGTCGCATCAGAGCCATGGGCAGGGTCTCGGGGGGCATTCCGATCAAGGACGTCGCGGGCGCCAGAACGGTGGTAAGCAGCTCCATCGCCCCGCTTGCGCGGAAGATGCCGATGGCCGCGAGCATTGCCACGAGATACGGGATGATCCGGATTGCCACGTTGAAGCCATCTTTGGCCCCTTCGACGAACACTTCGTACACTTTCACCTTCTTCACCAATCCCCAGCCAAGAAACGCGAGAAACATGAGGGGGATCGCGAAGAGGGAGACCACTTCAATCAGGCTTTTCATGAAATCGCCCATGCTATACCTCCATCGCTTTCTTGTACTTCGGGAGTCGCTGCAGCAGTTTAGACGCGACGATACCGGCGATCGTGGCACATCCCGCACCCACGATGGATGTCCCGATAATGATGCCGGGATTGGACGATCCGGCTGCCGCACGAACGGCGATGGCGGTCGCCGGCAGGAGAATCAGTCCTCCGGTGTTTATGGCCAGAAACGTGATCATCGCATTCGTTGCAGTCCCGACCTTCGGGTTGAGTTTGTTCAGCTCTTCCATCGCCTTCAGTCCGAGAGGGGTGGCTGCGTTGCTGAGGCCAAGCATGTTCGCGGCGATATTCATGATGATGGCACCCACAGCGGGGTGATTGGGCGGAACGTCCGGAAACAGCCGTTTCGTCAGGGGGGTGAGCATGCGCGTCAACACCTGCAGGAGCCCGGCCTCCTCGGCCACTTTCATCACGCCGAGCCAGAGCGCCATGATGCCGATCAGACCCAGTGCAATGTTTACGGCAAGTGCGGCGTAGTCCAGCGATGCCTGGGTCACGCTTTTCAATTTGACAAATCGTATAGACTCAAGGACAACTTGCACGCGGCCGGAGGACCGGTCTTCCGAGACGCTGAACTCCAGCACGTTTCCGAGTAAGCGGTCTTTGCTGCCCGCTGACTTCGCCATCTGCCGCCACCAGGAGGGGGATGCATCGGAGATGTGCATTGTCAGCGAGGCAGCACCGTCAGCGCTCACGGAGACGGTGACCGGTTGCCGGATAGCTTCCTGCGTACGCTGGGCGCCGTAGAAACTGTTGAAGTAGTCGGGCGCCACCACAAGATCCCCTTCCCACGATTGACGCACTCCCGACGGCGTTTTCGTCACCTGAATCACGCCCACAAACGGCTGCCCGTTGCGATAGGGATTCTGAACTTCATCGACGATGTCGTTGCCGACGGCGACGAAGAGGCCGACGAGAATCAGACCAATCCAAATGTAGTTCAGCATTGCTACTCCAGCGATGGGGAGATATGACTGACAGCAGCTACCATACAACACGAAGCGAAAGTCCGGGAACAGGCAGCGGGCCGCGGAACGACAGCGTTGGACTCACATCGAAGCCGTAGAGGCTGGCATCCACGTATGCGTCGACTATATTCAGCACGTAGAGTATCAGGAAGTACCAGGCATTTGCATCGCGCAGGTCTTTGTAATCGTCGCGCAATCTCTGGTAGGTTATATTGCCTCCGCTCGGCAACGAGGCGAGATAGAGCTGGCGGTAATCGTCCGCAGACCTATTATACCGTATGAACTGGGCGGCAAAGTAAACCCCGATGCCCAACACCAACGGTGCTTTCCAGTATGACTCGTTGTAGACCTGCCCCGCACCGGGAAGCAGGGCCGAGAGCAGCATCGCCATGCCGGTAGACTTCGCGGGTACCTCCGTGCTGAACAGGGAATCCCCAGGCACAGCCCGCACGCCGGCTCCGGAGGAGTCTTTGACCGCAGTGGTGTCGACCTGCACGGTTTGCCCGAAAGAGGCTCCCCAGGCGATTGCGATCACCAACGATAGCGTTGCGAGGCATCGGACCACGGAGTGCTATCCTGCGACGACCGCGATGGCTTCGATCTCCACGCGGGCATCACGCGGGAGGCGCGAGACCTCGACCGTTGTTCTGGCCGGGGCGGCATTTTTGAAGTACGTGGCATACACGGCGTTCATCGCCGCAAAATCGCCCATGTCTTTAAGATAGACTGTGGTCTTGACAACGTGCAGGATACCCGATCCCGCCGCTTCGAGAATGGCCTTGAGATTCTCCACTACCTGCCTGGTCTGTGATTCAATATCCCCGCCGACAATCTCCCCCGTCGCAGGCACGAGGCCGATCTGACCGGCCGTGAATACAAAACCGCCGGACACCCTGACGCCCTGGCTGTACGGACCGATTGCGCCGGGGGCATTTTTCGTGGAAACTATTGAATGTTCCATATTCTCCCGCTTATCAATGTTTGCAGCGAATTACTGGACCTTTTCGAATAATTCCAGAAGGCGTTCCAGGTCCTCGGCCGAGTAGAATTCCAGGACGATTTCTCCCCTCCCCCCCTGCTGTTGTCGCACATGCACGCGCGTGGACAGGAGCCTGCGGAGACGGTCTTCGACCGCCGAGATGGTTCCGGATGATCCGTTTCCGGGTTTCCCCTTCCTTCTCACAGCCCTTTCTCCCCGCTCACGAATCAGCCGCTCGAGTTCACGCACGGAGAGACCCTTGGCGACGACCTTCTTGAAGAAGGCGAGTTGCGATGCAGTGTCCTCCAGACCCGCGATGGCGCGAGCATGCCCACCCGTCAGCTCACCAGTGCGCACCGCCATCTGAATGGGCTCGGGCAACTTCAGAAGGCGGAGTGTATTCGTGACGGTCGAACGGTCTTTGCCGATACGCTGTGAGACTTCCTCCTGCGTAAAGCTACATTCTTCGATGAGACGCCGGTAGGAGATCGCAATTTCGATGGGGTTGAGATGTTCGCGCTGGAGGTTCTCCACGAGTGCCAACTCAAGCATCTCTTCGTCGGAGTTGACACGGATGACGTAAGCAGGGATCCTGCGCAGACCTGCGTTCCGGGAAGCACGAACACGCCGCTCACCCGAAATGAGCTGATAGCCGCCTTCGATTCTCCGGACCGTTATGGGCTGGATGATACCTTTTTCCTGGATCGAGCGCTTGAGCTCATCGAGCGCAGCAGGATCAAAGTCCGCACGTGGTTGGTAGGGATTGTGCTCGATCTTGTCGAGGGCAATGTGAATGATGGTCTGATCGGTGAATCCATCATCCGCCGACCGCTCAGCGCGTTCCGTCGACTCCGGCTCAGGGCTTCGAATCAACGAGGCAAGACCACGGCCCAGGGCAAGCTTGTTCTTCGACATGGTCAAGAGTCCTTATCCCAACCGGCTGGCACCTGCTCCCGGCGTACGGGAGTGGTTATTGCGTGAAAGTAATTCTCCGGCAAGATCCATGTAGTGCCGCGTGCCGGAAGAGACCGCATCATACAGGATGATGGGTTTACCGAAACTCGGCGCCTCGCTCAGTCGCACGTTGCGCGAGACAACGGTCTTGAACACTTTCTCACCGAAATACCGCCGGACTTCTTCGACAATCTGGTTTGAAAGCCGCAGGCGGCTGTCGTACATCGTCATCAGGACGCCTTCGATATCCAGCCTCTGGTTCAGGTGCTTCTTCACCATATTGATGGTGTTCAGCAGCTGACCGAGCCCTTCCAGGGCATAGTATTCGCACTGGACGGGGATGAGGACCGAATCGGCGGCGGTGAGGGCATTCAACGTCAAGAGGCCAAGGGAAGGCGGACAATCTACGAAGATGAATTCGAAACGGTCCCGGATGGAGTTCAGCCCCAACTGCAGGCGCCGTTCACGGTGTTCGATCTCCACCAGTTCCACTTCCGCCCCGACGAGGTTGATATGTGCCGGAAGGATGGAAAGATGCGGCATCTGGGTCGGTTGCACGATCTCTTCTGCCGTGCGTCCGCCCACCAGCAATTCGTATGTGCTGAGACCTTCTGCGGACGATGACAACCCCAAGCCACTGGTTGCATTGGCCTGCGGGTCCGTATCCACGAGGAGCGTCGTGCGCTCCGCCGCAGCGATACATGCAGCAAGATTCACCGCCGTGGTGGTCTTGCCCACCCCCCCCTTCTGATTTGCAATCGTAATGATTTTGCCCAAAGGCGTGGAACTCCGTGAAACATGAAGAGTAAATAAAGATAATGCTTTCTGCGGGGAAAACAAAGAACAGCGAGGGGAAAAGAAGGCAGGCGGGGCCTACTCGAACAGGTCTCCGCTGGCAACGCTGTATCCCCGGAGGAATTCCGGTGCCGACATCCTGCGGCGACCCTCCTGCTGCAGCTCCAGGATTTCCAGGTGCCCATCGGCCGAAGCCGCATAGAGCATCTGCCCGTTCACGTACACGGTTCCCGGCGGGTTGCCCTGGCCTCCGGGCTTCACACGGGTACGATAGAGTTTCAGCATTCGTCCCCGGTGCGTCGTCCAGGCGGCCGGGTGCGGTGAGAGCCCGCGGACAAAATTGTGGATCCGTTCCGCGGGCGCGTTCCAGGAAACGCGGCACTGTTCCCGGAAGATCTTCGGAGCCGGTGAAGCGAGCGCGGCATCCTGCGGCCGCGGGACGATCGTCCCCGCCTCAACCCCCCGCACCGTCTCAACCACCATTCGGGCTCCCAGGGACGCAAGTCGATCGTGCACGATGCCCGCATCGTCATCCGGTCCGACCGCAAGCGCGGCCGTGAGCAGCAATTCCCCCGTGTCCACCGCATCCGAGAGAAAAAAAGTTGTGACGCCCGTTTCACGCTCCCCGTTCATGATTGCCCAGTTAATGGGTGCCGCGCCGCGGTAGCGCGGGAGTAAAGATGCATGGAGATTGAACGTTCCGTGGACGGGAATACTGAACACGTCCCGGGGAAGGATCCGGTAGGCGACGATGACTGCAAGGTCCGGTGCATGCGCGCGCAACGAAGCGGCGAAACCGGGGTCTTTGACGCTCGGGGGTTGAAGCAGCGGGATAGCGTGACGGAGGGCGACTTCCTTCACCGGCGTCGGGGAGAGATGCTGTCCCCTTCCCCGGGGTTTGTCGACGCCCGTGACAACGGCGGCAATAGGGTACCCTGCCGCAATCAACGCCTCCAGACTCGGAACCGCAAAGTCCGGTGTCCCCATGAACACAAGCCTGAACAACGCCTATCCGATCACTTTGGGCTGGTTTGGTACAACGGCATATTCTACTTCGAGCTCGCCGCGGTCGATCTTGTTGAGACGTCCCCGGTGGAGTTTGCGCTTGAGTAGATTCAGGCGATCGACGAAGAGCACCCCGTTGAGGTGGTCCACTTCGTGGAGGATCACGCGGCTGAAAAGACCCGAGGCTTCGAGCTCCCTTTCGTCGAAATTCCGGTCGCGGAATTTCACCCGGATACGCTCTGCGCGCTGCACTTCATCACGAAGTGCAGGGAGGCTGAGGCACCCCTCCTCCAGCAACCATTTTCCTTCCTCTTCGACCACTTCGGGATTGTACATAGTCAGAGGTTCAAACTTCTCCACGCCCTCGCTGCCGGTCATATCGATCACGATGAGACGCTGCAACAACCCCACCTGATTGGCCGCAAGCCCGACGCCATTCGCCTTGTGCATCGTCTCCAGCATGTCGTCCATCGCCTGCGTCAGATCCGAGGCGGGTCGTTTGACGGCACGCGCTTTCTTCCGGAGGACGGGATGATTGAACGTGTAAATAGGCAACTGTGCCACGATGTGCTCCACACTTTGACGTGTTGTAACCGATCAGCGAGGCGACGAAGCCGTCGGGGGTTGGACGACGCGCCGTGCACCTACAAACCGTTTCCTGTAGTACGTGCTCTCTAGGGAGGAAAACGTCACACCTTTGCTCACGCTTGCATGGGCGAACAGGTCGTCTTCGATATAGATCCCCACGTGCGAAGGCCGGCGGCCAGTGGTATTGAAAAACACCAAATCGCCGAATTCCAGGTCTCTCTTGGGCACCGGTGAGCCGACCGTAAACTGCTCCCTTGCGGATCGCGGAAGTCTCCGCGCCGCCCCGCTTTCATACACCTTAACCGTAAAACCAGAACAATCGATACCATCCCTGGCGTTCCCGCCGTACACATACGGTGCGCCCAGGTAGGACACGACATCGATCAGCAGCCGGTCCCGGTCCAGCCCTGCGGGCGTGCGGTTGGAGTACCGGGTTACGGGCGCGGTGCCGGCCGTGAGTCGCGTCCGGACCCTGTCTACGTCGACCTTCCGGTCGTCTTCGCGTTCCTCTTCCTCGCGGATCCGGGTCGCGAAGCGCATCTCATTCTCTTCTTCGAGCCGGGCGACGGAAGCCGGGTCGGAGTTGAAACGCGGACTGGAAGGCACACAGCCTGCAAGAAATTCCAGGGCGATGGCGCACAGCAGGACCATCGCACCTGCGGGCCACACCCGTTGATCACTCCATGGGCTCCGCATGCGCGCCGACATTAGCCGAGGTATGCACGCAATTGCTTGCTGCGGGAGGCATGGCGCAGGCGGCGAATGGCCTTTTCCTTGATTTGCCGCACACGCTCCCTGGTCAGCTTGAATTTCTCTCCGATTTCCTCAAGCGTCAGCGAGTGCTCCCGGCCAAGTCCGAAGTACAGGCGGATTACTTCCGCTTCCCGCTCGCTGAGCGTGGACAGCGCGCGCTCGACCTCGCGGCTGAGCGATTCTTTCATAAGCTCGCTGTCCGGTGCAGGCTGTCGCTCGTCCTGAATCACATCCAGCAACCGGTTATCTTCACCCTGGGCGAACGGCGCATCCATCGACAGATGCCGCCCTGAAATCTTCAGGGTATCCGAGACTTCGAAGAGCGACATATCCAGCTCTTCGGCAAGTTCGCTGGCGCTCGGCTCACGCTCGAATTCCTGCTCGAGGGAGCTGAAGGCCTTGCCGATCTTATTCAGCGCACCGACTCGATTCAGGGGCAGACGAACGATGCGTGATTGTTCCGCGAGAGCCTGGAGAATGGACTGCCGGATCCACCACACCGCATAGGAGATGAACTTGAATCCCCGGGTCTCGTCGAACCGCTTCGCGGCCTTGATCAGGCCGAGATTTCCTTCGTTGATGAGATCGCCGAGTGAGAGTCCCTGATTCTGGTACTGCTTTGCGACACTCACCACGAACCGGAGGTTGGCTTTGGTGAGTTTCTCCAGCGCGCCCTGATCCCCCTTCTTGATGCGTCGCGCCAGCTCAATTTCTTCATCGGACTTAAGTAACTCGACCTTGCCGATTTCCTGCAGATACTTATCGAGCGACTGGCTTTCTCGATTCGTATACTGCTTGGTAATTTTCACCATGCATTCCTCGTGTCAGGTTGCTTCAAAATCATGCATCCGCACTACTCCGCCATTGCTGCTTCCCCATACAGCTGTGAAAGGAAACTGGTTCCCGCCAGCGAATTCCGCACACGGAAATAGCCGGCAATGGTGGCCGCCACATCGGCGAATGTCGACCGGGTACCAAGAGCTCCCCCCGTTTCCCGCCCACCCACGACACAGAGCAACGGCACGTATTCCCGGGAATGATCGGTGCTTCGGGCCACGGGGTCGTTGCCGTGGTCCGCCGTCAGTATCAACAGATCTCCAGTTCCGACAGTTTCAAGAAGATGCGGAAGCTGAGTATCGAATGACTGCAGGGCAGCGGCAAAACCCCGTGGGTCATTCCGGTGGCCATACAGCGTGTCGAAATCCCCCAAGTTGGCAATAATCAGGCCGCGCCGCATCTCCCCTGAGCGTTCGACAAGCTCATCCATCCCCTCGGCGTTGGTCCGCGTGTGGCGTGACCGCACGAGACCGCGGTGTGCGAACAAATCGTCGACCTTGCCAACACCGACAGTCTCGACTCCGTTGGATGCCAGGAGATCGAGCAAAGTACTTGCCGGCGGATCTACCGAAAAATCCTTCCTATTCGTTGTGCGGCTAAATGCCCCAACGCTCCCCACGAACGGCCGCGCGATCACCCGACCCACCGAAGCCTCGCCCGTACAGACCTCTTCACGCGTCTGCCTACATATGCGGTAGAGCTCTTCGAGGGGTATGATCTCTTCGTGCGCGGCAATCTGAAAGACGGAATCGGCGGAGGTGTACACGATGGGGTACCCCGTCCGCACATGCTCCGCTCCGAGCTCTTGAATGATCGCCGTGCCTGAAGCCGTCTTGTTGCCCAGATATCCTTTGCAGCCGGTGACTGAGAGGAAGCGCTGCATGAGATCCGCGGGAAACCCCTGCGGATAGGTAGGGAACTTGTGTCGGAGAACAAGGCCAGCCAGCTCCCAGTGACCCGTGGTACTGTCTTTGCCCCGTGATTTCTGCGCCATGCGGCCGTAAAACGACTTCGGTTTTTCAGCCGCGTCGACGCCACGTATCGCAGAAATGTTGCCCAGCCCAAGCCCCGCGAGAACAGGAAGCTGCAACCCTCCAACCGCCTCGGCGGTGTGCGCCAGCGTGTTACTCCCCTCGTCACCATAGAGACCGGCATCAGGAAGCGCACCTACCCCAACCCCGTCCAGTACCACCAGAACGACTTTCCCGCCGATCAGGCGTACACCTTCTTTTCGTTGCACTTGCAGACTTGAACGCGACGCTCGTTAAACTTCCACGAACCGGTTTGGGGGGACTTCTCCGACGTCACCATGAGGATGGGCTGAAAAACCTCGCCGCAGACATGGCACTTCGACCCTTTTACCATTGCCGCTTTGGCTACCTTGTCGGCGAAGCTCTGTTGTTTTGCCATGGAACTGTGCTTCCTTTCATACAGTAATGTTGATCAATACACTCGAACGCCGTTGCCGGCTACCGACGCAACCTTCGCATGAACCTGGCTGGCATTGGCCATCAATTCGCGTGATTTCATGCCTTCACTCAAGCCACACACACCCATACTGACGGTGACGGAGAAGGTCTTGCTCCCATAAGAGATGACGTGGCTCGCGATGTTCTTTCGGGCTTTCTCGGCCCAGAGATACGCGTTACTTGCGGTCATGTTTGCAAGGATGACACCCAGGGTGTTCGGGTCCGCGGACCCGACCGTATCGTACGCACGCAGCTGCGCCTTCACCAGCGACGTCACTTCGCGGAAAATCACATCGGTGACCTCGCGGCCGTACCGCCTGACCTGGTCGTCGATTCCGTCAACGGTCATGGTCACGTATGCAAGCTCACCGTTCATATCCTCGGCCCGCTGCACTTCCTCCTCGACCCTGCGCAAGAAAAACTTCTTCGTCATCAATCCCGTCAGGTGATCGATCGACAGGTATTCTTTGACGACTTCGTTCATAAATCCGACTTCGAGCACGGCGGCACCATTCTCCACGAGGCGGTAGAGCATCTCCACTTCCTGTCCCGTAAAGCCCGCGTGTTTCCTGCCTTCGACCGCGACCGCACCGTAGCAGCGATTATAGGAGCTGATCGGCACGCAGATGAATGCACCTTCCCTGGGGAGACTCTCCCCCTCATGATAGCGCGGCCGCTCCTCACCGGCGAGGTCGGGTATAACCTCCACCCTGTTGCTGGTAATCACTTCACCGACGATGCTGTGTGCAACGTCAACAAGTTGCGAAGGCAGCACCGCCGGGCGCCCCGACGGGTTGATGACCTTCTGCACCGTCCAGCCACGCACGTCATCGTTATACATTGTCACCGTCAGCACCTCAGGATTGACGAGGCGGCTGACCTCCTCTACCAGGGCACTCATCACCGCGTGCTCCGACTGGTCCGCCTTCACGCCATCCTGCAGACGCCGGATCGAAGCAAGGAGTTCTGCGTCAAGCAGGAGATCATACTTGTCTGTGTAGCTCTTGATGAGCCCGGAGATAAGCTTCGTAAACCGTCCGAGCAGATCAACGGTCTCCTGCCCGAATGCATCTTCTGCCGTGCTGTCCGCAACCAGCACTCCCACGGTATCAATATCCTTGGCGCTGCTCCTGAAGAAGACGGGCACCGCCACCGCAGATCGCACTCCCGCAGCCGCTTCATAGTACCGAAGCATCTCTGTTTCCGCAGCCGGATTGACAGCGGACACAATCTGCGGTTTTCCACTGGTGGCGACCGTGCTCAGCAGATCGGTGCCAATGTCAAACCTGCGGGTCGTGGTAAATGCCGTGCTGTCGGTCGCGACCCCCTCCAGAACAATTTGGTTGCGGTCGGGATTTCTCCAGAAAAATGCAGCGCTGTGGGCAAACAACGTATTCTTCACCACAATCAACGCCTTGTCCACCAACCCGTGAAACTCCGCGCGGGGTTCACTCTCGCGTCCCGACACGTCCGCGTCAAGATCGAAGAAATCCACGATCTCGGTTTCCCGAAGGGCTGGGGCCCCGGCGTCAACGATCGGCTTTGCGGATTTGGAAGACGGGACGATGTGCGGTTCTTCATCTGCGTGCTTCACTTTATAGTCCTGCCCACCCGGCTGGTAGTCATCGAAAAGCATCCGGTTCTGCTGCGATTCCGCTTTTTCGGGGCCCACGGCGTGCTCCTCTCTTTTGTCTTCCCGGCTCCCTGCGCCGCCAAGGTACTTCCGGCGCAAGAAAGCAAAGAAACCTGCGCCGGCACCTGCCACTTCGGGGGAATTGGTGACGTCCCCAAGCAGTAGTAAAACAACGACGGAAGCCGAGGCCACCAAAAGACAACACAACTCCCTCCCGATCACTGAAGGAGCCCAGTTGTTATCCGCCATGGTGTTTTCGCGATTTTGGGTCAGATAGCACAATATCGTTAAAATTTAACAAAAATCGCCCGAAGAGTCAAGAAAAACTTGAGAAATTCGAGCCAAAACACGGGATTTCAGGCAGTTCCGTGTCATCAACTCACATTTCGGGATAGTGTTTGAACGCCCCAATGTCTTCAATGA
>Ga0105106_10002185_pt1 | contig 14105 bp, 11 predicted proteins | sample PPLLaktember2015_5_FD_79109 | JGI IMG/M metagenome (GOLD analysis project Ga0105106, IMG submission 79109) | Freshwater sediment microbial communities from Prairie Pothole Lake near Jamestown, North Dakota, USA - PPLs Lake P8 Core (1) Depth... | ecosystem: Environmental > Aquatic > Freshwater >...
TGATTCTGATCGGTGAGCGTCAAATCAACGGGTTTGACCCGCAGGCCATTCAGGCGGCGCTCGCAAAAGAGGGGCTGAGATAAGGCGTGTTTGCCCTTCGCGCGTGCCCGTTGGCGCTCTTTCCCGGACCGCGGCTGGGCCGGGGGCATTATTCCTCTGCCGAAGGCTCCCACGGCGCCCGGTCCCCGCGCGCCTCCCATGCCGCTTCAAAGACCGTTTCGGCGATCTCATAGCTGAAGCCGCGTCGTTCTAAAAACCCGCAAACCTTCGCTTTGAAATCCTGGCGTGCCAGCGCCTGCCAGCGTTTGAGGCACCCCCGGAGGGCCGCCCGGGCCGAGGCGGCCTCATCCAAACCGGCCAGGGCCTGGTCGATCTCGCGGCTGTCAACCCCTTTTTGGCGCAGCTCGCAGCGCAGGGCCCGGCCGCTGCGGGGGCGGAAGCGTTCCCGGTCCGCCACCCATCGGCGTGCGAATTCAGCGTCGTCCAGATAGCGGTATTCCCGCAGGCGCTGGATGACCGCGCCGACCACCGCTGCCGGGTAGCCGCTGCGGCGCAGATAGCTTTCGGCTTCACGGATGCTGCGCTGGCGGCGGGCCAGAAACCGCAGGGCGCGGTCAAAGGCCGCGGCGGGCTGGTCGGCGGCTTTGAGGCGGGCGATCTCGCCGGCGCTCAGGGACTGACCCCTGCAGAGCCCCTGCGCGGTGTTCAGGCTGAGGGCAAACGCATAGCGTTCGTCGAGATATACGTTGACCCGCTCGGGGTTGCGGGCCTGAATTTTGAGGGCCGTGATGGTCCGCGTCACGGGGTCGGTCTCCTCTGGTGAAACCCGCCCGGGCTTAATCACGGGGCAGCGCCGGGCGGACCTTGAAAACGGTTTCCCGGCGGATGGCGACGGTCCCTGGCTTGGCGCGCGGCGGTTTGGTCACGTAGCGCGCACGGGTGCCGGAGACCGCCACCACCCCGCCCTCGCGGGCCTTGCTGTGGTAGGCGGCGATCGCCGCAGCCTGCTTCAGGACCGCACGCTCCGGTTCGGTTCCCGCCGGTACCCGCAGCAGCACGTGGCTGCCGGGCATGCCGCGCACGTGGAACCACCAGTCGTTGGGGCCGGCCAGCCTCAGACTCAGACGGTCGTTGGCGCTGTCGGTTTTGCCGGCCAGAACGGTCCAGCCGCCGGGCAGGGTGAAGACCCGCACGTCGTCGGGCAGTTGGTTGGGGGCTGTGGGCTCAGATGGCGCCATGGCTTCCTCAAAACAGCTCGTATTTCACCAGGCGGCCGTCCAGCCCGCCGGTTTTGATGGGGTGGCGGAAGCCCGGCTTGAGGCCGACATGCTTGAGCAGCTCGCGGTCTCCCACGAAAATATAGGCTGTGGCGCCTTTGCAGCGCTGTTTGAGAAAATCTCCCAGGGCCCGGTAGAGGGACGCCATTTCCTGGGGTCTGCCCAGCCGGATGCCGTATGGGGGGTTGCAGACGATGGTCTGGTTTTCCAGGCTGCGAAGATTCTCGAAGGCTGCGGTCTTCAGGCGGACCCGGTGGCGGTAGGGCAGGTTGGCGAGGTTTGCACGGGCCGCCGATACCGCCTGGCCGGAGATGTCGCTGCCGCCGATCAGGCCCTCGGGCAGCGGCCGGACGGCGGCCTGGGCTGTTTCCCGGACCGTCTGCCAGACCTCCGGCTCGAAGTCGGGCATGCGTTCGAAACCGAAGCATTTGCGCAGCATCCCGGCCGGCAGGCGGCAGTAATGCATCAGGGCTTCGCTTAGCAGGGTCCCGGAGCCGCACATGGGGTCGTAGAGGGGCCCTGCGCCGTCCCACCCCGAAATCCGGATGACGGCGGCCGCCACGGTCTCCTGCATGGGCGCCGGCACCGATTCGGTGCGGTACCCGCGCCGGTGGAGAGAGCTGCCCGAGGTGTCAAAATGGAGGATCGCGCGACTGCCGCGCAGGTTGAGGTTGATCCAGACATCCGGCCGGACGGGGTCCACGTTGGGGCGCAGGCCGAGCGTCTGGCTGAAATGATCCGCAATGGCGTCCTTGACCACCAGGGCGGCAAAGCCGGCATGGGTGAGCTTCAGATTTTCACTCACCTGGGCGAAGACCGCAAAGGTATTTTTGGGGCCGAGGAACTGGGACCAGGGAAGCGCTTTGGCCACCCGGTAGAGGGCCTCGCGGTCCGGGCAAGTGAAGGTTTTCAGGGGGGCCAGGACCCGTGTGAGCAGACGGCTTTGATAGTTGACGCGGCAGAGAACCGCCGGGGTGGCGCTGAAATAGGCCCCGTGATAGGCCGGCTTGATCTCCGCGGCCCCCAGCGCGGTCAACTCCTGCATCGCCCAGGTTTCAAGGCCCTCGGGGATCTGAGCGAAGAAACGCCGGTTTTTCTGGTATTCGAACACAGGCTCACCCTTCTTCAAACGTGACGGCCGAAGGGTCCCAGCGGGCCTCGGCGGCAAAAAACCGATCCACCACCGCGCGGTAGTCTTCGGGCTGTTTGAGCCGGTGAATTTTTTTCATGATCCGGCGGCTGTTCTCAAACGTCTGGGAAAAATAATACCAGAATCCCTTCATGCGGTCCAGCAAATGGCCCGGCCCGGCAAAAACCCCCTGGTAGCCGCTGAAAAGGTCGTCGTGAAAGCACCGCAGGCGCTGGATTTCATCCACGCCGCGGTCCTCGCCGGTCTTGATCATCGCCGGCAGAAACGGGTTGGCCACCACCCCCCGGCCCAGCATCCAGCGGTTCACGGTCGGGAAGCGCTGTGAGATTTGGCGGTAGGCTTCGAGGGTGTGCAGGTCCCCGTTGTAGACCACGGGGTGGGTGCAGCGGGCGAGGCACTCGGCGAAGGCTGCAAGGTCGGGTTGTCCGCTGTAGCGCTGGCTGCCCAGGCGGGAGTGAATGATTACCTCCGCCAAGGGAAAGCGGTTGAAAATCGGCATCAGGCCAAGGAGCTCCGCCGCACTTTGCAGGCCCAGGCGCGTCTTGATGGACAAGCGGCTGGAGATCCGGGGGACCACCCGCTCGAGGAAGGCTTCGATGCGTTCGGGGTGCTCCAGCAGACCGCAGCCGCGCATTTTTTTGACGACCATCGGAAAGGGGCAGCCCAGGTTCCAGTTGAGCGTGGCATGCCCCAGATCGGCGAGCACGCGCGCGAGGGCGATAAAATCGTCCGGGTCGTTGCCCATGATCTGGGGAACCACCGGCAGGCCGGGGTTGTTTTCGGGCAGCAGCGCCGTGAGCTGGGAGGGCTTCAAGCGGCGCTCGCGGCGGGTGGAGATAAAGGGGGCGACGGCCGCGTCCAGGCCGGAAAAATGCCGGGAAAAGACGGTGCGAAAAACCCTGTCGGTAACTCCCTGCAGGGGGGCAAGGATCAGAATCGGATTCATGCTGTTGACATTCCGCGGTCGGGTGGCTGAAACCGGGTGGGCCGGTTTTGCGGCGTGATCGGCGCTGGTGCTCCGGGTTGGCGGGGCAGGCACGTCCGCAGCGCTCAAGGGGTCTGCAGACGTCCCGGCAGGCCCTTCGAAGCCGGGCCGTTGGCGCTGGTTTCAAAAGTGGCGGCGCTTATCGCTCGGCGCTGAAGCGCGGTTTGAGCCGCTGGTTGATTTCCTCCGGAAAGGCCATGCAGACCCCTTCGCGATACAGCTGCTGCAAGGCCCCCACATCCGGTGTCCCCAATGCCTGGCTGAAATACGCGCGCGGCGAAAACACCAGGTGCAGGCGATAGTGGTCGTCCCCGGCTGCGCCGGTGAAAAAGTTCATGTTGAAGCTGAAAATCCCCATGTCATCGTAAGCCGCCATGGCCCGCGTCAACCCCAGGGCCAGGTCCGCCAGATCGTCGGGGGTCAGCTCCAGGGTGCAGTGGATGTCATCCACCACCGCGACCACATCCCCGGCGATCCCCATGGGCGCGAAGGCGCTCAGCCAGCTGGTGCGCCCGATGCGGCCCAGGTAGCGGCCGCCCGCTGAGCGTTCGGCGGCCACCAGGTCGTCCCAGTAATTGCTGCCGTGGCTTTCGCGGTAGGCGTGTGCGGCCGAAAGCTCCAGTCGCATGAGATTCGGCGCGAAGCTGCCGGCGAAGACCTGCAGATGGGGGTGGATGATGGAACTGCCGGAAGGCGGCATGTAGTTCCAGTTGATCATGTGATAGACCGATTCCGGGTGCTTGGCGCGCTGCAGGGCCCGGAAAAAGGTCAGGCAGAGATCAAAACTGGCGGCAATCCGTTCGGGGGCAAGGCGCGCCATCGGGATGAAATGTTCCGCCCCCATGACCGCCACGGCGCTCACGGCTTCGTAGGGGGCCAGGTTGGGAAAAAGCACCCGGTCCTCGGACACCAGGCGGCCTTCCGGCAGGATTTCAGGCGGGAAACAGGGGGTGATCGTCGTCACCCGCTCGGGGCAGAAGGGACAGCCGGCGGCGGTTCTATCCGCCAGTTGGGCGAAATCGGGTTTTTCCCACTGCAGTTTCATGAAGTGGCAGATCCGGGAGCTGCGGCCGGTAAGCGGGTCAAGCCGGATTTCGCTGGCAACCCGGCGGCGCTGCATGTCCTGGAGAGGGTTCAGCAAGACGGTTTCTTTGGAAATGATGGTGAACTCCATGAATCGGGCCTCCTTGGGGGCGTGATCCGGTTAGAGACCGCAGCATTTTTTGAATTTTTTGCCGCTGCCGCAGGGGCAGGGGGCGTTGCGGCCGATTTTGGGACCCTGGCGAACCACCTGCTTGGGCTTCGGCGCCTTGGCGTCATAGAAGAACCAGGTGTCGTTTTCCTTGCGGAACTCCGCGATTTCGTGGTGCTCTTTTTTTTCCCCCTTTTCGGTGTAGGTGGCGATGAACTCCACGAAGCCCTGGCGGTCCTCGGCCCCGCCGTCCTGACTGTCGAGAACTGTCAGCCCTTGCCACTCGGCGTCCTGGGCCCAGCGTCGGACCGTCTTTTGATCTTCGGGACGGCGCTGGGCGCGATGGGTCGTCTGGAGAATGTAATCCACCGCGGACCGGGTGTAGGCGGTATAGCGGGAGCGCAAGAGGGCTTCGGCCGTTGGTGCTTTGCTGCTGCCGTTGAGGAAAGGTTGGCAGCATTCCGAAAAGGGTTTTGCAGACCCGCAGGGGCAAAGTTCCATGAGTGGGGCTCCTTCCTGGTTCAGGTGGTAACGCACGCCAGTGCTGCGCGCCACCCCGTCCCGTCGGCCTGCGCCGGCGGGCGGATGGTGGTGTTCTCCTGGCTTTTCTGTTACAAGCAGACGCTGTTTTGGCCAACTTTTAAAAGGTTCAGCGGGTGATGTCCAGCGCTTTGTACAAAAAAGTGGGGGTGGCCGCGTTCATCATGACGGTCTCGATTTTTCTCAGCCGCCTGATGGGGCTGGCGCGTGAGATGGTGATCGCGCGTGCCGGCGGGGCCGGCGAGGCGGTGGACGCCTACCAGGTGGCCTTCATGATCCCTGAGATCCTCAACCATGTGGCGGCCAGCGGATTTCTCTCGGTGACCTTTATCCCGATCTTCGCGGGCTACCTGGCCGCCGACCGGGAAGCGGAAGGCTGGGCGGTATTCTCCCTGATTTTGACCGTTTTCGGCCTCGGGCTGGCCGCGGCGATCGGGGTTGCCTGGCTGTTTGCTCCCGAGCTGGTCGCCCTGCTGGCCCCCGGTCTGCCCGAAGGGGCCGCCTTCCGCAGCGCCGTGCGCATGACCCGCATCATCATCCCGGCCCAGTTTTTCTTTTTTAGCGGCGGTCTTTTCATGGCCGTGCAGTTTGCCAGGGAACGCTTCCTGATCCCGGCTCTGGCGCCGCTGCTCTACAATCTCGGCATAATTCTGGGGGGTGTCCTCCTGGGGCCGCGCCTGGGGGTCGAGGGCTTTGCCTGGGGCGTTCTGGCCGGGGCCTTCCTGGGCAACTTTGCGGTTCAATACCACGGGGCCCGGCAGATCGGCATGCGCTGGGGTTTCGTGTTCACTCTGCGCCACCCGGATCTGAAGCGCTACATCCTGCTGACCCTGCCGCTGATGGTGGGGCTTTCGATGACTTTTTCGACCGAGATATTCATGCGCTTTTTCGGGTCGTTTCTGCCCCCCGGCAGTATCGCCGGGCTGAACTACGGCCTGCGGATCATGCTGCTGCTGGTGGCCTTTTTCGGGCAGGCGGTAGGGGTCGCCGCCTTTCCCTTCCTGGCGCGTCTGGCGGCCCAGCAGAAAATCGGCGAGATGAACCGCCTGCTCAACGGCACCCTGCGCTACCTGGCCCTGGTGGTGCCCTTCTCGGTGCTCCTGATGGTGCTGCGCAGCGAGGTCGTGCAGGTGCTCTTCGAGCGCGGGCAGTTTGACGCCGCGGCCACCGCGCTCACCGCCCGGGTGCTGGCCTGTCTGCTGGTCGGGGCCTTCGCTTTTGCCGCCCAGACCGTGGTGGTACGGGGCTATTACGCCATTCAGAACACCCTTTTTCCGGCCCTCTTCGGGACCGTGGCGGTGGTGGCGAGCATCCCGCTCTACATTGTGGGAATGCAGCGCCTGGGGGTCCAGGGCGTGGCCCTGGCGATTTCGCTCTCGGTCATCCTGCAGGTGGTGCTGCTCTACGTTCTCTGGAACCGGCGGATGGGAAACCCCGGCAGTCGGGAGGTTTACCGTTTTTACCTGAAAATCTTCGCGCTCAGCCTTCCCTTGGGTCTTGTGCTCGAGGCCGGCCGGCAGGCGTTGCGGGCGCTGCTGCCGGCCGCCGACAGCCTGGCGGGTACTCTGGGTGTCGTCTTCGGGACTGGCGCGCTCTGTGTCGCGCTGCTGGCCATCGCCGGGCACCTCCTGCGGATAGTGGAGATCGACGATTTCCTTGGGCGCATCTGGGCCCGGCTGCGTCCTTAAGGACCGCTGCGCCAGGGGCAGCCGTAGGTCTCGCGGTGGATCTTTGCGTAGCCCAGGGAAGAGGCGGGATGGGGCGGCTTGTGTTCGGCGGGGTAGCCGATAGCCATGATCGCCGCCACCTCCAAGCCGGCCGGCAGCCCCAGCAGCTCGCCGATGTAGGCGCTCGCCGACTTATCGTCGGTGTGCATCCGTTTGCGGATCTGGACCCAGCAGCTGCCGAGCCCCAGCGATGCCGCCGCCAGGTGCAGGAAGATGCTGGCGATGGCCGCGTCTTCGACCCACACATCCGAGCGCTGGGGGTCGGCGCAGACCACGATGCCGAGGGGGGCGTCCTTCAGGAAAGCGGCGCCGTGGGGCTTGCTCTGCGAGAGGTTGCGAAGCCGCTCGCGGTCCCCGACCACCACGAACTGCCAGGGGTTGAAGCCCCGGGATGACGGGGCCCGCAGGGCCGCTTCGACCAGCTGGGCGACCGCCTCCGGTGCAACCGGTTTTTCGACAAATTGGCGGATGCTGCGCCGCTGGGTGGCCAGCTCAAGAAACATGGGGGTACCTCCCGCGGAAAATAATTCGTTAAAAACCACGCCGGGTCGAGATCATTCAAAATTTTTGAGGAAATCGTCGGCCTCCTGGACCGATTGGGTGCGGGCGGCAATCAGGAACTGGACATCGGGATAGATCCCCGGCAAAAAACAATGCCCCATCTTGCTCTTCTTTGCCCGTCTACTGCCTTACATCCACCAAACCATATCTCGCTAACCGCGGGTGGATGCACCTTGTGGACGAACCAAAACCCGGCGCAATCTTGTGGAATTTTCTGTTAGCGTGACACCTACCCCTTGGCGACAAAGTCCACCGCAATGATCTGCTCCGCAAAAGCCTTCAGGCGGGTGAGGACTTCCTGGTGTTTGGGGTGTTCCTGGTAGCGCCTGAGGGCTTCCAGGTCCTTGAACCCGGCCAGCAGCCCGAAATCGTAGGAGCGCTCCGAGCGCACCACATCCAGCCCGAAGTCCAAGCTTTCGATTTCCGCGATGTGATCGGGCAGATCCGCCAGTTTCTGCTCCAGTTCGGCGAAGGCCGTTTCGTCGACATCCGCTTTGAGTTTGAACACCACCATGTGCTGGATCATGCCGCCTTCCTTTCTTTCGTAGTGAAGGTTTTTATCCTGGTTATCAGGCAGGTTGCCGGCAGCATGGCAGAAAAAGAGGCAGGCATCAAGCCTCTTTTGGACCTTTACGGCGCGCGCTGCACCCGCGCTTTCGCTGCGCGGCCGATTGTGGTAAACAGGGTTCGCCCCGCGTCCGGTTCCGGCCCGCAACCGCTGCGCCCCCCTTCAAAGCGGAGACAAGCGCCATGTTGACCTTTCTGCACGCCGCCGACATCCACCTGGACAGCCCGCTGCAGCGGCTGGAACGCTATGCCGGCGCACCCCTGGCGGCCGTTCGGCAGGCTACGCGGCGCGCCTTTGAAAACCTCGTCCAGCTGGCCCTGGAAAATGCGGTGGCCTTTGTCCTGATCGCCGGGGACATTTACGACGGGGACTGGAAAGATTACAACACCGGCCTTTTTTTCGTCTCCCAGGTGGCGCGCCTGCGGGAAGCCGGCATTGCCGTTTACATGGTTGCCGGCAATCATGACGCCGCCAGCCAGATCACCCGGCACCTGCGGCTGCCCGACAATGTGCACCGTTTTGCAACCCATCGCCCCGAAACTCTGGTGCGTGACGACCTCGGGGTGGCCTTGCACGGCCAGGGGTTTGCAGCGCGGGCGGTCACCCGGGACCTTTCGGCGGACTACCCCCAGGCCGTGGCGGGCGCCTACAACATCGGGCTGCTGCACACCTGCGCCGGCGGTCGGGAAGGGCATGAACCTTACGCCCCCTGCACGCTGGATGGTCTGCGCTCCAAAGGCTACGCCTACTGGGCGCTGGGGCACGTCCACCGGCAGGAGATTCTGGCCCGCGACCCGTGGGTGGTTTTTGCGGGCAACCCCCAGGGCCGGCATATCCGCGAATCCGGCGCCAAGGGCGCCATGCAGGTGACCGTGGATGATACCGGGCGCACCACGGCGGCCTTTCAGGCCCTGGACGTGATCCGCTGGGAGTGCCTGACCCTGGCGGCCGAGGCTTTCGAAAGCGGAGACGACCTGCTGGACGCCGTTCAGCAGCGCCTGATGACGGCGCAGTCAGCCGCTGAGGGCCGCCCCCTGATCGTGCGCCTGGAGGTCACCGGCCCCACCGCGCTGCACGACCGGTTGCAGGCCGACCCCGAGCGCTGGACCGGCGAGATCCGCGCGGCGGGATTGGATGTCGGCGGCGGTCTGTGGATCGAAAAAATAAGGCTGGCGACCCTGCCGCTGGCCGAACCGTCTGCGGCCGCCGGTGGGCCGCTGGGCGAACTGCTGGCCTTCCTCGATGCGGCCCCGGCCGACCCGGAAATGGCGGCGGTTTTGAGGGCCGCCCTGGCGGACCTGGAGCGCCGGCTGCCTCGGGAACTGCAGCGCGGCGAGGCTGCCCTGCGGCTGGAGGATCCGGCCTGGATGCGCGCGCGGCTGGTCGAGGTGCGCGCCTTTCTGCAGCGGCGGCTCTCTGCCGGGGACGGCGGCCGATGAGAATCGACAGCCTGCGGCTGCTGGCCTTCGGACCGTTCACCGACCGCGCCATCGATCTCAGCGGCGGCCGCCAGGGGCTGCACCTGCTCTATGGCCCCAACGAGGCCGGCAAGAGCACCACCCTGCGGGCCCTGCGGCAGCTGCTCTACGGGATCCCGCCGCGCAGCGGCGACGGGTTTCTGCACCCCTATCCCAAGCTGCGCATCGGGGCCGAACTGCGCCGCAGCGACGGGCAGCGGCTGAGCCTGGTGCGGCGCAAGGGGCGCAGCAACACCCTGCGGGCCGCTGACGATGCCACCGTACTGGAAGAGGCCCGGCTGCGCGATTTTCTGGGCGGGGTGGAGGCGTCCCTGTTTGCCACGATGTTCGGCATCGACCACGCCGATCTGGTGCGCGGCGGCGAAGAGATCGTCCGGGGGGGCGGGCGCATTGGCCAGGTCCTGTTTGCAGCCGGCTCCGGGATCACCGATCTGCGGCGGATTCAACTGGATCTTCAGGCCGAAGCCGACGGCCTCTTTCTGCCCAAGGGCCAGAACCCCCGCATCAACCGCGACACGGCCCTGCTGCGCGAAAAGCAGCGGGCGATCCGCGAAGCCGGGCTTTCGGCTGAGGAGTGGACGCGGCATGATGCCGCCCACCGTCAGGCGCTGGCGCACAAGACCCGGGTCGTCGCCGAACTGGAGCAGGTGCTGCGTCAAAAGGGGCACCTGGAGCGCATCCGGGCGGCCCTCCCCGATATCGCCCGGCGCCGGGAGCTTTTGGAGGCCCTGGCCGAATTCCAGGATGTCCCCAGACTCCCGGCCGACTTTCGGCCGCAGCGCCAGACGGCCCTCGCCCGGCTGGACAGCGCCGAACGCGACGCCCGCCAGGCCGCCGAAAACTGCGAGCGGATCGGCCGCGCCCTGGCCGAACTCGACATTCCGGAAGCGCTGCTGGGCCAGGCGCAGCCCATCGAACAGCAGTTTCAGGAGCTCGGCAGCTTCCGCAAGGCCCGCCAGGACCGTCACCGCCTGGAAGGCCTGAAAGCCGCCTACGAACGCGATGCCCACGACATCCTCCAGACCCTGCGGCCCGGCATGAACGTGGCGGCGGCCGCAAGCGAACTGCAATTGGACCGCGCGGCGAGCGCCCGGATCACGGAGCTGGCCCAGCAGTTTGAACGGCTGCTGTCCCGGCGCGAAAACAGCCAACAGGCGGTGGCCGACCTGAAACAGCGGATGGCGGCGCTCGAGGCCCAGCTGAGCCGGCTGATCGTCTGGCCCGAAACGGCCGAACTGCAGCAGGCCGTTAAGCAGGCGCATGCGGCCGGGCCGCTGGATGAGCGTCTGGCCGAGGCCCAAGCCGAAGCGGCCCAGCTCGCAGCGGCGGCGGCGGTGGCCCTGGAACGGCTGCCGCTGTGGTCGGGCGCTCTGGAGACCCTCGAAAAACTGCCCGTGCCGGAGGTCGAGACGGTCGAGGCCTATGACCTGCGCATGACCGACGCGACGGCGCGTCGGGACCGGCTGCAGGCCGATCTGCAGGCCACGGCAAACGCGCTGCGGGAACTGGAAGGCCGCTTGGCGCAGTTGCGGATCGAGGGGGAGGTTCCCACCGAGGCCGAGCTGGGGCGTGTCCGCGCGCGCCGCGACCGCGGCTGGCAGCTGGTGCGCGGCGAATGGCTTCAGGGCAAGGCGACGGACCCGGACACCCGCCGTTTCGTGGCGGAGTTGGCGCCGGACGGCCATCTGGCCGATGCCTACGAGGCCAGCGTGCGGGCTGCGGATACGGTCGCCGACCGGCTGCGGCGGGAGGCGGAGCGCGTGGCGCTGCTGGCGCGCCTGACAACTGAAAGGCAAACCCAAAGCGGCAGACGGGCAGACCTTGAGGACCAGCTGCAAGGCGCTCAAGACGCCTGCATGCAGCTGGTGCAGGAATGGCAGGCCCTGTGGCAGCCGCTGGCGGTGGCTGCGCGCGGGCCGCGTGAAATGCGCGCGTGGCTCTTGCGCCAGAGCGACCTTGTGCGCCGCGCGGCTGAGCTGCGTGAACGGCGGGCGGCCGTCGAAACGCTTTCCCGACGCGCGGCGGAGCTGCGGGCGGCGCTGAATAATGCGCTGGCGGCCGTTGTGCCTGTCGCTGGCGGGGCGCATGCGGCGTCCCTGGGGACCCTGTTGACCGGCGCCCAGGGCCATCTCGAGCAAATTGTGCGCGATCGCGAGCGGCACGCCCAGCTGGTGCAGGAAAAGGCGCGCCAGACGGCCGAACTGACCGAGGCCCGGCTTCGGCTGGAGCATACCCAGACGGAACTGATCCGCTGGCAGGCGGCGTGGCGCGCCGCGCTTGAGCCGGTCGGACTGAAGGCCGACACCTCGCCGGCCCAGGCGCTGGCCGTGCTGGAGGAACTGAAACTTTTTCTCGACAAGCTCCGCGAGGCCCGGCATCTTCAGAGCCGCATAGCGGGTATCGAGCGGGATGCCGACCAATTCACCGAAGGGGTTGCGCAGCTCGCCGCCGCCACGGCCCCCGATCTGGCGGGCGCGCCGCCCGATCAGACCGCCGCTGAACTCTACGGCCGCCTCAACCAAGCCCGCACCGCCATGACGCGCCGGGAGGAGCTGGAGCGCCAGGGACGCCGGGAGGCGGCCGGCCTTCAGAGCGCGCAACGACGGGCGGCCGAGCAGAACGACCTGCTGGAGCGGATGTGCACCGAGGCCGGCTGTCACAGCGTCGCGCAACTGGCCGCCGTCGAGGTGCGTGCCGAGCAGCGGCAGGCCCTCGAGGCGGAGCTGCGCGCCCTGGAAGGCCAGTTGCGCACCCTCAGCGGCGGGACCCCTCTGGCGGCTTTTATCGCGGCGGCCCTGGCCGAGGATGCGGACCGGATTGCACCGGCCCTGATGCGCCTGACCGACGAAAGCGCGCGCCTGGATCGCGAGAAATCGGAACTCGACCAGACCATCGGCCGTGAGCAAAACGAACTCACCCGCATGGCGGGCAGCGCGCGTGCAGCGGAACTGACCGAGGAGGCCGAAGCCCTGTTGGCCGGCCTGGAGACCGATGTGGGCCACTACGTGCGGCTGCGGCTGGCCGCGACGGTCCTCAGCCAGGTCGTCGAGCGCTACCGGGAAAGGCATCAAGGGCCGATTCTGAAGCGCTCCGGGGCGCTTTTTCGCGCCATGACCGGCGGGGCCTTTCAGGAATTGCGGCTGGAATTCGACGAGCGCGGCGAAGCGGTCCTGGCCGGGGTGCGCGCCGCGACAGGCGAGGTGCTGCAGGTGGCGGGGATGAGCGAAGGCACCGCCGACCAGCTTTACCTGGCCGTGCGGGTGGCCAGCCTGGAGGCCTACCTGGAGCAAAACGAGGCCATGCCCTTTATCGTCGACGATATCCTGATCAAGTTCGACGATCAGCGTTCCGCAGCCGCCCTGAAATGCCTGGGGGAGCTGGCCCGCAAGACCCAGGTGATCTTTTTCACCCACCACCGCCACCTGGTGGAACTGGCCTGCCAGCACCTGCCGGCCGACCTTCTGTTCGTGCATGCGCTTGCCGGCTGAAGCCTGCCTGGCGCGCACCCCGGAGGAGACGCGATGACCCGCGAAGAAATCAGCTGGATTCTTTACGACGTGGCCAACTCGGCCTTTGTCCTGATCGTGGTGACCGCCGTGATGCCGATTTTCTTCAAGGACATCGCCGCCGCCGGCATCGATCCCGCCGTCTCAACCGCCCACTGGGGGTTTGCCAACTCCCTGGCATCGCTGGTGCTGGCCCTGCTGGCGCCGGTGCTGGGCAGCATCGCCGATTACCGTTACTTCAAGAAACGGTTTCTGCTGGCCTTTTTCGGTGTGGGGGTGTGCGCCACCCTGATGCTGACCACCGTTCAACGCGGGGACTGGCGCCTCTGTCTGGCGATCTTTATTCTGGCCAAAGTGGGCTATGCCGGCGCCAACCTTTTCTACGACGCTTTCCTGGTGGACGTGGCCCCGCCCGAGCGGATGGACTGGGTTTCGGCGATGGGCTATGCTGCCGGCTACATCGGCAGCGTGCTGCCCTTTCTCTGGGTGCTGCTGCTCATCAGCCGGGCGAATGCCGTGACCTCCGGCGAGGCGCTGCCGGAGGACGCGGCGCGCCTCGGGTTTGCCGGAGTGGCCGTCTGGTGGCTGGTCTTCACCATACCCCTGATGCTGGTCCTGCAGCAGAAGCATTTTCTGCCGCCGTCCCGCCGGCCGGTGCGCGACAGTTTCAGGCGGCTCTGGCAGACCCTCGGGGAGATTCGGCGTTACCGCAACGTCTTCCTCTTTCTGGTGGCCTACTTTTTCTACATCGACGGCGTGGATACGATCATCGTCATGGCCACCGCCTACGGCCGGGATATCGGTCTGGGGGTCAACGTGCTGATCCTGGCGATTCTGACCATCCAGCTGGTGGCCTTTCCGTTTACGCTGCTGTATGGTCGTCTGGCCAAGGTGTTTCCAGGCAAGACCATGCTTTACGTCGGCATTGGGGTCTACATGGCCATCGTGCTGCTGGCCTTCTTCCTGCCGGAAGCGGGCTCGATGCGCGCCAAAACAATTCTTTTCTGGGTTTTGGCGGTCCTGGTGGCCACCTCGATGGGCGGCATCCAGGCCCTCAGCCGCTCCTTTTTCGGGCGTCTGATCCCCGCCGAGCGCTCGGCCGCGTTCTTCGGGTTCTACAA
>Ga0105106_10002188_pt1 | contig 14089 bp, 13 predicted proteins | sample PPLLaktember2015_5_FD_79109 | JGI IMG/M metagenome (GOLD analysis project Ga0105106, IMG submission 79109) | Freshwater sediment microbial communities from Prairie Pothole Lake near Jamestown, North Dakota, USA - PPLs Lake P8 Core (1) Depth... | ecosystem: Environmental > Aquatic > Freshwater >...
ACCCGAAGCCGACGCCGTGCGCACCGTGTGCGTGCCTTTCCAGAACCCCTTCAAGATGTGGCGCATCGCGCCGGATGGCTTCATGCGCCCACTGGGCAAGGAATTGGGCGTCCCCCACGAGCCGTATAACCAGCCGCGCCAGGTTCTGCCCGAAGTGTTCTGGCAAACCGGCTACGTGGACGCCGCCTGGAGCGATACCATCCTGGAAAAAGACTCCATGACCGGCGAGTTCATTCTTCCCCTGGTCATCGATCCAAGCGAATGGATCGACATCGACTCACCCGACGACTGGCGCCGCGCCGAGCGCCTGCTGGAAAGCGGGGAAATCACCCTGGACGACCTGGGTTTCAAATTTTAGCATCACCCCCGGCAGTACTTTGCCGCCGCACGCACCCCCAATCCCCTCCTATTTTTGAGATCGCTTCTGGTATCACGCCTCACACACCACAGATCAAGCAACACCTATCACGCTTTCTGTAATTCCTCTTTGGGAGTTTCGCATGCCTCATATTAAAATTGCCGATCGCCTGATTGGCGACGGACAGCCAACCTATGTTATCGCCGAGATCGGCGTGAACCACAACGGCCTGCTGGACCTGGCAATCGAGCTGATCGATATCGCTCGGGACGCGGGAGCTGACGCGGTTAAATTCCAGAAGCGCAAGCTCGAAAAGCTTTATCCCAAGAAATACCTGGATAACGCCAACGCCGGTGAAAAGACGCTGCGCTACTTACTGCCCATCTTGCAGCAGGTGGAGCTGGCGGATGAATCGTATTACCGCATTGTCGAGTATTGCCGCCAGAAAGGCATCACCTTCCTGTGCTCGGCCTTCGATGCCGACAGCGCTGATTTCCTGGATGGCTTGGGCGTCCCGGCTTACAAAGTGGCCTCCGCTGACCTGACCAACCTGCCCCTGCTGGACCACCTGATCTCAAAAGGCAAACCGTTGATCCTCTCCACCGGCATGTCGCGCATGGAAGAGGTGGAGATCACCGTCGATTTCCTCAAACAGCGCCGCGCCGAATTCGCCTTGTTGCACTGCAACAGCACCTACCCGGCGGCTTTCGAAGATATCAACCTGCTCTTTATGAACCAGCTGCGCCGCTTCGACGTGCCTGTGGGCTATTCCGGGCACGAGCGCGGCATCGCCGTCTCCACCGTCGCCGCGGCTTTGGGCGCCAGCATCATCGAGCGCCACGTCACCCTGGACCGCACCATGGATGGTCCCGATCACGCCGCCAGCCTGGAGCCGCAGGGTTTCAAGAAGATGGTGCGCGATATCCGCCAGGTCTCCCAGGCCTTGGGCACCGGCGAGGAGAAGTTCTTCTCGCGCGGCGAGATCCTCAATCGCGAAGTGCTGGGCAAGAGCCTGGTGGCAGCTCGCGACATCCAGCCGGGCGAAGCCATCACTGCCAGCATGGTCACCGTGAAAGGTCCGGCACTGGGCATTTCACCCCAGCGCTACCCCGAGCTGGTGGGGCGCGTGGCAGAGCGCCGGATCGAAGAAGACGAGCCCTTCCAGGAAGGCGATCTGGGGCATAAGATTGCCCTGGATACCGAGCACATCCTGCCCATGGAATATGGCTTCACCGTGCGCTTCCGGGATTACGAGGAGCTGCTGGCTTACCAGCCGCGCCTTCTGGAATATCATTTCACCGACCAGGATTTGGACGAACGTTATCCTGGAGGCGACCATACGGCTGCCAGCCAACACCCTTTGAAGTTGGTGGTGCACGCCCCCGAGTTCTGGGATCGCACGCTGGTGGACCTATGCGCCCTGGATGAGCGCCAGCGCTGCGACTCGGTGGCGCTGATGCAGAAATCCATCCAGCTTACGCGCCAGATGGCGCCACACTTTGTCGGCACGCCTAAGGTGGTGATCCATCCCGGGGCGATGAGCCTGGACCATCCCATCCAGACCCGCCATCGGCTATACGAAAATCTGCGCCGCTCGGTAAATGAGCTGGATTTCCAGGGGATTGAGCTCCTGCTGGAAAACCTGCCGCCCCACCCCTGGTACTTTGGCGGGCAGTGGTTGACCAATGCCTTTATGGATGCCGGCGAGATTCGCGATTTTATCGTCCCCCTGGGGCTCAATATGTGCTTTGACACCTCCCATTCCAAGCTATATTGCAATTGGGCGCATGTGGATTTCTACGCCCAGGTGCAAACTTTGTTACCCTACATCGGGCACCTGCACCTCTCGGATGGGGCCGGGCTGGATGGCGAGGGCCTGCAGATCGGCGAGGGAGCCATCGATTGGGTGCATTTCTTCAAAGTCATCGGCAGCTATCACGGCACGATGATCCCGGAAATCTGGCGCGGTCACCAACGCCAGGGCGAGGGCTTTCTCATCGCCATCCAGCGCCTGTCGGAGGCGTATTTCAAAGCACGGGCATAACGCAGCGTCCCACATCATTCGTTTTGCGCCACGTATCGTTCGTAGTGCGCCACGCATCGTTCGTAGCGCGCCACACATCGTTCGTAGTGCGCCATGCATCGTTCGTAGTGCGCCATGCATCGTTCGTAGTGCGCCATGCATCGTTCGTAGTGCGCCACGCCAGTGGCGCAAAAGTCTCGGCGCACTATCGTGCGCCACAACAAACAATTGATGCAAGATTCCCAACCTCCCCTCACCCGTTTGCGCCAGCGCTATACCGTCTGGCGCGGGCAGCAGCGCAACCACGCCCGCATTGCCCGCCTGGCGCGCTTGGTGGCAGAGCACGCCCCCCAGCCTGCTGCCAGCAGCCGCCCGGTGGTGATTTTCAACGTCTCCACCCGCTTGACAGGGCTCAGCCTGAACGCCGCTTTCCAATTGCTCACCGGCTGGAGCCTGCGCCTGGCGGGCGTGCCGGTGATCCATTTCGTCTGCCAGTCTGGCCTCAGCCCGTGCGTGCTGGGCACCAACCGCCGGGACTACACCGCTCCGCCGCCTTGCGAAGCCTGCATGGCCCAATCCAGCCGTTTGTATGCCGGCGCACAAACACACACCTGGGATTTTCAGCCTGACCCGGTCCTCTCCGCTGCGCTGCAAGGGCTCAGTGTGCAGGCCTTGAGCTGCTTCGAGCATCCGCTCTCGGCGCCGTATATCCAGGCTCCGGCGCCGCTCGGCGCCCTGGTGTTGCCCTCGGCGCGCTGGGCGTTGCGCCGCCACAGCCTGCCCGATGATGAGCCCACCCGCTACCTGCTGCGCCAGTACATCCTTTCGGCCTACCGCGTGGCGATGGAATTTTTCGCCCTGCTGGAGCGTGTGCAGCTTCAAAGCGCGGTGATCTTCAACGGCATGATGTACCCCGAGGCTGCCGCCCGCTGGGTCTGCCGCCAGATGGGTGTGCGCTCCGTGGCGCACGAAGTAGGCTTCCAGCGCTTTTCCACATTTTTCACAGAGGGCGAGCCCACCGCCTATCCTTTGCAAATCCCTGAGGATTTCGAGCTCTCCCCGCAGCAGGATGCTCGCCTGGATGCCTACCTGGAGCAGCGCTTCCAGGGCCAGTTCACCATGGCTGGCATCCGTTTCTGGCCCGAGATGCGCGGCCTGGATGACGCCTTTCTGCAGATGGCAGCTCGCTTCCGCCAGCTCGTGCCCGTCTTTACCAACGTGATCTACGACACCAGTCAGGTGCATGCCAATGTGATCTTCGAGCACATGTTCGCCTGGTTGCAGACGGTGGCAGGTCTTATCCGCAGCCATCCCGATACCTTATTCGTCATCCGCGCCCACCCGGATGAGATGCGCCCTGGCACCGCCAAGCAGAGCAACCAGAGCGTGCGCGATTGGGTGCAGGAGAACGGTATCCGGGAGCTGCCCAATGTGGTCTTTATCGACTCCCAGGAATACATCAGCTCCTACGAGCTGATCCAGCGCGCCCGCTTCGTCATGGTATACAATTCATCCATTGGGTTGGAGGCTGCTTTGCTGGGCGCGCTGGTGCTGTGCGGCGGGAAAGCGCGTTACACCCAATACCCTATGGTGTTTTTCCCAGCCAGCGTGCAGGCTTTTCAGCAGCAGGCAGAGCATTTTCTGTCCGCGGATGTCATCCAGGTGCCGGCTGAATTTCAGCGTAATGCCCGTCGCTTCCTGTATTATCAACTCTATCGCGCTTCGCTGCCCCTGGATGAATACCTGCAGACTGGACCACGCCCAGGCTTTGTGCTGTTGCGCGAATTCTCCTGGGATCGCCTGCTGCCAGAAAATTCACCCACCCTGCGCGTGCTGCACGCTGGCATTACCGCTGGTCAGCCCTTCTTGTTGCCGGATAACGAGTTGAAGGATGCAAATCAAAGAAAAGATTGAGATTTTACCTGTCAGCCTTTTGGATGATCATCGCCCCACCGTGGTGGCGCTGCGCCGCCTGGCGCGTGAGCTGCACATCGAGCTCGGCTGGCATTATTTGCTGGACCTGACCTGGATCACCCATCACCTGGGGCCCGTTAACGCCCGCCGGATTATGGATGCCGGGGCTGGCACAGGTTTGATCCAATGGTACCTGGCGGAGGCAGGGGCAGAAGTGATCAGCGTGGATCGCGCCAGCCGCGCCAACCTGCCTCTGCACTTCCGCCGGCGCTTCCGCGTGCAGGGTCTGCGCCCTTCGGACTTGACCCCTTATGGACAGGTGCTGCGTGACAACCTGGCAGGTCCCGCCGCGCCCGCCGCCAAAGCCAAAAGCCAGGCGTATGAGCTGGCGAGCCTGGCTGAGCTACGCCGCTCTCCAGGTCGTGTGGTCCTCTACAATCAGGATTTAAAAAACCTGGAAAGCATCCCCGCTGATAGCCTGGACGCCGTTGTCGCCGTTTCGGCCCTGGAGCACAACTCCCCAGAAGGCTTGCGCCAGGTGGTTATCGAGTTGATGCGCGTGCTCAAGCCCGGCGGTACTCTGCTGGCGACCCTATGCGCTGCCTCGGAGGAGGATCGCTACCATAATCCCTCCCAGGGCTGGTGTTACACCGATGCCAGCCTGCGCCGCCTGTTCGACCTGCCTGACGATACACCTTCCAACTACGCCCGCTATGATGCGCTCTTTGCTGCGTTGAAAGATTGCAACGAACTGCGCTCCAACCTGGCGCGCTTCTACTCCCGCTCCGGGGATAACGGCATGCCGTGGGGCAAATGGGATCCACAGTACCAGCCGGTGGGCGTTTGTAAAATTAAAGGGGCAGGGGAAAGGGGATAGGGGCTTGTTCACTATCCTTCCAGAGTGGAATACCCTTAGGAGAGTTGTATGGACTCGACGTTAATGCTGACTTCTGCGATCCGCGAGCTGCTTGCCGAGGCGCTGCAGGTGCCCATCGAGACAGTGCCGCCGGATATTGGCTTTGGCGACCTGCCCCAATGGGATTCGATGGGACACATGGAAGTGATGCTGCTCCTGGAACAGCGCTACGGCGTAGAGATCAATGCCGAGACGATTGCCGCCCTCACCAGCATCCCTGTGATATGCACGTACCTCACGGAGAATGGTCATGCCTGAGACCCTGGAAATTACCCCAGCCCTGCCGATACCCGAGCATCTTTGCGGCGAGGTGCAATCCAAGCTGGCTTACGTGGATGAATCCATCCTCACCGCCCGTGTTGCCCCTGGAGGTGAGCGCATCACCCTCCAGCTCTCTCAGCCCGCCGATGGGGACGTGCGCGCCAGGTTAGAAGAAAAGGTGCAGCGCGTGGTGACCACTATGGTGAAAGGCGCTATCCGTCCCAAGGTGCAGGTCTTGGAAGATCACCTGGAGCGTCCTGTGCCCTATCATAAGGATCCCAATGACGAGCTTTTTGCCTGCCGCGAGCTGAGCCAGGAAGCCACCGGCATTTTCACCCTTGGCCCATTGCTGACGCGCCTGGTAGCTTTCTTCGAAGACCGTTTCCTGGAATTGGCCGATTCTTTCCAGGCTGAACCCTACCGCTTCCCGATACTCATCCCGGCGCGCTATCTGGAGCGCGTCAACTACTTCCGCGCCTTTCCCCATTCGCTCTCTTTCGTCACCCACCTGCGCGAGGACCTGGATGCCATCGATCACTTCGCCGCGCATGCCGCCTGCGACCAGCACGGCGCCTTGAACATGCCGCTGGATGCATTTTCGAAGATCGAGACCCTGCTCTCCCCCGCCGTGTGCTACCACCTGTACTTTGCCCTGGCGGACCGCCCCCTGCCCGGAGGGCAGGTGACCGCCACTGCTGTGGGCAGTTGTTTCCGCTACGAGGCCATCAACCTCACTTCGCTGGAGCGCCTGTGGAACTTCACCATGCGCGAGGTGATCTTCGTGGGAGCCAAGGACTTCGTGCTGGAAAAGCGCGAGGTTGCCCGCCAGCGCATGCAGTCTGTGTTCGAGCAAATCGGCCTGGCTTACCGGGTGGAGAGCGCCAACGACCCGTTCTTTATCGGCGAGTTCCGCAAGCAGGTAGCCTTCCAGAGCGCCTTCCAGCTCAAGTTCGAGATCCGCGCCCGCCTGCCTTTCAAAGAATCCACCCTGGCAGTCGGCTCGTACAACTATCACCAGGATTTCTTCGGTCGCCACCTGAACATCACCCTGCCCGATGGCGCTCCTGCTCACACGGGCTGCGTGGCTTTTGGCCTGGAGCGCATCGCCTACGCCTTCCTGTGCCAGTATGGTCTGGAGCCAGCCAACTGGCCTGCCGCCGTTCGCCAGGGATTTTCCTATGAGTGAAGTCACTTACCGCCTCGCTACTGAAGCCGATTTCCCCCTGTTGAAAGAGTTCTACCAAAAACTGAACACCTTTTTCTACCAGGTGGGCTACCGCCTGCCGCACCCCGAAAACGTGGGCGACGTGTGGCTGGATTCCTTCCGCCGTACCCTGGAGCGCTTCAGCAACGTCTTCATCTCCGAGTTGGTCGATGAAACCGGGCAGCCCAGAGTGGTAGGCTTCATGCTGTGCCGGCTGAAGCGCGTCCCCTCTTATATGGGCGGCGTGCTGGTCGGCGAGCTGAGCGATATGTGGATCGAAGCCGAGGCGCGCCGCCTCGGCATTGGCGATAAGCTCTCCCGCCTGGCAATCGACTGGATGCGGGAGCAGGGCGCTCACTCGATTGAGATCCAGGTGCTCAAAGATAACGAAGCCAGTTGGAAACTCTACGAGCGTATGGGATTTCAGCTAGAGTTTCGCGTCGGGCGGTTGTTGTGGGAGGATTACAAATAGGCAAATGGTCAAGCCGGCGATTCAGCGATTCGGCGAGGCAGCGAAACAGTGAGTCGGGGTAGGGAAAAAGTGCCGACAAGCCGATGAAATCTGTCAGCTCACAGCAGATTGTTGAAGCTTTGCGTGCCGTGGGAATTGAAGCTGGCGATGGGCTGCTGGTGCACTCGGCAGTTCAATACCTGGGCAGGCCCGCCGAGGGTCTGGGTACGTACCTAGAAGCAATCCTGACGACGATTGCTCCTCACCTCTCAGGTATCACGCATCCCGCACAAGGCAGTACTCTGCCACCGCACCCCGCACCTCGCACTTTGCTCGGCACTCTGGTTGTCCCAACTTTCAACTTTGCCTTCGCTCGCGGCGAGCCTTATGACCCGATGACGACCCCTTCCGCCGGCATGGGCGCCTTCTCCGAATACGTGCGCCAGCTCCCCGAGGCGCGCCGCACCCCCCATCCCATGCAGTCCCTGGCGGTGATCGGGCGCCACACCGATGATCTTGCCAGCCGCGATACCCCCAGCGCATTCGACCCTGGCTCAGCCTTTGAGCGCCTGCTGCAGCTGGATTTCAAGCTCCTGCTGTTGGGAGCCGATATCCAGGCGGTCTCCATGCTGCATTACAGCGAGCAGCGCGCCCGGGTGCCGTATCGCTATTGGAAAGACTTCAGCGGGCAGGTGAAAACTGCTCAAGGCTGGCAGGAGCTCTCTTACCGCATGTTCGTACGTGATCTAGAGATCGATGCGCACATCCAGCTTTACCCCGTGCAGGCGCGCTTGGAACAAAGGGACTTGTGGCAGTCCGTCCCGCTCAATTATGGGCAGGTAGCTGCCTGCCGGTTGGTGGATTTCGTGGCTGCGGTGGACGAATTCCTGGCTCGAGACCCCTGGTCGCTGGTGGTCAACAGGCCTGAAAGCAGTGAGTAGTGGGAAGTGAATAGTGGAAAGTGATGCGTGATACGTGACACTGGATCACCTGACACGGGAACACGCACCCCGCACCCGGCAGTACTCTGCCGCACGCACTCCGCACCCTCACCAGACACTGGAGCACTTACTCGATGACTTCCATGTTTGATCTCATCACCCAGCTTTGGTTCTTGCGCCGCGATATCGTCTCCGACGATTACGATCAGGCTTTGCAGCGCCTGGCGCAGGAAGTGCCCATGACCATCCATGAGTATCCCACCGGCGAGCCATGCTGGACCTGGCGCGTGCCCGAAAAATGGACCTGCCAGGCAGCTTACCTGGAGACCCTGGACGGGCGTCGCTTGCTGGATTATGCCGTCCACCCGCTGCACGTGGTTTCTTACTCGCTGCCCTTCGAGGGCGTGGTCAGCCGGGACGAGCTGCTCGAACACCTGCACGTCCACCCGCGCCTGCCAGAGGCCATTCCCTTCGTGTTCAAATATTACCAGCGCGATTGGGGCTTGTGCGCCAGCCAGAATTTGCGCGATTCCCTGGCAGACGACGCTTACCGGGTGGTGATCCGCACCAGCTTCACGCCCGGCGCGCTCAAAGTGGGCGAGGTGCTGATCCCCGGCGCCAGCGATGAGACCTTCGTCCTGGTCGCTCACCTGTGCCATCCCGCCATGGTCAACGATGATCTGAGCGGCGTGGTGGTGGGCCTGGATGTCGCCCGTCGCTTGCTCGCCGGTCCGAGGCTGCACTACTCCTACCGCCTGCTTATTCTGCCTGAGACGATCGGCTCGGTGGCGTATTTGAGCCATCACGAGGGTCTCATCCCGAAAATGACCGCCGGGATGTTCTTGGAGATGCTGGGCAACGACTCGCCCCACGCCCTGCAGGGCTCTTTCCAGCCCTACAGCCAGGCCGATCGCTGCCTGAGCAGCGCCCTGCGCGGCCTGGACCCACACGGCTACCTGGGCGCTTACCGCGGCATCATCGATAACGACGAGCGCCAGTTCAACGCTCCGGGTGTGCGCGTGCCCATGCTTTCGCTTTCGCGCGTCGAGGCTCCCAAGGAGAGCGGTTGCCCGCCCTACCCGGAATACCATTCCAGCCTGGATACGCCCGCAATTGTCACCCAGGCGCGCCTGGAAGCCTCGCGCGACTTGGTGCTGGGCCTGATCCAGGCCTGGGAACGCAACCAGTATATGGTGAATCGATTTAAGGGTGAAGTCTTCGCTTCTGGTTATGGATTGTGGGTCGATTACCGGGTCAACCCCGAAGGTCACCGGCGTCTTTTCGAGATCATGGAGCGCTGTGATGGCACGCGCACCGTCGCCGATATCGCCGGCGAGCTGGGCATTCCTTTCCAGGCGGTGTGGGAGGTGGTGGCGCAGCTCCAAGAGAAGGAGTTGGTTGATTTCACCCGCTTTCCACAGGTGGATGGCTGGAGACTATGAAGCGCTCCGGCAAAACGGTGCATTCCAAAAAGATGTTGAGCGAGTTTCCAACTCGCTCGGTGCAAGATGAAAATCTTGCTCAACTTTTAAGTGGGCATCCCGCTTCTTATGAACGCTTACTACAACCTCAAACGCCTGCTTAAACGCGCCCGCTGGCAGGGACGCCGCGCCGCAGCTGCCCTACGCTGGGGGCCGGGCGCATTGCAGCGCACCCCTGCTGTGCTGGGCAATGCCATGCCCAAATCCGGCTCGCACCTCATCATCCAGGTGCTGCAGGGGTTGGCGCACCTGGGCCCATTCGTCAACCCTGGTTTTCCGCCCGTCAACCGGGGCGAAGACAACCGCAAGCTCGGCGAGGCCGCCATCCTGGCGAACATCCAGGGCATGCGCCCGGGGGATATCGGCTACGGCTATATCAGCGCGGTAGAGCCTTACCTGACGGTTCTTTCCCAGCTCGGGCGCGCCACGGTCTTCATCTACCGTGACCCGCGCGATATGATTGTCTCGCACGTTTTTTACGCCACTGAGATGCATCCCGGTCATTGGATGCACCGCTACTACACCCAATCCCTCGCCAGCATGGAAGAGCGCATCAACGCCGCCATCCAGGGTGTGGAGGAGCCCGGTTCAGAGCTCACCGATATCCGCCGCCGCTACGAAGGCTACCTGGGATGGCTGGAGCAGCCCGGCGTGCTGTCTTTGCGCTTTGAGAGCCTGATCCTGGAGCGGCGGGAGGCGCTGGGTCGCCTGTTGGACTACCTGGAAAGCCGCGGCTATACGCCCAAAATCCCGCGCCCCCAGGCGGTGGAGCTGTTGGGTCAGTCGATCGCGCCCCGCAAATCCGGCACCTTCCGCAAAGGTCAGCCCGGAAACTGGCGCGAGCACTTCACAGAAACCAACAAGGAGCTGTTTAAAAAAAATACCGGCGACCTGCTCATCCGCCTGGGGTATGAGACCACTGAGCGCTGGTAAAGAACGAACTGCCATCTGGGAGCTGAAAAATGGATAACTACCGCGCAGAAACCTATGGAGAGCGCATCTCCGCCATTTACGATGAATTGTATGTCAGCTACGACGAGGCTGCCATCGAGACGCTCGCCGGGTTAGCGAACGGCGGGCGCGCCCTGGAGCTGGGCATCGGCACCGGTCGCATCGCCCTGCCTCTACAGCAAAAGGGGATCGAAGTGCATGGCATCGATGCTTCGGAAGCGATGGTCGCTCGCCTACGCCGCAAACCGGGCGGGGAGCGTATCCCGGTGACCATGGGCAATTTTGTCGATGTCGCTGTGGAGGGCCAGTTCTCGCTCATTTATGTGCCCTTCAACACCTTCTTCGCGCTTTGGGAGCAAGAAGAGCAGGTGCGCTGCTTTCAAAACGTCGCTGCACACCTCACCCCCCAGGGCGTCTTCGTCATCGAAGCCTTCGTCCCGGACCTGGTGCGGTACAGCGCCGGCAGGCAGACCATGCGCACCATCCACATCGACAACAACGAGCTGCGTTTCGACGCCTCCATGCTGGACCCCGTTAAACAGCAGGTGACCAGCCAGCACGTAATGCTGCGCGAGAACCAGGTGCAGCTCTTCCCGGTGAAGCTGCGCTTTGTTTGGCCTTCCGAGATGGACCTGATGGCGCGCCTGGCAGGCATGCAGCTCAAACACCGCTGGGGCGGCTGGGCAAAAGAGCCCTTCAGCGCCGAAAGCGGCAGGCACGTCTCGGTGTATGGATTTCCAGAAGCGCGCTAAGCAGAATGTCGAAGCCTGAAAACCTGCGAACAGATGCGCGCACCGGGACGAAGATCTCGACCATGAAAATTCCCACCCTCCCACAGGCCAATTCAATCTTGCTGGAGGCGCAACAGTTGAACCCAGGCCCATGGGTTGAGCACTCCCGGCAGGTAGCGGCTGCAGCAAGCGCCATCGCAATCTGCCACCCTCAGATAGACCACCAGGTTGCCTACATCCTGGGCCTGTTGCACGACATCGGTCGCAGGGCAGGGGTAACCGGCATGCGCCATGTCATCGATGGTTACTATTATCTCGATTCGCTGGGGTACAGCGATTCGGCTCGCATCAGCATAACCCATTCGTTCCCGGTTAAAAACGCCGCCTACGGTTCTTCTACCTGGGATGGAACCCAGGCGGAATATGATTACCTCCAGACCTACCTCGATCAGATCGAATACAACCTGTACGACCGCCTGATCCAACTCTGCGACTCAATCGTCCAGCCCTCCGGCCCTTGCCTGATGGAAAAACGGCTGGTGGACGTGGTCATGCGCTACGGTTTCAACAATTACACCCTGCGCAAGTGGAAAGCTTTTTTCGAAATCCAGGCCTCCTTCGAGACCGCGATCGGCAAATCGATCTACTCGATCTTGCCTGGGGTGGTCGAAAATACGTTTGGCTTCCAGGATTGAGCCGCCATGATGGATGATTGCTGATTGCCGATTTCAGATCCTACCTCCGTGATGGGCAAACAATCCTCAATCAGAAATCAACAATCTACAATCTTCCTCCGCCTGGCGCGCCGCCAATTGCGGCGCTGGCAAGCTTTGCTGCGCTGGCGGCAATCTTCCTTCCAGGGGGCGCCGGTGCTGTTCGCCAACTCTTTCCCCAAGAGCGGCACACATCTGCTCACCCAGGTCTTGCAGGGCTTCCCGCGCCTCGGTCCAGCCGCAGATAGTGGGCTGCCCGCTGTGGTGACCTTCGAGGGCGATACCGGTCAGGCGCGGCCCGCGGCTGCCATCCTCGCCGACCTGAAGCGCTTCCTGCCCGGCGATATCGGCTACGGGCACCTGCACGCCATGCCTGAGGTGGTGGATCGCCTGTGCCAGGCGGGATTTGCCGCCTATTTCATCCTGCGCGATCCGCGCGATGTGGTCGTCTCGCACGTGCATTACATCACCGAGATGGAACCCAACCACATCCACCATGCCTACTACACCAACGAGCTGCGCACCTTCGATGAGCGCCTGCGCACCAGCATCCTGGGCCTGCCCGGCGTAGAGATCCCATTCCCCGATATCGCCGCCCGCTTCGCGCCTTTCCTGGGCTGGCTGGAACTCCCCGCCGTGCTGACCCTGCGCTTCGAGGATTTTATCCAGGACCGTGCGGAGACCCTCGGGCGCGTCTTCGACCACGCCGTTACGCGCGGCTTTGCCTCCCGCCTGGAGCGCAGCGCTGCCATCGCCGTGCTGGAAGCCAGCATCGACCCGCAGCGCTCGCCCACTTTCCGCAGCGGTAAGGTTGGCAGCTGGCGCGCCCGTTTCAGCCCAGACAACACCCGCCTGTTCAAGCAGGTCGCTGGAGACCTGTTGGTGCGCTTGGGCTACGAGCGCAACCTGGATTGGTAAGGGGCTTGTAGTGGCGCACGCCAGTGCGCCAGCGATTCAACAAATTTCTATGCGCTGCTCTATTGTGATCCGGGCTTATAACGAAGAAAAACACCTGGGGCGTTTGCTGGATGGAATTAAACAGCAGACGATCCAGGATGTCGAGATCATCCTGGTCGATTCTGGCTCTACGGATGGCACCCTTACGCTGGCAGCCCGCTACCCCGTCCAGGTGGTGCATATCCAGCCAGGCGAGTTCACTTTCGGGCGCTCGCTGAACCTGGGCATCACCCAGGCGCAAGCCGATTGGGTAGTGATTGCCAGCGCTCATGTCTACCCGGTATATCCGGATTGGCTGGAGCGCCTGCTCGCTCCCTTCACGGAGCCCCAAACAGCCCTGACGTATGGCAAGCAGCGCGGCAACGCCTCCACCAAATTTTCGGAGCAGCAGATTTTCGCTCGCTGGTATCCCGAGCACAGCGATCCCCGCCAGACCCACCCCTTCTGCAACAACGCCAATGCTGCCGTCCGCCGCTCTTTATGGGAGCAGCGCCCGTATGATGAGACCGTCAGCGGGCTGGAAGACCTGGAATGGGCGCATTGGGCTACCGGGCAGGGCTACTACCTGGCTTATGTGGCTGAAGCCGAGATCGTGCACGTGCACGACGAGACCCCACCCGGCATTTATAATCGCTACCGGCGCGAAGCCATGGCTTTCAAGCGTATCTTTCCCCAGGAGCGCTTTGGGCGGCGCGAGCTGCTGCGCCTGGTGACCACCAACATCGCCAGCGATATCGTGCAGGCGGCCCGCCAGGACGTCCTGCGCGCCAGCCTGGGGAGCATCCTGTGGTTCCGCTGGATGCAGTTTTGGGGCACCTACCAGGGCTACCGCCACTCCGGCCCGCTCACCTGGCAGCTGCGCCAGAAATTTTACTACCCGCACAGCCCTAACGCCGACCACCCGCCTGCACGGCGGGATGTCGAGCCGATTCAATACAATAAATAACCGTGTTACGATTCGTATAATTATAAAGGTCGCAAATCAGACTTCGCAGAATACCGCGCACCCCTCTCCCGAGTTTTCGAATAGTCTCGTAGTAAAATAAATTAAAGGGCAACCATCATCTGTCCATTCGCTGAAAACATTTGAACTTTACTCAATTATCGGCCAAGCGAGTGTAGACATCCGCAGACAAGCCGAGCAGCTGCAGGATGCGAGTTTGCGCAGTCGTCAAAGTGGGCAGGTGC
>Ga0105106_10002190_pt1 | contig 14081 bp, 10 predicted proteins | sample PPLLaktember2015_5_FD_79109 | JGI IMG/M metagenome (GOLD analysis project Ga0105106, IMG submission 79109) | Freshwater sediment microbial communities from Prairie Pothole Lake near Jamestown, North Dakota, USA - PPLs Lake P8 Core (1) Depth... | ecosystem: Environmental > Aquatic > Freshwater >...
GGCGTGTAGGGAGAAGACGGCCCCGACCGGGGGATTTTCGAGAACGCCTTCCTTGATCATCAAAGCCGCGCCGCCTTCCTCGTCCGCGGGGGCGCCTTCGGTGGCCGGCTGGAAGATGAACTTCACGGTCCCCTTGATCCGGTCCTTCATTTCGTTGAGGACATAGGCCGTGCCGAGGACGATCGCGGCGTGGAGGTCGTTGCCGGTCGCGTGCATGATGCCCGGGTTGAGGGATTTGAAGTCGACCTCGGCCGTTTCCTGGACGGGGACGGCGTCCATGCCCGCCCGGACGGCGACCGTCGGGCCGGTGTGTTCGCCCCGCATCGTGGCCACGACGCCCGTCCGGGCCACGCCGGTTTTGATGTCGAGCCCGAGCGTCGCCAGTTTGGAGCTGATGATCTTGGCTGTTTCGGACTCGCGGTTGGCCAACTGTGGATTCATGTGGATGAAGCGGCGGACCTTGGCCATGTCCGCGCGCACCCGCTCGATCTCGCGATCGATGTCGGCCGCGGTTTTTTTATCGACGGAAGCGGAGCACGGCTGCAGGGCGAAGCCCGAGAGCAAAACGGCCAGCCAGATGATCTTTCGCATCGATGTGACGAAATATATTAAAATGAACATCATATAAAGTCAAATGCGCTTCGAGATTGCCCCTAAGCTCACGGGGAACCCGAGCGGGTTCCCCCCGCGAAACGCGGGGCCTCCCTCCCATGTTCGCTTAGGGGCAATCCCTCCGCTCGGAGAGTTTTTCTGAAATGAACAACATTCCGGTAGGCGGGATGCCTGCCTGCGGTCCTTCCCGAATCCAACGCGCACATGGGAGCGATGGTCAAGTTGACGCTCGCGGAAAGGATTTGATATCGTCGGCGGGAGAGAAATCCGTGAACGAGCTTTATCGCGCTTATCTCGAATCGCCCATCGGATGGGTCGAGATCGAAGCGACCGAAAACGAGGTCGCGCGCGTCGAATTCGTTGAAAAGAAAAAGCCGGGCCCTCCTTCGCCGCCCTCTCCGGCGCTGACCTCCGCGGTCCGGCAGCTCGACGAATATTTCCGCGGCCGCCGCCGCGTCTTCGAGCTCATGCTCCGGCTCGAGGGGACGCCTTTCCAGACGCTCGTCTGGCGGGCGCTCCTCGACGTGGGCTACGGCGAGACGGCGAGCTATGGCGCCGTCGCCCGGGCGATCGGCCGGCCGAAGTCCACCCGGGCCGTCGGCGCCGCGAACGGCCGGAATCCCATCAGCATCATCGTCCCCTGCCACCGGATCATCGGCAGCATGGGGGCGCTGACGGGTTATGGGGGCGGGCTGGAACGGAAGGAATGGCTCCTTCGCCACGAGCGGGGAAACGTTTGAGCCCGGCCTGAGCGGCCCGGCCGACCTGCTAGGAGGGACGCCTTCATGCAGTCCTTCCCGAGTTTTAGGGAAGGTAGGAAGGGTAGATAAATAACAATCGAAGTCTTGAAGGCGTCCCGATCTTGCCGGCTCTTAAAATCTAAATCTTTTCCCTGTATTCTCCGAACGCTTCCTTTAAAACGGCCGTGATCTCGCCAAGCGTCGCCCGCGCCTTGACCGCGGCGATGATCGGCGGCAGGAGATTGCCGCCCGCGGCGAGCTCGCGGCGCAATCCCGCGAGCGATTCTTCGACGGGCTCCTTCGGCCGGCGTCTTTTCATCCTCCGCAGGGCCGCCGTCTGATCGCGCTCGATCCGCTTGGGCGGTGTGGAGACGGCGAAGTCGAGCTTTTCCCCAAGGTCGGAAAATTCGTTGAGTCCGACGAGGATCCGGGCTTTGGATTCGATCGATTTCTGGTAGGCGAAGGCGCTCTCCTGGATCTCCCGCTGGATCCAGCCCGACTCGATCGCCCGGAGAGTCCCGCCCGCTTTTTCGATCCGGTCCAGGATCTCCCCCGCCTCGGCCTCGATCCGGTTGGTCAGCGCTTCGACGGCATACGATCCGCCGAGCGGATCGACGATGCGCGTCACGCCGCTCTCGTGGGCGATGATCTGCTGGGTCCGAAGGGCGATGCGGACGCTCTCCGCGCTCGGGAGGGCCAAAGCCTCGTCGCGCGAGTTCGTGTGCAGGGACTGCGTCCCGCCCAAGACCGCGGCGAGGGCCTGGAGGGCGACGCGGGCGACGTTGTTCTCGGGCTGCTGGGCGAGGAGGGATGCGCCGCTCGTCTGGGTGTGGAAGCGAAGCTTCCAGGAATCCGGGTGGACCGCTTTGAAGCGGTCCCGGGTCAGGCGGGCCCAGATGCGGCGGGCGGCCCGGAACTTGGCGATTTCCTCGAGGAAATCGTTGTGGGCGGCGAAGAAGAAGGATAGCCGCGGGGCGACGACGTCGATCGAAAGCCCCGCCCGCTCGAACGCCTGGAGGTAGGCGATCGCGTTGGCGAAGGTGAAGGCGAGCTCCTGGACGGCGGTCGCGCCCGCCTCGCGGATGTGGTAGCCGCTGATGCTCATCGTGTTCCACTTGGGGACGTTCGCCTCGCAGAAGGCGACCGTGTCGGTGATGAGGCGGAGCGACGGCTCGGGGGGGAAGATGTACGTTCCGCGGGCGGTGTATTCCTTGAGGATGTCGTTCTGGATCGTCCCGGACAGCTTGTCCCAGGAGACGCCGCGCTCTTCGGCCAGGGCGAGGACCATGGCCAGGAGGACGGCGGCCGTGGCGTTGATCGTCATCGAGACGCTGACGCGGTCGAGGGGGATGCCGTCGAAGAGGACGGCCATGTCCTCGATCGAGTCGACGGCGACGCCGACCTTGCCGACCTCGCCCGCGCACAGGCCGTCGTCGGAGTCGAGGCCGAGCTGGGTGGGGAGGTCGAAAGCGACGCTCAGGCCGGTCTGGCCCGCGGCGAGGAGGGACCGGTAACGGGCGTTCGAGGCCCGGGCGGTGCCGAAGCCCGCGTACTGGCGCATGGTCCAGAGGCGGCCGCGGTACATCGTAGGATGGACGCCGCGGGTGAAGGGGAATTCGCCGGGGCGGCCGAGCTCGCGGCCGGGATCGAAGCCCGCCAGGTCTTCGGGGCCGGAAAACCCTTTTTCGGACGGATCGTCTGCGCTCATGGTCCTCGCCTCGTCACCGGCCGGCGGGACCGGGCCCTGCCGGTCAGAGATATTTCGCGAACGCTTTCGTTCCGGCGAAGACCGCCTTCGCCCCGAGCTCATCCTCGATCTCGAGGAGGCGGTTGTACTTGGCCACCCGCTCGCTGCGGCATACCGAGCCGGTCTTGATCTGACCGGTCCCGAGCGCGACGCTGAGGTCGGCGATGAAGGTGTCCTCGGTCTCGCCCGAGCGGTGGGAGATGACGGCCGAGAAGCCGTGGGCGTGGGCCAGGTCGACGACGTCGATCGTCTCGCTCAGGCTCCCGATCTGGTTCAGCTTGATCAGGATCGAGTTCGTGATCCCCTCGTCGAGGCCTCGCTGGAACCGCTGCCGGTTGGTCACGAAGAGGTCGTCGCCGACGAGCTGGATCTTTTGGCCCAGGGCGCGGGTCAGGGCCGCCCAGCCCTCCCAGTCGTCCTCGGCCAGGCCGTCCTCGATCAGGATGATCGGGTATTTCGAGATCCAGCGGTCGTAGAACTCGACCATCCCGCCCGCCGTTCGGGTGCCGGCCTTGGATTTCTTGAAGGTGTACTGGCCGTTGTCGAAAAGCTCCGAGGCGGCCACGTCCAGGGCGAGCCAGACATGCTTGCCCGGCGTGTAGCCCGCCTGGTGGATGCTCTCGACGATGGATTCGAGGGCCTCCTCGTCGGAGCGGAGGTTGGGGGCGAACCCGCCCTCGTCGCCGACCGAGGTGCCGTATCCCTTCTTCTTCAGGATCTTTTTCAGGTTGTGGAAGACTTCGGCCGCGGCCCGGATCGCTTCGGCGAAGCAGGGGAACCCCGCCGGCACGATCATGAACTCCTGGACGTCGACGCTGTTGTCGGCATGGGCCCCGCCGTTGAGGATGTTGATGAGCGGGACGGGGACCGTGTAGGTCGAGTCCGAGCGGAGAGAGGCGTAGAGCGGCAGTCCGGCCGCTTTGGCCGCGGCGTCGGCGACGGCCATCGAGACGGCCAGGATGGCGTTCGCCCCGAGCTTCGTCTTGGCCGGCGTGCCGTCCAGGTCGAGCATGAGCTTGTCGATCGCTGCCCCCGCCCGGACGTCGAAGCCCTTGAGGCGGGGCCCGATGACGTCGTTGACGTGGGAAACGGCCTTGAGGACGCCCTTGCCGAGATAGCGGTGGGCGTCGCCGTCGCGGAGCTCGAGGGCCTCATGCGTCCCGGTCGAGGCGCCGGAGGGGACGAGGGCCCGGCCGATCGCCCCGCCCTCGAGGACGACCTTGGCCGCGACCGTGGGATTGCCGCGGGAATCGAGGATCTCCCGGGCGCTGACGTGGGATATGGACGTTGAACTCATGGATGTAAACCTTTTACCTGGAGATCGGGACGAACGAGCGCCGAGCCGGGCGCTTAGCCTTTGGACTCTTCTTCCGGGAGGTTCTCCGGGCCGCGCTTCATGAACTCTTCTTTTTTCTTATCGATGAAGTCCTTGATGACGTCGATGCCTTCCTGGGTCTTTTCCTTGACGACGCGGATGCCCTTTTCCGCTTCCTTGGCGATCTTCTCGAAGCCTTCCTTCGCCTTGTCGCCCGTCTTTTCGACCTCGTCCTTGATCTTCTGGCGGGTTTCCTTTCCGCTGGCCGGGGCGAGGAGGACGCCGAGGACGAATCCGGCGGCCGCGCCGATGACGAATGAGACCGCGACTTCGAGTCCGGAGCCTTTCTCGTTGCTCATGTCAATTCTCCTTTTTTTTTCTCGCGCGATGGAAGAAAAAACGAACCACCGGAATGATGAGGGGAAGGAATCGAGAAGCCGGCTGGACGAAGCCGGACGTGATCAAGGCCGAGGCCTGGCCGATGCTCACGGCCGCCTTCTTCGAGGCTTCGAGGGTCGTTCCCAGGGTTTCGACCTTGTCCTTGATCACGAGGTCGAGCTCGGTGAGGTGTTGGGCCAGGGCCCGCATCTCGACCAGGGTCTTTTCCCCCTCGGCCGCCGTCCGGCGGAGCTGGACAAAAAGGCGGACGAGGAAGACGGCGACGACGACCGCGGCGAGCGTCAGGACAAGGAGGAGGGCTTGGTTCAGGGTGAGGGGCATGACTATGCCAAGATAAGGCAAAAAATGGGGATTGTCAATTCCAGAGGATCTTGCGGAGGCCCTGGAGGCGGTGGGCCTTCTCGATCCTGTCGAGGATGTCCGGGTAACGGTCAACGGCCCGGGCTTTAACGGCCTCCTCCCATTCGGCGAGGAGCGGATCGGGCTCGAAATCCAGCGTTTTCTTCAAGATAGCACGGACGCCGCGGTACGACTGCCAGTGGGTGATGATGAGCAAAGCCAGGGCGTAAAAGACGATGTTCGGCCCGGGGATGAACATGGTCAGTCCGGTGAAGGGCAGGACGACCGCCTCCCCGGTCAGGATGGCCAGGCTCCTCGTCCGGCGCTTCAGGAGGAAGAAGCGGAACCGGGCATCGATCTTCTCCTCGTCCGAGAAGCCCGAGCACAGGATCGTCAGCTTCGGATCCGCGGTCCGTCCGACCTGGGCGAAGGCCAGCTCCTGGCGGAGCGAGCGCTGGGGGAGGAGCATCAGCTTCTTTTTCGCCAGCTCCCAACTCTCCTTGAGCTTGGACCGCTTGATCTCGGGGGGCTTGACCGGCTCGGCGGAGAAGAACCGGTAGCGCCCCTCGTAATCGCGGACGAAGAAGAATGTATGCACACAGATGGATACGAAAACGGCGCGAGGAAGTTTCCCGGCTATTCCCGGATGAGACGGAAGAGGTCGGCGAAGGCGTCATAGAGCCGCGGTCCGATGCGGCTGGCCGCGTTCTCATCCAGCGCCCGGACCCGGCCGGCCCGGACCGCCCGGAGAAGGCCGAATCCCGGCAATCCGACGAACCAGTCCCGCGTCGCGGCGAACTCGGCCGCCGACGGGGAAAGGATGATCACCACGTCGGGGTCGTCACGGATGAGCTGCTCGCGGCTGTATGCGGACCAGGTCTTGGGGACGGAAGCCGCGACATTCACTCCTCCGGCCTGCTCGATCAGGTCGTGGAGGAAGCTAGACCGGCCGCAGGTCATTAGGGCCTTTCCGGAGAGGTTGAGGTACACCCGGGGTCGGACCGGCGTCCGGGCCAGCGCCGCCCGGGCGATCCGCTCCTTCTCCGCGAGGCCGGCGATGAGCGCCCGGGCTTCGTCCTCCCGGCCCGTGACGCGGCCGATCTTGGCGATCGTCTCGGGGACGGCGGCGAGGCGCTCGCCGATGTCGAGGACGAACGTCCGGACCCCGAGCGATTTGAGCCGGTTGAGCGCTTCCCACGGGTTCCCGCGGAAGGCGACGACCAGGTCGGGATCGAGGGCGCGGATCTTCTCGACGCTCGGATCGATGAACCCGCCGATCTTCTCTTTCGCCGCGGCTTCGGGCGGGTAATCGCAATAGCGGGTCACCCCGACGACGCGGTCGCCGAGGCCGAGGGCGAAGAGGATCTCGGTGATGTTGGGGGCGAGGGAGACGATCCGGCGCGGCGGATCGCCAAGGCTGAGGACATTCCCGGCGTCATCGGTGATCGTGCGCGTCTGGGCCGCTCCGCGGGGCGCAGCCGCGGCGAGGACGAGCGCCCCGGCGGCGCCGAGGACGGCGAGGAGCCGGATGCGCCGGATCATGGTCGGGCGCTCCGGCCTATTTGATGAGGAAGGTCTTGGGATCGAGCTTGATCGGCAGGACCCCGGGGGCCGGATGGTCGCGGTCCTTGACGACCCGGAACTCGACGTGCCGGTCCAGGGCGTGGAGGGTGATGACCACGTCGAGGCCCGCGCAGAGCGGCTTCAGCATGGCCGGCACGCCGTCGGCGTCGTAGATCGGTCTTCCCGTCTCCCGGAGCGAAGCGCTGAACCAGACCTCGAGCCCGAGGCGCCCGGCGAAGTCCTTGAACCGGGCCAGGTCGTCGCAGACGGGCCGGGAGAAATCGTAGCCGTCGACGATGACGGTGTCGGCGTTGAACTTGCCGTAGGTGATCATGGCCTCCAGGCTCTTCAGGACCTGCTCGGTCTTCGTCCCGTCCTGTTTGAAGTTCATGATGACCCGGTTGGCGATGATCTCGTCGTGGACGTCGACGGCGTCGGTGAGCTTGCGGTCCTTGGCGATCTCCTTGAAGATGTCCTCGTACCAGGTGATGATGTAATCGACCCGGCTGGCGTAGGAAACGTGGATGACGGGCTTCCCCTGAAGGAGCTTGTCCGTTGCGATGTGGACGAGGCAGGCGGTCTTTCCGACCCCCTTGGGCGAGGCCAGGACGGCGATGTTCCCGTGCCCGAGCCCGCCGTGGATCGCGCCTTCGAGGACGCGGAGGGGGCTGCGCTTGACCAACTCGGCTCTGACCATCGGCGTCTTCTCCTTTTCTCAGCGGCCCTGGTCTTGGGCCTTCCGGGCGGCGTGTTCGGCGGCGAGGGCCTCCGCGACAGAGGCGGGGACCCGGCCGTACTTGAGGAATTCCATGGTGAACTCGGCCTTGCCCTGCGTCAGCGAGCGGAGCTGGGTCGAGTAGCCGAACATCTCGGCGAGCGGGACCTCGGCGTCGACGCGGGAGAAGATCCCATCCTCGACCGAGCTGACGATGAGGCCCCGCCGCTGGTGGATCGTGCCGAAGACGTTGCCGGCGTACTCGGACGGCCCCTCGACCGAAACCTTCATGATGGGCTCGAGGATCTGGGGCTTGGCCTTGCGGTAGACCTGGCGGAAGGCCCCGATCGCGGCGGCTTGGAAGGCGTGGTCGGAAGAGTCGACGTCGTGGGCTTGGCCGTCGTTGAGGACGACCCGGACGCCGATGACGGGGAAGCCGATGATATCGCCTTTCTTCATCGCCGTCCGGAATCCCTTGTCGCAGGAGAGGATGAACTCGCGGGGGATGCGGCCGCCCTTGACGTCGTTGACGAACTCGTAGGCGCCCTCGGGATTCGGCTCGACGTATCCGATGACCCGGCCGTACTGGCCCGCGCCCCCGGTCTGTTTTTTGTGGGTGTAGTCGAACTCGGCCTTGACCGAGATGGCCTCGCGGTAGGCGACCTGGGGTTTTCCGGTCTCGACCTCGGCGCTGTATTCGCGCTTCATCCGCTCGACGTAGACGTCGAGGTGGAGCTCGCCCATGCCCTGGATGATCGTCTCGAGCGATTCGGGATCGACGTGGGTCCGGAACGTCGGGTCCTCCTTGGTGAACCGGTTGAGGGCCTTGGCCATCCGGTCAAGCGAGCGCTTGTCCACGGGCTTGATGGCCAGGGAGATGACGGGCTCGGGGACGTAGATCGAGGTCATGGCCACGTTGAGCCCCGGGGCGGCGAAGGTGTCGCCCGAAGCGCAATCGATCCCGAACAGGGCGGCTATGTCGCCGGCCGAGGCTTCCGTGATGTCGACCATGCTGTCGGCGTGCATCCGGATGAGCCGTCCGACCTTGATCCGCTGGCGGGAGCGGGTGTTGACGAGGTCGGTGCCCTTTTCGATCCGGCCCTGATAGACCCGGATGTAGGTCAGCTGTCCGTACGGGCCGTCCTCGAGCTTGAAAGCGAGGAGGACGGCCGGAGCGGCCGGATCGGTCGCCAGCTTGATCTCGGCCCCTCCGTCGTCGAGAGAGATGGCGGAATTCACGACTTCGGAGGGATTGGGAAGATAGCGGACGACGCCGTCGAGAAGGGTCTGGACGCCTTTGTTCTTGTAGGCCGATCCCAGGAAGACGGGGGTCAGCTTGCGGGCGATCGTCCCGCGCCGGACGGCCTGGTGGATGAGGTCCTCGGTCACCCGGCCCTCGAGGGCGGCCTCCATGAGGGCGTCCGAGAACAGCGAAGCCGCGTCGATCATCTCTTCGCGGCGGGTCCTGGCCTCGGCGGCGAGCTCGGCCGGGATCTCTTCGGTCCGGAGGATCTCGCCGTCGGGGCCGTCGAAATAGAGGGCTTTCATGGAGACGAGATCGACGAGGCCGCGGTGCTTGTCCTCGAGGCCGATGGGGATCTGCATCAGGACGGCGTTGTGCTTGAGCTTTTCCTCGAGCTGGTCGCGGACCTTGAAGGGATTGGCCCCGGTCCGGTCGCACTTGTTGACGAAGGCGATCCGGGGGACGTTGTAGCGGCGGAGCTGGCGGTCGACCGTGATCGTCTGGGACTGGACGCCGCCGACCGAGCAGAGGACGAGGACCGCCCCGTCCAGGACCCGGAGGGAGCGCTCGACCTCGATGGTGAAGTCGACGTGGCCGGGCGTGTCGATGATGTTGATCGAGTGGCCGTTCCACTCGACGTTCGTCGCGGCCGAGGTGATGGTGATGCCGCGCTCGCGCTCGAGCTCCATATGATCCATGGTCGCGCCCACGCCGTCCTTGCCCTTGACCTCGTGGATCTTGTGGATCTTCTTGCAATAGAAGAGGATGCGCTCGGTCAGCGTGGTCTTGCCCGAGTCGATGTGGGCGCTGATGCCGATGTTGCGCATTCTCGAAATGTCGGTGCTCATGGAAGACAAATCCTCATCGATAAGTTGCGTCGGGGGTTCTTGGGAAGGCCGCCGGGACGAGCTATTATGATAGCAAAAACGGGCCGAAAAAGCAAAATCCGATAAAATCGATGCCAGTCATCTAAATAAGCCAATTTCTCAGTTTCGCGAGTCAATAATAGGCTTATTCAGATGACTGGCACCAATTGAATTCTCAACGCGACAGCTCTTCGATGAGCGATTTCGCTTCTTTCAGGTCCGGCGTGTCGAAGCCTTCGGTGAACCAGCCGTAAATGTCCTCGAGCAGTTTCTTGGCTTCGCCCGCTTTGCCCTGGCTCCGGAGCAGCCGGGCCAGGTTCGTGGCTGTCCGCAGCTCGAGAGATCTCGCGGACTGACGGCGGGCCACGGCAAGAGACCGCCGGAAAAGGTCTTCGGCCTCTTTCTCCATCATCGCCCGGTCGTCCGTCTCCGCTTTTTTGAGCAGCAGAACGCCCTTGAGACGGTGGATCTCCGCCTCGTAATAGCGCTCGCCTCCCCTCTCGACCTCCGCCAGCGCCTGGGACATGAATTCCAGCCCTTTCTCTATCTGTCCCGCCATTCCGTAGGCTTCGGCAAGGCAGCCGAACAAATCCGTCAGGGTAAACCGGACGCCGGTCGCCCGATAGAGCTCCAGACCTTGATGAATCTTGGCGATTCCTCCTTCGGCGTCCCCCCGGCAGGCAAGCACATAGCCGATTTTGAACAGTCCGACTCCGACGAAGAACAGGAACCCTTTTTCTCCCGCGAGCGCGGCGACCTCTTTCCCCCTTTCTTCGAGGGATTCGACGTCTCGCTGAAGGAGATGAAGCAGGGTGTCCAAGGCGAGGACGGCGGCCAGGCTGAACGGATGACCGACCCGGCGGGCGGCGGCAAGCATTTTTCGGCTTTGCTCGGCGGCCTGGTCCGGATACCCCGAGCACCACAAGGCGCAGGCCGTGATGGACCAGCTGATGAGGCCGGGATCCTGACCGTAGACGAGTCCCCAGGTCGCATGCGCGTCGGGATCGTAAAAACCGTTCATGCGGCTCAAATGATCCAAAGCCGCGGGCAGATTTCCCATGTTGAACGAGAGCGTGCCCTGCAGGCTATGGGTCAAGGCCGGAAGCAGCGGATCGCCGGCGCTTTCGGCGAAGCTCATCATTCTTTCGGCGAACTCGAGGGCCTTGACGTGCTCCCCCCGCAGCCAATGATGAGTCACCAGGAAATAGAGCGCGTTGAAGATCTGGGGAGATCCGGCCATGCTTTGGCAGAGTTCCACGATCCGGCCGCAGGTCGATGAGACCTCGGGCGCCCCGTATCCTTGGGTGGCTTGGAGCGAGGCGGCCAGGGCGATCTGAAAGGAGAGCTCGTGCCGGTCGCGCTCCGGAGAAGGGGGGAATGACTTGAGGATGTCCAAAGCTCTCCGAAAATAGGAGATGGTCTCGGCATAGGCCGAGAGACGGAGGGCTTTTTCCCCGGCTTTGGCCAGGTATTGGACGGCTTTGGGCAGGATCCCCGCTTCCTGGAAGTGCCTGGCCAGCTGCGCGGAGATCTCCTCCGCTTGCTCTCCGTAAAGAGCCTCGAGGACGCTCCCCACTTCTTCGTGGAGGTGGCTCCGCTCGATTGGATCCAGGTCGTTATAAAGGTAGGTCTGAAACAAGATGTGTTGGAAGGCATACAGGGAAAGGCGTCGGTTCAAAAGATCGCGGATGCCTTTGGCCGAGACCAAGTGATGGCGCTTCTCCAGCTCGCCGCTCAAGATCCTGATCAAATCCCGGACGTCTTCGCGGCGCAGCCGGGCGATCACCTCGGCTGTGAATTCCTGGCCCTCGACGCTGGCCACGGTCAAAACCTCGCGCATCTTTTCCGTCAGGCGGCTGATCCGTTCCATGATGACCGCGTCCACGCGGGTCGGGAGCTTGCGCCAGTCGATGGCCTGCCCCTCGACCCACCGGCCGTCCCGGTCCTTGACCAGCATCCCTTGTTCCTGCATGGTCCGCATCAGCTCGACGGTGAAAAGGGGCTGGCCCTTCGTCTGGGCGGCGAGCGTCCGGCGGAATTTCTCGGCCAGCCCGTTCGGCTCGGAATCGATCAACGCATCCACGAACGCGCCGCCTTCGGACGCTTCCAGATCCAGCTCGATTTCACCGAAATCACGCTTGAATTCGTTGAGGACCGGGACGATCGGGTGGCGCTTCTCTCCTCTGCCCATGGCGACTTCCGTCGGCCGAAAGGATCCGATCACGAGAATCCGATGGCCCTTGATCCGGCGCCCGATATGGAAAAGCAGGCTGGCCGATCCCTCATCGACCCACTGCAGGTCGTCCAGGACGAGGAGCAGCGGCTTGTCTCTCGAGAGCGATTGAAGCACCCGCATCGCCTGTTCGAAGAGATGGCTCTGTTGGAGCGTCACATCCGCGGGAAGAGCCGCTTTCCTTTCGACGAGCTTGTTCAGCCGGTTCCGCCACTCCGCCCGTCCGGAGGAAAAAGCGGAAGCCCGTCCGGCGAGCGCGGCTCCGCGAATGAAAACGTCGACCAGGTCCGCGCCGTTTTCCAGGATCGCCGTGACCGACGACGGAATGAGGTTCCACAACCGGAGAGCGTGCTCCCTCGAGAGGCCGCCCGCCATGAACTTGGCTTCGAAATCTCCGGTCAATTCGCTCAAGATCTCGATGAAGGGGAGATAGGGATCGCCGACTCCCGTCTGGGCGTTGGACCGGCCTTCGGCCACGATGAGCTCGGGGTGCGATTCCATGGCCCGGCGGCAGAACTTCCGGATCAGGGCGGTTTTTCCGCTTCCGGCTTCGCCCGTCACGAAAAGCACGCGCCCCTTGCCGAGAACGGCGCCCTTCAGGGCTTCGTTCAGAAGCTCGAGCTCCCGTTCGCGCGCCACGAAGACCGGGAGCGGCAGGTCCGATTCTCCCGCGTCGCCAAGAAACGACGGGAGATACGGTCCTTCGGGAGCTGCGGCGGCTCCGAAGCTCCCCTCGATCTCGCCGAGCGCGAGCAGGAGCTCCTCGCTGCTCTGAAATCTCTTCTCACGATCCTTTTCCAGGCATCTGAGAATCAACCGGTCCATTTCGCCGGAAATCCGGGGATTGATCTCCTGCGGATCCGCGGGGGCCTGGGTGATGTGCTTCACGGCGATGCTCATGGAAGAATCGCCCGTAAAGAGCGTCCGGCCGGTCATCATCTCGTAGAGGACCGCCCCCAGGGAATAGATATCGGAGCGCGCGTCGGCCTCTTTGCCTTCCGCCTGTTCGGGGCTCATGTAATCCGGCGTCCCGATGATCATCCCGGCCTCGGTCGGGCCTTTGGTCTTGGTCGAGCGGGCGATCCCGAAGTCCATGATCCGGGCGTTCCCTTCCGTATCGATCATGATGTTCTGCGGCTTCAGATCGCGATGGACGACGCCCAATTGATGCGCCGCCCCGAGGCCTTCCGAGATCTGTTTCGCGATGGCGACCGCCTTTTCTTCGGGCAGCTTCCCGACGCGTTTGATGAAACTCCGGAGATTCTCTCCCGGGACGAACTCCATGGTGATGAAAGACGTCCCTTCGTGTTCCATCAGCTCGTACACGCGGCCGATGTTCTTGTGGACGATCCGGCGCGCGAGCTTCAGCTCGTTGGCGAAACGCTCGACGATCCGGCGATCGGCCGCGATCTCTTTTTTGAGGAGCTTGATCGCCATGTCCTCGTTCAATTTTTTATCGAAGGCGCGATAGACGCTTCCCATTCCGCCCGTGCCCAGCTCATCGAGAATCTCGTATCGGTCGGCGAAAAGAGCTCCCCGGGTGAGCACTCGGGAGGTTTCCATTGTCCGGGTGAAGGAGGGCATCGCAGCCGCCGTGAGCGGCGCCGCGCATTCTCTGCAATATTTTGAATCGGAAGGATTCGGAGTTTGACAGCTAGGGCATTTCATGGGTGACCACCTTGTCCGCTGACGGCGTAAGAACAAGATAGAAGGTTCCCGCGCGAGAGTCAATTGGGGGGCATCGCTTTTCTTGACATCCTTCAGACCCCGGCATACGCTTTCCAGCGTCGTGACGATCCGAATCGTTTGGGATCTGTTCCTTCTCTCCGGCTTGATTCTCGGGTCCATTCCGTTTGGCCGAGAAACCACGCCCTCGGCTCGAATCTCCGCCGTTGTCCGGTCAGGATTCGTCTTTGAACAGGCGCCGTTCGCCTCGTGCCACGCTTCCACGATCGCCGAGACGCGGGGCGGGCTCATCGCCGCCTGGTTCGGGGGAACGTCCGAGGGCCGGCCCGACGTCGGGATCTGGATCTCCCGCCGGGAAGGATCAGCTTGGTCGCCTCCGGCCGAGGTCGCGACGGGGGCGCAGCCGGACGGCGCGCGCTTCCCCTGCTGGAATCCGGTTCTTCACCAGGCCGGTAAGGGCGACCTTCTTCTCTTCTACAAGGTCGGGCCGAGCCCGTCGCGCTGGCGGGGGATGATGATGACATCCCCGGACGGAGGGAAGACCTGGAAAGCGCCGCGCCGCCTTCCGGACGGGATCCTCGGGCCGGTCAAGAACCATCCTCTCGCCCTCGGCGACGGGACGA
>Ga0105106_10002192_pt1 | contig 14077 bp, 9 predicted proteins | sample PPLLaktember2015_5_FD_79109 | JGI IMG/M metagenome (GOLD analysis project Ga0105106, IMG submission 79109) | Freshwater sediment microbial communities from Prairie Pothole Lake near Jamestown, North Dakota, USA - PPLs Lake P8 Core (1) Depth... | ecosystem: Environmental > Aquatic > Freshwater >...
GACCAATGAAGGGGGTGATTTTTTTTAGAAAACGTTTGAAACAAAGTCATCCCGATTTCTTTCACGAAATCAGCGAATCTCCGTGAAAATAAATGACATACAGTGAATTAGTTTCAGATCATTTTCCTAATTTTGAACATTGTTCCAGCGCTTTTACCTGAAAATTCTTCAACATAACTCTATCCTCATGAAAAAATCTAAACCGCGACTGAGCTTCTGGCAGATCTGGAATATGAGTTTTGGATTTCTGGGAATCCAGTTTGGCTTTGCTCTCCAAAATGCGAATGTGAGCAGGATTTTTGAAACCCTGGGGGCAAAGGTGGATGACATACCAATCCTCTGGATTGCTGCCCCCGTTACCGGGCTTATTATTCAACCTATTATCGGGCATATGAGCGACAACACATGGAACAGGCTGGGCCGCAGGCGTCCCTATTTTCTTACCGGGGCTATCCTTGCATCGCTCGCCCTTATAATAATGCCAAACTCTCCCGTGCTCTGGGTCGCTGCCGGAATGTTATGGATCATGGACGCATCAATAAATATCTCCATGGAACCATTCAGGGCATTTGTCGGCGACATGCTTCCTTCAGAACAGCGTACTGCTGGCTTCGCCACTCAGAGTTTCTTTATCGGGACCGGCGCAGTTATAGCTTCAATTCTGCCGTACGTCCTCACAAATCTTTTTAATGTTCCCAATACTGCACCGGAAGGAGAGATCCCTCTCTCAGTCAAGCTGTCTTTCTACATCGGAGGGATAGTATTCATATCGGCAGTGCTCTGGACTATATTGAGAACAAAAGAATATTCCCCTGAGGAACTTCGCGAATTTTCCTCAGCGGAGCAGGCGGGAGAAGAAGAAGTTCTTAACCCGGTTAAATCCCTTGGCAGCAATGCTTTTTACAGAAGGGGTATATACTGGCTACTGGCAGGGATTGCTATCAGCATACTTATCAGATATGTTTCTGTTGAAAAGGAATTATATATCCTGTCAATCGGGATTGCAGGATTCGGGCTGATCCAGATTATTTCTGGCGGACTGATCTCTGCCGGCAGAACCAGGGGTGGTTTGGTAGTTGTTTTAAGGGATCTGGTCATGATGCCAAAAACAATGGGGCAACTGGCTATTGTGCAGTTTTTTACGTGGTTTGCACTCTTCGCCATGTGGATTTATACAACGTCGGCAGTCACGAGTCATGTCTTTGGGACAAAGGATCCGACAACCGAACTCTATAACCAGGGCGCAAACTGGGTGGGGGTTCTTTTTGCCCTTTACAACGGTTTTGCCGCTGTTGTTGCATTTCTTCTCCCTGTTATTGCCCGGCATACCAACCGCCGCATTACCCATTCAATAAGCCTCGTTGCAGGAGCCTTCGGCCTTATCTCCATCATCTTATTCAGGAACCAGTACCTTTTGTTATTATCAATGTTAGGTGTAGGACTGGCCTGGGCGAGCATACTTTCAATGCCATATGCAATACTTACAGGCTCTCTTCCCGCTCAGAAAATGGGTACATATATGGGGATCTTTAACTTTTTTATAGTGATACCGCAAATACTGGCTGCAAGTATCCTTGGATTCATGGTTAAAGGCCTGTTCGGAGGCGAGAGCATTTATGCCCTTGTAACCGGGGGAGTATCAATGCTTATTGCTTCAGTCCTTATACTTTTTGTGAAAGATGTTGATGAAAAAAAGAAGTAGCTCACCGGTCTGTTTCAGGGCATGCATTTTTGACCTTGACGGTGTAATTGTTGATACCGCAAAGTACCATTACCTGGCGTGGAAAAAGCTAGCCGGCCTGTTAAATATTAATTTTACCGAAAAGGATAATGAACGGCTGAAAGGGGTAAGCAGAATAGCCTCCCTCGACATAATCCTGGAAATAGGAGGACTGACAATTAAAGATAGCATGAAGGAAGAGTATGCAAACCTTAAGAATAATTGGTATCTCGAATATATTAATACCATGACCCCCGCAGAGATACTTCCCGGAAGCCTTGAGTTCATTTCAGAGCTTAAGAATGCGGGTATAAAGACAGCCCTCGGATCAGCGAGCAAAAACACGCCTTTAATCCTGGGCCGGCTAGGCATCGGGAACCTGTTCGATGCAGTCGTTGACGGGAATATTGTAAGCAGGGCCAAGCCTGATCCGGAGGTGTTCGTTACTGCAGCTCAGATGCTTGGAGTTCAGCCCGCTGAATGTGTTGTATTTGAGGATGCAACCGCTGGAATCGAGGCAGCCCTTAAGGCAGGTATGATCGCAGTAGGTATCGGGTCGGCTGATATATTGGCAGAGGCACAAAGTGTGGTTTCAGGATTAGATAAGATGAACCTCGGAAAGTTGGTTAAAATTATAAAATCAGCAGGGAATGAATAGAGTTTATAAATCGGATGAATGGCGGATAATCGAGGAGGGTTTTCACCCCGGGAGAAACAGGGAATCGGAAAGCATCTTTTCGATAGGGAACGGTTATATGGGCCAGAGGGGAAATTTCGAAGAGCGGTACTCCGGCGACACTCTAAGGGGAAACTACATTGCGGGTGTTTACTATCCCGATAAAACGAAAGTGGGATGGTGGAAAAACGGCTATCCGGAATATTTTGCAAAAGTCCTTAACGCTCCAAACTGGATCGGTATTGACGTTTCCATTAACGGGAAACCTGTCGATCTTTCAACTGCTGAGATCAGCACATTCAGCAGGATCCTGAATATGAAAGAAGGCTATCTGGAAAGAAGTTTCAGGTTAAACCTGCCTGGGGAAAAATCCGTTGAGATCGATTCACGAAGATTCCTGAGCATGTCGGAACCTGATGCCGGAATAATAAGATATTCGGTAAAGTCATTGAATTTTGAGGGAGAGGTTGAATTCAATGTTTATATTGATGCCGATGTACGGAATGAAGATGCCAATTACGGGAAAAAATTCTGGAAGGAAGTAGAAAGGGACGTGACCTCAGGTGATGGAGTTATCATTACCCGAACCCTGAAAACTAATTTTTACGTGGCAACGGGTATGTGCTGGGAACTACTTAAAAACATGAAGCCTGTAAAAGTCACACCATCCGTGATCAGCCGTAAGGATTACGTCTCAAATACCTTCCGGCAAAAAATAAAACCGGGTGAGGAGCTTACTGTTATCAAGTTCGCATCAATTCTTTCTTCCCTCAACAATCAGAAGGAGAGTCTGATGAAGGATGTGAAAGTCAGGCTGAAGGAAATAGCGCTGAAGGGATATGACAAGCTTTTTTTGTCACACAAAAAGGAATGGGAGAGGATATGGGAGGCCTCAGATGTTGTTATTGAGGGAGATATGGATGCTCAACAGGCGATCAGGTTCAATATTTTCCAGCTGAATCAAACCTATACCGGAAAAGATGAGAGGCTGAACATAGGGCCAAAAGGGTTTACCGGTGAGAAATACGGCGGAGGAACATATTGGGATACAGAGGCATTTGCCCTTCCTTTCTTCTTAAAAACTGCAGATCAGAAAGTTGCAAGGAACCTTCTTCTTTACAGGTATAAGCATCTCGGAGAAAGCATTAAAAATGCCGCAAAGCTCGGATTCAGGAGCGGGGCTGCACTCTACCCGATGGTAACAATGAACGGGGAAGAGTGCCATAATGAGTGGGAAATTACATTTGAAGAGATCCACAGGAACGGCGCAATTGCTTTTGCAATATACAATTACGTGAGGCATACTGGCGACAGAAATTACCTGGCTGACTACGGGATTGAAGTATTGATCGGGATCTCAAGGTTCTGGAGCCAGAGGGCCACCTGGTCGGAAAACAGGAAGAAATTTGTAATTCTTGGTGTTACCGGGCCAAATGAATATGAGAATAATGTAAACAATAACTGGTACACCAATTCACTTGCAGTATGGACATTGTCATATACATTGAGCACATTGTCGGAAATCGAAAATACAGCACCCGGTAAATACAGGGAGATCATCAGAAAAACTGATCTTAAATCCGGTGAGGAGACATCGCGCTGGAAGAAGCTGATTGACGATATTTATCTTCCTTATGACAGGGACAGAAAAGTTTTTCTTCAGCAAGATGGGTTCCTCGATAAGGAATTGATTCCTGCGTCTGAAATCCCCTCAGGTGAAAGGCCGGTTAACCAGCACTGGTCATGGGACAGGATACTCCGGTCGTGCTATATCAAGCAGGCGGATGTGCTTCACGGTATTTATGTTTTTGAAGACAAATATGATACAGCGACGATAAGGCGTAATTTTGATTTCTATGAACCAATGACCGTCCATGAGTCATCGTTATCGGCGTGCATCCATTCAATAGTCGCCTCTAGGATTGGCAACCTCCCGAAAGCTTATGACCTCTATCTCCGTACTGCAAGACTTGATCTTGACGATTATAACAACGAAGTGGGCGACGGTCTGCACATAACAAGTATGGCCGGTACCTGGCTGGCAGTTGTGGAAGGTTTTGGCGGTATGAGGATCAGGGATGACAGGGTGCTCTTCCAGCCCCTTATCCCTGAGCAATGGATATCATATTCCTTTCATGCAAGGTTCAGGGGTGTCCTTTTTAAAGTTACTGTGACCCATGAAGATGCAATTATAAAAAACCTGTCGGACAAACCTCTGGCGGTTATGGTCTCGGATACTGAATTAAATATTTCCGGTTCATGCCAGCAACTTTTCAAATTATAGCAACGAACTCATCAATAGGAGCACCATGGAAAAAATGCCCGAAATCCTGCTAATAATAATACTCACGGTTGTGATTACCGCTGCAGGCTGTTCCTTTTTTGGCAAAAAAAAGGAGATTAAGCCTTTTACGAGCGAAGTTATCCATCCCGACTGGTCAAAAGACGCGGTAATTTATGAAGTGAACCTGAGGCAGTTCACTGAAGAGGGCACTCTCGATGCATTTGCGGAACACCTTCCGCGGCTGAAAGCCCTGGGAATAGATGTATTATGGTTTATGCCAATTTACCCGATCGGGGTTGTGAACAGGAAAGGCGAGCTTGGAAGCTACTATTCGGTAAAAGACTACCGGGATGTCAATCCTGAATTCGGTACCCTTGAAGATTTCAGCAAAGTTGCGGCCAAAGCTCATGAACTGGGAATGCACGTGCTGCTTGACTGGGTGCCTAACCACACCTCATGGGACAATCCGCTTACTGAAGAACATCCTGAATGGTACATGACTGACGCGCACGGGAAATTCACCCCTCCGATCGGCACCGACTGGACCGACGTGATCCAGCTTGACTGGTCAAAGAAGGAATTATGGGATTATACCATCGAAGCCCTTAAATTCTGGGTAGAGCTTGGGGCTGACGGTTTCAGGGTTGATCATCCTCACAATACTCCGGTAGAATTCTGGGCGAGGGCCAGGACCGAGCTCAGTGCAATAAAGCCTGTACTTATGCTGGCCGAACATGAGGGAGGTCTCTTCACGGAAAAAGGCTTTGATATGAATTATTCATGGGAGCTTTTTCATCTGATGAACGGTATTGCCCAGGGTAAAAACAGGGTGAAGGCCATTCATAAATACTTTGACAAGGAACTGGCAACATATCCTGACAATGTTTACAGGTTAATGTTCCTGACAAACCATGACGAGAATTCCTGGCTGGGCACGGTTGATTCACTTATGGGCAGCGCCCAGATGCCATTCGCAACACTAATCTTTACCGCAAGGGGAGTCCCGCTCATTTACAGCGGTCAGGAAGCATGCCTCGATAAGAAACTGAAGTTCTTCGAGAGGGATCCGATCGGATGGGATACATGCAGGCTTACGGGGTTTTATGAAAAACTGATAAGGCTTAAAACTGATAACCGGGCCCTCTGGAATGGTGAATTCGGCGGTCCGATGGTGAAGGTAAGAACAAACAGGCAAAAAAAGGTGTTTTCATATTACAGGGAAAAGGATGGCAGCAGGGTTCTGGTCTTTCTGAATCTTACCAGAAGGGATGTGAGCTTTAAACCCGATGTTAAAGGGCTTGAAGGGGAATACTCCGATTATTTTGCCGGAACGAAAATTGATCTGCAGACAAAGGCCAGGTTGGATCTGGAGGCCTGGGGGTTTAAAGTATATTTAAGATAAAAGACAAAAGTAAAAAGACAAAAGTAAAAAGACAAAAGTAACAAGACAAATGTAAAAAGATAAAGTATGCAATTTCCACTGAAAAAAACATTCGGACATTTAGCAGCATTACTGCTTTTTGCGTCATTCGGCAGTCTATCCACAGCCCAGAAAATTGAGAGGGTTGAGCCGCCTTCATGGTTCACGGGAATGAAGGAGACTGCTTTGCAACTGATGGTTTACGGGCAGGAATTGGCATCATATGATGTTACCACCGGTTACCCGGGCGTTAAAGTCGCAACACTCGTGAAAACCGGTAACCCGAACTACCTTTTTGTCAATCTTGACATAAACAGTAAAGCGCTTCCCGGAAATATCCCGCTTGTTTTTACACGCGGAAAACAAAAGCTGACTCACAATTATTTGCTGCTGGCACATCCTTCCGGGCCTGCCAGGGGCTTTGACGCTTCGGATGTGATTTACCTTCTTATGCCCGACAGGTTTGCAAACGGTGATCCCGGGAATGATAATGTTGAGGGGATGCTTGAGCAGGTCAGCAGAACCAACCCCAACGGGCGGCACGGAGGAGATCTCAGGGGTATTTCAGATCATCTTGACTATATTAAGGATCTGGGTGTAACAGGTCTATGGCTCAATCCGTTCCTTGAGAACAATCAGAAGGCTTTTTCCTACCATGGCTATTCTATCACCGATCTGTACCGGGTTGACCCGAGGTATGGGAGCAATGAAGACTTCATGAATCTGACAACCAGGGCACACGGTATGGGCTTAAAGCTGATGATGGACATGATATTCAACCATATTGGATCGGGACACTGGTGGATGAAAGATCTGCCGTCATCCGACTGGGTGCATCAGTTCGATAACTTTACACGCACCAATTACAGGGCATCGACATATATGGATCCTTATGCTGCAAAAAGCGATGCTGACCTGATGGAAAAAGGGTGGTTTGACCGCACAATGCCTGACCTTAACCAGGATAATCCGCTTGTCGAGACTTACCTCATCCAGAACAGCCTGTGGTGGATAGCCACCTTTGGCATCGACGGAATAAGGATGGATACGTATCCTTATCCTGAAAAGAATATGATGGCGAGATGGGCAAAACGGGTAACTGATGAGTTCCCCGGATTCTTTATAGTAGGAGAGGTGTGGTACCAGCAGGAGGCGCCAACTGCTTACTGGTCGTACGGCAGCGAAAACAGCGACGGATATAAATCGAACCTTCCGTCGGTGACTGATTTCCCGCTGTCGCTTTCCACCCACCGTGCCTTCACCGAACCTGATAACTGGACCGACGGACTGGCAAGGCTTTACCTTGTCCTTTCGCAGGATTTTCTCTATTCAGATCCTTTCCGAAACGTGATCTTCCTTGACAACCATGACCTGACCCGGTTCTATACCCAGACCGGGAAGAGGACTGAGATTTATAGGATGGCTCTTACATTTATCCTCACAACACGAGGTATACCACAGTTTTACTATGGCACCGAGATAGTTATGGAAGGCGATAAAAACCGCGGCGACGGATACCTGAGGGAGGATTTCCCGGGCGGATGGCCGGGTGATACCAAAAATGTATTTACCGGCCAGCAGCTCAGTGAGACTGAAACGGAAAACCTGGCTTTTACAAAAAAGCTGCTGAACTGGAGAAAGGGGAAAGAGGTTATCCACAACGGAAAACTTAAGCATTTTGTTCCTGAAAACGGATTGTATGTTTACTTCAGGTATAACGACACTGAGTCGGTTATGGTGGTCCTAAATAACAGTGAGAAGGAGACCCTCACAATTTCAGGGGAAAAATATTCTGAAGCTTTGAACGGGTTTACCGGCGGCACAGAAGTTTTAACAGGGCAGGAAATAAATGATCTTTCATCATTTAAGATTGCTCCTAAGTCGGCAATGATTATCGAGTTGAAATAGCATAAACCAACTTTCTGTGACTCTCTGCCTCCTCCCTGCCAGCCGCCTGGTTGCCGGCAGGCAGGGCAGGCAGGTGGGTTCAACAAAAAGGCAATAGTTTTTCAATAAAATTCATGCGTCTGAAAAAAAAAGATTTAATTTTACCAGCTGACTTACCATTAGCAGGCAGCCAGCAACATTAACTAAAGAACAGATACCTTAATACTAATTTAAATAACCTGGAAAATGAACCTACCGGAAAACTTATTGTACACTAAAGATCATGAATGGCTGCGTATCGAGGGCGACTTCGGGTATGTGGGAGTTACCGATTTTGCGCAGGGTGAATTGGGGGATGTTGTTTTTGTTGAAGTAGAAACCCTCGGAGAGACCCTTAATAAAGAAGATGTGTTCGGAACGATTGAGGCCGTAAAGACAGTATCTGACATGTTTATGCCGGTAGGGGGAGAGGTGCTGGAAGTAAATCCCGCACTTGAAGATTCTCCTGCTGTAGTGAATAAAGATCCGTATGGTGAAGGCTGGATGATCAAAATAAAGATCACTGATCCCTCTGAAGCTGAAAGCCTCCTTACAGCTGAAAAGTACCAGGCGCTATTATAACGTCTTTTTCACCTCGAATTCCTGGTAACCTTCAACTATATCGCCGACTTTTATATCATTGAAGTTGGAGATATTAAGCCCGCATTCATATCCGCCGACAACTTCCTTCACATCGTCCTTGAAACGCTTCAGTGAACCAAGTTCCCCTGTGTAGATTACTATGCCGTCGCGGATGATGCGGACCCTTGTGTTCCGGGTAATCTTTCCTTCCTTGACATAGCATCCCGCCACGGTTCCAACCTTTGTGACCTTGAATATTTCCCTGATCTCAAGGGTTGCAACTATCTCCTCTTTCACTTCGGGCGAAAGCATACCTTCCATGGCTGATCTGATCTCTTCGATCGCATCGTAGATAATTGAGTACAACCTGATATCAATCTCTTCCTTTTCAGCGAGTCTGCGGGCATTCAGCGAAGGCCTTACCTGGAATCCCACGATAATGGCATTTGATGCGGCAGCGAGCAGAATATCCGATTCGGAGATCTGGCCGACTGCCTTATGAATAACATTCAGCTGAATTTCCGGTGTCGACAGCTTGATAAGCGAGTCGCTCAGGGCTTCTATTGAACCGTCGACATCACCTTTTACAATTATATTGAGTTCCTGGAAGTTGCCGATTGCAATTCGGCGTCCGATCTCATCGAGTGTAATATGCTTCTGTGTGCGCAATCCCTGTTCACGCTGAAGTTGTGTACGTTTCGTGGCAATATCCTTTGCTTCGCGGTCGCTGCTCATGACATTGAACTTATCGCCTGCCTGGGGCGCCCCGTTCAATCCTAGGATAAGGGCTGGTGTTGCAGGGCCGACTTCATCAATCTTATTGCCCCTTTCGTTGTACATTGCCTTGATGTGACCATAACTCCCACCTGCAAGCATGATATCACCTACCCGAAGTGTCCCGGCCTTCACTAAAACAGTTGCAGTAAATCCCCGGCCCTTATCGAGCGAAGATTCTATAAGAGTGCCTATGGCAGGTTTGTCGGGATTTGCTTTGAGATCAAGCATTTCTGCCTCAAGAAGTACCTTTTCAAGCAGCAGGTCAATGTTGAGCCCCGATTTAGCCGAAATCTCCTGCGACTGGTATTTGCCTCCCCAGTCTTCGACCAGGTAATTCATATTTGCAAGCGCTTCCTTGATCTTTTCCGGATTGGAAGTGGGCTTGTCACTCTTGTTGATGGCAAAAACGATAGGGACACCGGCAGCTGAAGCATGGTTTATTGCTTCAACGGTCTGCGGCATCACTCCGTCATCAGCAGCCACAACAATGATTGCAATGTCGGTTATTTGTGCACCCCTTGCACGCATTGCAGTAAAAGCCTCATGACCCGGAGTATCAAGGAATGTTATCTGGCGGCCGTCGTCAAGGTTAACACTGTATGCACCGATATGCTGGGTAATACCACCTGCTTCACCTGCGATGACGTTTGTGCGGCGGATATAGTCAAGCAATTTTGTTTTGCCGTGGTCGACGTGCCCCATTACCGTTACAATCGGCGGTCTGGGCTTTAATTCCTCCTCCGTGTCCACTTCCTCCCTCACTGCTTCAAGCAGCTCAGCACTTACAAACTCTACCTTGTACCCGAATTCATCGGCAAGGAGCGCCATCGTTTCGGCGTCAAGACGCTGGTTTATCGACACAAAAAGACCAAGGTTCATACAGGTGGATATGATCTCCGTAACCGGGATATTCATCATCGAAGCGAGTTCGTTGACAGAAACGAATTCAGTCACCTTCAGGATATTCTTTTCCAGTTCGATCCTGTCCTCTACTTCACGGTGTTTCTGGCTTATTGCCTCCCTTTTCTCCCTGCGGTACCTCGAACCCTTCGATTTACCTTTTGTTGTAAGCCTTGCAAGTGTTTCCTTTATCTGTTTCTGAACTTCTTCTTCATCAACTTCAGCTCTGACCGACCGTTTTTTGATTACTTTCTTGACCGATTTGTCTTTTTTATCGGTAGTAACCGGTTTAACCACAGGAACATTTTCCTTTTCCTTTGTAATCCTTTTCCTCTTCTTTTTCCTTCTGAAATCGGAGTCTCCGTTAAGCTGTACCTGCTGGTATGGAACAGGTTTCTTCTTTTCCTCGACTGGGAGGTTGATCTTTCCAACAACTGTAAGACCTGACAGCTTCTGTATCTCGGGCTTGTATAGTTCAACTACATCCTCTTCCCCCTGTTCAGGTACAGGAACAGCGGGTTCCCCGTTGCCTGACTCTACATCGGCTGGTAAAGGTTCAGGTTTCTTTTCCGGCACCTCTTTCTTTGTCTCCTTCACCGGATGTTTGTCTTCTTTCTGCGGGGCAGGTTCCTCAACTTTGGGCTTTTCCGCCGGTTTTGCACTTTCTTCCTTCTTGGGAGCCTTTGTTTCCCTGGCAACAGAGTCAAGATCTATTTTTCCTACAATATGAAGATCGATCGCCGACTTGACCTTTTCTTCCTTAGCGGCCTCCCTGGGAGCAGCTTTTGGCTTTTCAGCAGGAGCCTTTTTCTTTTCAGGCGCTTCTTCTGGTGCAGGCTCTGCCTGTACTTTCTTTTCCTGAACCGGTTTCGGTGGTTCGGGAACTTCAACCTTAGGTTTTAATGTTTTTTCAAGATCGATCTTCCCGACCAGTTTAATATCGGGTTTTTTGATCTCTGTTCGAATGTCAATCGTTTTCTTGGGGACAGAAATCTCCTTTACAATGAAATCCTCATCCCTGTCCTGATCTTCATCTGCACTCTTTTCAATATCATCAATGGAGACAGTTTCCTTCTTCCTGTGGAGGTCCTTCAGAATCAGCTTCTCCGACTCCTTCTTTACATTGATATCGCTGCTGAATTCTTTTAAAAGCAAAAGGTAAGCATCGTGAGGAAGCTTGGTGTTCGGATTTGGATCAAGATCAAATCCCTTCTTATGCAGGAATTCCACAATAGTGGAGATCCCCACGTTGAATTCACGGGCTGCCTTACTTAATCTTGTTGCCTTAATATCATCTGTCATAAATAATTCCTGTCTTTCTTAAAACTTCAAAAATAAAGCCGGTTTTTGGTTTATAATACTATTCAAATTCAGCTCTCAGGATATTAACAACCTCTTTGACAGTTTCCTCCTCGAGATCTGTCCTCTTAACGAGGTCGCTGATCGAGAGATTCAGAACACTTCTTGCAGTGTCGCAGCCAATGGCCTTGAGTTCATCGATTATCCATTCTTCAATCTCATCGGAGAATTCCTCAAGATTGACATCTTCTTCATCTTCGCCGCCCGGTTCCCTGTAAACATCGATCTCATAACCGGTAAGCTGGCTTGCCAGCTTAATGTTAAGGCCGCCTTTTCCGATTGCAAGCGATACTTCATTGGGTTTAAGGTAAATCTCAGCTCTTTTGGTCTCTTCAATCAGCTTGATGGAAGTAATTTTTGCAGGACTCAGAGCCCTCTGTATAAAGAGCTGGTTATTTGATGTGTAATTAATTACATCAATATTCTCATTGCGAAGCTCCCGGACGATCCCGTGGATCCTTGAACCCTTCATACCCACGCAGGCGCCAACCGGGTCAATTCTTTCATCATACGATTCAACTGCAACCTTGGCTCTTTCGCCCGGCACCCTGACTATCTTTTTGATAGTTATAAGACCGTCGAAAATCTCAGGCACTTCAAGTTCGAAAAGTCTTTCAAGGAATACAGGGGAAGTACGGCTGAGAATGATGAAAGGAGTATTGTTCCTCATCTCCACTTTAATAACAACTGCCCTGATGGAGTCGCCTTTACGGAAATGATCGGATGGTATCTGTTCGCTTTTCGGTATTATGAGTTCATTCCCGTCGTCGTCAAGAACAAGTATCTCTCTTTTCCACACCTGGTAAACCTCGCCGGTGACTATTTCACCTATCCTGTCCTTGTACTTGATATAGATATTGTTCTTTTCCAGGTCAAGGATCCTGGCTGTGAGGTTCTGTCTGAGCGAGAGGATCGCCCTTCTTCCAAAATCAAGGAATTTGACCTCGTCGGAAACCTCTTCGCCCACTTCATAATCCTCATCAATCTTTTTGGCAGACGAAAGGGGGATCTGTGTATTGGGATCCGTAAGCTCTTCATCCTCAACAACCACCCTGTTCCTCCAAATTTCAAAGTCACCTTTGTCAATGTTGACGATAATGTCAAAATTGTCGGCCGAGCCATACCTTTTGATAAGCATACCTCTGAACACATCCTCAAGGACACTCATCATTGTAGGACGGTCAATATTTTTCAGCTCTTTGAACTCCGCAAATGTATCGATCAAATTAACATTTTCCATCTGGTGTAAACTCCATGATTTATTTTATAGTTAATACTACTTTTGTCGTTTTTACGTGGTCGAAATTAAATGAGACATCCATTATCTCTTTACTTTTTCCCTTTACTTTTACTTCTGTTTCCAGGTCAAATCCCCCGGTCGTTACATTCTTCAGCTTACCTGAGTATTTCTGCCCCTCCGTATCAACGACGTCCACTTTTCTGCCTTCATTCTTGTAATACTGATCGATGACGCCAAAAGGCATTTCGAGCCCCGGTGAAGATACCTGCAGTTCAAAATCCTCAACATTCCGGTCGAGGTCCTTTTCAATATGACGATGAAGCCCTGCGCATTCGTCAATAGTGATCCCCTCTTTCTTATCAGCAAGGATCGTTATCTTGTTTGAACTGCTTACCTTGACAGCAACAAGGAACAGAGGTGTCCCGCTTATGTACTCCCTTACCGATTTTTCTATCTTTTCCCTGTCAATCATAATCTGAAAACCGATAACAAAATAGGGGACTCTGGTCCCCTAGGTATCAATTGCCCCTCAATTCGGATGCAAAGGTAAGTAATGTTTTGGAAATAGCAAAATTGAGAATATAATTCTTTATGCCTCCCACGTAATCTGATCTTTAATCATAAAAAATTTATGGTTCAATATAGTTTCTGAACCCTATCACCGACCCTTCCCCTTAAGCGTACTACCCTTTATGCACATCTTTTTTTTTGAGGGAAACAAATATCATTGGTGTTACAAAAGATAACAATTAAACCTGAGTAAGTTGGGAGTAAGTTCCATTACAACTTTAATAGGCGCTGCTTTCAGACTAGTCTCCGGAGGCTAATGAAAAATGCCAGCCTGGAAGGCTGGAAGTCCAATATCCATGGTTACATCCATGGCAAAGGGTTAGATAAGTATGTCAACACCAGAGGTGTTGAAGAAATGACTTCAACCCCCTCCGGGGTTGCTTTTTGAGAGCTGCCTCTACCCCGGATGTTACCGGGGATATTGGACTTTAAAGCCTCCGGCTTTATAACAAAAAACATTTTAAAGGTCTGGGAGGGGTTCAGGATGTCGCGTGGTGAGATGCAAAAAATGTGAATAAAGATTAGTCTAACAGGAATGGACAAAGAAAAGAAACCCCCCCCCGACCCCCCCCAGGAGGGGGTCCGAAGAAACCCCCCCCCCCCCCCCCCCCCGCCACCCCCCC
>Ga0105106_10002193_pt1 | contig 14072 bp, 13 predicted proteins | sample PPLLaktember2015_5_FD_79109 | JGI IMG/M metagenome (GOLD analysis project Ga0105106, IMG submission 79109) | Freshwater sediment microbial communities from Prairie Pothole Lake near Jamestown, North Dakota, USA - PPLs Lake P8 Core (1) Depth... | ecosystem: Environmental > Aquatic > Freshwater >...
CCTACTCGTTGAAGCTGCATCGGGTGATGTGTTGCGTCCGACAATCGGCATGCTCGGCTTCGGCCTCGCATTTGCATTGCCATTCACAATTTTCGCCCTGTTCCCGTCTGTAATGAGCAGGATGCCCAAATCAGGCGGATGGCTCAACTCTGTAAAGGTGGTGCTTGGATTTATTATGCTTGCCTTCAGTTTGAAATTCCTGATGACAATCGACAGCGTATATTCGTTCAACATTCTTTCAAGGGATATTTATCTTGCCATATGGATTGTCCTGTTTTCACTTCTGGGCCTCTACCTCATGGGCAAGATCAAATTCAGTCACGACAGCGACCTGCCTTATATCGGGACCTTCAGGCTTTTCCTGATAATTGCGGTTTTCACATTTGTTGTTTATCTCATCCCCGGGTTGTTCGGGGCGCCGCTAAAGGGATTGTCTGCATTGTTGCCCTCCCCGGAAAAATCAAAATTCAACCTGACAAGGATACTTCCTGCTGGTACGGCTCCATCTTCACAGTTTCCAGATCAGGTTTTTTCAAGCGAACTCTGTTCTACTCCTCTCTATGATGATATTTTTGATATGCCTTTGGGGCTGACAGGATATTTTGATTTTGAACAGGGACTTAAGTGCGCCAGGGAACTTGGCAAACCTGTCCTTCTGGACTTTAAGGGTCATGCCTGCGCCAATTGCAAGCTGATGGAAGCAAAAGTATGGTCCGACCCCGAGATTCTTAGAAGACTCAGGGATAATTTTGTTATTGTCGGATTGTATGTTGATGACAGGACCCAGCTTCCTGAAAGTAAGTGGATAACCTCGCAGGTTGACGGCAAGGTTAAAAAGACAATCGGAAAGATCAATGAGGATCTCGAGATATCAAAATTCAGGACAAATGCGCTTCCATTGTATGTGATCACCGATCATGACGGCAATCCGCTGAACAAGCCAATGCCGACAAACATGAATGTGGAGGAGTACAAGAAATGGCTTGATGAGGGTTTCGAACTTTTTAAGGCTATTTGATGTAGATATTTCCCCTTGTGGCATCAATCCTCACCTTTCGTGATCCGGGGTTGCTGCCTTTAATCCCGGAAACAAGGTATTCTTTCTTTTCTTCATTCAAAACCTCTTTCCTCGATTTTATGTTACTGTCGGGTAGGACCACGAATGCATTTGTATGCCTTATCTCAAACTCAAATGATGCTGACGTATCAAAACCGGCCGAAATATCCGAATATGCCGATTTAATTGTCATGTTCTCAAACCGGTCATCAATGCTTTCGATATCAAAGCTTCCGTATTTCAGGTCAAGGTCTGTATTCCCATAGAGGTTGTCGATTTTGTAATCGGTAAAATAGGATATACCGCTGATGCCATTAATGTCATCAATGAAGAATTTATCCCGCCGCGATTCAATATCGGCTTTTCCGGCTTTCCCCAGTTCAAAGCGCGATGATGTGCTGTTGATCACAAGGTCGTTGCTCTGGCTCACAATGATCTTTGAGAAAGTGGTTTTTAACTTTGCCGACCGGACCGAATTTATTTCCGCATCACCAAAATCAATAGATAACTCCGAAATTCTGTCAAGTGCATTGGCTTTAAAATCACCATTGTTAAGATTTACTGAAACGATGCCGCTGTTGTCTTCCAGGGATACATCGCCGAACTGATTATCTATATCAATATCAACATCATCAGGTATATTTATAAAATAGTTTATCCGGACCTTTGATTCATATTCAATTATTTTCTCCGTTATTCCCTTAAGACTCTCGAGCAATACAGTTATTTCGCGGCCGAACAGAGTCTCTGCTCTTACGAGTTTTTCCGACCCGGAGATGCTTACTTCGATCCCCTTAATCATTTTATCAAGCCTGGAACGGTTTGGTGCAAAGGCTTCAATTTCAGCCAGAATATAAACCGAATCCTTTTTCCATGAAGTGATATGGATATCCCCATATTTGTTTATTACTTCCAGCTTTGCATCCCTTTCAAGGGGCATTGACCTCATGAAACTTCTCTTCTCAGAAACCGGCTGGGCTGAAAGAGGAAACAAAATGAAAAACAGCAAAGCTGCAGAAAGTATTTTTTTGGGTTTCATGATGACAATTATAATCAGGGTTAACTTAGATTAAAGACGTGTATAAAACGGTATTGTTACAACCGGAGATAAAACTATTTTGATTTTGCTGACAAAGGATTAATGACAAAGACAGCCAGCAGTGCAAGGATGCTTAATACAATGGCAACATACATAAGGTAATCCCCAAACCTTACATAAAAAGTAACCCGGTCTTCATAAACAAAACGGCCCTTTATTACAGCAGGAACCCACCAATCGCTCTTATTCGTGATCTTTCCCCTGATATCGATGAAGCATGAGATACCGGTATTTGCAGAACGTATCACAGGCCGGCGGGTTTCAATAGCCCTTATTGAGGAAAGGGCAAGGTGCTGCTGGTAGCCTGTCGTGTTTTTCCACCATCCGTCGTTTGTAATTATAAAAATCGCTCCGGCGCCCTGGCGGACAAAACCAGCCACATGTTCTCCGAAAGCCGATTCGAAGCAGATAACGGGAGCAATTTTTCGCGATTTATCCGTGTTTTCAAAACAAGTTCTGGTTTTCTGCGGTGAATACCCAAGGTTCTGGCCCCCGAGTTCGGGAAGGAGCCTGCTTATTATTCCGAAGAACCCTTTTGAAGGTATATACTCGAAACCGGGTACAAGCTTTGATTTATGATATACCTGAGGCATCATGGCGGAGTCGATCTTTACGGATGAATTGAAATATAAGCGGGCATCTTCTGTAGAACCTGCCCCTGTGCTACCGTATGATGAAGCAAATGTGACCATTCCTGTCACAACACTCATGTGCTGTCGTTCTGAAATAAAATCACCTATCATCCGGATATATTTATTTTCAGCCAGCAGGCTTTCATCAACGGGATCATACACTGTAGTTTCGGGTGTGACGAGCCAGTCAGTGGAGGATGATACCAAAGGTCCGGCCATGCCCAATACCTTCCCAAGCTGTTCTTCAAAAGGAATCGTGAATTTTTCTTCATACGGGTCGAAGTTTGGCTGGACGATCACTGCCTCATCCCCCAGCCCAGTCGATGGTTTAATGGTGTTGAACCTGGTGACCGAGATGGCAGAGGGCACTAAAACAATTATCAGCCAGATTGAAAAGTATAAAATCAGCTTGCTGTTTTTTACAGGAAGGATTGCCAGCAGCTCCGACAGGAAAATATTTGAAAGAAGTATCCATAAGGTTCCACCTGCGGTACCTGTAACCTCATACCATTGAATGAACCAGATATCTTTTGCCAATCCGTTGCCAAGATTGATCCATGGTGAAAGTACGGGGATTCTCAGGCACAGGAATTCAAGCGTCAGCCAGAAAACAATGAGTGAAAGGTGTCCCTGAATAATCCCCTCCCTTGATCTGATAATTTTAGACAGCCACATTGTGAAGGCCATCAAAAAAGCCGCAGTCAGAATAACGCCGAGTGCTGCGGTTATGCTTACCACCCTTATCCAGCCGAGAGTAATTATCGCAAAAATTACAAATCCGGGAAGGAAGTAGAGAAAACCAGCATCTGGAGAGTATTTTTGAGGGTTACTGCTTAAATAATTACAAATAAGGAGGAAGGGAACAAATGAAAACAGGAGGATAAGGCCCGGGCACCATTCTCTCCATGCCAGCCCGGACAGGATTCCGCCGCAAACCGAGAGAGCAGTGAGGGTGTATTTGTTCATTCCTGAAAGCATGGAATTTAAATTGATCGCTTTTTAATTGTTTTTTATAAAATATTTTTGTAGATTTACGGGTAATAAAATCTGAAGCAGCAGAATTAAGGATTAATTTTCCAAGCCTGATTTAAAAGAGATTAAAGTTAAGACATAATAAAGAAGCTTTTACTGTCCAAAAGCGATTTTTTCCATTCTTTTCATGGCTGCCCCTGATGTTCAAAATCAGGGGCTTTTTATATTGTTAAATTGTGTTAAATGCAGGTTATCAGGCATTTTGATCTTTCAATTTGATTAAATTGCGGGCAAAACAACCCCCGCAAAAGAATGAAAGGAATAGTCTGTTTTTCAATAATGATCCTGCTGTTGCCCGGATGTCAGAAGAGTGACAGGCAACTGGCAAGGCTGGCTGAGAAAATCCATTCAAGGACACTTACCGTTGACACCCATTGCGATACTCCGATGGAAATGGCAGAATCAGATTTTGACCTCGGAGAGAGGCATACTGAAGGGGGTGTTGATTTTCCAAGGATGAAGGAAGGCGGACTTGACGCGGAGTTTTTTGCCGTATTTACCAGCCAGGGACCAAGGAATGATACTGCATCTGACAAAGCGTACGTGGATGCACTTGATGTGCTGGAAAAGATTCACACCAATGTCGGGAAGAATTCGGTTTTAGCGGAGGTAGCAGTTTCACCTGAAGAAGCATACAGGTTAAAGAAGGCTGGCAAGATTGCTGCCTTTATCGGGATCGAGAATGGCTACCCGATAGGGAAGGATATTTCGCGGATCAAGGTATTTTATGACAAGGGTGCCAGATATATGACCTTGTCACATACCAGGAACAATGACATATGTGATTCATCGACCGATCCAAGGGGTCCTGAACATAATGGTCTCTCATCTTTTGGCGATGATGTTGTCAGGGAAATGAACCGGATCGGAATGATGATCGACGTTTCGCATATTTCCGATAAGGCATTCTATGATGTTCTCAAATTAACGCAAGCACCTGTAATTGCATCGCATTCCTCATGCAGGGCATTATGCGGCTCGCCGAGGAATCTTGATGACGACATGCTCCTGGCGCTCAGGGACAACGGAGGGGTGATTCAGATCTGCATCTTAAGTGAGTACATAAAAACCCCTGATCCGAATCCGGAGCTTGAGGCAAAGCGTAAGGAGTTAAAGGAAAAATACGGGAATTTCGGATCACTCCCTGACGATAAAAAGGCTCTTGCACGGGCCGAATACAGGGCTGTCCAGGAAAAGTATGAGAAGCTTGCAACGGTTAAGGATGTTGTAGATCATATTGACCATGTAGTCCAGGTTATTGGTGTGGATTATGTGGGAATCGGAACCGATTTTGACGGGGGAGGCGGTGTCGAAGGATGCAGGAGTGTTGCCGAAATGAAAAATATTACAATCGAGCTGCTCCAGCGGGGCTATACCAGAACCGATCTCGAAAAGATATGGGGAGGCAATATTATGAGGGTAATGAAAGACGTCGAGTCAAAAAGTAAGAATCCGGTTTGACAGAGCCTCACAGTCCATGGACCAGAATTAGATTCAGGTGCTTTTCACTCTTGAGAATCTGAGCATTTTCATGATCCATTCAGGAAGAGGCTTGTAGGAATTCCTTTTCTTAAGATCGATATACCAGCCCAGTTTTTTCGATACAGGCATTTTATGGGTCTCGACGAATTCGATAAGAATCCCGTCCGGATCCTCAATATAAGAAAAATAACCTGCAGCATCGCCCATATCAAAACTGTTGCCTTTCCTGGATTCACTGCTGTCGACCACAAATGGAAATCCCAGGCTGCTGCAGTATTTCCTGAGTTCATCCATTTCAAATATGTCAAAGCAGAGGTGAATAAATCCCGGATCTCCCCAGAAGCGATTCTGGTATATCCTTTTGCCCGGATTGCCCTTAGAGCTTATTAGTTCAATGTAACTATTGCCAAATATCCGGCTGAAATATCCTTCAGATTTATTTGAAGTCTTAAGAAGAACCCTGCGGAATCTGTTTTTCCCTCCGGGCAGTTCTGAGAGATCAGGGAAGGTGCCTTCAGAATCATATATGACCTTGTCATAGCCAAGTATATCGGAATAAACCACTTTAGACTTTTCTATGTCGGAGACTCCTATTATTGCGCCATAGCAACCTCCCGATTCCTTATTCTCATTCATAAACCAGTTGTTTCCCTCAACCAGCTGAAAAAGGTTCCCGTACGGATCCATGATGAAAAAGGTTTTGTTCCCTGACGGGTCCTTTTCAGGTTCCCCGTAAACGGTGCAATTATTTCTCCTGTAAAAGGAACAGGCGGAATCGATATTCCTGACTTTAATTTTGCAGGCCAGGATGCCAAGGTCGCCAAGTCTGATTTCTTCCTTAATCCTGACAGGTGTTCTTCCGGTGTACTGCCAGACTTCAAATCCGCTGCCGCCCTGAAGGTTGAGCGCCAGGATGGCATGCCTTTTCTGAGCTACCCCGCCTGTATAGGGAAGCATAAGGTTGGCCTCCGTTTCATCATCAAAAATACGGCAGTCCATACCAAACATCCTGTTATACCAGTTCCAGGCCTCTTTAAGGTTTTCCACCCCGATTCCGATCTGCTGAATTCCGCCAATTTTATATCCTTTCATTTCTTTATTATTTATTCCTTCCTGTTATGCCGATTTTACCTTATCTCCTATCCTGAAAAAGAGCCATGGCCATATACGTCTGATATAGAGCATTATTAATTCGCTTCTCCCGACAAGTATTTCCCTCCTGTTCCGGACAATTCCCCTGATAATTATTCTTGCTGCTTTTTCAGGGGGCAGTCCCTTTGCCAGGACGGTGTCCATTTTCCCGAATTCTTTTCCCTCGCTGTTGAGGGCATGCAATGAAATACTGGTTCTCACCCTTCCGGGTATGATGACAGAGGTCCTGATATTATTCTCCTTGTTTTCGAGAAACAGGGTTTCGAAGAAACCGTGGAGAGCCTGTTTTGATGCTGAATAGGCTGATCTCAGGGGAAATCCGAATCTTCCTGAGATACTGCTTGTTGCAAGAATGTGACCGGATTTTTGCCTGATCATGTAAGGTAAAACCGCTTTTGTAAGGGCTATCGTCCCGAAATAGTTTATTTCAAAGATCTTTCTGTCGAGCCATAACGGCGTTTCGTCGGCCCTTGACCTCTGGCTTATGCCTCCGATATTCAGAAGGTAATCAATCCGGCCGGTTGAGTTTACCTGCCGTTCCACAAGCTTATCAATACCTGATGTATCTGAAAGATCAAAGGGAGCACAAATTATTTTACCTGAATTTCCGTTGCAGGATTCCTTAACCCTCTCAAGCCCGGAAGGATCATTTGAAGAAATGATCATCACTGCCCCCTGTCGTGCAAATTCATGAACCAGTGCTTCACCAATGCCTGATGATGCGCCGGTTACCCACACCACTTTTCCTGCGAAAACACTTTTTTTATCCATTTTTAAGTACTGATACAAGTGAAATAAGCTCATCGTAGTTTTTCCGAAGGGCTGCATATGCAGGATTCTTAAGCTTTTTGTATTTTCTTAATCTGAAACCTCCCATGATCCTGCGGACAAGGATATTGAAATTCCACGCAAATATGCCTGCAGCCGGAATTGTAAGGAAAATAAGGAATGCCAGCCACCAGGGAGAAATCAGGGCAAGGCATAATATAAGGTAAACAGGCAGGAAAACGAATGCAAGAGCCAGTGAGATCCCAAAACGCATGGTGCTGTGAAATTGAAGATCCTTGATTTTCCGGATCTGCAATTCAGGAAGCAGAAGGAATGTCAGCGTGAAAATATTGCCGAAGAGCCAGACCGGAAAAGTCAGTAAAAGTCCGGCCATCCCCGCCATCAGCCATCCCAGCGGATGTTTCTTCTTTTCAAGCAGCCTGTAACTGATATTCAGCTCCTCAGCCTGCTTTTTAACCTGAAGGCTTAGCTGGCAGATCCTTTCATATTTTTGGGGTTCAGAGTCTCTAAGACTCCCAAGGCTGGTTATCAGGCTCCTGTCCCTGAAAAGCTTTGGTAATCTGATGTCATCACTATATCTTCCGTTGACGATGCTTCTCAGCTCATCAATTGCTTCATAGTCATCTACGGATTCAATATGGACCATCAGTTTTTTAATCTCGACAGAAAGTCTTTCCCTTAAGACATTAAAGGCCTTATCAGGGTTCTCCCTGTACAGCTGGTGATACTCAGAGACTTCCACTGGTTTGCCATAAACCACTGTAAGCACCTGCCTGAACCTGCTATAGTTTGAATACTCAACTCCTACAGGGATGATCTTGATTTTAAGCTGAAAACCAGTTGCTTCGTCAGCCTGGAAGGCAATGCGGCAAATCCCTTTCTTAAGTTGCCTGAGCCTTCTGAAGCCTGCATGGTCACCTTCAGGAAGTATTACAAGACCATTCCTGTTTTTCAGGACGTCAATAGTCTTATGGAATATTTCGTCATTCGATTTCAGTGAGCTGAATCCGTCGCGTATCCTGTATACTGGGAGCATTTTAATGAAATACAGGAAGGAGGCGATCGCTTTTCTCCTGAAGATATCAGCCCTTGCCAGAAATACAGGTTGTCCCTTATGGGTAAAAAGAACAGCCAGTGCATCCATAAGTGCGTTCTGATGATTGGGGGCATAAATAAGGTGGTGTTCGGGATTAATATTCTCAGAACCAACTACAATTATTTTCCTGTAGAAAACAGTATCGTGCCAGAAACCGACAGTTTTCTTAAAAAGAGCATAGCGTGCTGAATATTTCTCAATATTTTCCTTGCCCATTTAATCAGGTTAATGGTGAGTTCACGGCTGGCCAACCCTGGAATGTCTGAAAAAGAATAATGCAAGTTAAAAAAAATGATATGCTGACATTATAATCCCGCAAAAATTAATAATACGGCAGGGCAATAATAAGTCTTTTTACCACCCTTCAGAGATTATTGCTATCGTCGGTGAACCTGTCGAGATTTCTTCTTTCCTTTTTAGTCGGCCTGCCTGAGCCCCTATCCCTGTAACCTGTAAAGCCGGAAAGCTTTACATTGGTTTTAGCCCTTTCCTCTTCAGGTGTGAGATCTTCGATATAATTGGGTGCAAGCTTGGCTGAGACACGGTTTTCAATGGGTTCAATAACACGGTAGGTATGGATCACGGGTGGTTTCCTGACAGTGATCACTTCTCCGCTAGTGACTGATCTGGAGGGTTTGACCTGAATATTGTTTATTACTATCCTGCCTTTTCTGCAGGCTTCCGATGCAACGCTCCTGGTTTTATAAATCCTTGCCGCCCAAAGAAATTTATCAATCCTTACCTGCTTTATATCAGGAGTCTGGCTCATATTATTCCGGATCCGGATTCCGGTTTGTTTCCTCCTCATTTCGGGAGGAGAGCTTCGATGATCTGTTGAAGGTTGTCATCGTAAGTTCAGTTCCGACCATTCCGAAGGATTTTATCATTTCGATGACGATTCTGATCCTCCCGTCAAGGAATTTCTTTTCTTCAGGGCTCCATCTTCCAAGAACATAATCAATCTGAGAACCTTTTCTGAATTCATTTCCGATGCCTACCCTGATCCTGGTATATTCGGAAGTGCCCAGTACTGCATTTATGTGGGCAAGGCCGTTGTGGCCGCCATCGCTTCCCTTGGGTTTCATCCGAATGCTTCCGAGCGGCAATGCGATGTCATCGACTATTACGAGAAGATTTTCTACCGCGATCTTTTCCTTTTTCAACCAGTAGTTTACGGCATTACCGCTTAGGTTCATGTATGTTGAAGGCTTTAAAAGGACAAAAATTCTGCCTCTGTACTTTGATAAGGAAACAGATCCATAGCGTCGGTCCGAGAAAATAACGCCTGCATCGGATGCGAATGCGTCAAGAATGGTAAAACCGATATTGTGCCGGGTATCGCTGTACTCTTCACCAATATTCCCCAGGCCAACTATAAGATATTTCATTGTGCCTGATTAAAGAACAGAACCTTTCTATTTAGATTTTCCTTCTTTTCCCTCTTTTCCCTCTTTTGCCTCTTTTGCCTCAGCGGCAGGAGCAGCACCGGCAGCAGCTTCACCTGATGGGGCAGTTCCTGCAGCTGCAGCAGCTTCGGCCTCTTCCTCCTCCTTGGTTGCAACGCGTGAAGTAGCTACGGAAAGAACTGTGGTGATCTTTGGATCAATCAGTTCAATCTTGTCATAGGTAAGATCACCGACCTTTACGGAATGGTGGATTTTGACATCAGTGATGTCAATCAGAAGGTTTTCAGGGATATCGTTGACATAGCCTCTGACCTTAAGATGCCTTTTCTTGATCCTGAGTTTTCCCCCTGCCTTTACTCCGACAGAGTCGCCTGTTACTTTTATCGGGAGACTTACTACAAGAGGCTTATCGTCAAAAACCTCGATAAAGTCGATATGTGTTATTTTATCAGATACGGGATGGAACTGAACATCATGGAGAACTACCTTGTATTCCTTGCCTTCAAGGTCAAGGTTTACCAAATGAGCATCCGGAGTATAGATAAGATTCTTAAAGGTGTTTTCATGAGCAAGAAAATGAACGTTTTGCTCTTTTCCATAAATAACACAGGGCACATTCCCTTCTTTTCTGACTTTTTTCGAACTTTTCTTTCCAAGCTCGGTCCTGAGGGAACCTTTGATCTCGATTGTCTTCATCTTAATTATATTATTGTGCTACTCAGAGTTGCCGGTATGACAACTCCCCATTACACGTTAGACTTAAAAAACGGAGTGCAAATATATTACAAAGGAATCAGAATACAAAATTCGTGCTTATCGACTGATTGAGATTGACAGCCTGGATTGTATTTGCAAGGATCCCGGCAATTGAAAGCACTTTGATTTTCTCTGATGTGTTATTGAATGGTACCGAATCTGTAACCACCAGTTCGGTTATTGGTGATTCCTCAATTCTTTGAACCGCATTTCCCGAAAGAATGGGATGCGTGGCAAATGCCCTGATGCTCCTGGCTCCTTTTTCATGCATCTTCTGTGCGGCGAGAACAAGTGTTCCGCCTGTATCAACCATATCATCGATTATCACGACATTTCTTCCCTCCACATCCCCAAGAACCGACATTTCCTCGATTACATTCGGTTTTTTACGCAGTTTATAGCATAAAACCATCTCAGACTGAAGATGCCTTGAATATGCATTTGCCCTTTTCGAACCACCCATATCGGGAGCTGAAACGGTAAGGTTACCAAGCTTAAGATTTTCAATGTAGGGTGCAAAAATTGCAGATCCGTAAAGATGATCAACGGGGACGTTGAAGAAACCCTGTATCTGGTCGGCATGAAGATCCATTGTAATTATCCTGTCAACACCTGCCGTGCCGAGAAGGTCGGACGACAGTTTTGCCCCGATCGAAACCCTTGGCCTGTCCTTGCGGTCCTGCCTTGCGAAACCATAATATGGGATAACTGCGATAACCTTGTATGCCGAGGCTCTCTTCGCGGCATCAATCATAAGAAGGAGCTCAAAAAGGTTATCTGCCGGAGGATTTGTCGACTGGACGATAAAAACCATATCGCCCCTTACGGATTCATTAAAACAGGGTTGAAATTCTCCGTCACTGAATTCGGTGACCGAACTCTGCCCAAGCTCCATACCCAGTTCTGCGGCTATTTTTTCTGCAAGATGCATTGAAGCTCTGCAGGAAAATATCTTCATGGGTGCCTTACCGTACATCATCCTTTGATTTAGCGGGTTAAATTTTCTAGGTCCAAGAGTACAAAATTAAGAATTCCCTGTGACATCAAACCTGATTTGATAAATTGTTTAAAGTTTCTTCTATCAACGCCAGAATCTCCTCCCTCCCGGCTTTCTTGACTGTTGAGGCAATGAAGGCCGGAGGCAGAGGATCCCATATCTTCATCATTTCAGAGTCATACAGATGAATTGATTTTATAAGAGAACCTGTTGTGAGCTTATCGCTTTTTGTGAATACCCTGGCAAAGGGAACCTGGTTATTTCCAAGGAACTCCATGAATGCCAGATCTGATTTCTGTGGTTTATGTCTTGAATCGAGAAGGACAAACAGACAGGCCAGGTTTCCCCTTTTTACTATATAATTCTCAACCTCCCTGATCCATTTTTCCCTCATACCTATAGGCACTTTGGCATAGCCGTAACCCGGAAGGTCGACAAGGTACCAGTTGTTGTTTATTAAGAAATGGTTGATGGTCCTGGTTTTTCCCGGGCTGCCGGATGTCTTTGCCAGGTGTGAAAAACCTGTAAGCATGTTGATCAGCGAGGATTTTCCAACGTTTGAACGGCCGATGAACGCAAATTCAGGCTTCACTGGATCGGGGCATTGCCTTAGTGTGGGGCTGCTCTGAATGAATGAAGCTGAATGGATTATCATCTGAATCCTTATTTGAGATCCCTGTATGGAAGTTCTATCCTTTTATATGCCAGATATCTGTTCCCGAAATCGGAAAGTATTGCTCCGATAATGCCAATGTATTCCTGCTGAGGTGTTCCTGACTTCCTCAGATCCAGATAAACTTTCCCATTTACAGGGGGAATGATTTTGATTTTTGCGGTATCAAATACACCATTTGTGAATTCCCCGCGGTAGAAGTTCACCTTCCTCGTTTTATCAGTCAGTTCCAGGTTTATTCTGACAATTCCTGTAGTGACGTAATTGTCATTTAAAGTGAATACTATCTCCGGATAATCCTTGATCAGTTTCCCATCCCTCGTAAATTCCTCAAGCAACGGGGTCCTGAATCCTTTGATATAATGCAATTTTGCCTTTACCCGGCCATTCCTGTAATATTGTATCTGCGTGCCGTCAATCGTATCATTTTTGTAGGGGGTTGTCCGGAATACCTGCCCCTCCAGATAGTACTTCCTGGCCGAGTCTTCACGAAGGCCGTTCTCGTACCATATAGTCTGGTTCAGCTGGCCTCCCTCGTAATACGATTTCATCTCTCCATCCTGTATCCCGTTCCTGAAGGTAACCTCCTTTACAAGGAGATCCTTGCTGTAGTATTTTTTAATTCCGGTGAATCCTGTATCGGGAACTGAAACGGTATCGGCGGACAATTCACCGGATCCTTTTTTTGAAGATCCCTTCCCGGAACATCCTGCTGCCAGCAGAAGAACCAGTAATATTGCAATTGAACAATTGAACTTTCTCATAACAGATTATTAAAAACTAAATAATGCCCTTGCTGATAATATATGTTTCAAGCATTGCAGCATCCGGCTCAGGTATAAGCTCAACATCCTTTATCATCGCCGGGAGTAACACAGTCTCTCCTTTTGAAACTTTTTCTGATCCGGAATCCCATTTTATCCGGAATGCTCCGTCAGTGCAAATGTAAATAACAAATGAATCAATGATATTGTAGTCACGTGCAATAAGTTTATCAAACCATAAAATATTAGTGTTAAAATATTCACAGCTTATAAGGTTTTCAGTCCTGTTTTTCAGAAGATCCTTTTTTATCTTGCTTTTCCCGGACTGGAAGAAGTCAATGGCGTCAACCGCCAGATCGGTATGAAGCTCGCGAGGTTTTCCGTTAATGTCCTTCCTGCCCCAGTCATAGATCCGGTAAGTTATATCGGATGTCTGCTGGATTTCCGCCAGGACAATTCCTGCTCCAATGGCATGTATTCTTCCGGCAGGAGTGAAAAAGGTATCTCCGGCTTCAGCGGTTTCAACATTTAGAATATTCCCAATCGTGTTGTTTCTGACAGCATTGAGGTAGGCATCCCTGGAAATCTGACCCGGGAAGCCTGAATAGATCCTGGCTCCGGCATCGCTTTTCAGGATATGCCACATTTCCGTTTTTCCATAAGCATTGTGCCGTTCTTTTGCCAGCTCGTCGCCAGGGTGTACCTGGACCGAAAGGTCATCCCTGGCCTCGATAAGCTTTATGAGCAGGGGAAACTCGTTCCCGAATTTTTCATAAACCGGTTCACCGGTAATATCACCCATATATACTTCGATGATTTCCTCAATATTATTGCCTGCCAGAAATCCATTACTTACCACGGAAAGGTTATCAGAGACGGCCGAAAGTTCCCAGCTCTCGCCTATATTCTTAAGATTTCCCTGCTTTTTCCCGTAGTGTGCTGCGAGTGACGTTCCTCCCCAGATCTTCTCTTTTAGAATTGGTTCGAATTTTAACGGATACAATTCTGACATTCAGTGGTAATTATGGGTTAGACATTTATTTTAAGTGACCAGAGTGACTAGAGTGACTAGAGTGACTAGAGTGACTAGAGTGACTAGAGTGACTAGAGTGACTAGAGTGACTAGAGTGACTAGAG
>Ga0105106_10002194_pt1 | contig 14071 bp, 12 predicted proteins | sample PPLLaktember2015_5_FD_79109 | JGI IMG/M metagenome (GOLD analysis project Ga0105106, IMG submission 79109) | Freshwater sediment microbial communities from Prairie Pothole Lake near Jamestown, North Dakota, USA - PPLs Lake P8 Core (1) Depth... | ecosystem: Environmental > Aquatic > Freshwater >...
AAGAGCTTCTTCCTTCAGCTTGGCATCAAAATCCATTTTTGAGGCTTGTCCGAAAGCAAACTGAGCCTTTTTCCTGTCACCTTTCTGCAAATAACAGTCGCCAAGTACGAACCATATGTTCTGACTCAGTGAGTCTGGTTTAGCTCCGGTTTCCAGAAGTATTTTTATTGCCTGGTCTATCTTCCCCGCCTGGTAATAACAGTATCCAAGCTGATATTTATCTTCCCTTGCACTGGTTTTGGTACCAGCATTAAATTGTTCGAAATAGGGCAACGCCTCCTGATAATTTCCTTTGTTGTAATAAGCATCACCAATGAACCTGTACATCTCAATTGCTCTTTCCTTAGGTGCTGATTTAAGAAGATCTGGTGCAATCTCAATTATCCCGTCATAATCCTTGTTCAGGTACATAATCTGTGCGATGTAAAAAGGGACTATCGGACCAAAGGTTTCATCATCCTTAAGTTTAACAAAGCCTTCCAGTGCAGTCTCATACATTTTCTGCTCATATGCGATATGCGAAAAATAATAGAGAGCAGGTGCAGTATAATCAGTATCGATATCCTTTATTTCAGAAAACATCATCAGCGCTTTTGCTTTATCTCCGTTCACATAGAGTGAATAGCCGTACCTGAAAAAGTACTCCGGCAGCCTGTCGTTATCCAGTTCCTGCCTTCTGACAAGTTCATAGTAAGGACATGCTTTCCTGTAGCTTTTATTCTGATAGAAATAATCACCCAGGGCAAGCCTTGATTCATTGAGCCTGGGACTCTCGGGATGCCTTGCCATAAATGCTGTCATCCTGTATTCAGAATCAGGATTAAAAAGCCTCAGTGCAGAAAGGGCAGCAAAATATTCAGCTTCGGAAAGACTTACTGCATCATTTTGATTATCATTCTCTATATAAGCGTCAAAAATCCTTATCGCCGCTGCATATTTTTCTTTACTAAATAAATCCATTGCTCTTTTGAATTCCGACCTGAGGTCATCGCCCGAGAAGGATACCTGAGATATGACCGGAATAATAAAAGCAAAAAAGAAATTGAAAAACAGGAATGCTTTTTTACTGTTCATAACTTATATTTTTCGGCTGTTAATTATTGCAATGCATCTGACGACAGAATTACTCCTCTGTCATTAACATTCTAATAATTAGCCATATATAACAAAAATCGATTTTATCCAGCACTGGCAAAAATACAACTATAAAACGGTGGCCTCAGGCCTTTATTACTGAATTTATTAACAGTTAAATGTTATTTATCAATTCTTTCTTTATTTTGTACTGCAAATATCGGATAAATGCAGGATTCCCAGCCTCAGGAGAGGATAATTGAACTAGCCGGCTGCAAAATCTGGCAGCAGGATCATCTTGTATTGACAGACGTAAATCTGGCTGTCAGCAAGGGTGAATTTATTTACCTTGTTGGCAAGGTTGGAAGCGGCAAGACAAGCCTGATAAAAACCCTAAATGCGCAGCTGCCCCTGAAAGAAGGCACAGGCATTGTTGCCGGATTTAACCTTGCGGTGATAAAAAACAGGGAGATCCCTTACCTAAGAAGAAAAATAGGAATTGTCTTCCAGGATTTCCAGCTGCTGATAGACAGATCGGTCAATGACAACCTTGAATTTGTTCTTAGGGCTACAGGATGGAAAGACAACGCTGAAATCGACAAGCGGATAAATGAAGTTCTTGACAAGGTGGGGCTGAACCTGAAAGGCTACAAGATGCCACACCAGCTTTCTGGAGGAGAACAGCAGCGTGTGGTAATTGGAAGGGCTTTGCTTAATGAGCCTGAGATAATCCTTGCCGACGAGCCCACAGGCAACCTCGATCCTGAAACTTCTGAAGGCATTGTACGGTTGCTTAAAGATATTAGCAATACCGGAAGAGCAGTTATAATTGCAACCCACAACTACACAATCGTAAAAAAATTCAGCGCCAGAACCATCAAATTTGAAAACGGGAAAATGTCAGAAGTCAGGAACGACGAGGAAATAGAACTGGAGAGACTCTGATAAGAAAGACAGAAGACTGAAGTCAGAAGACGGAAGACTGAAGAAAAAAATTAATAGTTGGAGTTTATTGCCTTATGGTATTTGTTCCCTGAGGGTGAATTCAAAAAGATCACGCCATTCTTTACATTCCGTTGTATCCAGGAGCGATGTATTGTGCCAGATACTAATAAACAAACCACCTGCTTTTTTGGTCTGCTGAATAAAACTGCGTATTGAAGCCTTCACCTCGACTGCCTTCAGATTTCTATTTCCTTTAAAAGTTGCGTCCATAATCTGGAAAGGAAATATGCGGAGATCCGTTATCCTATCCCCTATTACATCATAAAACCAGAAAGGTCGGGCAATTCCGGCCCTGAAACCTGGTTCATCGCTGAAACCCATTGAATAGTCTTCTGTAATGCCTGCATCACTGATATTCCTGTAAGATCCAGGCATGGCAATCTTCAGATAATGGAACCTGCTCAACAGGCACTCCTTCTTAAGTATTGTTTTAAAGCGCTGAACTTCCGTCATGATAAGAGAATGATCCACCGAAGCTTTGAAAGAGGGATGAATTCCGATATTGAATTTGCCTGCAATCCTGTTTATCAGGTTTCTGTATTCTTTATTTTTCCACGAAGGATTATTATCAAAATCTGAAGGATCCCCAACAGGAGCGAAGAATCTGGCTTCAGTTTTGTTCTGGCTGATGGATTCTGTAATATAATCAAAGACATCATAAGGGTCCTTCTCCCCTCCTGTGAGACAGTTCATTCTATTTCGGGCATTTTTTGATTTTGAGGCAAAATCATGCAGAAAACCTCCGATATTGCCAATCATATTCCTGCCCAGGTAGGCAAACGGTTCATCAATATCAAATGTAACAAGAGCTTTGTATTCGCTGCGTTTAAATGTCAATATCTGAAATTTTCTTACAAGTGATCTTGCAAGTTCCCTGGCCCACATATCAACAACCGGTATACCAATAAATCCATGTTTAAATGCAAGCGATCCGGATGAACAGAACCTGCCATACTTATCAGGCTTAAACTCCAGGTACTCTTCATACCTGGAAACCATATAAAAGGTGGCAGCAAAGATGTCAAACGGAAAGTCCGAATCACCCGGACAACTAAAGAAAGAAGGAACTCCTTTCAATTCATTAACAACAATCTCCTGCGGCCTGACTCCTTTCTCAAACAGGATCGGAACCGGATTAATTCGGAAAGAATCCGGAATCTTTTCCTCAGAATAGTTGATTACAGGGAATTTCCCCAGCTTGCGCCTGTCAGTAACTATATCCCACGATAAACCCAGTATCTCATTCAGAATAAGGTCGGCTGCATATCTTAACCGCGGAAGATTGCCGGTTGTGAATATTTTAACTGGTTTTACCTCCATACATACAAATTTATGCAATTAAATGGAGGTTTTAACTATAAACCAGAGAACAATAAGCAGATGGAAAAGACCCAAAAGAAAACCAGAGGGAGTTTTATCTCTTCATAAAATCATCGTACAGGACCTGGAGGTAGGCTTTGCCAAGGGTTTCAGTGAGATCCGGATTAACGCCTGTCCTGATGACAGGCTCTCCAAGTTTATGATCATAAATAACAGTAGAGCTGTCTGTTAAAAATGCAAATCCTTCATTGAATGTATAAAAGGCAAAAGAGTTTGATTCATCCGAAAGCAGATCCTTTGCATAAGGAAAATCACCGGGAATATCAAGCTGGTTCAGCAATGTCAGAGAAATATCAACCTGGCTGCCAAGCTTTTCTACTTTTTTACCGGTTTCATTCAGGGCTCCGCCTAACCATAACATGGGTATCTTAAATATGTCCTGAGAATAGACAAGATCATTAGTGGAATTCCTTCGGCAATGATCAGCTACGAGAATTACCAGGGTGTTCTTCCACCAGCCTCTGGTTTTTGCCCATGTTATGAAATCTCCTACTGCTTTATCGGTATAGTAAACTGAATTTCTGAATTTTGTCAGCTCATCCTTCCCCTGAAATACAGGCTCCATAGGCACCTCAAAAGGTTCATGGCTTGAAAGTGTCAGGACAACCCTGAAAAACGGTTCTTTAACTATCTCCATGGAATCCTGAAGCGATTGAAACAATACATGGTCGTGGACACCCCAATTTGAATTATAATTTGACGGATCAAAATTATCCATAGTTATTATCCGGCTGAATCCCGATGCTATAACAAATGAGTGAAAATTGGCAAAGTTTATATCCCCACCGTACCAGAACGAACTGTTATATCCATGGCCGTTCATAATCTTCACAAGACTTACCATCGACTGGGTCTTCTTTGGATCCTTGATTATTGAGACTGAAGGCTGGGCAGGAAATCCATTAAGTATTGCAGGCAGGGCTTTATCGGTTCTGTTTCCGGATGCATAAAAATCCGGGAACACAAGACCCTCATCAATCAGTTTATTCAGGCAGGGTGTGGTCAGTGAATCACCTCCAAGGGGACCAACAAGCCTGTTGCCGAAACTTTCAAGAATAATGATCATTATATTGGGCCTTTCGGTATCAAGTACCTTCCGGGTATCTCCTTTTTTGATAGTCAGTGAATCGCGCAATGAGATGGCATTGTTTAAGTCCCCAAATGAATAAGGATTGGTTTCCGGATTCCTGTTGAAATATGAAGCTCCCACATTCCATACAACATTTATTGCAGCATGATTGGCAAACAGACTCTTATGGAAATATACTGTACCTGCATTTATTGGAAGTCCAAATCCGCCCCTGGCCGGAATTATCAGTGAACCAAATAACAGCATGAAAAAGAATGTTGCCGGAATTTTATAGCGGATATCTCCGGAGTCTGAAAACAATTTGTCAATAAATCTATTATACAGGTACCCGAAAAGTATTGTTATAGAAATAACAGTAAGACAGACAATTATAATGGTCATTGTAGTAACTGAGGCTGCGGCATCCTGTGGTGTTTTAAGGTAAATAAAGGGTGTATAGTCCATCCGGAAGCCCCAGTAAGTATACAAGACTGCATCTCCTATGACTAACGAAGAGGAGATAAAAAGTAAAAACCAGGTATAAATTCTCATAAAATTCCTGTACCAGTCTCCTCTGATCCAGATGGCAGCCAGGCATCCAAGCAATGGGAAAACGAAAATATATGAGATAGTTGAAATATCAAGCTTTATTCCATGGGTAAAGGCCCCGGCCAGGACTTTAAATCCCAGGTTGGCAGCCTCTTTGTTATTAATGATCAGAAATAATAACCTGGCAAAATAAAAGAATGCCAGCCAGAATATAGCAAGTAGTGCCAGTGCTGTAAGTCTCCTTTTCATTTAACTGCCGGAATTATGTGTTCAGTTTTTTTCACTCTCGTATTAAGATAAAAAAGGACGAGCGATCCTGTTATAATGATCATCCCCGTTATTGTAAGCCATTCGGGATTTTCACCGGGTACCAGCAGCCAGCTCAAAACTGCCCCAACGACAGGAATAATGAATTTCCACAGGTTCAGCTCCGATACCTTTACCCCGGGTCGCTGAAGAAGCTTAAACCATAATGAAAACGCGAAGGCTGACATAAAACTTAACCAGACAAGTACGAGCCAGTAAACAAGAGGTTTGCCAGCCTGCACAGTCCCTTCTATGGGTAGTGAAAAAAGGTACAGGATCAAACCTCCGGTTCCGAGCGAAAAAGAACTCAAAACCAATGGATTCATCCCCTTGCTTTTAAGCGAAACGACCACATTACTCACGGCTGTTGCAATATTTGCGAAAAGGATCATTATTACTCCAAGAAATTCAATTGCAGTTCCTAACCTGAAGGCCTGCCTTCCTGCAGAGATAAGAATAACTCCGGATATACCAAATATTATAGTGATTATCTTGGGTCTGTTAAGTTTGTCTTCCTTATGCATCATTGAAGCAACTACTGCAGTTACAAGCGGTTGCGATCCCACTATTACCGCACCAAGAGCTCCCGGAACGAGATCCATTCCAAAGTAAAACAGGGAATAATTGATCAGCGTCTGAAGAACCATAACCATTGTTACAACCTTCCAGTTTTCCCGTAAAATTCTATAATATAATGTTGGTTTCACAGTGAAAGGTAGTATCATCAATCCCGATATCATGAATCTTATTCCTGCAAAATGCAAAGGAGTGTCATACTGAAGTCCAAGCTTGATGCCTGCATAGGCAGTTGACCAGAGAAGGCATGCAATGATAGCCCAGAATACCGTATTCCTTTTGCTGTACACTTAGAGATAATCAGGCCGCAAATATGAGAAAAAAAATCATTTTTCAAGCATATTACTGTCACACGCCATAAGGATTAATTTAATAGATTTGTCCATTGGTTAATTCAAACACTATGACTGTTGCTGAATACATTACTGATCAATTATTTAAGAACGGCGTAAGGCATGTTTTTGGAATTCCGGGCGGTCCGTCAATCCCTTATATGGAAGCCTTCAGGTCGGCCGGTATTGATTTTATCCTTACTTCAAATGAGGCAGCAGCCGGGATAATGGCTGATGTAACGGCCAGACTGACAGGAGTTCCCGGCGTATGCCATGCCACATTCGGACCGGGCGCTGCAAATATGATTACAGGAGCCGGTGGAGCTCTTCTCGACAGATCGTCAGTAATTATTTTCACCAGTGAGATGGATGAGAAAATGATTAACCGGACTGCCCAGATGAATATAGATCATCAGAAACTCTTTGGATCTGTAACAAAAGCAACTTTCAGGCTTACTCCGGATAATACAGCTGAGGTTATTCAAAAAGCATTTAAAATATGCAGGGAAGAGTATCCCGGACCGGTTCATATCGGGCTCCCTTCAGATATTGCCGGCAACGAAGTGGCAGAAGCCTCCGGATATGCTGCAAAAACTGAAACAGGAGTATATCACAATGATATTGACGGGATAATATCAGTTCTAGAAAAATCCAGAAAGCCATTACTAGCTGTCGGGCTAACGTCTGCAAGATATGGAATTGGAAGCATGCTGAATGGTTTCCTTGAGAAATTCAGGTTGCCGGTCGTATTGACGCCCATGGCAAAAGGTTTGCTCTCCGAAGATCACCCTTGTTACGCAGGTGTCCTGTTCCATGCATTAAGCGATTACCTCGAAGATATTTATGAAGAAACTGATCTTGTTATTGGTGTGGGCTATGACCCGGTGGAATACAATTATGAATCATGGATGCCGGATGTACCTCTGATCCATTTCGGCACAAAAGAGACCGATCTGCCTCTCCTTGATAATGTTATGCAGTTTACCGGCACCCCTGACCAGTGGTTCAACATTCTTAACCGTTTGGATCACAGCTCTATTATCTTCGACAAAACCTCATTGCAATCCGTACGCGACGAAACAGCTGCCGTATTTAAAGGATTCACTGATCATTTCGGCCCTGTAACTGCTTTAAAGGTTTTACAGGAGGAGCTTCCTGAGGATGCTATATTGACTGTTGATGTCGGCTCCCATCTCCATCTTGCAGGTCAATTCTGGAAAACATCAGGCAGACAGAATATCATAATGACAAACGGATGGTCGGGAATGGGATTCGGTATGCCGGCTTCCCTGGCAGCTAAAATTATCAATCCGGAAAAAACGGTAGTGTGCGTTACAGGCGATGGTGGATTTCTTATGATGGCAGGAGAGATGATTACTTCCCGGAGATATAATCTTCCTGTTATAACGGTAGTTCTTTCAGATGGAGAACTGAACCTGATAAAGCTTAAACAATCATGGCAAAACCTATCTCCGTACGCAACCAGCCTTTATTCCGGTGATTTATTTGATTCAGAGATGTTTTTCGGAATTGATGTATTTTTAGCTGATTCAGATGAGAGCATGAGAACAGCAATCAACGATGCGCTCAAGATAAATAAGCCAGTTATAATAAATGCACGTATAGATCCTGAAGATTATAAGTGGCTGGTTGTCAGAAAGCAGAACTAGTACTGACCCTATTTTTCAGGTTTTGTTTCCTTCGATAGCTTTTTCTCTTTGGCAGCTTTAGGGGCTTTTGGCTTCGCCTTCTCTTCGGAACTTTTGGTTTCAGTTACCTTTTTGTTCTCCTTAACGGGTTTAGTCTTTTTGACCTCTTTTATCTCTTCTGAGGCTGGTTCAGCTGCTTTAATTTCTTTCTTCGGCTCTTTGGCTGGTTTAGATTCCGTAGCTTCTTTTGCAGCCTTTGCAGGTTTCTCTGCCTTGACTTCCTTTACTTCCCTGGCTGTCTTAACTTCCTTAGCCTCTACTACTTCAACAACTTCTTTAACTGCAGGGACCTCTTTTTTCTCTTTCAGCAGTTTCTTATCTTTTAATTCCTTCTCCTGCGGTTTATTTACTTGTTTAATCTCTGGTTTGTCAGCTTTTTTTCTACGGCGTCTGACTCCATAGGTTCCAAGAATGATTTTGCCTCTCCTGGATTTCTTATCACCTTTTCCCATTATATTAATTTTAAGATTATGACTCTTTTTTGAATCGCGTAAAGTTAATAATATTCTTTATTTTTAATCAAAATTTTATGGTTTCGTTAAACAGAACAAAACCGGGAATAGAATTAATCCATCAATGCAGAAAAACTCAAATTGCCGTAAAGATGAGAAGAAAAGAAAGGGAAATAACAGACATTGATGAAATCGGGTCAATTATCTCACGTTGTGATGTATGCAGGATTGCACTGTCAGACAACAATATCCCTTACATAGTAACGATGAACTTTGGTTATACCGGAGGAGCCGGGAAAAAGCTTTATTTTCATTGTGCCAGAGAGGGAAAGAAACTGGAAATAATAAGAAAAAATAATTTTGTATGCTTTCAATTCGACACTGACCACCAGCTTGAAAAGGGTGAAAATGCTTGTGATTTTGGAATGGGCTACAGATCGGTAGTCGGATGGGGCAATATTAAAATTATCACTGAAGAAGAAGAAAAGAAGCTCGGACTTAACTATATAATGTCGAATTATTCAGACAGAGCTGAATTTACCTATAAACAGGCTGTTTTAGACAGAACGATTATCCTGCGTCTCGATATCAGTGAGATGAAGGGTAAAAAATGCTGATGCTGACATTCCGTTAAATCTGTAACGGCATCGTAAAAACATAATTATAATCAGTAAATTGCGCAAAATTCAGAATACAATTATGGGAACTTTAAATGATCTTAGACTGGCTGTATTGATTGATGCCGATAATATACCTCATTCAAATGTCAAAGGCATGCTGGAAGAGATAGCAAAATACGGTACTCCAACGTTCAAGAGAATTTATGGCGACTGGACAAGACCTACCATATCAGGATGGAAATCAGTACTTCTGGAGAATGCCATTACGCCTGTTCAGCAATACGGCTATACAAAAGGTAAAAATTCGACAGACTCTGCAATGATAATCGATGCCATGGATATCCTTTATTCAGGTAAGGTAGATGGATTTTGCCTGGTGTCGAGCGACAGTGATTTCACTCGTCTGGCGACAAGGTTAAGGGAAGCCGGGATGAAAGTCATAGGTATTGGTGAAAGAAAGACCCCATCGCCCTTTATTATTGCATGTGATAAATTCATTTATCTGGAAATAATTAATTCATCACCCGGAGTGACTGATAATTATGTTGTTAAGAAGAAACCTGGCAAGCTTGCCAGGAGTAAGACCAGGAATGATGAGAGTGATCGGCAGGGTCAGATACTCAAAGCAAAACATCTTATAGCTTCAACAATTACTGACCTTGCCGATGAAAACGGCTGGGCTTATCTTGGAGACGTGGGCAATCTGATCCTTAAAAAACAACCTGATTTCGACCCCAGGAATTATGGTTTTAACAAGCTGACCCCTCTGATCAGATCGCTTGATTTTGAAATTGATGAGAGAGATTCCGGTCAGAATAATATCAGGCATATTTATATACGTAATAAGAAATAGCAAGTCAGGCTATTGAATTATTAAAGAATCCGGCACCGGAATAAAATAACTGCATAATCCGAACAATTTCCGGAACCTGTTGTTTTAAAATCATCATACAGTAATCTATATGGCATCATTATTGGTGATTTATGGCAACTCAGGTTCTCAATCTGCCAAAAAGCAGTTAAAATCAATTATATTATAAGTTTTTATTTTCAGATATCAAAAATAAATATGACCTTTGTTACTGTTTTATTTACTTAATTATTGAATTATGAACATTTATGTAGGAAGTCTTCATTTCAAAATGAATGAAGCAGAATTAAAAGAAATCTTTGAAGAGTATGGCGAAGTAGGATCCGCAAAAATCATTATTGACAAATACTCTGGGAAAAGCAAAGGATTCGGTTTTGTTGAGATGCCCAACGAAGCCGAGGCTAAGAAGGCCATTGAGGAACTTAATGGTTCTGAAATTCAGGGCAGGAAAATAATTGTTAACGAATCTATTGAAAGGACTGACAGAAGAAGTAATTTCAGAGGCGGTGGTGATAACGACCGCAGAGGTGGCGGCGGCAACAGAAGGGATAATTACAGATAGAAGACAAAAACTCAAAAACTATGAAAGGTACTGTTAAATGGTATGACAGGGTAAAGGGTTACGGGTTTCTCCAGACTGAAGATCAAAAGGATATTTTTATCCATCGTTCAGGTTTGGAGGCTCCTCAGACCGAACTTGAAACAGGACAGGCGGTAGAGTTTGAGATTGAAACCAGAGAAAAAGGGCCTGTCGCTATCAAGGTAAGAAGAGTAGAATAAGTTTTGCTCAGAACTATAGTAAAAGAGGCTGCACGATTGTGCAGCCTCTTTTTGGTTTTATCCTAAATCTTTACACCAACTTCCAGGGACTCCTGTATTCATAATGCAGGCGTTTTGTTGCTTCACCATCAGCATCATCAATAAAAGTTTCCGTTTCAGGATTCCATTTGATTGTCCTTTTAAGGTCACATGCAATATTCCCGAGTGTGCAAACAGTACAGCTGCTGTGGCCTATCTCAACAGGGACCGCCGGATCTCGCCGCAGTTTTACAGACTCGATAAAGTTTGCCTGGTGAGGAATCCGGGTTTCATAAGGACCCTCTTCTGTTGAAGCTGCCGATGCAGGAAGATTAAACTTTGGATCAGATGTATTGACATTGCCGCGGGAAACCTCTATCCACCCGTTTTCTCCCCAGAATTTCACACCCTTCGTCAGTTGGTCATCAAATGGTTCCGATGTCATTACGACACCATTTGCATATTTCCATGATATGAACTCTGTGCCGTCGCCTATCGGCGATATCTCAACCGGTCCGCTTTTATCCATTCCCAGTCCCCACTGGGCGATGTCGAACATATGAGCGCCCCAGTCGGTTGTAAAACCTCCGCCCATCTCTTTGTACCATCGCCATGCACCCCAAATTTCTTCATTCTTTTCAGGATCGAGCGAGATAAGAGGATCAAGCTGATTATTGTAATGAATTGTAGCGGGAAGAGGTCCCAGCCAAAGATCCCAGTTAAGATCGGCAGGAAGCGGCTCTTCAGGAAGATTATAAGGTGTCGGAGGCGCACCAACATATGCATTGACTTTAGTTATCTTACCCAGAGCTCCGGTCTGGACAAGATTGACAACATGCTGGAATTCCGGACTGGAACGTTGCTGGCTGCCAACCGCAAGTATCCTGTTGTTTTCCCTGACTGCCTTTTTCAGTTCCTGTCCCTCCTTAATTGTGAAGGTCATCGGCTTTTCAAGATAGACATCCTTTCCGGCTTTGCAGGCGGCAATAGCTATCATGGCATGGTTGTGGTCAGGAACAGCTATCACCACAGCATTAATATCCTGCCTTGCAAGCAGATCCTGGTACTTTTCATAAGTGTCAATCTTAACTTCCCTGCCTGCCCTGGCATAGAACTCGTTTACCCTCTTTTCAAAACGCTTGCGTTTGATGCCATAAACATCACAACCCGCAAGAACTTTCACACCGGGTACCTGGAGAAACCCGCTGAGAAGGAACATCGACTGTTGTCCCATACCAATAAAGCCAAGGGTGATTTCATCTTCTGCACCGGCTTCGGTTTTTGCTTTAGTCTTTCCCTTGCAGGATGTGGTAAGACTTGGAATGACTACCATTCCGGCCATTCCGGCAGCGGCTGAACCAAGGAAATGACGCCTTGACCATAGTTTTCTCTGATCTTTCATAAGTTAGTTTCTGTTTTGGTTAATTTCGATTATTGATTATATAATACTCTTATCCGATTGAGATATTTCTGACATAAAATTATAGTTTTTTTCAATTCGCAATGAACCAGAATGATAAATTCTCAGAATCTGCCGAAGATCGAATATTTTCCCGTATTGCAAAAGATGGAAGAGTAGAGGAATAAACCAAAGAGACTGGTTTCCATTTTTCTTTCAAGATGCAAAACCGGCTGGCCTTTTGACAATTTGAGGAACCTGCTGATTTTAGGGGAGGCAGAAATGGCTCTGATCCTTTGTTCCCCGCCTTTTATCTCAATATGATAATTCTCTCTCAGTATCCTGAAAAGCGATCTGTTCTCAAACTGCCTTGCAGTGATCCTCGGCAGATTAATATTTGCTATATAGCTGATATCATAAAATATGGGTATATCGTCAAGCAGACGGAGTCTTTCCATATAAATACAACCCGATTCCTTTTCAAGCTCGGTCAATGGAAACATGAAATTCCCGGGCCACCGGATCAGGCCCGGCTTTACAATAATTCTGGTTTTCAGATTCCTGCCGCCAACGGCTGAAGTAGTCCCTGAAACTGACAGAATACCGATCTCCTGCGGAGGATGCTGAACGATACTCCCTTTACCCTGATGTTTTCTTATGTACCCGTCATTAGCCAGATAGCTGAGCGACTGACGTACTGTCGGCCGGGTCATCCCGTAAAGCTGGCACAGCTCATTTTCTGATGGCAACAAGTCTCCTTCCCTGTAAACACCATCATCAATATGCTTGCGGAGCATTTCGTAAAGCCTTCTGTATTGAGGAATTGTACCGGCCTGCGGCATTTGTATAATTTTTTTGTAAATATAATATATTTCACTTGTAAATACAAGTTATTTATTTTATTTTTGTAATCGCATAATAATTAACTATATCAAGTTTTTTTTATTATTATATTATTCAACTTATAGTAACAAGTATTAACAAGCAACCAGAAACAAGCAACTAACCAATAACCAAAAGAATGGCTATCCCAGTTATAATGCCTAAACAGGGCCAATCGGTTGAAACCTGCATTATTACAAAGTGGTTCAAGAAAAAGGGAGACACGATAAAAACCGGAGATCTTCTTTTTTCCTATGAAACCGACAAGGCTGCTTTTGATGTTGAATCACCTGCCGACGGAACACTTCTCGAAGTCATTTATGGCGACGGAGCCGAAGTTCCGGTTCTTGCGAATGTGGCTCTCCTGGGGAATGAAGGCGAGAAGGTCGATTATAATGTGCCCGTTAAAGCCGGTGATCCAGTTAAAACGGATACCGCTTATAAATCAGAAGTGAGCAATAAAACTATTTCTGCTGCAGAAAACTCAGTAACAGCGGGTGAACAAAGTGATTCTAAGATCAGAATATCTCCCCGTGCAAGACGATTTGCTGATAAAAAGGGAGTGAACTACTCAGGTATTCCCGGGTCAGGACCAAACGGAAGGATTATCTGCAGCGATGTTGAAAGAGTTCTTAAATCATCCCCTGCACAGACTGAGAATGTTTATAAATCTGCCGATGAATATACTGAACAGCCACTTTCAAACTTGCGAAAAATTATTGCCAGAACAATGCACGCATCTCTTCAGAACTCTGCACAACTCACTCACCATATGAGTGCCGATGTAAGGAATCTGCTGGAGGCAAGGAGAAAAATAAAGGATAAAATACAAAGCGGAACCCGACAGCAGGATATTACTTTAAACGACATGGTATGCTGGTGCGTGATAAGAGCTCTTGAAAAATTCCCTGAGGTTAACAGCCATTTTCTTGAGGACCGTAAAAAGACTTTCAAAAAAGTTCACCTGGGTATTGCTGTTGATACTTCAAGGGGATTAATGGTGCCGGTAATTAAAAACGCTGATGATATGGATCCTGGAAAGCTCTCTC
>Ga0105106_10002197_pt1 | contig 14058 bp, 16 predicted proteins | sample PPLLaktember2015_5_FD_79109 | JGI IMG/M metagenome (GOLD analysis project Ga0105106, IMG submission 79109) | Freshwater sediment microbial communities from Prairie Pothole Lake near Jamestown, North Dakota, USA - PPLs Lake P8 Core (1) Depth... | ecosystem: Environmental > Aquatic > Freshwater >...
GAGCTGCTGCTGACGGGCCTGGACCTGTACCAGGTCCATACCCCTCCCGATCCGTCAAAGATGACCGAATACTCGGCTCTCGCCGTCGAGCACGAGGGCAGTCCCGTCCTGCTGCATACGCATCTCGTAATCGACGTGGTGGCACACCTTCTTGCGGCAAAAAAACTCCCCGGTTTCGAAGCGACGTCGGTCATCCGGCGCGAAGTCCGTGCAGGCGCCAGCCGCTACGACTTCCTCCTGGAAAAAGACGGGAGGGAATTTTTCCTCGAGGTCAAATCGTGCACCCTCTTCGGCAGTCGCATCGCCATGTTCCCCGACGCCGTCACGGAGCGCGGGCGCAGGCACCTGGAGAACCTTGCCCATCATGCGCGACAGGGAATTCCCGGAGGGGTCGTTTTTGTTGTCCACTCGCCGCGGATCGATACGTTCATGCCCGACTACCACACGGATTACCGCTTCGCGAGGACGCTTCTCGAGGTGAGAAACGATCTGCTCGTCAAGGCCGTCAGTGTGGAGTGGCGGGAGGATCTGAGCCTCGGGCCCCTTGTCCGCGACGTGGAGATCCCCTGGGATCTCATCGCGCGGCAGGCCCGGGACAGGGGGAGCTACCTTCTGGTCCTCGAGGTCGCGCAAAGCCGCCGCATCGATGTGGGCGGCCTCGGCAAGGTCACGTTCCCGAAAGGCTACTACGTCTACGCCGGCTCGGCCCGGGCAAACCTCACGAAGCGGGTGGAGCGCCACCTGAGGCGGCGCAAGCAATTCCACTGGCACGTCGATTTTCTACGGGACCGGGCCGACTCGTGCTCGGCGCTCCCCGTCCGTTCGAGCGAAGACCTGGAGCACGACCTGGCGGAGGCCCTGGGACGCCTTGCCGACTGGAGCATCCCCCGATTCGGCTCCTCCGACTGCAAATGCCCGACGCATCTTTTCGGTTTTAAAGTGAACCCCGTCCGCATGCCGGGTTTTATCGATCTGCTTCTGAAGTTTCGAATCGACCGGCTTGAAAAAATGCTATAGAAGGGCTTCGGGAATCGGGCCTCGGGAGTCCGGATGGGGGACAGAGAAGAAGGATTGAAAAGATATCGGGGGGCTCATGCCATGTCGAAGATCGAGATCCGGAGAAAACCCTTCATCGTCGGTGTCATGGGGGGCCACGAGGCGCCGCCGGAGATCCTGGAATACGCGCGCCGGATCGGCGAGGCCGTCGCAAAGAGAGGGCACGTCCTTCTCACGGGGGGCGGTGACGGGGTGATGAAGGCAGCCTCCGAGGGGGCCTTCAAGGCAGGGGGACTTGTCCTGGCTGTGCTCCCGAGCGACCGGGTCCGGCCTCTTGCCGGTTACCCCAACGAGTTTGTCGACATTGCCATCTATACCGGGATGGCGGATGCCCGGAATGTCATCAATGCAAAGACCCCCCATGTGATGATCGCCATCGACGGCGGCTGGGGAACCGTCTCTGAAATCGCCCACGCCCTTCGCAACGACACCCCCGTCATCTGTCTGAAGACTCCCTCCATCGATCTGCCCCATGGTGGACATCTCATTGTCTGCGACACGGTCGAAGAAGCCCTCGTCCAACTGGACCGGCTGCTCAAAGTGACCGGTGACCAGTGAGCACAAGGCAATGAATTTACTTCCACTTTTCCCCTTCCCCCCTTTACCCTGAACCCTTGACCCTGTCCCCTTGCCCTCGTTCCTCGACCCTCGGCCCTCGATCCTGCCGCACTGCGTGCGGCGTGGCACCCCCTTTGCATTACTCCGATTGCCGGGCCGTTTTGCGTATATCCGGCAGAATGGATGCAATTATAAGGACTTGCGCTGCCAAAATCCCCTTCAAGTTATGGCGGCAGCAACCGATATTAGATAAATGAAACCGTTGCAACGTTTGTCAGGATGTTCGAAATGAATTTCACAAGTGAATTCCCCTGCCAGCCGAACCGTCGGGAGTATTCCCGGGTCAAGACCGTCGTGCCCTTCCGCGCGCGGCTCGTGCCCCCGGAAGAGCGTGAGAACCTTCTGTCCAGGGTCTCCAATCAGACGGCCGTCGATCTGGGGGGGCTCCCCGAAATCCAGGATCAGGCCCTCGCCGAATGGCTCTCGATGATCAACCGCAAGCTGGACCTTATCCTCAACACGGTCGGCGCGCAGAAGCTGGGATTCAATGCGCTTCCGGTCCAGCAGATCAGCATCAGCGGGGGAGGTCTTTCGTTTCTCTCGCAAGTGCCCTTCACCCGAGGCGATCTCGTCGAAGTCATGATGGTTCTCTCTTCCGGCACCTCCGTGGCCCTCTATGTCTATGGGGAAGTGGTGGCGGCCGACCGGCGAAACGACAGTTTCGAAATCGGCCTGAAGTTCATCGCCATGGGCGATGAAATCCGTGAGGAAATCTGCCGGTTCGTCTTCGAGCGGGAGCGGCAAATCCTTCGTGAGAAAAGGGGGTAACGCCGGCTTCCCATGTTCACCATCATCGGCTCCGCCATCGTCGTCGCCTGCGTCATCGGCGGTTTCCTCCTCGAGCATGGAAACCTCGCCGTGCTGTTTCAGCCCGTCGAGCTTCTCATCATCGGCGGGGCCGCCGTGGGCGGCTTCATCATCGCCTCGCCCATGAAGGTCATCAAGGCCGTCTTCGCAGGTCTCCTGAAAATGCTCTCCGGCAAGGGGTACACGAAGGCCGACTATCTGGAGGCCCTCACGATGCTGGGCGAGGTCTTTTACAAGATCCGCAAGGAGGGCCTGGTCTCCGTCGAAGGCGACGTGGACAACCCCAAGGAAAGCGTGATCTTCACCAAGTACCCCCGGTTCTTCAAAAACCACCATGCACTCGATCTCGTCGTCGACACCCTGCGCACCGTCATGACGACCAAGATCGAGCCCAACGAGCTGGAGGCTCTCATCGACGCGGAGCTGGAGAGCCACCACGAGGAGCTGATGGCGCCGAGCAAGAGTGTGGCCACCGTGGCCGATTCGCTCCCGGGCCTCGGTATCGTCGCCGCCGTTCTGGGTATCGTCCTCACCATGGGAAAAATGAACGAGCCGCCGGCAGTCCTCGGCCAGAGCATCGGCGCCGCCCTCGTCGGCACCTTCCTCGGCGTTCTGTTGTGCTATGGCTTCGTGGGGCCCATGGCGAAAAACATGGAAGGTTCCGCCTCGGAAGAGCTCCAGTACCTCATGGTGCTCAAGATGGCCATCGTCGCCTTCGTCAGCGGCGCCGCACCGCAGGTAGCCGTCGAGTTCGGCCGGCGGGTCGTCCCGGCCGTCGACAAGCCCGCGTTCACGGAAGTTGAGGAAGCCCTCAGGAGAATCAAGAAGTAATGTCGGAAGCCGTCCGCAAGATCATCGTCAAGAAGGTCAAGAAGAGGCACGGCGAGGGGCACCACGGCGGGTCGTGGAAGGTGGCCTACGCCGACTTCGTCACGGCCATGATGGCCTTCTTCCTCCTGCTGTGGCTGCTCTCCATGGTGTCTGACGACAAGCGGATCGCCATGGCGGAGTACTTCAAGAGCTTCAGCCTCTTCAAGGAAAGCGGCACGAACTTCCTGCCGGGGTCGGCCTTTGTCATCGCCGACCACATCAAAAAGGCCGAGCTGAAACCCGAGAACATCGCCGCGGCCCTGAAGAAGGCCATGAAGAAAAAGGGTGGCGGAGAGGGGGCAAGCGACCAGGTCCTCATCGATGCCATCGACGGCGGGGTCCGGATCCAGATTGTCGACAAGGAAGGAAGCCCCATGTTCCAGCTGGGAGGCGCCGAACCTACCGAGAAGGCAAGGGAAATCATGGCCAGCGTTGCCGAGGTGATCCGGGACCAGGACGCGAAGATCGCCATCGAGGGACACACCGATGCAGCCCCCTTCCGCGGCGATCAGATCACGAACTGGGAGCTTTCGACCAATCGCGCCTCCGCCGCAAGGCGGATGCTCGAGACCAACGGGCTCGACCCCTCGCGGGTGGCCCGCGTGGTGGGTTACGCCGACACGGAGCTTCTCATCAAGGACCAGCCCAAGGACCCGCAGAACCGGCGGATCAGCATCATCCTGCTGCAGCCCAAGGACGGCCCCCCCCTGACGGAGGGGTTCAAGAAGGAACTCCGGAGCTCATTCCAGCAGCAGCCCCAGCCCGGCACATCAGACCCGGCCGCCGAGGCCGCCGCCGACAGGGAAAGCACGATGAGGCAGTCCTTTCAGGAAAAGAAGGCGGAGATGAAGAAAAAGAGGCGCGACGCGATCGGGCTCTGGGACTGACGCGACGCGTCAGTAGCCGACAGCATACAGCCGACAGCCTGCAGATCGGGAATACAAAGAGGGTCGGGAAAGCGAATTTCCCGATCCTCTTTTTTATCCAACCGAACCGCTTGTCCAACGATGAGCCAATACCATCGCAAAAAAACATCAAGGGATTCCGAAAATTGCGGAATCCCTCGATGGTGCATCCAAAATCAGGTGACTCAGCGATCCTGACCCCAGTACCACAACAGGACGGCAATGCCGGAAATAACAGCGACGACGGGGCGGACCACCATCACATCTTGTGCAAGCATGGTCTCCGCGATGAAGAACAGAGCCAGTGTCGCAATGACGGTCAGCCGGACGATCTCTCGGATGGATGAGGTTGCTCTATATCGCATGACCGTAATGACCTCCTGGGGTTTTATGGATCACGTGTCCTGGAAATATGCCCAGGAGAATATCGAAAGACAGAAAACGATAACCGAGATGACGGCAAGTGACGGGTGACTGACAAACATGCCGAAGAAAGCGCCGAGGATGATCAGCATGACCGAGACGATAAAAACGAGCTCGGCGATCATATTCACAGCCGCAGGGAGTTGTCTTTTCATGGCCTTTGCCTGCCTTTTAAGGATGACTCTGCCAAACTTCCTTTACGTCCCGGAACGCGAGGATATTTCAGCCGGCCCACATCTGGCTGCTGCCCGCGGCGAAGGCATGCCGGGACGAGGACGCATGAAATCGGTTCTCGATTGCCGATTGGAATTCATGAAGTCCAAAAGGCTTGGGAAGACAAATGTCGGCGCCCGCATGTTCCATTTCTTTCAGGGCGGACAGGTCGCCGCTCATGCCAATGACATGAATATCCGGACGATTCGCTTTCACGAACTTGCAGAGTTGTACCCCGTCAAGGCGGGGCAAGTCGGCGTCCGTCACGACAACGTCGTATCGGCCTTTCTGGAGAAGCCCGATGGCCTCGAGTCCGTCGCTCGCTTCGTCGACCCCATGGCCGAAAAGGGTGACCATCGGAGACAGAATCTGCAGAATATCCGGATTGTCGTCCACGACCAGCAGTTTCACGGCGCACATTCTCCCCATATTATGAGTGAGCATACTCCAGTAAAAAGGGATTGCATATAGTGCGTACCCTGACAGCAGAGTTCGAAATACCCGAATTGGATATCAGGAATAGGTTATGTGGGCGTGTAAGTGGCGGAGGGGTAATGGGGCCGGACTCGCATATTGATGGATGCTTATCTCCGTCCGTTATCCGGAAACCGCGCAACGACGATCAGTTTGTCCCGTTCGCGGCGCATGATCAGGATCTCGCCCTCAGCGGGCACGATGCCCGTCAGGGCCGTGATGTTCACCTGGTGGGTCACGAGAACGACGGGCCGGCCCAGGTCGGCCGAGGCGATCCACGCCCGCAGCGACCGGGTATGCTTCTGCTCCTCCTCTGGGGATTGAAAAAAGGAATTCAGCGCGGGCAATTCGACCACGGGACCGACGCCGAGATTGCGGGCCGTCTCCAGGCAGCGGCACCACTGGCTGCTGTACACCGTAGTCGCCGCCAGCCCGGCCGCGCGAAGACGCACCCCGATCCGAGTCGCCTGGTCTCTGCCCTCTTGGGAAAGGTTGCGCTGGGTTGAGCAATCGCCCAAACGGAAATTCGGCTGATCGCCCGTACCCGGCGCCCGGGCGTGGCGCAGCACGACAAGATGATCGGCTTTGCCGACCCGTTGCCTGAGATCAGGCCCCACCGCCCCAGCTACCATGGGCAGACTGAATAGCAAAAGCACGAAGGTCAACAGCTTTCGATGGATGAGCATGGATGGGTAGCTCCTTATTTGTAAGGTTCCCAACTCACGACGTACTCCAACGTCCCCGCGTCGAATGCGGGTTTTGCCTGCTGCCAGCTCCCCTCGATACCCTGTTCCGAGGCTGCGAGTTCGAAGTGGCACATGGCGATCCCCATGTCGACTTCCTGCAGGCTGATCTCGCCGGTCATTTTATCATAGCCCGGCGTGCGCCGGAGGAAAAAGCGATAGGACACCCTGTCGCGGATGATGCGCCAGGGCTGCCGGTTCGAGGCCGAGGGGCCGATTCGGACCGATTCCAGCACTTCTGCGAAGGGACCGGCAGTCTCCAGTGACAGGGGCCTGCCGGGGCTCTCATCGAAGAAGAGCTCCTCCCGGGGCTTTCGCCTGTCCGACTTCGCCATGAACCGGAAGGCCCGGTCCGTATGCGAGCGTTTCCCGGCCGGGTAGCCGACGGGGCTGATGGCGGGCATCAGTTCCCCGGGCTTGAGCCCGATCTTCCGGGCAAAGCCCGCCCGGTTGAGCGTGCCGCCCAGCCAGCAGGTCCCGAGGCCCAGCGCCGTGGCAAAGAGGATGTTTCTCTCCATGCCGAAGCCGTAATCCTCCATGTCGCGGGCACCCTTCGTCACAGCACCGGCAATGAAGAGCCTTGCTCCTTTGATCACCCCGTAGGTGCCGAGCGATTTCAGCTCGGCCCGTTCCGTTTCCGTCAGGTCGATGAGCTCGAACCGCAGCGGGTTCCCGAAGGGCCCCCGGGTGTTCTCCCGGAAAAAGGCCCGCAGCTTCTCTTTCATCTTGTTATCGAGGGGCCTGCCGTCGAAGCTCCGGCAGGAGACCCTCTTTCTTATCGTTTCGATGGGTGATGGAATGTCCATGGTGAATCTCCGCGACGATTCTCAATCGTAGCGTTCACGGGTCACGGCATCAGAAAGGGTCGGCGCAATCAATGGCTCCCACGCCGGCTTTTTCCATGTTCCGAGAGACGTGTGCATGTCCAGATACTTCTTCGGTATCGGGTGCGTCCCTACAACAACCTTGATCTTGAAGCGGTTTTCAAGAAATGCTTTAAACGTTTCGATATGCGGGCATGGTGGATAACCGACGACCAGGCCTGTCGCCAAGTGGATTGCTTCTGCGCCATTCTTCACCATCTCTTCGCCGGCATATTCTATGTTGCCGCCGGGACAGCCATCGCAGGTTGTAAAACCCACCAGCTCGAGTTCAGTGTCGGCGTAGATGCTGAAAGCCCCTTCCCTGTTCCTCATCGATCGGAGACACTTTCCGCCCGCACAGCGGCGGTAACGGTCACAGATCACGATTCCGATCTTTGTCTTGGAATTCATGTTAACTCCTTTCACTTTTTTCTTTGGTCAATCTTCACAGCTTAGAAACGGGGTCATGGGGCGGCAAGCCGCCACGTCCCGCTGGTCTCTGATTACTGTCCACTCGCTTCGCATTCTCTCCAGCATCCCCTCCAGCAGCAGAAGCGCACCCTGCTTGTCCATGGGCCGGTTGTCATTGCCGCACTTGGGCGAAAGGATGCAGGCGGGGCAGCCCGTCTCGCAGGGGCAATCGCGGATGAGTTCCCGGGTCAGGCGCGTCACACGCTCCATGAGGCCCTGTGCCTTTTCCGTCAGCCCGATTCCGCCTTCGTAGCCGTCGTAGAGGAAGATCGTGGGCTCACCCGTGCCGGGGTGCCCGGGCGTCGAGAGGCCGCCGATGTCCCAGCGGTCGCACATGACCTCGAAGGGCAGGATCGCGATCATGGCGTGCTCCAGGGCGTGCAGTGCGCCCCCGAAGTTGAAGCCCCTGTCGTAGATGGCCCGCCTCAGTTCGTCGGGAATCGTGAACCAGAGGCCCGTCGTCCGGAAATGAAGCAGCGGCAGATCGAGCTCCTCCCGCGCGACGACCTGGTCTTTCTGTATCACTTTGTAGCCCAAAGTGGTCTCTGTGACCTCGAGCTCTCCCATGTGGACAGCCATCTGCCCGATCCTGCGTGTAGCCCTCGTGCTCAGGATCTCCAGATCGACATTCTTGACCGCCTGGGTGTAGTAGTCGACGTCTTTTCGCTCCACCTCGACGAGGTGGTTCTCCACGTCGAAGCGCCTCACCACGTGGGTCTCGCCCTGATGCAGGAGCACAGCGCCCAGGTGGGCTTCCCGGTAGGCCTGGCTTGTGTCCATCGTCTCAAGGAGCACGCCGTCGCAGGTGATGCGATAGGCGTCGCGCGCGATGTGGTCGAGGCCGACGGCCTCTACGGGCCGTCCCCGCCCCGTGTAGACCCAACCGTGGGGCGTATCCTTCACGAGGCCCTCGGCAGCCAGCCCGCCAAGCATCTCGCCGGCATGCGCCGCAGGGAAGATCTCTTCGCTGTGGGCGTCAAACGGCAATTCAGCCACGGCGCACAGCAATTGCCCCGAGAGGATGTAGGGGTTTGCCAGGTCGATGATGGCCTGCTCGTGGGGCTTGCCGAAAAAGGACTCGGGGTGCTTCATCAGGTACTGATCCAGCGGGTTCTGGAAGGCCACGAGAACGGCCAGGGCATCGCGGTTGCGGCGGCCCGAACGGCCCGCCTGCTGCCAGGTGGCAAGCACCGTCCCGGGGTAGCCCGAGATGATGACACAGTCCAGCGAGCCGATATCGATGCCCACCTCCAGGGCATTGGTCGAGGTGACTCCCGTGAGGAGGCCCCGCTTGAGTCCATCCTCGATCTCGCGGCGCTCCTTGGGGAGGTAGCCCGCCCGGTAGGCGGCGATCTGCTCGGCCAGGGCCGATCCTGCCGCCGTCGCCTCCTTCGACCACAGGGCGATGAGCTCCGCCATCCTCCTCGATGCCGTGAAGCACAGCGTCTGCAGCCCCCGTTTGACGAAGTACAGGAACAGATCCCGCGTCTCCTGGTGGGGCGAGAGCGTGCCCACGCCGTCGAAAAACGGGTTGTAGAACAGGAAGGTCTTGCCACCCCGGGGCGAGCCGTCCTCGGTGATGACCTCGAAGGGAAGGCCGACGAGCTTTTCGCCGAACTCCTGCGGGTTGGCGAGCGTCGCCGTCGAGAGGACAAACCGGGGAGAGACGCCGTAGAAGCGGGCGATGCGACGCAGCCTGCGGATGACAAAGGCCACGTTGGACCCGAAGACCCCCCGGTAGCGGTGGGCCTCGTCGAAGACGACGTAGCGAAGGTTGCGGAAAAAGCGCTCCCACTTCGAGTGCCAGGGCAGCACGTGGTGAAGCTCGTGTGGGTTGGTGACGATGATCCGCGACATCTCGCGAATGAGCCCGCGGCGCGAAACCGGCGTGTCGCCGTCGTAGACGGCTGCATCGGCCCGGACGCCCGTGGCGCGCTCCATGTCCTTGAAGACCTTGAGCTGGTCGTTCGACAGGGCTTTCGTAGGGTAGACGAAAAGGGCCGCGGCCTGCCGGTCTGCCTCGAGGGTCTCGAAGACGGGCAGGTCGAAGCCGAGGGTCTTCCCCGAAGCGGTAGGCGTGCAGAGAATGACGTTGCGCCCCGCCCGCAGGGCCTCGACGGCCCGGCACTGGTGGCTGTAGAGGCGGATGTGCCGGGAGTTCAGGTAGTGGGCGATGCCGGCCGACAGGGGCGTCCCCAACTCGCCGAACTGAGGCTCCCGGGCCGGCAGGACCTCGACGTGTGCGATGCGATCCCGGAAGCGGGGGCTCATCCGAAGCGATTCAAGGGCGGTCTCGATCACAGTTGCCACTCCTCGTGGAGTTTCGAAAAGAGGCTGGCCAGCGTGAGCAGGTCGCGGCGGTTGTGCTCGACGATGGGTACGAGCGGGCCCGGGTTTCCCGTGCGCATGTAGCTCTCGTAGAACTCGGGCACCAGCGCGCTGGGCACGTCGTCTTCCCTTTCGATGCCCAAAAAGCAGCGCTCCAGCGTCGTCAGCTTGCAGTCGGGCACGCAGTCGCGCCAGGCGCGGCGCGAGAAGTGGAGGACGTCGAAGTGGGGTCCCTCGAGGTTTGCGCGGATCCCGTAGTAGGCGAGCCGTTCGCGGATGTAGGGGATATCGAAGGTGCGCCCGTTGTAGGTGACGAAGGCCCTTCGGTCCGTCAGGTGGGTGAGCAGGCCGGCCAGTGCCGCCGGCTCCTCGTCGATCTGCCGTAGCAGGTATTGCTCCACCCGGATCTCGTTGCCGTGCACCCGGGCAAGCCCCAGCAGGATGATGGGCCGCTGGAACATGCCGAGGGTCTCGATGTCGATGAGAATGAAATCCTCCTCGCGGTGGAAACCCGACGAGAAGAGGGCCAGCGGGTGGGATTTCTGGAACCCCCGGCCGATCCAGTCGAGAAGGCCCGTTGTGTCGCCCTCCTCCACCATTTTCAAGATGCTCCGGGCCTGCCGGCCGAAGCGGGGGTGATCGGCCAGGTCGGCGATCGTCCCGACGCCCTGGAGCTTCAGGGCCGCCTCGGTCACTTCGCCCACGCCGTAGAGGAGCTTGAGATCCGAGAGGATGCGGCGGCCGGCCTCGGTCGGATCGACGGTCCGCAGGCGTCCCCCGTCGCGGCTCACGAGGCGGTAGCAGATTCCGCGGGCCGTGCGCACCTCCTCGCCGGGCAGCACGTCTTCCAGGGCCTTGCCCCGGTATCTGCGCAACAGCTCGCTCTTGAGCCGCTGGGCCTCGTGGTACTCCCGGTAGTCGACCCAGGCGGCGGCGAAGGGCCGCGCGGGAACCGTCTGTTCGTGCTCGATGACGACGACGTCGCTTGCCCGCTCGAGGCACTCCCGAAGCCTGCGGCCGATGTGACCTCCCGGTATATGGTTTTTATTCCGCTCGCTCATTCCTTCATCATTCAAGATGCTGCTGGTCAGTCACCCTCACCCCGACCCGCTCCCATAATGAGGAGAGGATCTTTCCCCCTCCTCCACTTCCTCCCGCCAGAGGAGAACAGAGGAAAAGGTCTTCATCGGGCGAGGGGGCCTGGAAGGTGATGACCTCCCACAGTGAGCGGGAGGTCATGATTTCAACCCGATGCCCTCGATGGTGACGACATTGCCGTCACGGGCCGTGCAGGCGCCCAGCATCTTTTCCACGAGCCACAGGTTCGACTCCACGTGCTCCGTCGGCATGGGGATCCGGTAGGAAGTTTTCCCCTCGGCCAGGGCCGCAAACAGGATGAGTTGATCCGCCAGGTGACGGTCCACTGTGGCGCCCGTGGCCAGGTCCTCCCGGAGGGTCGATACGACGAACTCGGCAATCGCCTCCGAGCGCCGCCCCGGTTTGCCCGCCTGATCGGCCCCGAGGATGCAGCCCGTTGTCGTCTCGGCCCGCAGGAAAAGAGCCGCCCCTCTCTGCAGGGCCGAGGAATCCTGCAGGATTTCGATCTCCGCGGGGGCATCCCCCGCCAAAAGCTCCCGCGAGCGCGCGGCCATCCGCTCGCCGACCTTCTCTTCGGCCAGGTGGGAGGCAAGCGCAGTACCCCGGACTTGCCGGGTCTTACCCTGTACCAGCAGCTCCAGGGATACAAGCCCTGACCGGATCGGTTCCACCTCCAACGTAAGCCTCCCGCCGCCCTTCGGGACGTACCCGGGCCGTTCGATCTTCAACCGGATGCGGGCCCCCATGCGTTCGAGGTGCGGAAACAGGACATCGCGCATGTAAAAGGCGCTCGGAGCAAAATCCTGGAAGAGCCCTCCTGTGAGGGAAAAGCGGCTGGGCGTCTCGGCGAAGAGTGCAAGGGGAACCAGGGTGAAGGCAAGCATGGTGGCCGAGCCGGCCGTCCCGATGTCGAAGCGGAATGCGCCCCCCTTGCGGGTACGGCCCGGATGGAAGACGATCTCGCGGGAACCCACCTCGTCTCCGCTGAGCTGCCCGCCGCAGAAGGCGGCGCAAGCCCGTGCGGCCTGGAGGTGCTGGGGCCTCAGCCCGGGCTTTTCGCGCCTCGCCCGGATGTGACCGATTCGAAGGGGCTCCCCTATGAGCGCGGCAAGGGCGACGGCGTAACGGAGCACCGTGCCGCTTCCCGAGTGCACGGAGCCGTCAATTTCAATCATGGCTTCCATCCCACAGGGACCGGTAACGGGCCCTGTACCAGGCGGGTCAAAAATGCCCAGATGCAAGGCCCCCGAAGTCCTGAGGAGGGAGGCGTACTTGGCGTACGTTGACCGACGAAGGACGAGGGAAACGCCGCAGATGGGCGTTTTTCACCCGCCTGTCAATCGACAGGGTTGAACTCGCTCTTGGCCGCCCCGCAAATCGGGCAAACCCACTCTCCGGGAAGTTTCTCGAAGGCCGTCCCTGCCGGGATCCCGCCATCGGAGTCCCCTTCCTCGGGATCGTAGATGTAACCGCAAACTGCGCATTCGTATTTTTTCATAGCCCGTATCCTTTCCAGAACGAATCAGGTGAATGTTGGGGTTGGGAACCCGTCGACGATGACCGGGTGAACCCTGCAGGTAATCCCATCGCATTCCGACAAGAATTTATACCCGAAATGCACGGGAAGCACAAGGTTCAGGATCGAGGTCCGAGGACCGAGGTACAAACAAAAATCCTCGAACCTCGCGCCTCGATCCTCGATCCTTTACTTCTGGCATTCGGGACAATAAAAGGTGCTTCGGCCGGCAATCACGATTCGCTGAATCGCGCACCGGCACTTTACGCAAGGCTCCCCTTTCCTGCCGTAGACCTGCAGTTGCCGCTGGTACTCCCCGTGACCTGCGTAGAGGTCCCGCCAGTCGGAGATCGACGTTCCCCGGGATTTGACGGCTTTCTCCAGAATGCGCGTCGACAACGCCGCAATTTTCTTCCACTCGGCAGGTTCCAGACTGCAGGCTGGGCGCATCGGGTCGATGCCCGTCTCGTGGAGGATCTCGCTTGCGTAGATGTTGCCGATGCCGGCGACGGCCTTCTGATCCATGAGGAAGGACTTGACGGGAAGCCGCCGCCTGCGGGCCGCCTCGGCGAGGCGCCTCGGCTCGAGCTTCTCGAGGCCGTCGGGCACGGGGCTTGGCGCGGGAGGGCTGCACAGATCAACCGTGGCAAAGCGCCTGGGGTCGGAGAGAATGAGGCGGCCGCCCCTGAATGTAAGTTCCAGCCTCGCATGGGGAGGAATTTCGTCCTTCTCCAGCCAGAAGAAGCGTCCCGTCATGCGGAGCTGGAAGACGAGACACTTCCCGTCCGAAAGCGTCCAGACCATTTTTTTGCCATGACGGGACACCGACTGAACGGTCTTTCCCGCAAGCGACGGCAGGTGCTCCAGTTTCGGGTCGATGACACGGGATGACAGGATCTGGCGGCCCACGATCACCTCGCGCAACTGCCGGCACAGGGTCTCGACTTCAGGCAACTCAGGCATCGCGTCATCCTTGTTTACGAAGAGCTCGGCAGCCCGCACGGGCAGGCGTATACAACGTTGACAAGATGGGATGGTAAGAAGGCGAGAAATTCCAGGGGCTTTATTATTCTCTCTTTTATATTCCCCGACACGCTACACGCTACACCCTACACGCCTTTTCATTCCACCGCACCCTTGGCTGGAGCCGCTTTTGGCCTTACCCGGATCGTCACTTCGACGCTCAAGGGCTTGCCCCCCTCGAAAGACACCTCGGGCGGGGTGATCAGCCTGGCCGACAGGGTGGTTGTGGCCGTTACTTTTCTCAAGTCGACGGGTTCCGTAGAAATCTGCAGGTCCGTCCCGATGAACCGTTTCGGCAGGAGCACCGACACGTGGGTCGGCTTTGCCTCGATGCGCTGCAGGATGACCCCCGGAGGCAAGACCCCTTCAGTGCGCACCTCCACGGGCAGAACCGCGGTGCGCAGCCTGGAGGCATTCACGATAATGCGGCTGGGCGTCACGCTCACCACGGAAATATTGGCCGGCGTCTTGATCATGTCGTTGGTCAGCTCGATCTCCTGCCTTCCTTCCCTTACGCCCGACAGATCGACGGAAATCCGCAGGCTCGATGGGTTCAGGAGGTTGAAGGCCTGTTCCGGCCCCGACAGGGTGCCTTTCGCCTCGGTGATTTTCGTCCCCTCGATGACCCACTGGGGCGAGAGGTTTCTGTA
>Ga0105106_10002199_pt1 | contig 14050 bp, 13 predicted proteins | sample PPLLaktember2015_5_FD_79109 | JGI IMG/M metagenome (GOLD analysis project Ga0105106, IMG submission 79109) | Freshwater sediment microbial communities from Prairie Pothole Lake near Jamestown, North Dakota, USA - PPLs Lake P8 Core (1) Depth... | ecosystem: Environmental > Aquatic > Freshwater >...
CGAGGCAGCATACGCATCTATCAAACAGCTCATGAGCGGCCACAACGGCCTTGTCAGCAGGAAGCTCGAGGCAATCCTCTCTCCCATCCATGAGATTGAGAACAACGGTCAGGACTTTGTTGCGGGATTCCATTGGCTCCCCCACAGTTCGGATTCGTCTCAAGAGGCTCGCTCCCGGTGGAATCAGAAGCCGGGGACATCATCATAAGCATCTATTGCACCAGCCGAAAGCTCTGCAGATGTTCTGCACAGAGTGGCTATTCTCTTCCTTATGCAACCATTTCCAAACCTCAATCCAATGCAATCGTAAACTCTCTGAAAACGCTCATGGTCTCAGTCCATTGTCCCAGAGGTTGGCGCTGACTGCTGGATGAAATGATCAGATGGAGATCTCCGATTCTACCCCCCCGATGATTTGCTCAGGTTTTTCGATCCAGAAGCCGATGATTCTTCAAGCTGAATGGTGGAACGGACACGCCATGAAACAATCTTGCTTGCCTGTCGCAACCTGCTGACCTTTCCCACCCAAAGGGACCAGGGGTCGATTAGAGGCAAAGAGAAACCGGGAGGGTTGTCGCGCCCGGTTTCTCACATTTATCTGCAGAAACGTCTGGGGATCCCATCTGTTCCTGGAGATCCATCCCGCTGAGAAAACAGCACTTCCGGATCATACTCGTTGTGCTGGCGGCGCCCGGTGGCGGTATCCAGATTGGCAAGCTGCACGCGACTTTCCAGCCTAAGCTCTGACCGGGATCTGCGGGGTCTGGCACCAGCAGCGGCAAGGATTTCGGGGTCAAAATCCGCTCTTCTCTACGCTCTGGGATGATAGAGACTCACCTCGCACCACTCACCCCACGCCTGACATGTTGGAGCGTGCCCCACATCTTCAGTCCCTGCAGAATTCTGTCACTGAAATGTGACTGACCCGTAATCCAAGCAGACTTGAGTCTTTTCCCAAACCTCATGTAAGGTGAATTGAAAGTTCGGTTCCTTTGGAGGATACCCAGATGCCCCTCCATCCCTGGCAATGCCGTTGACTTAAGGGGTGGCACGGGCTAAGCGGAGCTTGCCCGTGGTGGGGACGCATGGGCAAGCTTCATCGGGTATTGCCGCTCCTTGGTCGATAGCGCTGAGCAAATGAAGCAGCCCCACCATAACCCACACCCGGAAGTGGAGGAGTATGCAACCCGGGGTCGTTTACCCGGGTTGCACTTGTCAGCAGCGTGGTCCGGTGGCTCTTCCTGAATGCGGATTACTACGACCCGTTGCTTCGATTCTTCCGGACAACATCCTGGCAACTTGAGCCTCTCTTGGCTTCATGGGTGACCAACGCCATGAGCTTGTTCCCATCCCGGAATTCAATGGCCGCCAGCTTCTCATAGGCGACACCACCAAAGTCGGCAAGGAAGCGCACAAAATACCCGGGCTCAAACTGCTCCATCAGGAGTCCCAGAACAGTTGTACGTCGGAGTTCGTTTTTGGACGCCATGGGAAGGATTCCTGGCGCAAGCTCAGCCGCGCGAGAGCGGCATCCAGCCACACGACACCCTGGCATTCTCTCCGATAAGCCTTATTATGTTTTTCATAGGGGACTGTTAACAGACAAGAAGGTTAGCACAAACTATCTAGCAGGGGGATTCCGATGCCCAGCGAACCAAAACCCCTGGACTTCGAGGCCAGCTTTCGCGGGGAGCTCATCCGGCCTGCCGATGCAGGGTACGATGAAGCCCGCCGCATTTACAACGCCATGATCGACAAGCGTCCATCGCTGATCGCAAAATGTGCAAACGTGGCGGATGTAATGAGTGCTTTGAGCTTCGGCCGAGCTAAAAATCTGAGGATTGCCGTAAGAGGGGGAGGCCACAACGGACCGGGTCTCAGCCTGTGTGATGATGGCTTGGTGATCGATCTATCACGGATGAAAGGCCTGCATGTCGATCCCGCGAAACACACGGTGCGGGTGGAGCCCGGATGCCGGTGGGGCGATGTGGATCACGCAACCCATATTTTCGGACTGGCGACGGTAAGTGGTGTCAACTCGAACACAGGGGTCAGCGGTCTCACCCTTGGCGGGGGCCACGGTTACCTGACCCGCAAATACGGTCTCACCATCGACAACCTCCTTTCCGCGGACATGGTGCTTGCGGATGGGCGCTTCGTTACAGCCAGTGATGAGGAAAACCCGGATCTGTTCTGGGCCATTCGCGGCGGTGGAGGCAACTTCGGCATTGTCACGTCCTTTCTCTTTCGACTCCACCCGGTGAGCACGGTGTATGCCGGACCGACCCTGTGGCCGCTGGAGCAGGCCGAAGAGGTGCTCCGATGGTATCGCTCCTTCCTTCCCGGGGCGGAGGAGGATCTCTACGGTTTCTTTGCGTTCCTGGTTGTGCCCCCGGCACCGCCCTTTCCGGAAAGTCTGCATGGCCAAAAGGTCTGTGGTGTCATCTGGTGCTACTCCGGGGCTCCGAGCCGTTCCGAAGAAGTATTTCGGCCTGTCCGGGATTTCGGTCCCCCGATATTCGAGCACCTGGGGCTTATGCCCTATCCAATGCTGCAGAGTGCTTTTGACAAACTTTATCCGCCGGGACTCCAATGGTACTGGAAAGGCGATTTTGTGAGGGAATTGAGGGAGGAAGCCATCTCGCTCCACATAGAGCACGGCTCTGAGCTGCCAACCCCGCTCTCCACCATGCATCTCTACCCCATCGATGGAGCCGTTCATCGAGTCAGAAGCAACGACACCGCGTTCAGCTTTCGCGACTGCCTCTGGTCTCAGGTCATTGTGGGAGTGGATCACGATCCAGGCAACAACGAGGGTATGATTGCATGGGCAAAGCGCTACTATGAAGCGCTTCATCCCTATTCGGCCGGTGGAGCATACGTCAATTTCATGATGGAGGAAGGACAGGATCGTGTTCAGGCCACCTACGGGGGCAACTACGAGCGCCTCGTGGAGCTGAAGAGGAAGTATGATCCTGAAAACGTTTTTCGGATGAATCAGAACATCACACCGTGAGGGCGATTATGCGGCGCCCCTGTCTGAAGCTTGCCCCCTCCTGGTTCTGGTCTTCGCACAATGGGCTGGCGCGGAAGACAGGGCATTCGATTCCGGTAGCGTGAAGATCCGCTACTTCGAAGAGGGGAATGGCGACCCAGTGGTCCTGGTTCATGGCTTCTCACGAAATAGTGAAGTGATTGGATCGAAACCGGGATCATGGAAGCTCAATTGGCCTACGGTTTTTTCATCCTCGTTGGATGATTGAGCTCCACTTGGAAAGGAGGAAAAGAAAAATGAGCTCCCAAGCTGCACAAAGAAGAGACCAACACAGGTTGAATGGAGTCGACGTGGATCGACTCTATGACACCATAGATGCGATCAAGGTTGAACCAGGGATTGCCAAATTCAACTTCCGCGTCAGGAACAGATGGATTGATGGGGGGCACAATCACACGATCATCAAGGATTTCCACGGTGCGTCGAAAGACCATCCCCATGAGGAGCCCTTTGAACTGGATGCGGATGAGCCTGAGGTTCTTCTGGGTCATGACAAAGGACCAAACCCTGTGGAGTACCTTCTCACAGCTCTCGCAGGCTGCTTGACATCTTCCCTTGTCTATCACGCGGCAGCCAAGGGAATCGAGGTGAGAGGTGTTGAATCACACCTGGAAGGAGACCTGGATCTGAGAGGCTTTTTGGGGCTGTCGAAGGATGTTCCAGTTGGATATGAGGAGATCAGAGTTTCTTTCACTATCGACGCCGACATCTCGGAGGAAGAAAAGCGGGAACTGGTCCAGATGGCCCAGAAATACTCTCCCGTGTTCAACACTGTCTCCGGCCCTACCAAAGTCAACGTACGACTCGGAAGCCATGAGTAGGCGCCAGGAACCAGGGCGCGGGCGGGTGCTGAGGGCATGCCCGCGCCTTTTCCACCGGAGAGAGGACATGGCAGGCTTGCGGCCTGTTCAATGCACGGCGCAAAGATACGGAGTCTTATAATCTGAAATTTCAGCGTTTTCGAATCTCGGCTCAAATGAATGGCACTGGTGAGCTGATCTCGTCGGATTGCCAATGTGCGAATCACCAAAATACATCACAAGCATGACACCACGACACAGGTCCATTCTTGAACGGATATGCTGCGGAGCGTCTTCACCACGTGCAAGACTTGAAGCTATCATAGAGCTTATCGGCACAAAGGTGCTGAAATTTCTGGGAGTTGATTCCGGTCTAAGGTACGCATGAACAGAACCTGGTCTGCCGGAGCGCTCTTTGAGCAAGGCTCTCCATAGAAAGCTGCTCTCTCACGTGGTCTATGGAGGGTCGAGATGAAAAAATCCCTCATCTATATAGACTTCAAGGAGTTTCTCCAGGTTCTCGCGCATGACTCCTGCCTCGAAGCACTCCAGTGCGTCTGCAACGTCGGGCTCGGGAAAGAGCTCCCGACAAAGCGTACGCAAGCTCTTAGAACCGTCCGCTCCCTCCAATAACCTGGCAAATGAGGGACCGAGCTCCAGGTATTTTCCACTTGAGTCCCTGAGCATGAACTGAAGAACGGGCACCTCATGGCGATGCACGGTGATGTTGTCAGCCAATCGCAACCGCCAGGTCTCCCTCATCTCTTCGGTACAACGCCGAGTGGGGGCGGTTATTCGGTCTCCAGTGGAATGCCTCGGTGGCACTGCCTGGACCATGGAAAATACTGTGCACCCGCCCTGGCAACCCCATTTCATGCGAAGGTCGCACTCATAACAGCGTTCCATGGGGAAGACCTTGTCTTGATAATAGGCCAATTGCCGTTCGTAGTAGCTCTGCAGCTCTGAAAGATGGTGGAATTCGTCCAATCGGCGGTTTTCAAAGGAGGACAGGCAGAAACAGGGCCAGACACTCAGGTCGGGGCCGATGTCGATGATCGCTTTGCAGCGGGCATTGCGGCTGAGATCCAGAACGCCCTTGAGAAGCAGCTCGCCCATCTGGGCATAATCGAAAATGCACAGAGGCACTGCGTTGTCGATGTGGACGGCGATGCCCCTGGATTCGGCCTGGCGCACGTAGCCTATGATGAAATCAGGCATTTTGAAGTAATCGGCAAGGGGCATGCTGGCATTCTCGGTGTTGAGCACTGGCAGGGAAAAGCATAGACGCACAGTCGAGAATCTGTACTTCTCTACAAGGTCGAGGACATATTCGCCTTTGGGAGTGGTACTGAAGAGATTGAAGCTCAACGAGACCGCCGGTCTGCCGGATATGGCCTCCAGATTCTGGTTGATGCGTTTCCACTGGGCATCGCGGTAGGCCTCGGGGTGATCCACGTTGAGCAGAAACCGCATCTTGCTTGGCGGAACCTTTGCGAAAAATGTGTTGAGCTCCGCCGGCCAGGTCCCGTTACTCAAGACGTCGACGAAAAAGCCCTCAGACAAAGCCCGGGTGACGATCTCCCGAAAACCCGGATGAAGTGTTGGTTCGCCTCCCATTACACGGAATGTATCTACCCCGGAGATCTTCAGGAACTCGAAGACGGCATCTACGTGCTCCGGTGGCATATGCATTGCCCCTTTCTGCTGCAGCTTTTCCTTGGCAAAGCAGTAGGAGCAGGACTGATTGCAGGCTGTGGTCAAGAGGATGTTGGGCATGCACTCACCAATGGCGGCCGCGGTCGCGTGACCCGGCCGCATCGGTAGGGGTTTCGGTTTCTGATCAGCGCCTCGTGCTGAGCTTCTCCTCCAACATTACCTCAAGCCGGCGGACAAGATCCTCCCGCAAGCGCTCGAAGTGATGGCTGAAAACGTCGGCTGGATAGTAGATTTCCTCGGGGATGAACCTGGCGCGGAGTCTCGCTGCGCTGTAGGCGCGGCCTACGTCGGATCTGCTGGCTCCTGTCCAGTCGGGTGCGGGATAGAAGACGGGGTAGAAGATGGGCAAACGCCTCCTCGGGATGAGCTCGGCGATGAGCTCTTTGAGGGTATTTTGCTCCCAGAGGGTCGAGGGATAGCAGACGCGGGGGTCACAGCTGGAGATACGCCCGTTCTTGACTTCGGCCACCAGTTCGGTGAACGCACCAAGCTTCTTGAGCCGGGCGACCTCCTCCTCGCCCAACTTCACGCCAAACCGTTCAGCCACAGCTTCCGGGTTGCGCAGCAATTCCGCCCTTAACTGCGGATTGATGTTGGCCTCTGACATGAGCTTGTTGACGGGTTCATTCTGCTTCATGGCTGCCTCCTTCGGATCACTTGGGTAAGGTGTGTATGGGGGTAAGAAGCGGATAGGACTACTACTTAAAAGCTAATCACGATTCTTTGTGATGTCAAAGCCATTTCAGGCCGGTTTCGCAGAAACTTCTCTGACTCAACGACCGCCAATACCCAATTACTGAAAAAATCGTAAATTAATCGGGCTCAGTGAGCAGTGTACAGCCCTATTCACTGTCATGACCTGTACTTCGCTCATGGAAGCGGCTTTCCTACGAACAGATCATTCCTTGGAGCTTGAAACACGTAAGACTCGGCAACCGGAAGAAACAAACGGAAGGTTGCACCTCGGCCAGGCTGGCTCTGAACAGCGATGGCTCCCTCGTACAGGCGGACCAAACCAAGGACAACAGAAAGCCCCAGACCACGGCCTACGCACTTGGTGGTGAAGAATGGATCGAAGATGCTCTCAAGGGTCATTTCATCCAAGCCGCAACCTGTATCCGAAATGGAAAGGGCAGCGTAGGACCCTGCTCTTGGCTTCCAACCTAAGGGCCGGCATAGAGTCGCCCCAGAAATATCTTCCGCTTTGAAGACACCTGCGGAAACACTGATCTCGCGCTTCCAGTTCCCAAGAGCTTCATAGGCATTGAGAAGCAAATTGATCACGACCTGCTTTAGGTGGTCTTCCACCGCCACAACGATCGCCCCCTCTGCTGCGAGGTCGGCTCTGATGATGACATCCTTGGAGAACAATCCGCTCACAAATAATAGAGCTTCCCGCGCGGTTTCCGTGAGACTGACCAGCCTTTTCCTGCCCGAAGCGGAACCGACATAGGCGAGCATCAAACGACTCATTTCGACGGCCCGACGTGAAGCGCCCATAGCATGTGAGATGCAATCCTTGACTCTCTCCACCTCGGCTGAATCGCTGAGCGCCAGCTCCAGGTTTCCCATAACCACGCAAAGCAGGTTGTTGAAATGATGCGCCACCATGCCGGCCAGCCGGCGCAGACTTTCGTCTTTCTGCTCATCCAGAAGTTGCCGCTGAAGCGCTTTCAGCTCATCTTCAGCCTGCTTGTGTGCGGTGATATCCCATATGATGGTTTGGTAACCGGTGATGGTTGTGCACTTATCCACAGCTGCCACGGTCACGAGTTGACAATGGAGAATAGTTCCGTCAGAACGAAGCAGCCGAACGATGGTTGTTGCGGCGTCCGGGGAATTCAAGACCTCTACAAAATGTGAGTGGAAGATATGCTGATCTTCAGGAAGGACAAACTGGGAGAGAGAGCAGCCAACCAGTCGGCTCTCTCCGGGGCCGAGGAGGCGACGGGCACGGTAATTGGCCTCCATGATGATCATGTTCGTCCCGAGTGCCAAATAGGCTAAAGGGGCCGAATCGAAAAGGTCGAGATCTCTCTTTCTGGATACCTTTGATTCATATTGTGCCGGTCTCAGCTCCATTCTTTTGACTGGCACTTCGCTTGGGAAGAAACCCATTCCAGCCCTCTCGATGGCTGCGATCCCTTGAGCAACGGGAAACCCTTCTTCAGAATCCTGCCCCAAACTGGAGGTCCCATCCAACCCCTGTTTCCATCCGCCCATCGGCTTCTCCCCGCACACTTCATGTCAAAACCGGCATAAAGAAGGCACGCACTGGTTTGTGAACGGCTTAAACGGGCGAGCTTGGCGTGTGGGTTGGGGACAAACATACCTGAACCGACACACCAGAGCAAATCCGCAGGTATCAGCCTGCCAGAATCATCGATCGCGCGTCCACCCTTGACTTGGGACTACTCCTGATGAATGCTGACCTCATGGCGCCACCACTCCACCGAGTCACCTCGTTCCTCTACGATCGAGTCAAGGCCCGGATGCATATTCCTTCCCGACTCCAGTGGAGGGTCAACCCTCTGCTCCTCCTCGCCCTCGGGATGCTGATGATGATCACGCCCACGATCAGAAGGATTGCAGTTCCCGAACTGAGTGGCATGGCTGCAAAGAGATCCCCGATCTTCCGCTGAGAGGCACTTTTCCAGCCACCCTAAGAATGTCTCCCGCAGCACATGTGTCCTGCAGAGTTGTCCATTCCGAACCTTAATCGCCCGCGTTTCCGAAGTTCGCCCTGACCGAGGTCCCCATGAATGGACTTGTGCCACAAGATCAATGAAAGCTGCTCTCATCCCCGACCCGACCGCTGTGACCTTGAGCTCAGATCTCCTCATAGGCGCTGTCTGAATCCCACCACCCATGTGGCAGCAGGACTGGGCTACGAGCGAACAGGGTAGTCTCCGAAGGTGAAATCCCGTCTCACCCGAGAAGAGGTCTGCTTGGACATGGAGGGGATGGTCCATGCCGAAATCCATGAACTCATAGGATATGCGGTTGGAGCCAAGGCTCACAACACGCCCCACCACCGAGAACTTTGGGCCGTAAACGTAAATGAACAAGGGCTCTCCCGATTTCCCCAGGCATCCCGGCATAAATCTGCTCCTCACCTCATGGACCTGCAGAATTAACTTCGCGAGGATTTGAATTTTCTTGCTGTTAGCCATCCCTCGACCGTCCAATGCTGGTGATCGAGCACGGTTGATGCCAGGTTAGAAAACAGAATATTAGACAAAATTTTATGTTGGTATAATAATAGGGTATGCTGATTGTATCTGCAAAAGAGCTCTGTCTGGAGGAAACCAGGTGGCTTGCAGCAGGCATTCCAAAATGATCTTCATAGATCAGAAAATACATTGATTTTAATATATTAGGCTTAAGACCACCAAAATGGTACCATTTCACTTTGGATCTCATCCACATCTTTTCAAAGTGAGCATCCGGGGAACTGGTTCGGCCTTGGCCTCATGGAATTCCTGAATCAGCTCAGGCGACAGATGTCCTGCCGGTGCCGTTATCGCAACGGCGTGGAGTTGCAGGACGCAGTCCAAAGCGATTTCAGCACTGCCGGTTTTTCTTGGCTTTGATTTGCCGTGAGATGCGATGACATCGACAAAGTTGCAGGTCGGATGGGTAAAACGGTGCAAGAGGTGAATGTCGGGCCTCATCGTCGTCTTCCATTGAATTACAAGGAATTACAAGGTGTCGGGCGACCCCTGCCTTCTGAACCCTGGTTCCCGGAAGGGCACCAGGGTGCTTTGCCGCCGATTGTCCAAAAGGGAATGGTGAAATTGAGATGCCGACGTTGAGCGGCCAGCGCGCTTTCGTCTATCCCGGTGGGTTAGCAGGGATCACCGAAGAATAGAGAGCCCGCTCTCGTGAGCCTTGAAGTCCCGAACGCCCAAAAGGCCATCACTTCCAGTCAATACGCTTCATACCACCGCCTCCCTCCGGAGGTTTCCACCTGGGCAAGCAGACTGACAGTCGGGATGTTTGCAGGTTCCACGAGGACCCTCCTATTTGCGTGTTACGCTCGGCGACGCCGGAAAGCCGTGCTCTCATGGGTCCATCTACCATACCCAGGCTACAAAAGAGTAGAGCCCTCTGGGTTCTCCTCCAGAAGGCTCGCACAGTCTGCGGTCACTTGGTGCTTGGTGCGACAGGCCCACTCCATTCGACGTTCGTGGCGTTGTGGCAGAAGCACGTCACGGAATGTGTGGAAGGAAGTGCTATGAACTCCCAAGCTGCCTTCGCATGCCAAGCTCGTCCATGTACATCCATTCTTCCGCGATCTTACCGTCAGCCACCCGGCTGATCGTGACTCCGCTCACATTAAAGCAGCCACCATTCGACGGAATGTCGGGCAGGTCCTTCATTTGGCACCCGGAGAATGTAAACCTTGTCACCACCTTATCACCTTCCGCGATTTGATCATCGATGGTGCAGGAGGCGTCCCGTATCGCTTCCATAAAACCGCTGCACATCTCTTTGAAGGCCTCAAGGCCGCCCGGAAAGTCAGGCTGTGAGGGATCGTGCAGCATATAGTCTTCGCTGAGCAACTCAGCCGCCCCTTCCGTATCATGCTGGTTGCACCCTTTTTCAAAACCCAAACGAACCAATTCCTTGTTATCCATAGTGTGGTTCCTTTCACGAAGCCATTCGGTTTCGCATCTTGACCAGTCTTGTTGGTGGAGCATGCAGATTCCCAAATCGCTGGCCAGGCTCGAAGAAATCAGCTGTTGCCGTAAGTCCTGGGATTGATCGTCAGGACAGGCACGGCCGAGCTCTTCAAAACCTTCTCAATGACGCAGTCAAAAGGGAATTTGCCCTTGGTGCCATGGGTAGTAGCCATGACAACGACATCGGCCCCGATTTCCTTCGCCAATTCTACTATCTCTTTGGGCGGATAACCCCGGGTAACGTGCACTTCGAATCGGGGGCATTGCGTCAGCCTGTCTTGGCAGAGCTTCCTTAGTCGCTCTTTCGCAACCCGCATGACGAATTCCCGGATTTTGCGGGTATGCCTCCCGTCCAGTCCGCTTCCCCAATAGTGCTCAAACCTGGTCAGATCTTCGGCAACATGGAGCAAATGCACCTCGGCACCGTGCTTCTCACTCAAGTTCAGCACGTAAGACTCAGCAGTCGCTGCAGCCGACGAATAGTCTGTCGGCCAAAGGATTGTTTTGATTTCCATGGGAGATGTCTCCTTTCTTTCCGGATGAGCGCGTTGACATCGTTGCGCGCATGCTCGAATGTGTCGGCCCCTCTCCCTCTATCGTTGAAGCCGGGGTACTGTTTCATTTCTTAATGTAATCTTCATTCTCGAAATGGGTAGTCGTCGGAGTCCCTTCGACGCATGAGGTGATGAACCAGGGTGACAGGAATTTGCTCTTCAAGAACCTTGAGGTTCGCGCCCACCGAGACTTAAACGGGTTTGAGAGCTGCAATTCATCGGACGCTTCTCCCGGCCGGACGCTCAGCGTCAGGGGGCGGAGCAGCCTGAATACGGCGTCATTCCCCGATGATGCTCTCCCTGAGCATGTACAGATCGAAGATCGGTATGGGTATCGTGTTGTTCCGTTCCGGATCGTACAACAAGCGGTAGGACATGCCCTGGTTCCCCTGGCGGGCCATGACCTGCCAGCCTCGCGTCACATAGGGACACCGGTCGTTGAAGCAGATGTACTTGAACTCCGTGTCCCAGGTGCTGAACACGCTTTCGGGCACCGCCCACTTCTTCATTCGCGACCCGCAGTGGGGGCATTCGAGGGTCTCCCGAATGGTTTCGAGGCGTGCACGCATTTCCTCTTCCGTGAGAGGGGGCTGATCCCCCGCCAGCTTGATTGCGGGCCGCTTCGCGGAGGATTCCCCTGAGCCTGTTTTTTCGGCGTAGACCACGTAGACCGGATCGCTGGGCATTCCCGTGTGCCCATACTTGTCGTCCGAGGGTCGCACCTTTCCACTGGAGACAAACACCTGTAGTGCATCGAAGCAGCCCGCAGCGCTAAAGAATTCCTGAACCAGGGCCACGCGCTCCATCTCTGTCGCTTCGCGCCATATTTTCACGGCCTTCTGAGGAAACATCCGGTTGGAGAAAAACACGAGGTGCAGCCCTCCCGGCTTGAGGATCCTTCCGACCTCCCTGAAGACCTTGAAGGGGTGCACGAGGTAGTCGACGGAAACGGTATTGATGACCACATCGAAGGTTTCGTCGTCAAAGGGCAATTCAGGGTTGTCATTGAGATCGTGAATGACGGTTTCGTCGAGGTCCTCGTTTGCAGCCAGCTCGTTGGCGTTGAGTCCCAGCCCCACAAGGCGTGCGGGGCGGATATGCCTCGGGATGTGTGAATCCCAGCTGGCCATGAGATCCAGGACGACGGGATGATCCTCGACGATCAGCTGCCCGATGATGTCCTCGACCGTCGCGAGAGCCTCCGAATCCAGGTGAGCCACGAAGCGATCCTTTTCATAGAAGAGCCGGTCGTCGTGCCCATCCTCTCTGGAAAATGCGTCCCTGGAGTATCGTTCTTCATGGGACCCAATCTCCACTTTCATCTGCTGCATTTCGCTCATGGTGTGTAATCCTCCGCAAAAAAAAGCAAAAGCCAAGCTACACTTGCGTGTAAACCCGGCTCGTGGCCCCATCTCTGGGCAGGTTCAGCACAGCGCATTCCATAACATGCGATGACTCTATGAACTTAATGTCTCCAGCCCGACTGTCAACGACATGGCCCGTGCAGATCCCCGCTAATACACGCCGCTCTTGTCCTATACTCCGAGGCGTTGGGTTCCAAGGACCGGGAGCCGGCAGGCGATATCCAAACACATGCAGGTTGAGAAGTGAGAGTCCACCGGGACCGCCCTGGGGGTCAATGCCGTTGACTTAAGGGGTGGCACGGGCTAAGCGGAGCTTGCCCGTGGTGGAGAAGTCACGCATGGGCAAGCTTCGCTTAGCCCATGGCACCCTCCAGGCATGAGCAATGAGCTTAAGCCAACAGCACTGGCCCTGGGGGTTGAACGCCCGGGAGAGCGTCCGCCGGCATGGGTGCCGATGAGGATCCCGGCTTGACACCATTCCTGCCCGTCAGCTCGCCACTGTGCTGCGTGAGTGTTCCCCCTCATGTCGGGTGCGGTGCAAAAGGGGCTTTCCCGGAGTTGTGGCTGTGCCGATAATGAACTATGTTGGACGGACTCCATCGGCCCCCCCACTCAAGAACCGGGGCCCAGCTCAAAAACGCCGGACCGTAATGGATCCTCCAACATCAAGCGGAGACAGGTATGGACAAACCCATCGATCATTATTCACTGAAACGGCTGACCGAGATCAAGACGGCTCTCGAGGCGAACAACTTCGATGCCTACCTGGCTGAGGATTCGCTCGAAGCCGGCAGGATTCTGCTGGAAGAGATCATCCCGAAGAGCGGAGCCAAAACCGTTTCCTGGGGAGGCTCCATGAGCTTCGTCAATTCTGGGCTTTACGACAAGGTCCGCCAGTTGCCATCCCTCGAGGTTTTCGATACCTATCAAAAAGGAATGCCTCACGAAGAGATGATTGAGCTCAGGAGAAAATCTCTTCTGGTCGATCTGTTCATCACCGGGACCAATGCACTCACGGAAACGGGCAAGCTTGTGAACCTCGACATGATCGGGAACCGGGTCGCCGCCATCGCCTTCGGACCCAAATCCGTGGTGATCCTCGCGGGCCGCAACAAGGTCGTGCCCGATATTGAAGAGGCCACCTTCCGCGTCAAAAATTATGCGGCTCCCGTGAATGCCATGCGCCTGGACAAGAAAACCCCTTGCGCCGAAACCAGCTTCTGCCATGACTGCAAGAGTCCGGACCGCATCTGCAACAGCTGGACGATTGTGGAGAAGTCATTTCCCAAGGGACGCATCAAGGTCATCCTCATCAACGAAGACCTTGGATTTTGAGGGAATGGATGGGCCGAAAGGAACCCAAACCCTTTTACAGATACCGGCTTACAGCGTGCGGATCAGCAGGAGAGCCCGAAGGGTCCTTCTGCGGGTCAGTCCGGGACAGGGCCTGGAGGTCGTGATTCCTGAGGGCTATGACGAGCGGCAGATTCCAGCCATTCTGCTCAAGCATCACGGCTGGATCGCCAGGCAGCTGAATCGGCTCCGGCCCGAGCAGATCGGGACCGAGGCCGGTCCCGATCTGCCCGAAATCCTTGAATTGAGAGCCATCGGGCTGCGGGTGGGAGTCTCTTATTCGCCTGCCACGGACGGCGGTTGTCAACTGTTTGTGAGAGGCCGGCAAGAGGTTGAAATCCAGGGAGGCTCCGAAGACCGTTTCAGCTGCTTGCGCCTCCTCCGGGAGTGGCTCAGAGTTCAGGCCAGACCACCCCTCGACCGGCGCCTGGCTCAGTTGAGCGCCGAAACCGGGCTCCGGTATAAATCGGTCCAGATCCGAGGGCAGAAGCGCCGGTGGGGGAGCTTTTCTTCGCGAGGCACC
>Ga0105106_10002200_pt1 | contig 14048 bp, 10 predicted proteins | sample PPLLaktember2015_5_FD_79109 | JGI IMG/M metagenome (GOLD analysis project Ga0105106, IMG submission 79109) | Freshwater sediment microbial communities from Prairie Pothole Lake near Jamestown, North Dakota, USA - PPLs Lake P8 Core (1) Depth... | ecosystem: Environmental > Aquatic > Freshwater >...
AGAAGACCGAAGACCTTGCGCACCAGAAAGAGCAGGCCGAAGAACGCAACCCAGATGACGAATTTTTTGTTGGTTCGGAAAAATTGGTACAGATCGAACGACATGTCTGCGCGAAACCGTGAGGGGCTAAAGGGCGGTGAAATCGCTGCCCGGGGCCGTCCGGGCGCAAGCGAATATCTAACATCCTTTGCACGCCAAGTCCATAGTCCTGCCGCTCAGTGGCAGGGCAAGCGCATGTAACTTTGGCACGGGGCGTGCTTTCGTGGACAAATTCGCTATCTGGCACGGCTGGTTGCAACTATCCAAAAATACACGATTTAGGGTTATATAAAAATAACCTTTTGAAATTATTATAATAATTAAGACATCCGCCCCTTTTTGTGGTAACCACCTAAATATAAATTAATTTTGGGATGTTACACCATGCCCATACGCCCGACACGCCCTTAACCAAACATCTCGACTGCCTCCAGGACCCCAGGCGTCACAACATTCGCCATGGGCTCAAGGAAAAACATGGCCACCCCCCGGGCTGCACTTTGGGGGAATTTTCAGATGCGCCGGCAGCTGCGCTGGGGGTGATTTGGCGGTTGGGCCGGCGTCTGCTATAAAGTGGCCTCCGGTTTATGACAGGCGCAGCGCAAGAAGGAAAACGCCGATGAGTGTCCGGCCCCCGGCCCCCCGGGTCAGTGTCATCATTCCGACATACAACCGCGCCTGGTCGCTGGCGACAGCCATCGACTCGGTTCTGTCCCAGGATTTCGACGCATTCGAGACGATCGTTGTGGACGACGGCTCCACCGACGGGACCCGGGCGCTGCTGGCGGGCTACGGCGCCGCGCTGCGGGTCATCCAGCAGGCCAACCGCGGGGTCAGCGCCGCCCGCAACGCCGGCATCCGCGCGGCGGCGGCGCCGCTGGTGGCCCTGCTGGATTCCGACGATTACTGGCTGCCGGGCAAGCTGGCGGTCCAGACCGCGTTTTTCGATCAAAACCCGGAGACCGTCATCTGCCAGACCGAAGAGCTCTGGATCCGCAACGGGGTCCGGGTCAACTCCGGCAAACGCCACCGCAAACGCGGCGGCATGATTTTCGAAGCCTCGCTGGGGCTGTGCCTGGTCAGCCCCTCGGCGGTGATGCTGCGCAGGTCGCTGTTTGAATCGGTCGGCTTTTTCGACGAGCAGCTGCCCGCCTGCGAGGATTACGACCTCTGGCTGCGGATCAGCTGCCGCCACCCCGTGCACCTGATCGACCGCCCGCTGATCGTCAAGCGCGGCGGCCACCCGGACCAGCTGTCGCGCGCACCGGGGCTCGACCGCCACCGCATCCGCGCGATCTGCCGGCTGCTGGCCCAAAATGTGCTGACGGCCGACCAGCGGCGGGCGGCCTGGGAAGCCCTTGCGACCAAGTGCGCCGTCTACGCCGCCGGCTGCCGCAAGCGCGGGCGGCCGGACGAGGCGCAGCGCTGCCTGGCCCTGATCGAGGGCTTCAGGCCGAAAACCTGAAGCGCGCACCGCGGCCGCCGCTCAGGCCATCCGGTCGATCTCCCAGGCCAGGCGATTCAAGCGTTTGGGGGACACCGAAACGACGGTTTTGAGCTCCTGGGCGAAAATCGACACCTTGTATTCCTCGATCATCCAGCGGAAATTCTCCACCGCCGCGTGCTTTGCGCTGGAATCCTGCGGCCCCAGCACCTGCAGAAACCGGTCCAGCCGGTCGCTGAAGGTCTGGAGTTCACGGGCCCGCAGAAGGTCCCGTTCCAGGTTGTCAACGCCGCGCTGCACCCGAATCTCGATGGCCTCAAGATAGCGCGGCAGGTTCGCCAGGCGTGCATCGGGATAAAGCGCCAGAAAGTTTTCGGGGACCAGCTTGCCCAGTTCCAGCCGCAGCCCCTGGAGGAACGACCGCACAACGACATTGGCGCCATGGGTCGCTTCCAGTCTGAAGAAGGTCCCGCGCACCCGCTGGTAGGCCGTCAGCATAGGCAGCACAACCGCCAGTTTGCCCTTGGCCGCGGCCTGCAGCCCAGGGCCTACAGCGGCGAGGCGGGCGTCAAAGGCCTCCCGCGTTCGAAGGCTGCGGCGGAACAGGACGGCCCACACCGCCTGCGCCATCGCGGCCGCCACGGCACCGCCGCCCCCGAAATAACGGGCCGCTTCCGTCAGCCCCGGCGGCAGCGCCAGCGCTTGCTGAAGAAACTTGAACTCCTTTTTGAGCACCTCCCGGAACAGGGCCGCCACGCCGTCCAGGTGCGCCGCATCGGCCTGGAAGCGGCTTTCAAAAAGCCGCAGGTAAATGCCGTCGGGTTCGGCGCTGAGCGCCGGAAAGGCGTCCCAGCGGCCGCCGTGGGGGCCGCTGATCACCACCACCTCAGGCAAGTCTCCGAAGTCCCAGCGGGTGATGCCGCTCTTCTCATGGCTGCGCCGGGCGACCGCAAACGCCTCGGGGTCAGGGGTTGCGACCACCTCCCGGTTGAGGATGGCCGGGTCGCGGCCCGCGAGGATCTCTTTTCCCCCGGCATCGGTCAGGGCGATGCGCATTTTGAGATGATCCGGCAGGCTGTCCCGGGGCCAGTCCGCTGCCGGGATGTCCACCCCGAAGCGCTCGCGCACAAAACACCCCAGCACCGAAAGAAACGCTCCGTCCGTGCGGGGCATTTCACGGACGATGATCCCGACCGTTCGGGCCACCGGCACCAGCTGCCGGCGGTAGGTCTTGGGCAGCCCGCGGATCAGGGCGGCGATCTTGTCCCTCAGCAGCCCCGGCACCAGCCACTCGAGGGTTTCGGGGGCCACCTGCGGGGCCTGGGCGGCATGGATGCGCACGGTGACCCCATCGGCCGGGGTCCCCGGCTCAAAGGTGTAGTCGCAGGCGAAATGCTGTTCCCCCAGGGCCACCCGATCCGGATACTGGGCCAGTTCGCCGGCGTCGGGCAGGTAGCGCAGAAGGCTCTCACGGGTCATGCGCAGAAACCCGTCGCCGCCGGCCCCGGCTTCGCGAATCAGCCGCTTAAGGCCCGCCCAGTCGCTGAGAGCCGGCAGACGGTCGCGGTAAAATTGGAAGAGCTCGGCATCCCCGATCAGCATGTCCCGGCGCCGCACCCGATTTTCGAGGTCCCGTATGGAGGCCATCAGGGCCTGGTTGTGGGTCATGAACGCCAGCGGGGCGCGCACGTCGCCTTCCACCAGGGCGCTCTGCAGAAAGATATCGGACGCCGCTGCAGGGTTGATCCGACCGTATGAAACGGCCCGCCCCGGAACGATCAGCAGGCCATAGAGCGTCACCTGTTCGCGGGCCACCACCTCGCCGCGGCTGCGCTCCCAGTGAGGCTCGAGATAGGTGTAGCGGCACTGCTCGCCGGCCAGCGGCTCCAGCCAGGCGGGGTCGATCTTGGCCACGGTGCGGGCATAAAGCCGGGAGGTTTCCACCAGTTCGGCCGCCACGACCCACGAGGCGGCGGCGTTGAAGAGGCCCGAGCCGGGAAAGACCATGGCCTCGCGGTTGCGGGCGGCGGTATAATGGTTGTTCTCCTTCTTGAGGGCGATATTGGAGAGAAAGCCGCTCAAAATGGAGCGGTGAATGGCGCCATAGCGCGCGCTGAATTCGGTTTGGGAGGCAGCCCGGTCAGTATTTCGACCGACGGCCGGCAGGTCGCTGCGGTCCGATATGCCGTGCTCCTCGAGGATCACCGCCAGCTGATTGTGGAGGTCACGCCATTCCCGCAGGCGCCGGAAGGAGAGAAACCGCTCCCGGCAGAATTTCTTCAACTGCGCGCTTCCCATGCGCTCCCCGAATGCCCCGTTGAAATGCCGCCAGATGTTCAGCAGGGTGATGAAATCCGATGCCGGGTCCTTGAAAACCGCGTGCGCCCGATCGGCCTCGGCGGCCTTTTCGGGCGGGCGCTCACGCGGGTCCTGAATGCTCAGGGCCGCGGCGATGATCGTGATCTCCTCCAGGCAGCCCTCGACCCGGGCCTCGATCAGCATGCGCGCCAGCCGGGGGTCGATGGGGATTTTGGCCATGATCCGCCCGTTGGGGGTCAGCTCGTAGCGCGGCCGCCCATGGCTTTGACGTCCGCCGCCACGGGCCCGGATGGCGCCCAGTTCCTGCAGCAGGTTGAAACCGTCGCGAATACTGCCGTCGGCCGGTGGATCGATAAACGGGAAATCCGCGATGTCCCCCAGCCTGAGCGCCATCATACGCAGGATAACCTCGGCCAGGTTGGCCCGCAGGATTTCCGGCGGCGTGAACAGCCGCCGGGTTAGGTAGTCATCCTCGGCATAGAGCCGGAAGCAGACCCCGTCGGCCACCCGGCCGCAGCGCCCCATGCGCTGGTCGCAGCTGCTGCGCGAAACGGGCTGGACCGGCAGGGAGGTGGTCCGCGAACGGTGGGAGTAGTGGGAAATCCGGGCGAGCCCCGAATCGACGACATACCGAATTCCCGGGATGGTCAGGGAGGTTTCGGCGACGTTGGTAGCCACGATGATTTTGCGGCCGGCAACGGTACCGAAGACCCGGGCCTGCTGGTCGGCGGGCAGCCGGGCAAACAGCGGCAGGACCACGCTGCCCCGGTAGTTGTGGCCGGCCAGCAGGTCGCAGGTCTCGCGGATATCCTGCTCGGTCGGCATGAAGACCAGGATGTCCCCAAAGGCCCCCCCGGCTTGAAGGGCGTCGATCACCCGCAGCGCCTGGTCGATGTGGGTCTGTTCTCCGTTTTCGGCCCCATCCGGGTCCGGCGGCCGGTAGTGGACCGTCACGGGGTACATCCGGCCGGAGACCTCGATGACCGGGGCCTGGTCGAAGAATGCCGAAAATTTGGCGGTGTCGATGGTCGCCGAGGTGACGATCAGCTTGAGCTCCGGCCGCTGCGGCAGAATGGTTTTCAGCATTCCGAGGACAAAATCGATGTTGAGGCTGCGCTCATGGGCCTCATCCACGATCAGGGTGTCGTAGGCAGCCAGCTGTCGGTCGCCCTGCGCCTCGGCCAGCAGGACCCCGTCGGTCATGATTTTGATGTAGGCTTCGGGCCGGGTGGTGTCCTGAAAGCGGATTTTATGCCCCACCACACTGCCGGGGGTCGTGCCGAGTTCTTCGGCCAGGCGGCGGGCCAGGCTGGTGGCGGCGATCCGGCGGGGCTGGGTGCACCCGATCTGGCCCTGCAGGCCGCGACCGGCCGCCAGGCAGAATTTGGGGATCTGGGTCGTCTTGCCCGACCCGGTCTGCCCGGCGATAATCGTCACGGAATGGCGGCGGATGGCGGCGATAATCTCGTCGCGGTGGGCGAAAATCGGAAGATCGGGGTTGTAGCGCAGTTCGGGCAGATTGCGCGCCCGCTGGCTGCGGATGGCCACTGAAGCCGCCAGCCGGGCATCGAGGTCAGCTATCCGCCGGCCCAGGGCCGGATCGGCCGGATTGCTGACCAGTTGGGTCTTCAGGCGGGCCGCGGCCAAGGAAAGACTCCGGCGATCCCGGCAGAGGGATCGCGACAGCATCCGCTGGATCTTTTTCAACCGCTCCTGGGGGGCTGTGCCGTGCATCGCTATCTTTTTTCCATCGCCATTTTATGGGCCCCTGCGCTGCCGGCGGCGGCGCCATAGGCCGCAAGCACCAGATTTATTTTGACAACCGCGCAGGAATCGGTTTTGAATGACATCCGATCGGATCCAGACCGGCGGTTTGCCCAAAGCGCAGTCAGCTGAAAAACGCCCCACCCCCAGACCGTTTCGGCCTCAAAAATTCGGGATCCACGTGGGACAGGCGCGGTATCCACCGCCGGTTTCGGCTATAACCAAATTAACCGAATTTTTATCCCCTGTCCATCCGCACCCCCGCTGCAGCGCGCCGCCGCGGCTGTCACCCAGAAAGGAGCCGGTAATGCAGTTTGTCATCATCGGCGGCGATGCCGCCGGCATGAGCGCGGCCAGCCGCGCCAAACGCCGATGCCCGCAAATGGCGGTCACCGTTCTCGAAAAAACCCGGGACGTTTCCTACAGCGCCTGCGGAATGCCCTACAACATCGCCGACCCGAGCCGCCCCATCGACACCCTCGTGGTGCGCCGGGCAGAAGTCTTCCGTGAAAAGCAGGACATCGATCTGCGCACCGGTCACTGCGCCACCCGTATCGACCCTGCCGCCCGGCAGGTATCGGGCACCACCCTGCAAGGCAAGGCGTTTACGGTTGCCTACGACCGACTCCTGATTGCAACAGGGGCCGAGGCCGTCATCCCCGATCTGCCCGGCTTCGACCGTCCGGGGGTGTTCGCCCTCAAAAGCCTCGAGGACGGCCGCCGCATCAAGGCTTTTCTGGCGCAAAAGGCCGTGCGGCAAGCCGTCATCATTGGCATGGGGTATATTGCCTTGGAGATGGTGGAAAGCCTCCACCACCGCGGGATCGAGACGGCAATGGTCAAGCCCCGGCCGGATCTCCTTCCCTGGCTCGACCGGGAGCTGGCCGCAATGGTGGCCGAGGAGCTGGCCGCCCACGATGTGGCCTGCCATCCGGGCCACGCCGTTGAGCGCATCGATGCCACAACCGACGGTCTCGTGGTGGTCTGCGACGACCTGAGACTTCCCGCGGACGTCGTGATCGTGGGCGTCGGGGTGCGACCCAACAGCAAGCTGGCCGGCGACGCCGGCCTGGCGCTTGGCGTTGACAACGCCATCGCCGTGGACCGCATTTTTCGCACCGCCGACCCCTGCATATACGCCGCCGGGGATTGCGCCGAGGCTTTTCACGTAGTTTCGGGGCGCAACACCTGGAGCCCCCTGGCCCTCATCGCCAATCGTGCCGGTTGGGCAGTGGCCGACGCCGTTTGCGGCGACGACAGCGAAAACCAGGGCGTCGCCGGTACGGCGGTCTTCAAGGTTTTCGACTTGGAGGTCGCCCGAACCGGCCTGAACCCGCAGGAAGCGACGGCGGCCGGCTTCGCCCCCGCCGCGGTGACCATCACCAGCCGCTCCAAGGCCCACGGCCAGCCCGGTTCCTCGGCCGTCCGGGTCCAGATGGTCGGCGACATGCCCAGCGGACGCCTTCTGGGGGTGCAAATCGTCGGCCCGCTGGGCAGCGCCGCGCACCGCATCAACGCCGCGGCGGTGGCGCTGCATGCCCGACTGAGCGTCGCCCAGTTCAGTCAGACGGACCTGGCGTACGCGCCGCCCTTTGGTCCCGTGTGGGACCCATTACTGACCGCGGCCAATCAATTGCTGAAAAAACTATCACCTCTTTGACCCCCCCCAAGGGGTCAGGCCGAGCCGCACCGAACAAACTGTAACGACCTGTTCTGACGACACATAAGCGCCATTTGGACCTCGTCGGCGTTTTACTTGACAGCGGGATTTTTTTGGTCTAATGGGAGAAAATTACCAAAGTTTCCGTTTTGACTTCATCACCCCAAGAAGCCGTTGAGAATTGAGTCAACCTGTCCGTCGCCGCTCAAGGGTTCGTTTCGGTCGGAATCGTAATGTCCGGGCGGCCCTTTGGAAGGCAACGGGGGGTTTTTGCCCGTCGACGAACGCAGAAGGGAAGGGATTCAAGGACTTTTTTGGGCATCGGGGCGGAAACCGCAGGGCGTAGCCGTTTTAGGAATTTATTCTGGAGCGGATTTGCAGGGGCCTCCTAAATACGCCCCTCTTTGAATCGGCATCCAGGAAAATCGCCCGACGAACGGCACGGGAGCTTAAAACGTCACAAGCATGAGGAGGTTCGCATGGCTCAAGGCCGGGTTAAGTGGTTCAACGACAAAAAGGGGTACGGCTTCATTGAAACCGACAGTCAGGGAGATGTGTTCGTTCACTATTCCAGCATCGAGGGCAGCGGATTTCGCACCTTGCGGGAGGCCGAAGAGGTCACCTTTGAAATTGAAGATTCCCCGAAAGGCCCCCAGGCGGTAAACGTCCGGCGCCCATAGGCCCCGCTGACGCCCGCGCTGCAAAGAGACTGCAGGCAAGGTTGCGCCGACCTTGCCTTTTCTTTTCTGATGCCGGTTGCAGCGATTTCAGGGTCAGGGAGAAAAATAGTACCACGGGATGGCGCCCGTTTTGGGCATCTGCACGACAGACCCCAGCCTTTCCGGATAGCTCTGCCGGCGGCTGCAACGCGGTCGACAGGCCAAATGGCCAGCAGGCGGGGGAATTATTTTTTGTCGGGGCCTCATGGGCGTCACGGCCCTGAAACCGAATAGAACGTCCCACCCCCAGGTCCCTCCTTGGGGCGCATATCCCGCTTCGGGAGCGCCCTCAAACCCCGCAGGGGGCGAGAATGGCCAATCCCACCAAGAGGTGCCCCTTGAAACGACCTTTTTCATCCTTGGAGATGTGGCGGATTGCGGTTCGCATCTGGCAGACATTTCCCCATGGACCTGCAGGACAGTAACGCATTTCAAGCACGTCGCCGACCGCCAGATGGTTGAGCACCTCGGATTCTTCTTTGACTAACAGACACATGCCATTGGTGGACATGTCCCAAATTTTAAACTGGTAAATGACTTCCAGACCTTTTAGACGAAATTCTACGCTGTAGTACTGTTCCATCAGGTGGCGCTGCTCGGTGCGCCTTTCGACAGGGCTGCCGGCATTGATATGCTTGCTCATAATGGTATCGGCCCCTTTCCAGCTTTGCACCCGCCTGGCTGAATGCCAACCCCGACGGTTTTGCAATCCGTGCCTCAAACCTTACCCGATAGCGCCTACCCTTTTTTGGATATACTGAAACTAACCTCTTGTCAATGTTGAAAATTCAGCTGAAATCGGACCAGCCTGGATCCGATTTCAGGCCTTTGCGGCGCCCCGCTTTGAGGTCTGCCGGCCTCCAGCCCACCGTATCAGCATACGACACCCCTGATGGCAGCACGCGATCTTGACGATATCGCAACCGGCCGCTGGAAATGGAGACCGGCCGCCGGCAGCGTGCTTCCGAGATCCCGTCGAGAATTGCGATCGGTGCCGCATGGGCTGGCGGTCAGTCCCCGCAGCAGAAAAGCGGCAGCGCTCAAGTGGATTGAATAACAGGGAAAAAGGAGCGGCCCCCCTCGATATATCGCCACGTGAGGTCCTGGGTTCGGTGGGATTGGCATACCGCCGGCCGCATTCGGTAAAAATGGACGGGGTTTAGACGCAATGCACGGCCACGGGGCCGCAACGGTCACAGTGTCGACGCCGCGCACCGGTATCCGCGAGCCGGACAACAGTCCCCCGGCGATCCTTTCCCGAGCGGCGGTCTCTGCCCGATCTTCGTTCGGGAATGACGCCGGTGTATGAGAACTGTCGTCTTTCGATGCCGGCACGGCGGTCCCCATTGGGGAAAACCGATACCGAAACGTATTCGGACATTATATCCTAACCCTTCGCGTGGGATATGCAGATTTTCAGGTACTCGCCGAAAGGCGCTGAAATTTTCACAAGCAAAAATCAAACCGCAGTATCCATTGTGTTATTTGTAATCGATTTCAATAGGATAAAAATTTGAAAGGCCCACACCTGGACCTGTTTGTGAAAAAAACTCCTCCCAAAATGGAAAAAGAACTTCATAATTTCTCAGGAGGACGTGCCGATCTTCCCATGCCCGTCACGGATAGTTTGATCGCAAAGAACGAAAATCGGCGAGCGGCCAATGCCGGCCTCCTCTTCTGCATGGGCGCTCGCCGACCCGGACGCCAAAAGCGGAAGAGCCGGGCAAAACTCGAGCATTCAGGGCGTAATCAGGATCTTCTGACCCGCGCGGATCAGGGATCCGTCGATGCCGTTCAGCTGCTGCAGGTGCACCAGGGAAACCCCGGTGGCCTGGGAAATCTGGCTGAGGGTCTCACCTTTCCGGACCACGTGGTGCCGCGCCAGGGGGCCGGTTTTCGGTTCCGCCTCGCTGCGGGCGAGATCATTCAGGATCGGTGCGATCCCGTACCCTTTGCCGGCCGGCAGGTTGAGCGTGTAACGGCCAACCGGCAAATGATGGCCGCGGATATGGCCGTTGAGTTCTTTGATGACCTTGAAATCGGTCCCGAGCGCCTGGGCCAGATCGGCGATGTGGACCGGATGGGGGAGACTCACGTTGACGGTTTCAACGGCGCGCGGCGCGTAGACGTGGGCCGGGTCGACACGGTAACCGTAGCGCTCCGGGTTCTCCATGATGACCTTGATGGCGGCGATCCTGAAAATATAACGCTCGGTTTCCAGAGGAAGATCGAGGCGATGGTAGTCACTGACCCGCTGCTCGCGGATTTCACGTTCCACCCGGTTCTCGCCGCAGTTGTAAGCGGCCATCGCCAGCGTCCAACTGCCGAACTGCCGCCGCAGGGCCTGCAGATAGCTCAGGGCCGCCGCGGTTGACCGCTCGAAATTGCGGCGCTCATCCAGTTGCTGGTTTTTTTCAAGGCCGTGGCCCTGGGCCGTGCGGTCCATGAACTGCCAGGTCCCCATCGCACCGGCCGGTGAACGGACATGCGACTGGAGGTCGCTTTCCGCCACCGCCAGATATTTTAGGTCGTCGGGCATGCCCGCTGCGGCGAGCTTGGCTTCGATGAAAGGAAAATAACGGCCGGCTCTTTTCAACCAGAGAAACACCTGCGCGCGGTTCCAGACGGCAATGGTGAACTCCCGATCGAGACTTTCCCATACCTGCCGGTCGTTGAGCGGCAGCGGCTCCCCGCAGAGGACCACCGCCGGCGGCAGGGCAACGTCGTTGTATGACGCAATGTCTCGCGCGACCGCCGCACCCTCACCGGGCAGTGCCGTCGGTTCAGGGGGTCCGAAGCGCAAGTTGCTGCCCGAGGCGCATGGCAATGGGGCGCTCCATGTCAGAAGAACGCCCAAAACGACCGGAATCAATCTCTTTTTCATTTTCGGAAATTCTGGTTTTATGGTTAAGGCTTCCCCACGGGGGTTTCCCCGTTCCGGGGAAAACAGCAATAAGCAGACCAGCAGCTTAAAAGAACTGTGTTTTTTTATTGATTTCTATTGCTTATAAAATGTGTGGCGTGAAGGGGGTTAAAATCGGCAGGAATATGCGTCAAAAATTTGACTAACAACTGGGGGGAAATTTGACAGGTCTAACAAACGCGATTACCCCCGGCCTTTCACCCGCGCTGCTCCATGAGCGACATGATGATCCCCTGCTGGCGACGGGTGAGGTTTCCGAACTCGATGCCGATCCCGTTTTGATCCCGCCGCACCACCTTGCCGGTCACCATGCAGGAAACCTGGTTGATCGGCGAGGTGAGATACAGGTCGATCTCCTGACCGATGGCAAAAGCCTCCTGGGTCTCAATGAACACCCCGCCGATGCTGATGTCTTTGATGGTGTTCCTGAAGGACCCGTCCCGGGTATCATAATCCACGTCGATCTGGCAGCGCCGGCGCGCGTGGGACCGTTTCCAGTTGGCCTGCAGCTTTTCCAAGTGTCGAAGATAAATCAGCTGCTGCTCTTCCGTCATCCGCTCGAACATCTCCAACAAACGCTTTTTGTTCTGCTCTTTTCGCACGGACTGGGCCGGTAACGCCATTTGTGACCCTCCTCAAAATTTTCCTCAGCGTTTCGTTCTGGCCGCCGCCGGGGGCCGGCCGCAAGCCGGGGCCCACCACGACACAGTACCTATATCGTCGGCGGAGAGGAAAAGTTTACGGGCAAATGCTGGCGCGGCAAAAGGTTAGGGCCCGCAGGGGTGTTACCGCCCGGGGTCCATGGTTCAGCCCTGGCGGGTTTTGGGGCAAACGGAGAGCACCGGGCAGGAAGCCCTGCGGGCCACCCGCTCCGTGGTCGAGCCGACAAAGATCTTTTCCATCATCCCCTGCCCACGGGTTCCCAAAACGATCAGGTCGACCTGGCGGTCCAGGGCGTAACGGGTGATTTCTTCATCGGGCAGCCCCTCGAGCAGCGCAATTTGGGGGGCACACCAGTTGCAGGCCTCCTCGGGGAGCATCCGGTCGAGGCGTTTCTTCAGGCGCTCGTGCAGGCTTTCGAGCAATTCACCATCGACCGCCGCCGGAAGCGCCTGCAGATCCTTGTAAATCGGCGGTTCAATGACGTGCACCAGGTGCAATTCAGCCTCGAATTCCTGCGCCAGGCTGAGCGCGTTTTCAAAGGCCAGGGCGGCGTCTGGGGAAAAGTCGCACCCGATTAGGATGCGTTTTAACCGAAAGGCTGCCGGCTGAGCATCTGCCGTCTCGGGCGAGGGGCTGTTGACGATCAGCAGCGGGCACGGCAGCGTCTGCATCAGCCTTGCGGTCACCGACCCCAGCAGCAAGCGTTTGAGGCCGGAACGGCCGTGGGTGGCGGCGATCACAAGATCCACCCTGGTTTCTGCGGCCAGGCGGGTGATTTCCTCTGCCGGCCGGCCGGCGGTCACCAGTATTTCGGCGGCCGCCCCACTGTCGGCGATCCGGGCTTCAAGCTGCGCACGCGCGGCTTTCAAGGCCCGTTCGCGCTGCGCCAGCGGATCGATGTAGGCGGCGCCGTATATCAGGGCCGCCGGCTCACCATAGACGGCGGCCGCCGGCAGGTCCACCACGTGGCAGGCGTAGAGGGTGCTGCCGAATTCATGCGCCAGGGCAATGCCGTAGGACAGGCTGCGGCCGGCAAAGGTGGAAAAATCGGTGGTGCACAGAATGCGCTGGAGGCGGGGTCTCATGGCGAATCCTCTCTTCTTGGGGGTGATGCCGCGGGGCGGGGTCCGGGATGCAAAACAGGCGAGCGGCGCGGGCCTTGCGGCAGGGCTGCCGCTGTGTGGCGTTTATCTTAGATGAAGCCTGCTGGACGTGTCAAAGCAATTCCGCCCGCCGTGGGCCGCTGGGAAGTACTTTGCGGCAAAAGAATCGGACTGGTATTTTAGCAATGAATCTGGTAGGAAAAAGTAGAGGGCGCCGCCATGCGAATTCCCACTCAAAGAGAATGTTTTCGGCTGATCGCCGAAATGCAGATGTTGGATCACATCGTGGCCCATTCGATCCAGGTCTGCCGGGTTGCCACCCTGCTGGTCGACCAGCTCAACGCCTGCCGGGTCGAGATCAACCGCGAACTGGTGCGGGCATCGGCTCTTCTGCACGACATCACCAAAACCCGCAGCCTGACCACCGGCGAAAACCACGCCGCCACGGGGTGCGAATACGTTTCGCAGCAAGGCTACCCCGAGGTGGGCGAGATCGTCGGCCAGCACGTCCAGCTGAAAGCCGTCTCGATCACCGCAACCCCTCTCGAAGCGGAGATCGTGAACTATGCCGACAAGCGGGTATTGCACGATCGCGTGGTCCCCCTGGAGCAGCGGATGCATTACATTCTGGAGCGCTACGGTTGCAAAACGGAATTCAGAGACCGCCTGCGCCGGCTTTGGGTGGATTACGAAACAATGGAAACCCGTATTTTCCGGGGGCTCAGGATTGTGCCCCTCGATCTGCCCGCGTTCCTGGACGGCGGCGGCCTGGCGGCCGAAATCGCGGCTTACCGCAAAACCCTTGGGCGCCAGGAACGCCCCCCCGAGAATCTCACCTGCGAGGAGACAGCTCCATGACGGACGTCAAAGGCTTTTTTTTGTCCCGCAAAGACATCGCCATCCGGTTTCTTTACACCCTCCTGTTTATGGCGATTCTGGAGATCGTCAAACTGCTGGTTCAGCTGACGGTGCTTTTCCAGTTTGTGTATGTCTTCTTCACCATGAACCAGAGCCAGCCGGCGGCCCGTTTCGCCAACCGCCTGGCCGCGTACCTTTACCGCATAGCCCGCTATATGAGCTTAAACGAACAGCAGCGCCCCTTCCCTTTCCGGGATTTGCCGGATCCCGTGGAACCCCCGGAGGGCACCCCGCCGTTTTGACCCCCGCAAGTTCAGCGCCAAAGCCCGTTACAAAGTCCGCCGCAGCTGCGACGACCTGCAGGGCAGCCTGAAATCAGGACGGTTTAGCGGTCATCAGCTATTGTAGAAAGTCACCACAGGGTCCCGCAGGATCAGGTCAATGGCTGATCCCGCGGTGTCTGCGGCGGCTGGAAAAACGCGCCCCAAGCTCCGGATATGCCGCAGGTTGTCGGCCGTGCGCAGGATCAGCATGGCCAAATTGCCCTCCTCGATTG
>Ga0105106_10002201_pt1 | contig 14031 bp, 12 predicted proteins | sample PPLLaktember2015_5_FD_79109 | JGI IMG/M metagenome (GOLD analysis project Ga0105106, IMG submission 79109) | Freshwater sediment microbial communities from Prairie Pothole Lake near Jamestown, North Dakota, USA - PPLs Lake P8 Core (1) Depth... | ecosystem: Environmental > Aquatic > Freshwater >...
GAATATGTTCCGGGAAGAGCAACATTTATTTCAGGAAGTACCGGTAACGAGGTGAATGTAACATCGTCCACAATCCCTACAGTGAACAGGTTCCTGGGTTCTTTAAGTTTCATGTTCTCAAATACAGAAAGAATCTGGCCTGGCGTAGTGTCTTTTGAACTCAGTCCGAAACGGCCGCCGATTATAACCGGTCTGTCAGCTTTATCATAAAACATATCTCTAATATCAAGATAAAGAGGCTCTCCCGGTGATCCGGCTTCTTTTGTCATGTCGAGAACAGTAATCTTTTTCACTGACTGCGGGTAGACATTAAAGAAATATTTTGAAGAAAAAGGACGATACAGATGAACACTTATCAGCCCGATCTTTTCTCCCTTAGCTCGCATGAAATCAATAACTTCTTTCGTGGTATCTGTCACGGAACCCATTGCCACGATAATATTTTCAGCATCAGGTGCACCGTAATATGAGAAAGGATGATATTCTCTTCCCGTAAGCTTCGTAATTTCAGCCATGTAAGAGTTTACTATATCGGGTATCGGTTCATAGAACTTGTTGATAGATTCTTTTGCCTGGAAGAAAATATCAGGGTTCTGAGCAGTACCTCTCATCACAGGATGTTCGGGATTGAGAGAGTTATTACGGAATCTGTTCAATGCATCCCAGTCCAGCAGATTTTTCATATCATCCATTTCAAGACTTTCGATCTTCTGTACTTCATGGGAAGAACGGAAACCATCGAAGAAATGCAGGAAGGGTATCCTTGATTTGATGGCCGAAAGATGTGCAACACCTGCAAGGTCCATTATTTCCTGGACACTTCCGCTTGCCAGCAATGCAAATCCGGTCTGACGTGTAGCATAAATATCGCTGTGATCGCCGAATATGGAAAGAGAGTGAGCAGCTAAAGTGCGGGCACTAACGTGGAATACACCCGGAAGAAGCTCTCCGGCTATTTTGTACATGTTGGGTATCATTAGCAAAAGTCCCTGCGAGGCAGTGAAAGTTGAGCAGAGTGCGCCGGTCTGGAGTACACCGTGGAGTGCTCCGGCAGCCCCGCCTTCTGATTGCATCTCAACAACTTTTACCTGTTCTCCGAAAATATTTTTCAGTCCGTTTGCCGACCATTCGTCAACATATTCTGCCATTGTTGATGAAGGTGTAATGGGATATATGCAGGCGACTTCGCTGAACATATATGCAATGTGCGATGCGGCCTGGTTACCGTCGCATGTTATAAATTTTTTTGTTGCCATTTTTGAATATATAGTATTAGAATTGTTAATTTATTAACAGAACGCAAATTTACGGAATTTTCAGATTGGTTATCCGCCATTCATTGAAATGAGGAACTCTTCGTTCGACTTGCTCTGCATCAGCCTGTCGCGCAGGAATTCCATTGCTTCAACTGCGTTCATATCTGCAAGATAATTACGCAATACCCATATTTTCTGCATAATGTTCTTGTTCAGAAGGAGGTCTTCACGGCGTGTGCTGGAAGCCGGTATATCGATAGAAGGGAATATTCTCCTGTTTGAAAGCTTGCGGTCGAGCTGAAGTTCCATATTACCCGTACCCTTGAATTCCTCAAAGATCACATCATCCATCTTTGAACCTGTTTCCGTAAGTGCAGTCGCAAGTATTGTCAGCGAACCTCCATCCTCAATATTCCTGGCCGCTCCAAAAAACCTCTTGGGTTTATGAAGGGCGTTCGAGTCAACACCGCCTGAAAGGACCTTCCCTGATGCAGGTGCTGTTGTATTGAATGCCCTTGCCAGACGGGTAATTGAGTCGAGGAGAATAACCACATCATGTCCGCATTCAACAAGCCGTTTTGCTTTTTCCAGAACGATATTGGCTACACGGCAATGCCTCTCGGCCGGTTCATCGAAGGTAGAGGCAATAACCTCAGCATTTACGTTCCGTGCCATGTCGGTTACTTCTTCAGGTCTTTCATCAATGAGAAGGATCATCAGGTAGACTTCCGGATGATATTTTGCTATTGCATTAGCAATCTCCTGAAGAAGAATAGTCTTACCCGTTTTTGGCTGAGCTACGATCAGTCCGCGCTGTCCTTTGCCAAGCGGAGTGAACATATCGATAACTCTTACCGACAAGCTTCCTTCACCAGGTGTACATAACGTAAATTTCTCATTCGGGAACAGGGGAGTAAGAAAATCAAAAGGAACCCTGTCCCTGATGAAATCCGGACTTCTCCCGTTGATCTCATCCACTTTGATAAGAGGAAAATATTTTTCACCCTCTTTCGGCGGACGGATTGTCCCTCTTATGGTGTCACCCGTTTTCAGTCCGAACAGCTTTATTTGTGACTGTGATACGTAAATATCATCAGGAGAATTGAGGTAGTTGTAATCGGCTGATCTCAGAAAACCGTAACCGTCAGGCATAATTTCCAGAACACCTGTATTAAATATTATTCCTTCAAACTCGTAAGGTCTCTCTTTCTTCTCTTCCTTCTGAGGAGCAGGTTCCACAACCGTCGGCAGGTCAACAACTATTGGAGTTTCATTAACCGGCGGTGGTTCAACAATTACATCCATCGGAAGAGGAACCTCTTCGGATTTATGCTCATTGAATTGGGTATCTCCGTTATGGTTGTTAAAGACAACCGGACTTTCATCAGGTGGTTCAGGAATTAATTCCGGTACTACTTCTTTATAATGATCCTCTGCCTTCACTTCCGGTACTATTGTCTTTTCCATCTCTTCTTCGGGTTTCGGTTCAGGGCTCCACGTTGGAAGGATAGTTTTGTCTTCAGTCAAAGGTTCACGAGGTTTGAACAGATCCGGCTTTTCTTCAGGTTTCTCAGAGTTCTTTGAATTTTCTTTCCAATCTTCTCCGCCTGGTGTGCCAATATATTTCAGGTCATCAGGGGATACTGAGATGACTGACTCACCGGGCCGGTTGATTACCGGTTTGGTAGTCCTTGGCCTTTTACCGCGCCTGTGACCGGATTCGTGTTCCTGTCCGGTTTTGTTATCTGAGAGATGCTCCTTCCTTTGGGCATTTTTTATCTCAGTTGCTTCAATTGCCTGCTGATCAAGGATTTTATAAACAAGGTCCTGTTTTTTTAATGCTTCGGCCCTTTTTATTTTAAGTTCTTTTGCTATCTCCCTTAATTCAGGCAGGAGCTTCTTACTTAACTCAAGAATGTCGTACATAAGTCAATAATAAAAATATGGAATTTAACTGATCAAAACGATTTTGCTTTTGGAAACCCGGATCAAGATTGATGATGAGCCGGATGGATTATGCAACGCTTATTCTACATATTCCGAAAAACGGTACAATTATAGTTAAAAAGTATGATTCTAAACGTCAAATCTTGTTAAAATGCAACGATTTTTTCTCAAATTGAATTAATAATTTGATATTCAATATGTAAAATACTACGGCAATATACAAAAAATATTATTCATTTCCCAAAAAAAATAGTCAATCTGTCGGGGGAATCTTATTTTTTATTAAAATTGTACTTCTTGAGCTTGATTTCCCGGGAAACTAATTATTGCCTGTAAATGCGTCAGTTAAAGATAACAAAACAGGTAACCAACCGTGATACTCCCTCTCTTGATAAATATCTTCAGGAGATTGGGAGAGTCGATTTAATTTCGCCTGAGGACGAGGTTGCACTGGCGCGAAGAATAAGAACAGGAGATGCAGATGCTCTACGGCAGTTAGTTAAAGCCAACCTCCGCTTTGTTGTATCCGTTGCAAAACAATATCAGAATCAGGGAATGAGTCTTCCTGACCTTATAAATGAGGGGAATCTCGGACTGATGAAGGCTGCCCAGCGTTTTGATGAGACCCGTGGCTTTAAATTTATTTCTTATGCAGTCTGGTGGATACGTCAGTCAATTCTACAGTCACTGGCCGAACAGGCCAGGATCGTCAGACTTCCGGTTAACAAAATCGGATCGATAAACCGGATCAACAAAGCCTTTGCAAGGCTTGAACAGTCATTTGAACGTGAACCATCCGCCCAGGAGATAGCTGATTTGCTTGAAATGATTCCTGAAGATGTCAAGGAATCCCTTAAAACAAACGGCAGGACTGTCAGCATGGATGCACCTCTCAGCTCCGAGGAAGATAACAATATGTACGATGTGCTCCAGAGCAATGATACACCAAGTCCCGATAAGAACCTTATAAATGAATCGCTTGCATATGAGATTGAACGCGCTCTCGCAACCCTTTCGCCACGCGAGGCAAAAGTTCTGAAGCTATACTTCGGACTTGGAATGAAGCATCCGTACACTCTTGAGGAAATCGGAGAGGAGCTGAACCTTACACGCGAGCGGGTGCGTCAGATAAAAGAAAAAGCAATAAAAAGGATCCAGTTTACAACCAGGTGTAAAATCCTTAAAACTTATCTGGGTTAGCTTTTTGTTTTTATCTTTGAAGAAAACAATCATAAATGGATCATCTTGTTTCTCCTTCCATTCTGGCTGCCGATTTTGGTAATCTGGAAGATGCCATCAGGCTTGTGAACAGAAGCGAAGCCGACTGGATCCACTGCGATATAATGGATGGTGTTTTTGTCCCAAATATATCATTCGGATTTCCGGTTATAGAATATGTGAAGAAAATCGCAGAGAAACCGCTCGATGTCCACCTGATGATCATCGACCCCGACAGGTACCTGACGCGCTGGAAGGAAACAGGTGCTGATAACCTTACAGTCCAGTACGAAGCATGCACTCATCTGCACAGAACCGTAACAGAGATCCGCAGACTTGGAATGAAAGCCAGTATTGCACTTAATCCGCATACACCCGTAAGTCTTTTAAAGAACATTCTGCCTTATATCGACATGGTACTGATCATGACTGTCAATCCGGGTTTCGGCGGACAGTCTTTCATTATGGAAAGTTATAATAAGATTGCTGACCTGAGGGAGATGATTGACAGGAGTAGTTATGACGTTCTGATAGAGGTTGATGGCGGAATCGATACCGGCAACGCCCGTAAGTTAATAGAAACCGGTGTAAATGTACTCGTGGCAGGAAACTCAGTCTTCAGCTCTAAGGATCCGGCAGAAACCATCAGGAGGTTAAAAAATCCTGATTAATTATTTCATACCTCAAGATCTTCAAGCCTTAAAACCATAATACCGTAATACCGTAAAGCCTTAATATCCTAATCTCGTAACTTACTTTCAATCAATCTTATAATCTCGTCCAATTTATAAGGATCGAACCAGATTATCGCCTCATCCTTCCCCCACCACGTCATCTGTCGTTTTGCGAACCTGCGGGTATTCCGCTTTATAAGTTCAATGGTTTTTTCCCTGGATATCTTACCTTCGAAAAAATCGAAGAACTCCCTGTAACCTACACTGTTCAGTGCATTCACGTGCCTGAGATCAAATAGCTTCCTTGCTTCTTCCTCCAGTCCATCACGTATCATCTGGTCAACCCTCAGGTTTATCCTTTCGAACAATTCTTCTCTCGGTCGTTGCAATCCGGTCTTTATTATCTTAAAATCCCTTTTGCGTTTTTGTTTTGTAAGAAATGCTGAATATGGCTGTCCTGTGGATTCACATATTTCGAGAGCTCTCATGATCCTCCTTGGATTCTTCAGGTCTACTTTATCATAATGTTCAGGATCGAGCAGCTTCAATGCGATTCTTAATCCTTCAATACCTTCTTCGTCATATTTTGTTATTAATTTCTCCCTTATCTCGGGATCAACATCAGGGATATCATCAACACCATCACAAACAGCATCGATATACATTCCCGATCCGCCGGTCATTAATACAACACCGTTTTTACTGAAGAGCCAGGGAAGGATTTTAAGAACGTCCCTTTCAAAAAGACTTGAGCTGTAGTACTCTTTTACAGAGAGGAAACCGACAAAGTGATGTTTTATTTCTGTTAGCTGTTCAGGGGAAGGAACCGCAGTACCGATTCTCATTTCACTGTAAAACTGCCGTGAATCAGCTGATATGATCTCGCATCCGAAGTGGCGGGCTATAGCAATTGAAAGATCTGTCTTCCCGACCCCGGTCGGACCAAGAAGGACTATCATTGTATTTTTCATTGGAATTTTCCCTGAACTGCTATTCTTCTTCTTCGCTCAGAGGTTCTTCATTTTCGAAGTCGGGAAGTGATTCCTCATCTTCACTGTTCAGGAAAAGGTCGTCGACTTCAGTTTCGTCTTCATCATCGTCCTCATCCTCATCTGACAATACAATATTATTATAGAGCTTTCTTGAACTGCTCCCGAAAATAACCTGCTTGGGGGGTACCCCTTTTGAATTGGTACATAACGGATACTCCTGGCCGGATATCTCCTTGAACTCTCCGGTATATTCAACAAACAGACCTCTTTCGTTGAAAAAGTCAAAAACGTAGAGTAGTTTCTGGTTCTTCCTGAAAATAATATCTTCCAGAACTGCCACCTCCATTGTCGAAGAGCCAGTTCCCATATCGAATAGCGTAAACTCTTCCTCCTTTTCCCAGTTGTCTGTTGCCAGATAAAATGAAGCCATCTGGGATTTATCAAACTCAAGTTCCTCCTGGATTGTGTTGTGGAAATCCATCAATGTGTGCGAGTCAAGGAATTCAAATTCTCTCACAAACGACTCATCCTCATCCGATAACACTACAAATTTGTAAACCATAACTACATCTGATTCGATGGGTGCAATATAATATTTTTTATATTACAATATTCCGGGCTAAATTTTTTTTAAAAGAAACTCTAATGTGTCAATACCATCTGCATAATCCCACAGGTAAGGCACCTGCGCTCTTCCGAAAGGAATATAATTGTGCCCTGTAATGCACTGGATTTTATCCCTGAGAATTTCTATCTGCCCATTCAACTGGTCAGGTGAATTGTAATATTCATAATGAAGAACCGCAACAGGAGAGGAGATGGATTTATCTTCCCTGAGAAGCACATATCCTGTTTCAGTGAAACTCTCTTTGTTGATAAGAAAGATTGTCTTGCTGAAGTCATAGTTATTTGCGTATTTACTATGGTTTATCAGTCCTGAGAAGCAATCCCAATTGCTGATAATTTTACGAAGATCGTATCCCTCAGGAAGATAAAGCTTTGAGATGCTTCTGCAGCCAAGACCAAAATAGGTAAAAACATCTTCACCGAGATCCTGCAGTTCCAGGTCAGTCTCCGATCCATCTATAACTGAAATGCTGTTCCTGTTCTTCCGGATGATATTAGGGTATTTTCCGAAGTAATATTCAAAATACCGTGAACTGTTGTCGCTTCCGGTCGCGATAATAGCGTCGAATCCGGAAAGAGTTTTATCGGTAATATAGATTAGTTTCTTAAAGTCGGAATTGATTGAGCAAAGGATTGCTGTTAACGTCACAATCAGGTCGGGATCCTTTGAACTTGTCTTTGCAATAACCCTGTTGCCCGAAATGAGGACAGAAAGAAAGTCATGAAATCCTGCAAGCGGGATATTGCCTGCCATAATTATACCTGTATTGGAAGGTTTCGAATCCTTTCTCAGATCCGGGTAAGCTGATATCCACTTTGTGAGGTTTTCGAAAGTCAGCTCCTCAGCAATTGCCCTGATCGCCAACCTTACATTTTCGGGAGTGAACCATGGATTTTTCAGATATTGGCTTTCAATAAGATGGTTGACCAGTGAGAGATGTTTTACAGGTTCACCGGCAATGCAATTTCTTAGAATAGCACCTAGTTCGGAAAAAGCTTTGATACGTTCAGTGAGGTTCATGATTATGTGTTCAGGGTACAAATTTAGAAATAAAAAAACTGACCCTCTTCTGAAGGTCAGTTTCAACTTATATGACAAGCCTTTATTATCTATTTGAGCGAAAAGGTTATCGGTACCATATACCACACCGGAACCGCTTTCCCCTTTTCAATTCCCGGTGATTCAAATTTCGGGAGCAAGGATACGACCCTGACTGATTCAGCATCAATCTCGGGGCTGACTCCTTTCATGATACTGATATTAGAGACACTTCCATCCGGTTCAACAACAAACTTAACAATTACCCTTCCCATTATTCCGTTCTTTTTTGCTACATCGGGATAGCGGGTATTTGTCATAATGAACTTGAGAAGTTCGGCATCACCACCGGCGAACACCGGCATTTTATCAACATAACTCCAGGTTGTATCGCCGTCTTTCACATTGAATTTAGCCGGGGGTGGAGGTGGAGGCGGCGCATCAGGAGAGACCTGGTCTCCCAGAACAACCTTTTTGTCAGCTTCAGGCATCTGGGCTGAAGCGCTGCCCTTGTCTCCGCAGGAAGAGAACGCAAACAGCACAATTGCAATTACAGGCATTACCAGAAGAAGTTTCAGGTTTGCCATTGTAGTGGAACGTTTTTTTGTCATCATGATCATTCGTTTTTTAATAAGTGTAGGATTTGAGAAACTATTTGTTATATATAAGTTTTTTGATCCGAAAACCTGACTCAAAAGAAGCTGCTGATAGCTGGCAGCACATACTCCGTTTTTCAGACATCCCTCATCTGCCTGGTACTCATGAATAGCCCGCAGGGATCTGTCGAACATATGGATGAAGGGATTGAACCACTGAAGAGTTTTAATAATTTCCATGAACAGTATATCAAAAAAATGGAAGCGGGCCAGATGATTCTGTTCGTGTTTAAGTATCTCTTCAGCATCTTCTTTGGATAGTCTGGAGTTTATGAATACATATCCTATAGCTGTAAAACCTGCTGTGTTCAAACCCTGAAATCTTATAATATTTGATCCTGATTCATCCCTGTTTCTTATAAGGATCAAGAGCTCTGCCAGATTCATAATTAGTCCGGCAGTGAACAGGAGCACACCGGCTGCGTAAATGATAAAGAGTATCTTCGGCCAATTGATCGCAGCAATAACAACGGCTCCTGCAAGATTAACATTGGATGTAGTTGTGATAAGAACATCAGATAGAGTCTTTCCAAAAAACAAAAAACTGACCGGCTCATTTGTCTCGATCGTGATTAACGGGAAGATCAGTGAGGATAATACTGCAAAGAGTATAAAAAACCTGTTCCGTCCGTACATAGTATCCTTACTGAGCAGGAATGTAAATACCAGGTAAAATACTGCGATGCTGAATGCAGCTTTGATCATATATATAAGGAGTGGATTCATACTTCGGTTTTTTGTTTTTTGACTTCATTTTTCATGATCTTCATAATCTCCTCCATCTCCCTGACAGAAATGTTGTTCTCCCTGGTAAAGAAGCTGACCATTTTTCCAAAGGAGTTTGAGAAGTAGTCATTTACAAAGTTGCTTAGATGCGATTTCGAATATTCATCCTTTGTAACCAGTGGGAAGTATTCATGTGTCCGGCCATATGCCTTATGACCGACAAAACCTTTGTCCTGCAGGATACGAACAATGGTACTTACGGTGTTATATGCAGGTTTGGGATCATCGAAATGCTCCAGGATATCCTTTACAAATCCCTTTTCCAGCTTCCAGAGCACCTGCATTACCTGTTCTTCTGCCCTTGTTAACTCTCTCATAATATTATAGTTCTTGGTTATTACTTCGTTTGTTCAAATGTTCTTATTTCTAACCTGTAACATCTTGTTAATAGAATCATATAGCAAATATACAACGAACTTTTTAGTTATGCAACTAAATTCTTAATTATTTTCAGTTTTTCTGCAATTTTTTTATTAACAAAGCTCATTCCGATCGAATGAAAAAAAAACATTACCTTTATTTTTTTAGTCCTGGTATAATCTGAAATCTGCCGGGAAATGGAGTTGATGGGAATATGAAAAAAGGTATTGTAAAGGAGAATCTGAGGGTTGCAATAAAAGCAATCAGGTCGAACAGGGTCAGGGCTTTTCTTACAATCTGCATAATTGCATTCGGTATAATGGCATTGATCGGGATACTGACGGCCATTGATGCAATAAAAACATCGCTTACCAGTCAGTTCACAATGATGGGCGCCAATTCCTTCACCATCACGTCCCGTGGAATGAACATTCAGATAGGAGAACAGAAGTACAGGGCAAAAAATTATTCACGCATTTCATACAGGGAGGCAACTCAGTTTAAGGAGATGTTCACTGAACCGGCGTGGGTCGCGATCTCATTCTATGCAACAAGTCTTGCTACTGTAAAATACGCATCAGAAGAAACCAATCCGAATGTCAACCTTCAGGGTGTTGATGAGAACTATCTTGCTGTCTCAGGATATGAAATAGAATCAGGAAGGAATTTCACAAAGGATGAAATACAGCTAAACAGAAGACTTGTTCTGCTTGGAGCTGAAATTGCCAGGGACCTTTTTCATACTGGTGTTGATCCCCTGGGGAAAGAAGTTTCGATTGCAGGGCTTAAACTACGGGTTGCCGGAGTATTGAAAAGCAAAGGGGCAAGTGCCGTCAATGACGATAATGTATGTTTCATACCGATAACGGCAGCAAGGCAATACTATTCACGGCCCAATATGAATTACCGGATTGCGGTGATGCCACTGGATCCTGTGAATCTTGACATTCTGGCAGGCGAAGCTGAAGGTGTCTTCAGGATTGTCAGGAACCTGGATCCGCGCGATGAATCGGATTTCAACATCTCAAAAAGCGATACAATTGTTGCCCTGCTTTTGAAAAATATCAGGTTTGTTACCCTGGCAGCAACAATAATCGGGATCATCACTTTATTCGGAGCGGCTGTAGGCCTGATGAATATTATGCTTGTGTCGGTCACGGAGCGAACCAGGGAGATCGGAGTAAGGAAAGCTATCGGAGCCAAACCCAGCACAATTAAATATCAGTTTCTTTTTGAATCAATTCTTATTGGTCAGTTTGGAGGAATTTTCGGTATAATACTTGGTATCCTTATCGGGAATTTAGTCTCGTCAATGTTAAAATCAAGTTTCGTGATACCATGGGTCTGGGTGTTATTGGGTATATTTGTATGTTTCATTGTAGGGATCGTTTCGGGTTATGCACCTGCAGTTAAAGCAGCCAACGTGGATCCGATAGAAGCTTTAAGGTATGAATAAATAATTGCAGCATGGAAAAAGAGGTAATTCAGGAAGCCAGGAGAAATTGTCCGGGGATCTTCTATTATCCGGATATCAATAATTTGGAGCTAATAGGGCGGTCTATTCCTGAGAATCCGGATATCATATTCCAGAGGCTGGAGGACTGGATTACAAAACATTTTAATGAAAACAAGGATCTGAATGTCTCTATTCAGCTTGAATATATCAACAGCGGATCATCCAAATACCTTTATGAAATACTTAAAAAGCTTACAGGTTATATACGTTCAGGCAGTACTATTAAGATGAAATGGTTGTATGAAGAGGATGATGAAGCGATGCTTGAACTCGGAGAGCATTACCGTGATTCAGCCGGCGTTCCGATAGAAATAGAAATGATTTCATAAAAAACAAAGGCGTTGCACGCAACGCCCCTGTAGGATATAAATTTATATAAACTGGTATTACATGACCATAGGAATAAGGTCAACAACCCTGCATGAGTAACCCCACTCATTATCGTACCAGGCCAGAACCTTAATCATTTTGCCATTTACCATTGTGCTCAGTGAGTCAAAGATAGAAGATGCTGTGGTATGAATTACATCGGCAGAAACGATCGGATCCTCTGTATATTCGAGAATTCCTTTCATCGGTCCGTCCGCTGCTTTTTTCATTGCTGCATTTATTTCTTCTTTTGTAGCTTCTTTCTTCAGGACTGCAACCAGGTCAACCAGTGAACCGGTTGGTGTTGGAACTCTTACAGAGATACCGTCGAGTTTACCCTTAAGGTCAGGAATAACCTTACCAACGGCTTTAGCAGCACCTGTGGTAGTAGGTATCTGTGATAAAGCGGCTGATCTTGCACGTCTCAGATCTTTGTGAGGAAGGTCAAGGATCCTCTGGTCGTTTGTATATGAGTGAATTGTCGTCATATAACCAATTTCAATTCCGAAACTGTCATTCAAAACCTTAGCTATCGGAGCAAGGCAGTTGGTGGTGCATGAAGCATTGGATACACATTTGTGTTCAGGTTTCAGATCACCGTCGTTTACACCAATAACGATCATTGCATCGATGGTGTCTTTAGCCGGGACCGTAAGGATAACTTTTTTGGCGCCATTTTTCAGGTGATCTCCGTAACCGCCTTTCGGACTCTCTTTTGTGGTGAAAACGCCTGTAGATTCAATTACTACGTCAGGTTTCGACTCCCAGGGGATATTTGCAGGATTTCTTTCGGCGGTGACTTTAATCTTATCACCATTTACAATAATATTTTCAGCATCATGAGTGACTCCCGGGAACCTGCCCTGGGTCGAGTCATATTTCAGCAGGTGAGCAAGTGTCAGAGTGTCGGTAATATCATTGATACCGACGATCTCAATATCCTCTCTCTCGAAGGCAATTTTAAAAACATTACGGCCAATTCTGCCAAAACCGTTAATAGCTACTTTAATTTTTGACATACCTCTATTCTTATGTTGGTTAATAAATCGAGCACAAAAATAACAAATTCCGATAAATCAGCAAGCAGAGGAATTCTTCAGTTATTCTTTTTTCCTTCTGAAGAGATTTGAAAGCCTGGCTTCCTCCGGATGGAGGGGATCGATGATGACTCCGAACCGGTAACTGACAAAAAATGAAAAGAATATGGCTTTATTATCGTTGGTGGCCATTATAGGTATTTTTTTAGGGAAAGCGTTGATCTGAGCTCCGATCTCGATGGCATGGATGACTTTATCCTCTCTGCTGTATTCAAAATTGAATCCGCCTTTCGTATATAGTCCGGGAAGGACTTTTGTTTCGCCCAGCCCTTTTGTGAAGGAAGCCTTGCTGTAAATCATGGTTGGGTCATGAATTGTAATATCAAACTTCTCATCCCTTAACTCATATTCGTTCTGTGAACCGAGGACGGGATATAAAACTCTGTAAAATATTGGTTTATAGAGTCCTAATACCGGACCTCCCGTAATGAAATATCTAATTGCCACCCCGCCGAAATCCTCTTTTGAAAACATTTCATGCTGATGTCCGATGCCTCCTCTTATGTAAACTGTGCTGTTAAGTTTACCGAAAATGAACGATCCAGTCCCTTGTGTATATGGATTGCTCGTCCGGTACTCTTTTGGATGCTTTAGTGTACCGAAATCTATCTCCAGTAATCTTTTGTTCAGGAAGTTAATTCTTTTCGCTTCGCGGTAGCCTATTCCCAATCCGTCAGAATGAAGCATTACAGCGAATGATCTTTCATTGCGGAAAAACACTTTCAGCTGCTCATCAACCTCCCCCTGTGCAAGGAGAAATCCTGAACCATATAACAGGGCAAATAATATTATAAGCAGCTTTTTCATATAAGGACCTACTTATAATCAGCAGAATTATGTAATTGCAGACAGACCTCAGCCCATATGCTCCGGCTGTTCGGTCTCAGCCTTGCTATATGCCGGGCATACATTCTTGTTACAAGAACTAATAACTAATACCATAACAAAAACCAAAACAAGTACTAAAGCAATTTTTCTCATACTGAAATTAAATTACAAAATACAAATGTAAACTTTTCATTCATAAAACAATCTTTATGCCAAAACATTAAAAAAAATCACTTCAGGTAATGGCTTAAATCTTTTCATGCTTTATCATTAACAAATAAAATCAATAAATAGTTGAAATATTGTGTTAAAGGGAACAAATTTGATAAAAAGATGTTAGAATTTGACCATTTAGCATCTTGAAAGATTGAAAACAGGGGTTTTGGGCATTAATTCCATCCCCCGGCCCATTTTTGATTTTTTAACCCCCCCGGCCCTTTTTTGTATTTTGTAACCCAACCCCCGGCCTCCTCCCTGCAGGGCTGTTTTTTTACGTTCGGCCCGCTCTCTGCTCCGCAAAGAGGGGGCCGGGGGGATTCATTATGTCTTGCCATTTCTTTATCACAAATTGAAACCTAAATAGGCGTTTTAGGAAAATTAATCATTAGAGTCATTAAATAATCTTCGGATTTGTACCCCTGAAAATCGCTCTGATTAAAGCAAACA
>Ga0105106_10002202_pt1 | contig 14028 bp, 9 predicted proteins | sample PPLLaktember2015_5_FD_79109 | JGI IMG/M metagenome (GOLD analysis project Ga0105106, IMG submission 79109) | Freshwater sediment microbial communities from Prairie Pothole Lake near Jamestown, North Dakota, USA - PPLs Lake P8 Core (1) Depth... | ecosystem: Environmental > Aquatic > Freshwater >...
ATTCAGCGGATCGATGACCTCGGCGGCGCCGGGCACGCTGAGCGAGCCGGTGACGAAGTCGTTCTGCATGTCCACGACGACCAGTGCGTCGCCGCGCTCCGGTGGAGCAATGGTCATGTCAGGAAGCGTGATCGGAAGTCGTGCGCTGTCCGCGAAGGGCCGATGCAGGCAGCAACGGGCGGGACCGGAAGGGCGCGGCCGGCTTCAGCCGCAGGCGCCCGTATAGCCGCAGTCGGTGCAGAAGTCGCATCCGTCCTTGCGGATCATTGCCTTGTTGCCGCATTCGGGGCACTTCTTCCCGGGGAGCGTCTTGAGCTCGCCGCTGTGCGCCTGCTCGGCCGCCGGCACGGCGAGAATGCCGGCGTGCTCCACCGGATAGCCCTGCTCGGTCAGGATACCGAGCATCGCGTAGCGGTGGATCATCAGTTGCGCGAGATAGGCGATCGTCGACGGGTACGTCTGCATCTTGTCCGAACCGGGCGTGCGCGCCATGAACGAACCATTCGGCTCGCCGTAGTTCAGGAGCTTGCGCAGTTTCATGCCGATCCACGCCGGGTCGTACACCCGCATGTCGAGCGACAACGCCTTGCACAGCCCGTCCAGCACGCGCGGATACTCGCCGGACAGCCACATCGAGTACGGGCGCCGCTGCCCGTCGGGCATGATCAGCTCCTTCAGGAACAGCACGAAGTCGTCGCCGGTGCCGTGGTTCACCACGTCGACCGTCCAGCTCAGGGTGCCGTCCGGACCGGTCTTCGGCTCCTTCGGGCCCATCAGCGCATCGATGACCGGGGTCCTGCCCGTGCCTTCGCCGGCGAAGGCGCCGAGCTCGTTGCAGCGATAGCGAATCAGCTTCGCGAATCCCGACACGAGGCTCGGCACCCGGACCCTGCTCCCGTCCGGCGGCATCGCCATCTCGAATCCGTCGTCGCCGCTCGCCTTCTGCAGACTGGAAAGCTTCATGTCCAGCCAGGCGCGATCGTCGGTGCGCATGTCCATCGACAGCGTCTTCGCGATGGCACCGAGGCCCCGCGGCTGTTCGGCGCCGTTGATCCAGACTTCGAACGGATAGGACTGTCCGTCCTCGATGTGCCCGATGAACACGGCGAAATCGCCCAGCGGATGACGCACCACGTACGTCCAGCACGGGTTGCCATTGGCCAGCTCGGGTCGCCCCGGCCAGCGCAGGCTCGAAAGCGGCGGCTGGTGCGTGCGGTCGAGCCGGATGCGCCGATCCGGATCAGCGACGTCGAAATCCTGCGGCGAACCCGCGGGCGCCGCAGCCGACGCAACCTCGAGCACCGCGCCGAGCACGCTGTTGGGACGGTAGGTGGCAATGCCCTTGAGCCCTGCGCTCCACGCCTCGAAGTAGAGATCCTTGAAGGCGTCGAACGGGTAGTCTGCAGGGACGTTGACGGTCTTGCTGATTGCAGTGTCGATGAACGGCTGCACGGCCGCGTTCATCAGCATGTGATCCTGCGCACTCATCTCCAGCGCGCTCACGAAGGCGGGTGCAAGCATCGCGCAGCGCCTGTCCCGGGCATCGCCCCAGACGGTCCCGGCCGGCCGCGATTCTCCCGGGTCGAACGGCAGCATTTCGACCTCGTCGTCGATCCCGTGGAGGTGCTTGTACAGCCGATAGGCGTGATCCTCGACGAGGTATTCCTTCATCGTGTCGTCGGGCATGCGTTTCTTGCGCCGGTAGAACCAGCTGAATGCCGGTTCGATGCCGTTCGACGCGTTGTCGGCGAATGCGAGCGATATGGTGCCGGTGGGGGCGATCGACAGCAGGTGACTGTTGCGAATGCCGTGGGTCCGGATCGCGGTCTTGATCGCGTCGGGCAAGCGGGAGGCGAAGCGCGGCGCGGTGAGGTACGCGTCGGCGTCGAGCAGCGGGAACGAGCCTTTGTCCCGGGCGATCTCCACCGAAGCCATGTAGGCCGCATCGCGCATCTCCTCGGCGATGCGGGCCGCCATCGCGCGCCCCTCGGCGCTGTCGTAGCGCAGACCGAGTTCGATGAGGGCATCGCCCAGCCCGGTGAAGCCGAGCCCGACCCGGCGCTTGTCCATCGCCTCCTTCTGTTGCTGTGGCAGCGGCCACGCCGTCACGTCGAGGACGTTGTCGAGCATCCGCACGCCGACGGCTACCGTGGCGCCGAAGCCGTAGAAGTCGAAGCGCGCGCCCGACGTGAACGGATCCTGCACGAAACGCGTGAGGTCGATGCTGCCCAGATCGCAGCAGCCGTACGACGGCAGCGGTTGCTCGCCGCACGGATTGCAGGCCTCGATCGTCTCGCAGTAGGAGAGGTTGTTGTCGCGATTCATGGCGTCGATGAACACTACGCCGGGCTCGGCGTGGTCGTACGTCGACGCCATGATCTGGTCCCACAGCGCGCGGGCGCGCACGGTGCGATACACCCACAGGTCGTCGTCGCGCTGATGCGCTCCCGTGGCGAGAAGGTCCGGCGCCGGCGGCGCCCGGTGCACGAGTTGCCATTCGGCGTTGTCGCGCGCCGCCGCGACGAACGCGTCGGTCACCGCCACGGATAGATTGAAATTGGTGAAACTGCCGTCGTCCTTCGCGTGGATGAACGCTTCGATATCGGGGTGGTCGCAGCGGAGGATGCCCATCTGGGCGCCGCGACGGGACCCCGCGGACTCCACCGTCGCGCAGCTCTGGTCGAAAACCCGCATGTAGGAGAGGGGCCCGCTGGCGCGGCTGTTCGTGCCCTTGACGTGCGCGCCCTGCGGGCGGATGTGCGAGAAGTCGTAGCCCACGCCACCGCCACGGCGCATCGTCTCCGCGGCTTCGTTGAGGGCCACATAGATCCCGACGCCGTTCTCATCGCCGGAAATGCTGTCGCCCACGGGCTGGACGAAGCAGTTCAGCAGCGTGGCCTTGAGCTCGGTGCCGGCGGCTGAATTGATCCGTCCGCCGAGGATGAAGCCGTTTTCCTGGGCGCGATAGAAAGCCTCCTCCCAGCTCTCGCGCTGGCCGCTGGGCTCGACGGCCGCCAGGGCACGTGCGACGCGTCGTCGTACCGCTTCGATGGACCGCTCATTTCCCTTGGCGTACTTCTCGCGGAGGACTTCCTCGGAGATGGCCTGCGGAACCAGGGCGGCGGGAACGGTCGGTCGAAGGGCCTTCGGATCGTCGAGCTTCATCGAAAAATGGGATCGTGCTGTGTTCGGGCGGACTGCTAGTTTACGCTTTCACCGCGATGCGAGTCATCGCTTGGATGGAGTCGCCGAGCTGCGAACTGGTCACGCAAGCCCGACGCGGGCGGAACTCGCTGGCCACGGCTCGGTCTATCGGGCGTCGACGGAAACCCGACCCACGTTTGGGGTCGCATTCGTGGCCGTTCCGTCATCTGTCGGGAGACTTCATCATGCAATCACGGTTCCTCCACGCGTTACGGCGGACGTGAGACGACCGTGCGCATGCCGTACGATCCGGGACCGAGTGTGCGCGTCGCGGTCGGCATCGTCACCGACGGCCCAGCGTCGCATGCGGGTCCCGCGCCGCGCCCTTACTGAGGTCCCCGCCGCCGCACCGGCGCCCGCACTTCATCAGCGCGTTCGGATCGGGACGTTCCCGACTCGCGGTGCGGCGCCGGGCGACCTTGCGGTCATATCCCGCTAGCCTGTCGGTCCCGGTTCTCGAAGTCGGTGCCGCCGCCGCTGCAGGCATGCTCCTCCACGGTGACCGGGAGGGCCTCCGAGTGAGCGGCAACGGAACCGAGCCGTTCGCATGCGGCCGTCACCTCGATGGGGGGGTGACGACGGTCGTCGTCAGCGGAACAGGTCCAGCTTCGCGTATTTTTCGGCGAGCAGATAGTAGAAAGCGACACGCGACTTGTCGCGGTCCGCCTTCATCGTCTCGCACACGGCGACGACGGCCTTGTCGAGTTCGGTATCGCTCTCGGCCAAGGCCAGCTTCTTCTTCAGAAAGCCGTCGCGCACACGGTCCCGTCCGGCCTTGTCGGTGCAGGAGACGAACGACGCGTCCGTGCTCTGAAGCGCGATACCCAGATGCTTGACGATGCCCTTGATCGCCGGTTCATCGGCATTTGGAGCATATTTCTTTACGTCTGCGGCCCAATCATGCGCCATGACATCCCTCCGTGGTTGTTCGACGCGGCACCCCGTCAGTTAACCCGCTGGCCCGTCGTCGTCCTCGACAACATCCACGATTGCCGACTGTACGGCATCCGTGCTGCTGGCGGCGAACCGTGACGGAACCCGCCTGGACATCGACTCAACGTTACGCCTGGCGACGCCGCATGAAACTGACCTCGGTCAGTAGACGGACGCCCTTCGGGGAGATCCGGTGCGCAACGTTGCCGCAGCACCTCTGGATGTCGGTCCCGGACGCGGAGACACCGCGTGGATGCCCGGAAACCGCGGCAGCATCGGGATCGCCGCGAACAAGCGGTTACCGGCGCCTCACTCACTCGAACTCGACGATCGGTTGATCCACGGCCAGGCTGTCCCCGGGTTTGGCGAGAACCGCCTTCACGCGCACGTCGCTGTCCGCACGCAGCACGTTCTCCATCTTCATCGCCTCGATCACGGCGAGCTTCTCACCGGCCTTGATCTCCTGGCCGGCAGCGACCGCGAGTTCGGCCAGCAGGCCGGGCATCGGCGAGAGCAGGAACCTGGAGAGGTCGGGCGGGGGCTTCTTCGGCATCAGCGCGTAGAGCTCGGCCGCGCGCGCGGTCAGCACCATCACGTCCACCTGCGCGCCCCAGTGGAACAGCCGGTAATGCATGTTGCGGCGCTCGACCTGCATGCAGAGGCCGCGGCCATTGATCGTACCGCGGAAGATCGGATGACCGAAGGTCCAGTCCGACCGGACGACGTACTCCCGGCCCTGGTAGATCACGCACTGCCCGCCGGGAACGCTGGTCACGTGAACGGGGTGCAGCGCGCCGCCCATGATCACGTTCCAGTCGTCGGCGACCGTATAGCCCTGCCCGGGCATCTGGCCGTTGATGCCGGCAGCGCGTTCGATGTAGCGGCGGTGGATCGCCGCCGCCACGCAGATCAGCAGTGCCGGGTCGTCGTGCAGCACGTCTTCCGCGCTGAATCCGTCCGGGTACTCCTCGGCAATGAGGCCGGTATTGAAATTCCCGGAGAGGAATCGCGGATGCTGCATCAGGGCGGCCTGGAACGGAATGTTCGTCGACACGCCGCGGATCACGAACGCATTGAGCGCGTCGCGCATCCGCGCGATCGCCTGCTCCCGGTCCGTGCCGTGCGTGATCAGCTTGGCGATCATCGAGTCGTAGAACATCGAGATCTCGCCGCCTTCGCCGACGCCCGTGTCGACACGCACTGTCCCCGGCTCGTCGGGCGGCGGGATGTACTTCACGAGGCGGCCGATCGAGGGCAGGAAGCTGCGGAACGGGTCCTCGGCATTGATTCGGCACTCCATCGCCCAGCCGTCGCACTTCACGTCCTTCTGCCCGAACCCGAGCCGCTCGCCCGCGGCCACGCGGATCATCTGCTCGACGAGGTCGAGTCCGGTGATGAGCTCGGTGACGGGGTGCTCCACCTGCAGCCGCGTGTTCATCTCGAGGAAGAAGAAGCTCCGGTCCTTGCCGACGACGAATTCGACGGTCCCCGCGGACTGGTAGCCGACCGCCTTGGCGAGGGCGACCGCCTGCTCGCCCATCGCCCTTCGCGTGCGCTCGTCGAGAAACGGCGAGGGCGCCTCCTCGATCACCTTCTGGTGCCGGCGCTGGATCGAGCACTCGCGCTCCCAGAGATAAACGGTGTTGCCGTGGGCGTCGCCGAGCACCTGGATCTCGATGTGGCGCGGCTCCACGATGAACTTCTCGATGAATACGCGATCGTCACCGAATGACGCCTTCGCCTCGTTGCGGCAGCTGCCGAAGCCCTCGCGCGCCTCGGCGTCGTTCCACGCGACGCGCAGGCCCTTGCCGCCGCCGCCCGCGCTTGCCTTGATCATCACCGGATAGCCGATGCCCTTCGCGATCGACACGGCCTCGTCGGCGCTTTCGATGACCTCGGTGTGGCCCGGGATCGTGCTGACGTTCGCGCCGATGGCGAGCTTCTTCGAGGCGATCTTGTCGCCCATCGCTTCGATCGAGCGGGTCTTGGGACCGATGAAGACGATGCCGTTCTTCTCGACCAGTTCGCAGAAGGCCGCGTTCTCCGACAGGAAGCCATAGCCCGGATGCACGGCTTCGGCGCCGGTGTCGCGGCACGCCTGCAGGATCCGGTCCATCCGGAGGTAGCTCTCGCGCGACGGCGGCAGGCCGATGAGCACCGCCTCGTCCGCGAGCTCCACGTGCCGCGAGTCGCCGTCGGCTTCGGAAAAGACCGCGACGGTCTTGATGCCCATGCGCCGGGCAGTGCGGATGATGCGGCAGGCGATCTCACCGCGATTGGCGATCAGGATCTTCTTGAACATGGCTTTCGCTTTTCCCGGGTCGGTTGCCGAGGACGCTGCCGCGGTCCGCCCGTCACTTCCTGCTTGAGGGACGGAGCATCGGGGCTGTACGCCACCTTGCCGCCTCCCGGCTCCCGTCTTCCTACAAAGGTATGTTCCCGTGCTTGCGCCACGGGTTCTCGAGCTTCTTGCCGCGCAGCATCGCGAGCGAGCGACAGATCCGCTTGCGCGTCTCGTTCGGCATGATCACGTCGTCGATGAAGCCGCGGCTGCCGACGATGAAGGGGTTCGCGAACTTCTGCCGATACTCCTCGGTCCGTGCGGCGATGGCCTTCGGGTCGGCGGCGTCCTTGCGGAAGATGATCTCGACCGCACCCTTGGGGCCCATCACCGCAATTTCCGCCGATGGCCACGCGAGATTCACGTCGCCGCGCAGGTGCTTGGAGCTCATGACGTCGTAGGCGCCGCCGTAGGCCTTGCGGGTGATCAGCGTCACTTTCGGCACCGTCGCCTCGGCGTACGCGTAGAGCAGCTTCGCCCCATGCTTGATGATCCCGCCGTACTCCTGGGCCGTGCCCGGCATGAAGCCCGGCACGTCGACGAAGGTGATGATCGGGATGTTGAACGCATCGCAGAAACGCACGAAGCGCGCCGCCTTGATCGAGCTCTTGATGTCGAGGCAACCGGCGAGCACGAGCGGCTGGTTGGCCACGAATCCGACGGTCGAACCTTCCATGCGGCCGAACCCGATCACGATGTTCTTCGCGTAGTCGGGCTGCAGCTCGAAGAAGTCGGTGTCGTCCACGACCTTGAGGATCAGCTCCTTCATGTCGTAGGCCTTGTTCGGGTTGTTCGGCACCAGCGTGTCGAGCGAGAAATCGAGCCGGCTCGAGGTGTCGGTCGTCGGCCGCACCGGCGGCTTCTCGCGGTTGTTCGGCGGAAGATAATTGACCAGCCGTCGCACCATCGCCAGCGCCTCGACGTCGTTCTCGAACGCGCGGTCGGCCACGCCGGACTTCGTCGAGTGGCTGACGGCGCCGCCCAGCTCCTCGGCCGTGACCTCCTCGTGGGTCACCGTCCTCACGACGTCCGGGCCGGTGACGAACATGTACGAGCTGTCCTTGACCATGACGATGAAGTCCGTCATCGCGGGGGAATACACGGCGCCGCCGGCGCACGGCCCCATGATCACCGAGATCTGCGGGATCACGCCCGACGCGATCACGTTGCGCTGGAACACGTCGGCGTAGCCGGCGAGCGAGGCCACGCCCTCCTGGATGCGCGCGCCGCCCGAATCGTTGAGGCCGATCACGGGCGCTCCGACCTTGACGGCGTGGTCCATGATCTTGCAGATCTTCTCGGCGTGGGCCTCGGACAGTGCGCCGCCGAAGACGGTGAAGTCCTGGCTGAACACGAACACCAGCCGCCCGTTGATCGTGCCGAAGCCGGTGACGACGCCGTCGCCCGGGACCTTCTGTTCGCCCATCCCGAAGTCGGTGCAGCGATGCTCGACGAACATGTCCCATTCCTCGAACGTGTCCGGATCGAGCAGCATCTCGATGCGCTCGCGCGCGGTGAGCTTGCCCTTCGCGTGCTGGGCCTCGATCCGCTTCTCGCCCCCGCCGAGGCGGGCGGCGGCGCGCTTTTCGTCCAGCTGCCTGATGATGTCGTGCATCGTCGTCTCTTCCTCCCCCTTGAAGGGTATTCCTGACGCAGTCTGCGCGCTGCTCTCGTCGGAAATCGCGTGTCGCGCCGCGGTGTCAGGGCGGCTTCGCCAGCGCGAGCAGACGCGCGGCGGCGGACGATGGCGTCATCGTCCCATCCGTCACCGCCCGCCGCAAGGCGGCGAGCTCCTCTTTCACCGCCGGCAGCTGGTAGAACCGTGCACGGACCTCGTGCTCGACCAGCGCCGTCATCCACGCGAGCGCCTGCGACTTGCGCCGGGTTGTCAGCGTGCCGTTCGCCATTGCCGCGGCGCGGAATTCCTCCGCCTTGTCCCAGAAAGCGGAAAGCCCGGCGCCGGTCGTCGCGGCGAGCCTCATCACCGGGGGCGTCCACCACGCATCGCGATGGCGGAGCATCGAGAACGCATTCGCGATCTGCGTGCGGGCGAGCTCCGCAGCTTTGGGGTCGAGGTCTTCCTTGTTGACGAGCACGAGGTCGACGAGCTCGACGATGCCGCGCTTGATCGCCTGCAGGTCGTCGCCGGCGTTCGGCAGCGCGATCAGTACGAAGAAATCGGTCATCCCGGCGACCGCGGTCTCCGACTGGCCCACGCCGACGGTCTCGACGATCACGATGTCGTGGCCGGCGGCCTCGCAAACGGCGAGCGCCTCGCGCGTCTTGTGCGCGACGCCGCCGAGCGTGCCTCCGGAGGGACTGGGCCGGATGAACGCGTTGGGGTCGCGCGCGAGGCGTTCCATCCGCGTCTTGTCGCCAAGGATCGACCCCCCCGAGATCGCGCTCGAAGGATCGACGGCGAGCACGGCGACGCGGTGCCGGCGTGCGGTCAGATGCAGGCCCAGCGCCTCGATGAACGTCGACTTGCCGGCGCCCGGCGCGCCGCTGATGCCGATGCGAAAGCTGCCCCCGGTGCGCGGCAGCAGCGCTTCGAGGAGTGCCTCGGCGCGCGCGTGGTGGTCGCGGCGCGAGGATTCGATCAGCGTGATCGCCTTCGCGATGGCGCGACGTTCGCCGCGCAGCACGCCGTCGGCTAGGGCGCGTCCGGCCGGGTCGAGGCGATTGGGCACGGCAGGCGTACGCGCGGCGACGGGCATGTCGAGGGTGGCGGTCAGTCCCGTTCGGGACGGTGTCGTGAAAATCAAAGGGAGGCGGTGCCCCCCTGGATCAGTCAGGTGAAGCTCTAGACCGGGCCGGACTTCCCGCGGGCCCCGCGGATCGCCTTCATCACCGTCCGCGCCGCCAACGAGATCACCGTGCCCGGCCCGAACACGGCGGCCACTCCGGCCCTCTGCAGGAACGCGTAGTCCTGGTGCGGAATCACGCCGCCGACGACGACGACGACCTCCGGCGCACCCTGCGCCCGCAGCGCCTCGACGAGTTGCGGCACCAGCGTCTTGTGCCCGGCGGCGAGTGTCGACACGCCGATCGCGTGGACGTCGTTCTCGATCGCCTGCCGCGCGGCTTCCTCGGGTGTCTGGAACAGCGGGCCGACGTCGACGTCGAAACCCAGGTCGGCGAAGGCCGTCGCGATCACCTTGGCGCCGCGGTCGTGCCCGTCCTGGCCGACCTTCGCGATCATGATCCGCGGCCGGCGACCTTCCTCGGTCGCAAAGGCGTCGACGTCGGCCCTGAGCGCCTGCCACTCGGCATCCTGCGCGAACGCCGCACCATAGACGCCGGAGACCGTCTGTCCCTGCGCCTGATACCGACTCCAGACCTTTTCCATGGCGTCGCTGACCTCGCCCACGGTTGCCCGCGCCCGGACCGCGTCGATCGCGAGTGCAAGCAGGTTGCCGCTGCCGCTGGCCGCGGCTTCGGTAATGGCGGCGAGCGCCGCTTCGACGGACTTCGCGTCGCGCCTGGCCCTGACTTCGGCGAGCCGCCGGATCTGGGAGGCACGAACCGCCGGGTTGTCGATCTCGCGGATCGGCAGCGGCGCCTCTTCCTTCAGCGGGTACTTGTTGACGCCGACGATCACGTCCTCGCCGCGGTCGATGCGCGCCTGCTTCTCGGCCGCGCACGCCTCGATGCGCAGCTTTGCCCAGCCCGACTGAACGGCCTTGGTCATGCCGCCCATCGCCTCGACCTCTTCGATGATCGCCCATGCCTTGTCGGCCATTTCCTGGGTCAGCTTTTCCATCATGTAGGAGCCGGCCCAGGGGTCGACGACACTGGTGATGTGCGTCTCTTCCTGGATGATGAGTTGCGTGTTGCGGGCGATCCGTGCAGAGAAGTCGGTCGGTAACGCGATCGCCTCGTCGAACGAATTCGTGTGCAGCGACTGCGTGCCGCCGAACACCGCGGCCATCGCCTCGATCGTCGTACGCACGATGTTGTTGTACGGGTCCTGTTCGGTGAGCGACCACCCCGACGTCTGCACGTGCGTACGCAACATCATGGACTTCGGGTTCTTCGGCCCGAACGCCTTCATGATCCGCCACCACAGCAGCCTCGCCGCGCGCAGCTTGGCGATCTCGAGGTAGAAGTTCATCCCCAGGCAAAAGAAGAACGACAGCCGCCCGGCGAATGCGTCGATGTCGAGGCCGCGTGCCAGCGCGGCACGCACGTACTCGCGGCCATCGGCGAGCGTGAAGGCGAGCTCCAGCGCCTGGGTGGCTCCCGCTTCCTGGATGTGGTAGCCCGAGATCGAGATCGAGTTGAACTTCGGCATGTGGCGTGCCGTGTGCTCGATGATGTCGGCCACGATCCGCATCGACGGCTCGGGCGGGTAGATATAGGTGTTGCGGACCATGAACTCCTTCAGGATGTCGTTCTGGATCGTTCCCGTGAGCCGGTCCTGCGCGACACCCTGTTCCTCCGCGGCCACCACATAGCCGGCGAGGACCGGCAGCACCGCGCCGTTCATCGTCATCGACACCGAGACCTTGTCCAGCGGAATGCCCGCGAACAGGATCTTCATGTCCTCGACCGAATCGATCGCGACGCCGGCCTTGCCGACGTCGCCGGTCACGCGCGGGTGGTCGGAGTCGTAACCGCGGTGGGTGGCGAGATCGAAGGCGACCGACACGCCCTGCTGGCCGGCCTCGAGATTGCGCCGGTAGAAGGCGTTCGACTCTTCCGCGGTCGAGAATCCGGCGTACTGGCGGATCGTCCACGGCCGCACCGTGTACATCGTTGCCTGCGGGCCGCGGACGAAGGGCTCGAAACCCGGCAGCGTGTTCGCGTAGGGCAATCCCGCAACGTCGGCCGCGGTATACAGCGCCCGGACGTCGATACCCTCCGGCGTGTGCCAGACGAGCTTGTCCGGCGATCCGGCCGCCTTCGCCGCCGACTTTTGCCAGTCTTCGAGCGGTGGGACTCCGGGCGCGCGGTCGTTCATGGCGGTTCGCTTTCCAGAAGTACAAAAGGCCGGTGCGAGTGGTCCGGCCCGAGGGCCGGGCAAGGCGAACATTTTACTCCAGGGGCCGACCAGCCCTCAGCGCGCGTTCCCGGCGCCGGGCGCGCGGCGCGAAGGCGGGCCGAATGGGAGTTCGTCGCGTCGTGATGCGTGCGCTCGCGCACGCGCGACACAGGCAAGAAGAACCCCGCCGGGGCGGGGTTCGAAAGTACCGCTAGAGGAGTGAAACTCCGTTTGCCGTGACGACGCGGAGCGTCGTCACCGGCGGGTCGGGGGAAAGGCTATCGGCGCCTGACGCTGCGCCTTCGTTGCGCCAGTTCGATTTCCTGCGCCTGGGCTTGAGCGATCAGCAGCGTCAATTCGCGCTGCATCAGGTCGTCGTCGGCGCCGTCGATGCCATAGCGGGGGTCGGCGCGGATCCGGGCGAGTTCGCGTTCGCAGTCCTGCATCTGGATGGGAATGTCGACCATCGTTTACTGCCTTTCGGTGAGCGTTCGTCCGGGCGATTGCAGAAGTCTGCGGACGATTTCGCAAGACACGCGCCCTTCCGTTCGCTCGATGCAGGATTCATGCCGACGGCTGCGGTCTTTTAAAAACAATGGGTTGCGCGTGCATCTCGGAATCATCGCGGGCAAGGTGTCAAGCCAACCGACAGTGGGGACGGGGCCGGCACCGATCATGAACCCGGTTCCGTTCGGACCGACGACGCGAAGTTCCGGCGCCGATCGGCGCGGTGCGCGGGTCAGGGGGACGCATCACCGGCGATGGTAACGTCACCGAGCATCCGCAGCGCCGCGTGCGCCGCACCGAACCCATTGTCGATGTTGACGACCGCGAGGCCGGAAGCGCAACTCGCGAGCGCGGCGTTGAGCGCGGTCTGCCCTCCGGCGCCGACGCCGTATCCGACCGAGGTCGGCACCGCGATCACCGGACAGGCGACGAGGCCGGCGAGCACGCTGAAGAGCGCGCCCTCCATTCCGGCGACCGCGATCACGACGCGGTGGCCGCGGATCGTCTCGAGCTGGTCCATGAGCCGCCACAGCCCGGCTACGCCGACGTCGACGACGAGTGTCGCGGCCTCGCCCTGAAACGCCAGCGTGCGCGCCGCTTCGCTCGCCACCGGCACGTCGGACGTGCCGCCGGCAACGATGGCCACACGTCCGGTCGCGCGCGGAGAAGGGAGTCCGCCGAGGATCGCCGTGCGCGAGGCCGGATCGTAGTCGAGGGCGGCGCGGATCGGATCCGGCAGCCGTTCGTGCTTGCGTCCGGAGAGCCGCGTGAGCAGGAGCGGATGGCGGAGCTCGATCGCGTGGGCAACGATCGCGCCGATCTGCGCAGACGTCTTGGGCTCGCACAGCACGGCTTCGGCCGTGCCCGTTCGCTTCGCTCGTTCCCAGTCCAGACGGTACTCGATCACCCGCGGATTCTCCTTGCGTGCGCGCCGGCGGGCATGCCGTCGCGCGCCGGCCGCCGCCATTCGTTCCGGTCGCCTTGTCGCGACTTCAGTTGCCGCCGGCTCGGCCGTGGCCCGTGCGCGTGGGTCGCAGAAAGGCCGCTCCGCGCGCGTAAGGCCGGACGCCGGCGAATGTGCGGCCTTGCCCCCGGCATGCGCGCCTGCCGATCTCCTGTGCAACGTCGATCGAGCTGTCGTGCAGGTCGGCGAGCTCGATCACGACGCCGACGTGCGTGACGCGGCAGCGAACCACCTTGTCCGCACCGAGCCGGCGCGCGAGTTCCGCCTCGACCGTGTCGACGAAAACGAGATCGGCCGCGTCGATGGCAATGCCCGTCTCGACCCGGCTCGCGAGACAAGGCTGCGCCGGCAGTCGCTCGAGGTCGTCGAGGCCGAGCGACACCGCGAGCGCATAGACCTCGGGCTTGCCGATATCCGCCTCGACGTAGGGATGAACGACATCGGCTTCGGCCGCCGCGCGCAGTCCCGGCCGGAAATCGGCGAGGTCATCGCGGTTCGTGCCCGACGCGATCGGGTCCGGCGTCCTGTCCCTGATGCGGGAGTACAGATTGGACTTGCAGTAGTAGCAGCGATCGAACGGATTGGCCCGATACCGGACATCCGTGTACTCGCCGGCGTCGAGCAGTTGCAGCATCCAGCGGTGGCGTTCGGCATGGGCGCGGACACGTTCGGCTGCGGCGGCCGGCACCGCGGGGCCGGTCGCGTGATACATCGTCGTGCAGGCGCGCGAATAGCGGTGCGCGACGTGCGCGAGCGTCATCGAATCCACGCCGCCGCTGACCGCGATCGCGAGCCGGTCGTGGCGGTCGAGCTGCGCGACAAGGCGTGCCAGCGACTCGGCGCCGATGACGGGCCCGTTCATTCGTCGGCGCCGCCGAGGGCGCGTCGCTCGCCGGCGCTGCGCGCTTGCCGACGCGCGGAGAGGCCGCGCGCCTGCGCGACATCGTCGTGCGCGGCTTTGGCGGTGCGCGCGCCGTCGGGACGTTCGGCGATCTTCACGTTGACCGGCGCGCCGGCGACCTCGACCGCAGCCTCGGACCGGCGCAGCACGCGCCGCCGCTCGTCGCGCATCCGCAGGCCCAGCGTCGACGTCTC
>Ga0105106_10002204_pt1 | contig 14022 bp, 13 predicted proteins | sample PPLLaktember2015_5_FD_79109 | JGI IMG/M metagenome (GOLD analysis project Ga0105106, IMG submission 79109) | Freshwater sediment microbial communities from Prairie Pothole Lake near Jamestown, North Dakota, USA - PPLs Lake P8 Core (1) Depth... | ecosystem: Environmental > Aquatic > Freshwater >...
TATCATTAGTAGCATTGCTGACAAAAACCTGATTTCGTCCGGCAGCAATTGAATTAGGGCTTGATCCACCGACAATTTCAAGTCCTTCAACAAATTCGCCCATTCTGTAACCCGTTTTTTCCCTAGAGATTACCTTATTGCTGTCGAGACTGATTGTCCAGACCGAAACTGCCTCAGGCACATACGGGCTGCCGAGGCCGGGGATGAACCTGCCATCAATCTTTACCCCCTCTTCAGCCTCCCTCGATGGCATTCCGTACGGGGGGAAGTCAAGTCCGGCCTCCTCTATATTATTTTCTGTGAGTCCGGGAGCGAGAGGATAATCAAAAACACCGGTATTGGCAACATAGGCAAATTTCCCGTCCGGGGAAATGTCGATCCCGAGTGGAAAGCGGCCGACCGGAATGCTATACAAAACTTTATCCTTTTCGACATCCATGATCACCATCCTGAAGTTGAACTGATCAAGGATAAAAAGTCGCATCTCATCCTCAGACAATATAATATCACCAACAAAACTATCATGGTACTCATGACCATCACACATTCCGTTAATGGTAGTTCGCTTTGTATTTTCAAGAGATGAAAGATCAAGGGAAATTATGTCTCCGTTATCTCCGCCGCTTAACCAGGCTCTTTTATTGTCATTTTTTATTGCCGCGCCCATGTAGGAGCCCTTATCCCGGAATGGAGCTGTTACTTCCCTTATGCTGTTGTCACGGGTGTTTATCAGAGAAAGGAGGTTATTATGAACTGAAAGGGCAAGCGATCCATCGGGCGACAGTGCCAATCCAAAAGGATCGGGAGCGATACGGACAAATTCGCCGCAGGGCTTTACCACTCTTCCGTTTGGGATAATACTTTCCCCATCGGCATTAATCACGCAGTTACGGTCCATCCCTGGTACCTGAAGAGTTGAAACTATCTGCTTTTTATCACAGGACACAAGAAGCAGTATTAAAATTAAAGGAAGTATTTTTTTCATGGCATTCAAGTTGGAATTTAAGGGTTCAACTACTCAAAGTTATTCAGTTTTTCCGTTCAGGTTATTTGTGGAAAATTTTTCTGTTCGGAATTCTTGATTAAATTTGCAGCAGCTTAAGACCGGCCTATCCGCAGGATGATGGATGCGGAGGTTGAATCGGGGTGTGGTCACGCAAAGCGTGATAAACTCCGTAAAGAAAATCGGGGTGTGGCGCAGTTGGCTAGCGCACTTGCATGGGGTGCAAGGGGTCGTCCGTTCAAGTCGGATCACCCCGACAAAGAAGAGAGGGGCAGGATTTTCTGCCCTTTTCATTAATAAACAAAAGAAGAGGTGCCGGAAGATTCCTTAATGACAATAACATCGTAGTTGGTCCCGCCACGCCGGGCGTGGCGAGGATCCTCGAAAAATCTGATTCCGCCATAGCGGAATCGATTTTTCGGGACTAGCGCATCACGCAAGGCGTGAGGGTCGTCACGCCCTGCGTGATCACCCCGACAAAGAAGAGATGAGAGTTTGCGATAAAGCAGACCCTTTTCTTTTTTTACCATTTGCAAACAATTTACAAACATATCTATGATATACGATACTCTGAATATGAAATTGAGATTGCTGTTAAAAGAATATCGGGCTATTAAAAGAAGCCTCCAGAATTATTTTCTGAAGGTAAAATAATTGCTGCTTTTTGGAGCATAAGCTTGAGATGGAAATAGACAGCCCGCTTGAGTTTATAAAAACCTTAAAGACATATACTATACTTATTATACCAATCTTGAAGGCATCTATCGAAGCTAACATTGATATTATCCATTCCTGATATGCCCGATTAAGTAATTTAAGCTGATCCTGTATTTTTTATGTATTATGATCTAACATGTACTTGACTCGGAGTGAAGTATAGTTTAATTTTGATAACATATAAGTAATTTGTTGAAGAAACTTAAAAAGGATTGCTATGGATATTAATTCTATTTTCGGTCTCGTGTCAACGGTAGCTATAGTAGTTGGATTATTCTTTGCAGGCGTTCAGTTACGGATATTAAACAAGCAACGTGAGGGAGAAACAGCTACCCAATTACTACATTCTTTTCAAACACCTGAATTTCACGAAGCAGTCAGCATTCTTGTCGACCTTCCTGAAGGATTATCAAAGGATGAGATTGAAGATCGATTAGGCGATAAAATGACTTGCATGCGTGTTCTATTTGGTACGTTTGAAAGTCTTGGGATATTAATTTTCAGAGGAGATATTGATATTAATCTTGTTGAAGATTTCTTCAGTGGGGTGATTATCCTTACCGGAAAGAAATTTAAGAATTATATAAGGGAGGTACGTGAGTTAAGTAATAGACCTACATATTATGAATGGACGCAATGGTTGTATGAACAAGTTGAGAAAAGGGAATCCAAAACTCCAGCGATACCTGCCTATCTTGAATACCAAGACTGGAAACCCTAAATTATTTATCAAAGCTTTCACTTATTTAAGAAAAAGAATTGTTTTTTAAATTATTCTATTTTTCGTAAAAATTTAAATTCTCTCTAGCCCATTTTTTAGCGATACCATATTGCCAATCTTTAAGCCCACCAAAAAATTTGACTGAGGGATCCCTAAACTGCTCCCCATTCTTAGGGCCACTATTTGTCTTTTCTTAATTGATTATAATCATTCTTATGATGATGTAAATGCGTGTTAATTAACTGGAAATAACTCTGCGAGTTATTCTGGTTATTAACACTTTTTCTTTTTTGCCTACTTTTTTCTTTTGTTAATAAATTCATTTTCTGTTAATACCTATGCTGCCGGTTTCCTTACCCGGGAACAACAGCTTAACGCTATTAATACTTATAAATCAAAATGTCTATTTCGTACTCGATATTATTTATGCTAAAATTATGAATTATAAATCAATTAACATAAATTTGATGTGTGTTACAAAACAATAAAACACGTCTAATGCAATATTTTCTATCGCATCCTACCCAACGGAATTAAATTGCATATAGTCGTTTTTTATCATGCCTGTAATGAAATTCGTCATACTTCATATTGCGATTTGCGTACTACTGACAATGAACTTGGGATTAGTATCTCAAACTAAGGAAAACACTAAAACAAAAAGGGTAATCGTGATTTCGGTTGATGGTACAATAAATCCATCAAGTGCCGAATACATTAATTCAGGTATTAAACGTGCACGCGAAAATAATGCAGAGTGTCTGATTATTAAACTGAATACACCAGGTGGATTATTAAAATCTACCCGCATAATTGTAAGCGATATGCTCGACTCTGAAATTCCTGTGGTTGTATTCGTTTACCCAGGCGGATCTCAGGCGGCATCGGCGGGTGTTTTCATCACACTTGCGGCTCATATTGCCGCAATGGCTCCCGGTACTAATATCGGCGCGGCACACCCCGTAACTTTACAAGGCGAACAAGATTCCATTATGAACGAAAAAGCTACGAACGACGCCGCAGCATTTATAAGAACAATAAGCGAGAAGCGCTCACGAAACATCCAGTGGGCTGAAGATGCAGTCCGGAAAAGTTTATCCATTACTGAAACCGAAGCGCTGAAAGCAAGGGTTATAGATACAATCGCGATTACAGTGCAAGATTTGCTGGAAAAAATACACGGAAAAGAAATCAGCTTATCTTCCGGTAAAAAGGTATTGGATACTAAAAATGCTGAGGTAATTGATACCGAAATGAATTTTAAACAAAAAATCCTCGGTCTTCTAAGCGATCCGAATATCGCTTATATATTATTTATGATTGGTATATACGGTATTATGTTTGAGCTTTATAATCCCGGCGCGATATTCCCTGGCGTAATAGGAGGAATTAGTTTAATTATCGCTTTATACTCGTTGCATACTCTTCCAGTAAATTATGCAGGCTTAGCATTAATTATTTTTGCTGTAATTTTATTCATCGCAGAAATTAAAGTAGTAAGCCACGGACTTTTAACGATTGGCGGAGTTATTTCATTATTCTTTGGATCAATAATGTTAATAAATACGGAGTCAACATTGGAAGTATTTAAGATTTCATGGCAGGTAATTTTAGTAACAGTCATACTCACCGCTACTTTCTTCATATTTGCAATAGGTTTAGGAATTAAAGCACAACGTCGCAAACCTACGACCGGAATTGAAGGGATTATTGGAGAAATTGGCGAGACAATCAGCAATTTAGAACCCGAGGGACAAATAAGGATTCACGGCGAGCTTTGGAATGCAGAAAGTTTAGATGGTTCTATTAGTAAGGGCACAAAAGTTAAGGTTTCTCAAGTTTCAAATCTTAAATTAATGGTTCGTAAAATAATATATAAATAGAAAGGAAATCATTATGCAGCAAATATCCTACACATTATTAGTAGCTGGAATTGTATTCCTGTTAATTATTTTAGCTAGTTCAATACGAATTTTACGTGAGTATGAACGTGCTGTAATATTTCGGTTGGGAAGATTGATTGCCGTTAAGGGACCCGGCCTTATTTTCCTCATCCCTGTGATTGACAGGATGGTAAGAGTAAGTTTGAGAACGGTTGTGATGGATGTTCCCGCACAAGATGTAATTACAAAAGACAACGTTTCCATAAAAGTAAACGCCGTAGTATATTTCCGTGTTATGCAGCCCGATAAAGCAATCGTCGAAGTAGAAAATTTTCTTTTTGCCACTTCGCAATTATCACAAACCACGCTAAGAAGCATATTGGGGCAATCGGAATTGGATGAGCTACTTTCACAGCGCGATAAAATCAATCGCGAGCTGGCAAAAATAATTGATAATCAAACTGAGCCATGGGGGATTAAAGTATCGACCGTTGAAGTAAAGCATATTGATTTGCCACAGGAAATGCAGCGTGCTATGGCAAAACAGGCTGAGGCTGAAAGAGAACGCCGTGCAAAAGTTATACATGCTGAAGGCGAATTTCAGGCAAGCCAACGGTTATCTGATGCAGCTCAAATAATAAGCATAAACCCTGCGGCTTTACAGCTTCGCTTTTTGCAAACATTAACGGAAGTCTCTTCGGAGAAGAACTCGACTATCATTTTCCCCGTTCCGGTAGATATTATTTCAGCCTTTTTACCCAAGGAAAAGAAATAATTGATTTGTGAGTGAGCCAATTTTATGACGTACATTCTTCTTACTCCCTGTGACGGGAGTACCCCCATATGGGGAAATAGCAAGATTATATTGACTATTTAATATAGTATTTCAAAGAAATTATTATACCCATTGAACTAGCAGTAGTTTCTTCACTCCCCTCCATTAAGCTTCTGAGTTGATTCTCATGTGTAGAAAGCTGGAAAGACTCAACAGGAGGGTAGTCTGAGATATCTGAAAACATCGATTTATAAAAAAATCCGGCTGAAATCTGAAAATGTTTTTGATTGTGAAAATAAAAGCCACCAGAAGCAATTAATTCAGGATTAAAAGTTTTCACCTTTAATTCACCGCTCACATCATTTTTCACATTGCTTTTGAATCCTTCATATGGTATATCTTTTAGAACAACGTTATAGGCAGGATAATACCCTGAATATGAAAAAGTACCTGAACTTGAATAATTATTACCAACAGGAATTGCCATATTAATACCTCCTTCAAGATAGAATCCGATCGCCTTACTGAAAGGACATTGAAAATTGAGAATTACAGGTATTTCGAGAAAGTAAATTTTTTGAGTCTCATTAATATCATTCCCTGAAATCCTTCGTTCATAGCTTTCATTTTCCGAATCAATCGTATCCAGACTATTTGAATAGGGATCTAAAGATAATGAAGTGAAATAGGGACTCAATCCAATTCCTGTTGAAAATCCAAAGCATTTTGAAAAGAAGTACCCGGCATCGACTGACAGACTATAGGAAATTTCCTTGGTTGTAACCGCCCCGGAAATAACAGAAGTTCCGTGATTTGAAATATTAGTTTGTGCCGGTCCTCCGCTAACACCAATAAACCAATGCTTTTGCCACAAGAATTTATTGTTTAAAGTCTGTGATTGTCCATTAGGTTGAAACAGTAAAAGGAGAATCAAACACAAAATGTAACTTTTACTATAAGTTTTTATTAGTCTCATGGTCTTATCTATTTAATAACCATAGTTTTTACAATATATAAATAAACCTCGTTGACTATCACCTGAACAATATAAAATCCCTTATCGAAGTTGCTGGTTGAGATTTCTTTGGAAAATTCAAAATCTGATTTTTCGGTATTGAGATTCATTACTTCTGTACCAGATGCATTAATAATTCTGATAAGGGCTTTGCCTACGGGAACATCATTGATGCTGATCTTAAAAGAGCTTATTGCAGGATTAGGGTATACTAACATGGATATTTTACTTCCTATGCTTATTTCATTCGACATATTTTTACATCCGTTCTTGTCAATTGCTTCAACTCTATATACTCCTGGAATTTTTGATGTTACATAATACTGATTACTGGCACCACTAATTGGAGTTGTCCCATTAAACCACTGATATCCAAAAAATAAATTACCGACATTTGAACAAATAAGAACATCTTCCCATTTGATTACAATTTGTGGATCGATACTTAAATATATTGCTACCTCAGTAGATGCTTCCACTACTCTGTTCCCTCCTGACTTTTCTAAAGTGTATTTAACGATGTAGGATCCTCCTGTACTTATACCTGGCGTTATAGTTCCGGTCAAAGGATTAATATTTAATCCCTCCGGTTGTGCACTAAACGTACCACCTGAGGAACCAGATAATGATACATTTTGTACGTCTCCAGATGAACACCACGGAGATCCGGAATATGAAATAGTGATGAGTTCATCTTGTGTCAATGTTACCGACTGATTAATTACTCCTGAACCCGTAATGGTTATAGTTGCCACTCTTGAACCGGGTCCTGTATTTGCCTGGTATGTAGCAGTGATAGTACCGTTACCCGTCCCTGAAGATGTTACACTGCACCATGCCTGGTCGCTTGATGAAGTCCATGCTACATTAGAAGCAACGTCAAAACTGGTCGTTCCTGAGGATGATGTAACATCCTGATTTAAGGGTGTAACAATCAATGATGGAGGTGCAGTTGACTGAATTACTGTTACCACTTGATCACTGACTCCTGACCCAGAAACTGTTATAGCAGCTGTTCTTGAACTTGTTCCTGTATTTGCCTGGTATATAGCAGTGATAGTACCATTACCAGTCCCTGAGGATGTCACAGTACACCACGTCTGGTCACTTGATGAAGTCCATTCTACATTTGAAGCAACATCAAAACTGGTCGTTCCTGAAGATGATGTAACATTCTGATTTAAAGGCGTAACAATCAATGATGGGACTGTACCTAATTGAGTTACTGTCACCACTTGATCACTGACTCCTGACCCGGTAACTGTTATAGCAGCTGTCCTTGAACTTGTTCCTGTATTTGTCTGGTATAAAGCAGTGATAGTACCGTTACCTGTCCCTGAAGATGTTACACTGCACCATGCCTGGTCGCTGGATGAAGTCCATTCTACATTAGAAACAACGTTAAAATTGGTCGTTCCTGAGGATGATGAAACGTTCTGATTTATTGGTGTAACAATCAATGAAGGGGCTGTACCTAACTGAGTCAGTGTCACCACCTGATCACTTACTCCTGATCCCGAAACTGTAATAGTAGCAATTCTTGAACCGGTTCCTGTATTTAACTGGTATGTAGCTATGATAGTTCCATTGCCAGTTCCTGAAGGTGTCACGGTACACCATGTCTGGTTACTGGATGAAGTCCATGGTACATTAGAGGCAACGTCAAAACTGGTCGTTCCTGAAGATGATGTAACATTCTGATTTGAGGGTGTAACAATCAATGACAGGCATTTGCCCCCTGCATTTATAACTTCCTTCTGAAATACTGATTCCTGTGAAAACAAAAACATTGTTTTTGCAATCAACGGAAATGCAATAATTAGTATTTTGACCAGGCTAACTTTCATATGACTATATTTTAATTTAGGTATACATCAATATACATAGAGTTTGATTCTTTTAAACCTGAAATGATTTTAAGAGATCATTCGAAGGAACTTTTTCTTCCTTATTCAGTTTATCGATGATTCCCTTTAAAGGTTCTGTTTTACGGGGTCTTTTTAATTCACAATCACACAAGTCAGTTATGATAACTTCCAGGCATCTACTTGAATACAGGAGAATCATGTTCTCATCATCAGCTTTAACTAACCGTTCCAGTTCTTTCTCCAGATCGGGTAATTGACCTTTGAAGGATCCATAAAGTTTATCAAGTTCTTTTATTTCAGCGGACCAGATTGACATGTTTGTGGACTCAACAAAATATTTTATTTATCGATTAATTCCTCCATCCACTTTTCCCATTCAATTTCCACTCGTTTTGAATCTAAAATAAATTTGCTTCCTTCCTGTTTAGCCAATTCAACTTTCTCCCAGTTTGCTTTAGCTTCAGCTGACATTCCTGATTTATTTGGGTAGTATTTATCGTATACTTGAGGTTTTTCAAAATAGATAAAGAAACCATATTGATTTTCTTTTTTCCATGAATCAGGACTCGCTATTATCATTTTTGATCCGGGGAAATATTTATCATATTCAGGTACGTACTTAGTTTTTAGAAAATCTAAATACTGATCCATAGTAATATCCGGCCGAAGAGTGACAATGTAACTATCAAAAACAACTGCGCCACTCTCATAATTTGATTTCTGTGCAGAAAGTTGTGTCATACCAATACCAATAAAAAGACACAACAGTAAAAATGCTTTAGTTTTCATAGCTGAAAGATTTTAGTTAATAAAAGAAGTTAGATATAAGTGTCTGCAATATCAATCTCTGCGATCCTATTAACCAATTCTTAAACAAAGATACACCAGCAAGAAGCCAATGTCAATTTTTTTTATTGGAAAATTCTTTTATGCCTTGGGCATTTCCCCCACAAGCAATTAACTCCGGCTTTAGGTGGTCAATTTTTACCACCGGGAGGTGGAATGTGTCACCGGCTTATGCACAGTCCTAATGAACCTGTTATCTGTAGATCTTACCTAATATAATCGCTTAATCCTTGTTCTGAAGAACTTATCGAATTTCTCGATATTCTCCTTAAACCAGGCAAACTGGTTTGGCCAGTCACTTTTTTCCATAAAGTCTGCGTAGGTCTTTAAAGTAACGGAAGATCCTGCATTTGCCTGAACTTTATACCACCTGAGGTCCGGGTTAATCTCGACCAGCGAATCCTTATACGCGACTTCACAAAGTTTATCGAAATCATCATTTGCCTTTTCACCAATAATATTCAACCAGATATTTAAGCTGCTTTCCCTTGAATTAACAGTTACTGAAAGAAAATACTTCCCTTTATCTTCCGCAACATTAAACCAGCTTTTGGGAGGTGTGCCGAGAAGCTGCACAAAACTGTTATTTGCTTCCATAAAGTTTTTGAGTCCATGCCAGTATTCCAGCTTCATGAGTTCAGATTCTGTCAATTTCTGGGAAGAAGCAGGTTTTGATACCTGGCTGATCCATCCGTTTGGTTTTAACGCAATATTGAACCTGGGGGCCGGCAGGCTCTCTCCAATTTTATAGGCTTCAATTTCAATACCGAAGAATTTGATTGATCCATTTGTAACTTTGTTGAGCCAGTTCAGTGCTGCCCGGTGTTCTTCTTCAAAAGCACTGGCAATCCAGATTATGGTTTCTGTCTCAAGTCGTGCCGCATGGGTAAGGAATTGTCCGAAGTGAGCGTTGTCGGTTCGCTCCAGCTGATTTCCCACCAGAACAAAATTATCCGTCAGGATGTCTTTGCAAAAAATATCCCCATGGAAACCTTCTTTGTTTATTTCCTGTGACTGGACTTCAAGTTCCATTCCCAGTACTTTTCCAATTTCACTTATATTCTCTTCATCCGATAACCAGGGAGTAAAATCCGTAACTCCACCATCCCAAAGTTCATGGAGATCTACCTTTTCCAACTTGCCATACTTTTTCATAATTCAAAGATGTAAAGAATCCAATTAAATTCCTCCATTTATTTTGACAAAATTACACCATGGATGAAACTAAATCAATTTTATTTTGTGTTTGAAATCAAAGATTTTTAATGATAATAAAAAGTCTTTGAACCTGATCTGCCGATGGATTTCAAGAGCCTGTGCTGAAGCTTTTTCATAAGTTTACAGGCAATAACCGTCAGCTGTTAATTCAAACCTGCCATTGGTTGATCAGCTCTTTTCCGGCATTTTATTATATAATACTTTCGGTATGAGTTTATGACAGGACAGGTCAGGGCTCAAACGAAAAGAAATTTTTGGACAGACAGTAAACAGCATTTTTAATTTTAATTAATCATTAATTCTTTAAAACCATGAAAAGAGTAATTTTATCAGCAGTACTTGCAATCGCATTCTGTACTGCATCGTTTGCAGGAAAAGTGGTTGCCAAGGGAGCGACCTATACCGCACTGGGTAACTACACGATCGAAACAGCCGATGATCCCTTATTTGTTAAAGGGGAAGAATGTAAAACATTCATTATCAGCTATGAAAACTCTCCGATGGATGTTACTGTTGCAATCTGTAAAGACAGGAAGTGCAAGAAATATGTAGTTATTTCCGAAAAGCTTTCAGTCCAGTATGTTTGCAACGACAATTATTTCGGAGTGGAAAAGCTTGACAAGGCTTTTGAAAAAGATGGTTTTAAAACTTCCGATTCAGAAATGAACAGGAGTGAGTACTACCATCAGAAGGTACTGACACCGGGCAGGAGTGGCGAGATTGAATCAACCCAGCTTATAGCTGCTTATTTCCCTCTGCTTCTTAATAACCCGACTGAAGCAATTGCTGTCAGGTAAGCTTCGTCAACTGGCCGACCGGCCGTTTGAATTTAACAAAAATAGGGACATTCCATGGAATGTCCCTATTTCATTGTATGCCAATTAAATTTTTCAGCCCTTGAATTTTGCCATTTGTGCCAGGAAAAGATCTTTCCTGTTGCGCGAGACAGGGATCATCGTCCCGTCAGTCATTTCTATATAGCCCCCTTCCTTTCGGATATACTTCCTTACATACTTGAGATTTATAAGATGTGAGTTATGGGAACGGAAAAAATATCTGTCACTGAGAAGTTCCTGGAATTCCTTCAGGTGCTTTGACACAAGCATTTTTCGGCCACCGTTCAGATAAAACCACGAGTAGCTTCTGTCTGCTTCAATACGGATAATATCCCTGGGATTAAGGTACTCCATACCATCACCGGTTGGTATCGCCATCCTCGACGGTAGTGACGTCCTTAAATTCTCCATAAGGATCTTCAGGTTTTCATTGCTATGAGCAATATTTTCACCCCTCTTTTTTACCACCCTGCCGACTGCCTCAATAAACTCATTTATGTTAATTGGCTTCAGGATGTAGTCGACGGCACTGAACTTAATTGCCTTTATTGCGTAATGATTGAAAGCTGTGATAAAAACGACATCGAAATTCTTTTCGGGAAACTGTGCAAGAAGGTCAAAACCCGTTCCATTCGGCATTTCTACATCGAGGAATACCAGGTCGGGTTTGGTATCATTAATGGCTGAAACTCCCTGAATGACGTTATAGGCCTTCGCTACAACCTCAAGCGAGGGGCAGTATTCACCGATAATTGAGTTAATGAATTCAACGGCATCCTGTTCATCGTCGACAATTACTGTTTTCAGCTTCTTTTTCATGAGATCAATGGTATATGAATTTCAACGCGTGTCCCTGCCGGTTCCCCGTTTTCATCCATAAGGTCAGTATAAAAAGTCAGCAGACTGGTGCCATAAAGTTCATTAACCAGTTCAAGACGCGATTTTGTTATCTGCGTTCCAAGTGAGTTATGATTGCCCTCCCTTTTTAGATTTCTCCCTTTCGCCGCTTCCCGCCCGATACCGTTATCTTCAATTATGCATAAAATATGATCATCCTTCAGGCTAAGTTCAATTTTAACGAATCCTTTACCTTCCTTTGGGATAAGACCATGACTAATTGAATTTTCAACATATGGCTGTATAAGCATCGTTGGCACCTTGTGTATTAAGGGATCTATTTCATCATCCAATGTGATTTGGTACTCGAATTTGTCCTTAAACCTTATACTTTCAAGCTCAAGGTAAAGATTTAAGGCGCCTAATTCATCACTGAGAGGTATGGAGGTATGCTGGGAATTATCAAGTACCTTCCGCATGAGACTTGAGAACTTTGTAAGATAGTTGTTAGTGGCAAGTTTGTCATGCTGGTACATATAGTACTGGATGGAATTGAGGGTATTGAAAATAAAATGCGGATTCATCTGCTGCCGCAGATTTGCCTGGGTGATCTCGCTGATTCTCCTGTTCATTTCACTTATCCGGCGCTTGTCCTTTAGTTTTGAGCCTCTCATCAGAAGCAATCCTATTGCAACAGTCAGTAAAATCAATCCTGCAAACCCATAGTTTAGCAGCCGGTTGTTCTTAAGTCGGAGCGACAGCAGTTCCACTTCCTTGTTATGCGAATCTGCTTCATACCTGATCCTGGCATCCGCAAGCCCTTCCGAACTTGCTTTTTGAATATACATGTCAGAATATTTTTTAAACTGAACATAATTTCTGAATGCATTGGAGGTATCCTTTAGCTGCAGGTACATGTTGCTCATATCCCTGTGGATCCACCACAGTTCATAAATGTCATTTCCCTTTATTGCCTGATTTATCCCTTTTTTATAATATGCGATAGCCTTTTCAGGCTCCCTGAGATCACTGTATATTGTACCGAGGTTCCCGAGTGAATTTGCTGATGTTGAATACAGATTTGCATGTGCACTGTATTTTATTGATTTTTCGTAGTAATAGATGGAAGAATCATACATCCTTTCAAGGTAGAAATTCCATCCCAGATGTGTCAGGGAGCTAGCTGTTAAAGATGTATCATTAATTTTTTCTGATATTGATATACTTTTCCTGACGAGGGAATCTGCCATCCTGAAATTCCTCCTTTCAGAAGTTGTAGTATCACCTAAATAAGAATAACCCAACCTTTCATATCCCCGTCCGGCAAGTGCTGAATTATCTTCTTCATATGCAGCATCGATCATCAGCTGGAAACTGCGACGCTCACCTTTGAGGTCACCAATTCTTCTGTAAACTTCTGCCTGATTAAGATAACTTAACGGCTTGATACCTTTTAATCCTTCTTTTTGCGAAACAGAAATTGCGTTTTCATAGTACTCCAGACTCTCCTTATATATGCCAGTTCGCCGGTAGTAATCTCCCAGGAACAGATTTGTTCTTGCAAGAATATCAGCTTCTCCGCCAGCGGCTGATTGTTTCAGGGCTATTTCAGCTTCCTCAGAAGCGGTCCGGAGATCACCAGTTGTATAATGGTAACGGGCCAGAAGAAGGTGAAGTCCCGATGGTATATCAATATTCTTTTTCTCGCAGATCAATACGGCGCTGTCAATAAAGACCTTAACCTGATCGAATGACTCCTTTGAAGAAAGGTAGCTGGCACCCTTTCTGATAAGGGTGTTGATGGCTGCAGTATCATTTGGTGATACTGAAGATGATTTAAATTTTATCGCCGCAGGAGTTGGCTTCAGCCTGTCTCCTGCCAATGTGGCTTCCTGAATGAAAATCAGGAGTATTATAATCAGTTTATAGCCTTTCATGACGTTTGCATCAGATGAAAATCCAAAATGAATTATACAATTTCACGAGGTCGATCCGGTCAGGTACTCAATCTGCGCATTAAGATATGAAATTGGACAGAATTTTCATTAAGCCGTTTTACGGATAGTCATTCCGGGTTTACAATTGACGTTATGAGAATGCAATTTCTTCAGGCTCTATTTTTGCCATACCCTGACATAATCAACAAAAACAGTATCAGGGAAAATGGTTGTTTCATCCGGATTCTTTGGCCAGTCACCACCAATTGCCAGATTTAGGATGATATAGTGTGGCTTGTGAAATTCTGATGTACTGTTGATGCTATCCCTTATACAGACACCATGGTACCTCGATCCATCAAGGAA
>Ga0105106_10002206_pt1 | contig 14013 bp, 14 predicted proteins | sample PPLLaktember2015_5_FD_79109 | JGI IMG/M metagenome (GOLD analysis project Ga0105106, IMG submission 79109) | Freshwater sediment microbial communities from Prairie Pothole Lake near Jamestown, North Dakota, USA - PPLs Lake P8 Core (1) Depth... | ecosystem: Environmental > Aquatic > Freshwater >...
AGCGGCTCGCGGCCGACCAGCGTCCCGCGGTATCGCAGGCCGCCTACAAGGCGATCGGCTCGCGGATGTTCGTCGATCCGCTCAAGCCCGCGACGGTCGAGGAACTGCTCAACGGGATGATCGTGCAGTCTGGCAACGACGCGTCGATCGTGCTGGCCGAGGCGCTGGCCGGCAGCGAGGAGGCGTTCGCCCAGCAGATGAATCGGGAGGCCCAGCGGCTCGGCATGCGCAACACGCAGTTCCGCAACGCCACCGGCCTGCCCGATCCCGAGCACTACACCACTGCGCGCGACCTCGCCGCGCTGGCTGCGCGGCTGATCGCCGACCACCCCGAGTACTACACGCTTTACTCGAAGCGCGAGTACGTGTTCAACAACATCCGCCAGCCGAACCGCAACCGCCTGCTCGCCATCGATCCGAGCGTCGACGGCATGAAGACTGGCCATACCGAGGCGGCGGGCTATTGCCTGCTCGCATCGGCACGCCGCAAGCAGGCCGGGCTCGAGGGCGAGCGGCGACTGATCTCGGTCGTGCTCGGGACGAGCTCGGAATCGGCGCGCGCGATCGAATCGCAGAAACTGCTGAACTTCGGCTTCCAGAACTTCGACGCGATGCGCGTCTACGCGAAGGACCAGCCGGCCGGCGACTACCAGGTGTGGAAGGGCAAGTCCGGCACCATCCCCGGCGGCTTCGACAGCGAAGTGGTCGTGACCGTGCCGCGCGGCCAGGCCGACAAGGTCAAGGCCGAGATCGAGCGCGTCCAGCCGCTGGTGGCGCCGATCGCACAGGGCCAGCGCATCGGCACGCTGCGCGTGAAGATCGACGACCGGCTGCTGGTCGAGCGCCCGCTGGTGGCGCTCTCCGGCGTCGAGCCGGCAGGCTGGTTCGGCCGCACCTGGGACGGCATTCGCATGATGCTGTCGAAGTGAACGCCGAGAAGAATCGAATGACACAGACGGTTTACCTGAACGGCGAGTTCGTACCGCTCGAAGAGGCCCGCGTGCCGGTGCTCGATCGCGGTTTCATCTTCGGCGACGGCATCTACGAAGTCGTGCCGGCGTACGCGGGCCGGACGTTCCGCTGGCCGCAGCACCTGGCGCGACTCAAGCGCAGCCTCGCCGCGATCTCGATCGCCAATCCGCACGACGACGATGCGTGGACGAAGCTGGTCGCCGATCTGGTCGCGCGCCACGATTGGGCCGACCAGTTCGTCTACATGCAGGTCACGCGTGGCGTCGCGCGGCGCGACCACGCGTTCCCCCAGGGCGTGCAGCCCACGGTGTTCGCGATGTCGAGCCAGCTCGTGTTGCCGACCGCAGCCCAGATCGGGCAGGGCGTGGCCGCGATCACGCTGCCCGACGAGCGCTGGATGCACTGCGACATCAAGTCGATCTCGCTGCTGGGCAACGTGCTGGCGCGGCAGGCGGCTGTACAGGCCGGCGCGGCCGAATGCGTGATGTTCCGCGACGGCTTCCTGACCGAGGGATCGGCGAGCAATATCTGGGTCGCGCGCGGCGATCGGCTGTACGGACCGCCGACCGACAACCTGGTGCTCGAAGGCGTCCGCTACGGGCTGATCAAGGAACTGTGCGAGCGCGCCGGCATCGCATTGCAGTTGCGCCGCATCCTGCGCGAGGAAGTCCAGGTCGCCGACGAGCTGTTGCTCAGCTCGGCGACGAAAGAGGTGCTGGCGATCACGACGCTGGACGGGCGGCCGGTCGGCGGCGGCACGCCCGGCCCGCTGTTCGCGAGGCTGTACGCGGCGTACCAGCAGGTCAAGGCTGCCTGAGACGATGAGCGATCCACGCGACCTGACGGCGGCATTCGACCGGCTCGAACAACTGCTCGAGTTTCCGGTCGACTTTCCGCTGAAGGTCATGGGACGCCGGGTCGACGATTTCGCGCAGTCGATCGCTGCGCTGGTCGCCGAACACGCGCCGGGATTCGATCCGGCGACGATGGAGTTGCGGGCATCGAGCCAAGGCACCTGGCTGAGCGTGACCGTGGTCGTGCGCATCGAATCGCGCGAGCAGCTCGAGCGGCTGTACCGCGCGCTGTCCGCCCATCCGCTGGTCAGCGTCGTGCTGTGACACCGATGGCCGATCGCGGCGCGCCGGCTGCGCCGCAGGTGCATGGGTTCCGACGGCGGTCGTACCTGCCGACGGTGCAGCGGATGCAGGCGTTCACGCTCGACCGCACGCCCGAGACCCGGGACGAAATCTGGCTGGTCGAACATCCGCCGGTCTTCACGCTGGGCCACGCATCGCGCACCGAACATCTGCGCGCGGCCGGGGACATCCCGGTGGTGCGCACCGAACGCGGCGGCCAGGTCACCTACCACGGCCCTGGTCAAGTGGTTGCTTACTTGCTGATCGATCTGCACCGGCGCTCGATGATGGTGCGGAACTTCGTGTCGCTGATCGAGGACGCGACGATTGCACTGCTGGACGGCCACGGCGTGGCGGCGGTGCGTCGGCCCGGCGCCCCGGGAGTCTACCTGCGCGTGCCGGACGGCGACGCAGGCGCCAAGATCGCCTCGCTCGGCATCAGGGTCTCCCGCGGCTGCAGCTACCATGGTGTAGCGTTGAACGTGGCGATGGATCTCGAACCGTTCTCCCGGATCGACCCCTGCGGCCATCCCGGGCTGGCGGTGACCGACCTTCGCAGCTGCGTCGGCGACGTCGACATCGCCGACGTGGCCGCGCGCTTCGGCCGAACGCTGGCCACATTCCTCGAGAGCAAGCGATGACTTCGCCCACGAATCCGCTGGTGCCGGCAAGCGCTGGCGCCGATCCCGCTGCCAGGCAGAAAGGCGCCGACAAGACCTCGCGAATCCCGGTCAAGATCGTGCAGCCGGCCAAGGTGCTGAAAAAGCCCGACTGGATCCGCGTGCGCGCGGGCTCCAACAGCACCCGGTTCTACGAGATCAAGCAGATCCTGCGCGAGCACCGGCTGCACACGGTTTGCGAGGAGGCGTCGTGCCCGAACATCGGCGAGTGCTTCGGCAAGGGCACGGCCACCTTCATGATCATGGGCGACACCTGCACCCGGCGCTGCCCGTTCTGCGATGTCGGCCACGGCCGCCCCGCGCCCCTCGACCCGTCCGAGCCGGCGAACCTCGCGAAGACGATCACCGCGCTGAAGCTGTCGTACGTGGTGATCACCAGCGTGGACCGCGACGACCTGCGCGACGGCGGCGCCCGGCACTTCGTCGACTGCATCCGCGAGGTGCGCGAGATGTCGCCGGCCACCCGCATCGAGGTGCTGGTGCCCGACTTCCGTGGCCGCATGGACCGCGCGCTCGCGATCCTCGAGGCCGCGCCGCCCGACGTCATGAACCACAACCTGGAGACCGTGCCGCGGCTGTATCGCGAAGCCCGGCCGGGCGCCGACTACGCACATTCGCTGAGGCTGCTCGCCGAGTTCAAGCGCCACGTTCCCGGCGTGCCCACCAAGTCGGGGCTGATGGTCGGGCTGGGCGAGACCGACGACGAGATCCTCGCGGTGATGCGCGACATGCGCGCACACGCGATCGACATGCTGACGATCGGGCAGTACCTGGCGCCGTCGAACGCCCATCTGCCGGTGCGCCGCTACGTGCACCCGGAGACCTTCCGGATGTTCGAGGCAGAGGCGAGGACAATGGGGTTCTCGCACGCGGCGGTCGGGGCGCTGGTGCGCTCGTCGTATCACGCCGACCAGCAGGCGCACGCGGCGGGGCTCGAAGTGCGGCTCGGCGCGGCCTGAGCAGGGCCTCGGCACGCGCCGCGGGCGGCTCCGCGCCGCGCGCGGTCATTCCCAGCGGGATCGATCCGCGACCAGCAGCGCCATCGCCTCGCTTGTCCGTCACCTCGAGGACCCCGGTGCGGATCGTGACCACGTCTCCGGCGTGCAGTTCGCGCTTGTAGAGGATGCGTTGCTCGACTGCCGCCATGCCGCGGTTCGCGGTCCTCAGGAACGACGGCGCGAGCCCGATGGCGGAGAAGAACTGCCAGGTGGCCTCGTCGAACTTGCCCACGTACCACATCACGTTCATGTGGCCCATGTGATCGCAGTGCCACGGGTAGACGGTGCCGCGATAGGTGATCGGCGCCTGGTTCATGACGCTCCCCGCAGATCGAGTGCGAGGTATTTCACGTCGGCGATCGGATTGACGTAGTACGGCGCAGTTTCGCGAAAGCCGAGCGACGCGTAAAGCGCTCGCGCTACGGTCATGCTGCCCAGCGTGTCGAGCACCATCCGGGTGTAGCCCAGTTCGCGCGCCGCAGCGACGGCGGCGATCGCGAGCTGGCGGCCGAGTCCCCGTCCACGCGCCGCGTCCCTGGCATAGAGCCGCTTCATCTCGCAGGTGCCGTCGGACACCCTCCGCACGCCGACGCAGCCGACGAACTCGCGGCCATGCGTGGCCAGCAGCAGGCGTCCTGCGGGCGGCCCGTATATCTCGCGCAGGTGCTCGAGCTCGGCGGCAAAGCCCTGGAAGCACAGGTCGATGCCGAGCTGCGCGGCATATTCCTCGAACAGCGCCCGGGCGCTCGCGTAGTCCGCGTCGCCGCGGGCGACGAAGATCCCGGGGGTCGTCATTCCCGGCCGATCAGCGACCGGGGCCTCCGCCCGGTCCGATGCCGCCGCCGCCCGGTCCCATGCCGCCGCCCGGTCCCATGCCGCCGCCCGGTCCCATGCCGCCGCCCGGTCCCATGCCGCCGCCGGGCCCCATCCGGCCGCCGCCGGGCGCCATCCCGCGTCCTCGTGCGGGCGGTTCATCCGGCAAGGTCACACCGCGCTCTTTGGCCCGCGCCTTGATGCGCTCGTGATGCTCGGCGCGGATTCGCTCGCGCTCCTCGGCGGTCTTCGCAGCGCGCATCCGGTTTCCATACTCGGTGCGCTCCTCGCGGGTCATCAACTGGCTGCCGTAAATCGGTTCCAGCGCCTGCGTCGCGGCGCCTGTCTGGGCTTGCGCCGGGTCGATCACCGGCCCGAGGCCGCCTGCAAGGCACAGGCCCGCCGCCAGCGCGGATACCACCATTGGTCGTCTGGTCATCGTGAGCACCTCGTCGTTCGGGGTTGTGGGCCGCCCATCTTACGACTACAGATGCGGGAACCCCGGATTGTGCGCGACCTCCCACAGGAAGCCGTCAGGGTCCGTGAAGTAGCCCGAATATCCGCCCCAGTCGGTGGCGTGGCCCGGTTTCACCACGCTGGCTCCGGACACGGCGACGTGCGCGAGCAGCACGTCGACTTCGGCTGGCGATCGCACGTTGTGCGCCAGCGCAAAACCGCGGAAGCCCGAGCCCTCCGGCGACAGTCCGGCATCAGCCGCCAGGTTCTCGAGCGGCCACAGCGCGAGCCAGGTCCGGCCGAGCTCGAAGAATGCGACCGACGGCGGCGTCGGCAGCCGCGGCAGCTGAAGGCATTCCTCGTAGAAGCGGGTGGCGCGCCCGAGGTCTGCGACGCCGAGAGTGATCAGGCTGATGCGGGGTTCCATGCGGGTGTCGCGATCGCGGGCATGTGTTCGATCAGCGCGACTCGACGAGCCTGCGCCGCCGCAGGCTCTCCTGCGGCCAATGCTCGCCGAGCCGTGGTTCGTCCAGCGTACCCACGCGCACGAAGCGGATCGCGTCGCCCGCACCGGCATAGTTGCTCCAGACCCCGACCCGACAGGTCGGGCAGCGCGCAATCTTCTGCCCCTTGCCGCCGTTCGACGGCGTGATCACGATCTCGGGCTGGCCGCGCCGAAGCGTGACCCGGTCGGCCTCGACCAGCGCGTTCAGCGCGAACGACGCGCCGGTCTCGCGCTGGCACCAGCGGCAGTGGCAGCAGTGGACGAACAGCGGCGCCGTCTCCATCCGGTAGCGAACCGCGCGGCAGGTGCATCCACCCTCGATCGGAAATGCGACGGGTGACGGCATGGCAGGACCCTCGCTGTGCATCGGAGCGGCACGATATTCGTGACACATTCATTGTCACTCCGCCACCCTTGCAGCCTCAAGCCGTCGCGTTCGCTCGCCGGGCGGCTCCCCGATTTCCGGCCAGGAAAGCCAGGACCGCCGCGTTGTAGGCGGGCGGATTGTCCTCGTGCATGATGTGCGAGGCGCCGGGTATCTGGACCCTCGCTGCCCAGGGTGGCACGTCCGAACACTCGCATCGCCCCGTCCATGTCGCCGCGCCTGACCGCTGCCTTGGCGGGACCGAGCCCCGTGATCCCGAATCCGATGATCGTTGCCGCGGTGCCGGGCCGGGTGACCAGCAGCCTGAGGATCTCCAGAGGCGTCGGCGAATTACTGACGAACAGCGTGATGACCGGGGGCTCGGCGAGCACGAGCGTGCGAACGCATTGCGGCGCCCTGATGGCGAGCAGCAGGGCGACGAAAGCGCCGTACGAATGCGCGACGAGGTGCGCTGGCGTGGCCTGTTGCGACAGGAGCAGCGCCTCCAGGTCGTCGACGTGCACGGCCATCGAATAGTCGACGCCCGGCGCAATCGGCTGGTTGGGCCAGTGATGGCGTCGGCTGTATGCAATCGTACGGAAATGCCTGCCGAACTCGTCCCGCTGCAGGCGCCAGGTCCGACAGTCGCTCGCCGAACCGTGCACGAGCACGAGTGGTTCGCCGCTGCCGCGTTCGAGATATTCGAACGACGCGTTGTTGACGTCGAGATTGGGCAAGGGTCTCCCCAGAGCCGCCCCCTTGGTCAATGCTAATCCCGGACAGACGCCGCGGGAAGGCCCTTCGACCCGGGGCTCTCGCGGCGACGCGGTCAGCCGAGCCACTGCGGCGCGACCTTCACCGGCATTGCCAGCAGCATCTGCGCCATCCCCTTGCCGAGCGGATCGTTGCGCAGCGAGGCCATCCCGCCGCCGCCGAGCGCGCGCTCGCAGACGAAGTTCAACGCGCCGATGCCCGGCACCTCGTAGCGCGTGACCGGGCCCTCGACCAGGTGGCCGAGGAACGAGGCGACACGTTCCGCGGTCACCTGCTCGCGCAGCACCGGCAGCAGTTCGGGGCGGCGCGCGATCAACCCGATGTTCGAGGTGTCGCCCTTGTCGCCGCTGCGCCCGTACGCGATGCGGATCAGTGGCACCTCGATGCGCTCGTCATCGCCGGCCGCCGCGGACGCAGTGGCGGCCGGCGCCGATCCGGGCCCCGATCCCGCCGCCGCGGTGACCGTCGCCGGCGCGCCAGCACCTGCGCTGACCGGCATCGGCGTGGAGGCGCCCTGCGCGCCCGCCGGCACCGGCACCGCGATGTGCCGCTCGCCGATCGTCACGGCCGGTGACACCATCGCGCGATCGAGTAGGAACGCGAACTGCCTGATCGATGGCGACACCGACGGTCGCCCGCCGGCGCCGGTCGTGCCCGGCGACCAGGAGGTGCCGGCCGGCGCGATCTCGCGCGCGAAGAGCTCGAGCGCCTCCTTGCGCGGATGTGTCGCGGTCACGCGCAGCACCGCCTCGCGCGTGGCCAGCGCCCCGTCGCGCGCGTGCGGCCCGTAGCAGCTCTCGGCGCCGAGCACTTCGATCAGCGTCGCGCCGTAGTCGGGCAGGCCGAGCCGGGCGAACATGGCCCGCGTGCGCGACAGGATCGCCTCGCCGGTGCGGCGCGCCTTCGCCGCAGCATCGAAGCCGACGATCGTCAGCTGCGCGCTGCACCGGTACCCGTCGGCGTAAGTGGCGCTCACCTTGTACCGATCGCCGGGTGCGCGACCGTGCGCGCCACGGACGCAGACCCGGTCCTCGCCGGCCACCGACATCGTCACCTCGGTGAAGTCGCAGACCACGTCGGGCAGCAGGTAGGCGGCCGGATCACCGATCTCGTAGAGCATCTGTTCGGCGACGACCGCGGGCGTCACCTTGCCGCCGGTGCCCGCGGGCTTGGTCACGACGAAGCTGCCGTCGGCATGGCACTCGACGATCGGGTAACCGATGTCCGGCCAGTCGGGCACCGTCTCCCAGTCCGTGTGCAGGCCGCCGGTGGCCTGGCAACCGCACTCGATGATGTGGCCCGCGAGGCTGCCGGCGGCGAGGCGGTCGTAGTCGTCGACGGCCCAGCCGAACTCGTGCATCAGCACGCCGAGCGTCACGGCCGAGTCGACACAGCGGCCGGTGATCACGACCTGCGCGCCGGCATCGAGCGCGGCACGAATCGGCAGCGCGCCGAGGTACGCGTTGGCGCTCAGTATCCGTCCGGGGAGCGCGGCACCGCCCTGCATCTCGCGCACGCCTTCCTCGCGCAGCGCGGGCAGCAGCGGCATCACGTCGTCGCCCCCGACGACGGCGATCGCCAGGTCGACGTCCTGCTCGGCCGCCAGCGCGGCCAGCGCGCGCGCGCAGCCGTGCGGATTGACGCCGCCAGCATTGCTGACCACCCGGATGCCCCTGGCCGCGACATCGCGCAGCACCGATTTCATCGCGACGCCGACGAAGTCGGCTGCGTAGCCGGCCTCGGGGTTCTTCATCCGCGCGCCGGCGAGAATCGACATCGTCAACTCGGCCAGGTAGTCGAACACCAGGTAGTCGATCGCGCCGCTCGCGACCAGTTGCGGCGCGGCCACCGCGCTGTCGCCCCAGAAGCCGGACGCGCCGCCGATGCCGATGACCTTCTGCCGGGTGTCCATGTCCGCCGTGGGTTCCTGTGCTGGCCGGGTTCGACGCAAGGTACCCGATCCGGGGCCGCCGGGGAATCGGCGACTCGAAGCGGCTCGAATCACGCGTCAGGGACGCGGCACCGCCGCCCGCGTCAGGCGACGGCGACCGGACCGTCGCGGCGTGCGCCCAGTTGCTGCCCGGCGCCGCGTGGCACCGGGCAATCGATCGCTGCGGCCACCGCGCGCAGGAAGGCGTCGTAGTTCGGATCGCCCGGCACGCGCGCGAGCCGGGCCAGCACCTTCAGCAGGATCGGCTTGTCGAGCGGCGGCAGGCCGAGAAGCGTGTCGAGGGCGAGCGCGAGCTCGGTGGTGCCGACCTCGTCGGGCGTCGACGCCGGCGGCGGCACTTCCAGCATCGCGGCGGCTTCGGCAAGCTCGTCGCGTGTTGCGCGCGCGGAAGCCTCTCCGACCGCTGCAGCCATCGCGAACAACGCGGCCAGCGCACGGCTCTGCGCCCGCTTCGACGTCGGCGCCCTGCGCTGGCGCGCCGGGACCGAGGCGTTCGGCGACAGCCTGTGTCGCGCGAGCGTGTAGTAGATCCACTCGGCCGATTGCACGTGGCCATCGCGCTCGACCGCTCGACGGCAGCGGTCGAGCAGGTCGCGGCGATGCGCGCTGCTCCAGCGCCGGATTCGAGCGAGGAGCAACTCGAGAAGCGGCACGCGCAGAGACGCCCCGGCCGGCGAGACGAGCCAGTGCAGCGTCTGGCGAAGCGTCGGATCGGGCTCGTCGGTCGCATGTCCGGCCACCAGCGCCTCCAGCCATCGGCCCGCCGTCTCGACGCCGAGCGACGCCGAACGGATGTGCGTGATCAGCGCCGACGCGTCGACACCGGCGCCGTTGCCGACCTGCGGCACGATCGGAAGCGTGGGATCGTCCTCGGTTGCGGCCTGCGGCGCGTTCGGCCCCGCCGCATTCGGCGACGGCGGCGCGACCCTCACGAAGGCGAGGGTGGGTTGCGCCGGAGCGGCCTCGTCCGGCGGGCCGCTTCCGGTCTGCGCAGCCGCGATCGCCGGAACGTGCCGCCCGTAGAGGCGGCGAATCCGCTCGCGTAGCGGCGGATGCGTGTCGAACCAGTCGCGCAGCCCGGTGGGCTGCACCAGCAGGAAGTGGCTGACCATCGCGGCGTAGTCCGACTTCAACGGTACAGGCTGCTCACCGGCGATCCGTCGCAACGCGCGGCCGAGCCCGTCGCGATCGCGCGTGATCTGCACCGCCAGCGCGTCGGCGAGGAACTCGCGTTGCCTGCTGATTCCGGCCTTCAGGATCTGCGCAGCCACCACCCCGAGCATGCCCACTGCCGACAGCAGCACGCCGGTAACCAGCGCCACCAGTCGCGGAAAGCCGAGTCGCCCGAGGGGCCCCGCCTCGCCCGAGGCCGCAGAGCCGAACAGCCTGAATCCGGCCATGCGCAACGAGCACAGTCCGTACAGCGCGCCGGTCAGGCGCATGTTCAGGTCGGTGTCGCCGCCGACGATGTGCGCGACCTCGTGCGCGACGACACCCTGCAGCTCGGCGCGCTCCAGGCGCTCGAGCGCGCCGCGCGTCACCATCACCGCGGCCAGTCCCGGGCGCTCTCCGGCGGCCAGCGCGTTGATCGACACGTCGTCGAGCACGTACAGCGCAGGCACCGGCACGCCGGCGCCGATCGAGACCTCTTCGGCGATGTCGCGCAGACGGCGATGCAGCGGCAGCGTGTCGTCGAGCGCACGCGCGCCGAGCCGTTCGGCCAGCGCCGCGCCGCCCTCGCGCAACCTGTGGAGCTCGACCCAGGCGCCGCCGAACACGACCAGCAGGGTGGCAAAGGTGTTGGTCGCGAAGAAGTACGCCGGCCAGCGGGTGCCCCCGCCGATGAGCAGCCAGCCGAGCATCGCGGCGCCGTTGACCGCAGCGACCACCGCCAGCAGCGACAGGCCGAACAGCGCGATCAGCCTGCGCGAGGCCATTCTCGCCCGATCCTGGTGGGCGAAGAAATCCATCGGCGACGCGCCCGCTCAGAGCGCGACGGGGACCGCGTGGCGCTCCTGCGCCGATGCGGTGGCGCGCAGCATGCCCGATCGCCGGAACCCGCAGATCGTTGCGACCAGCGAGGCGGGGAACGATTCGACCTCGGTGTTGTAGCCCATCACCTGGTCGTTGAAGGCCTGGCGGGCAAAGCCGATGCGGTTCTCGGTCGTGCCCAGCTCTTCGGTGAGTCGCCGCACGGTCTCGTTGGCCTGCAGGGCCGGATACTGCTCGACCAGCGCCATCAGGCGCGACAGCGGGGAAGCCAGCGAACGCTCGGCCGCTTCCAGCGCCGCCAGCGCGTCGCCGTCCTGCGGATGCCGCCGCGCAACCATGCTCGCGTCGGAGGCTCGCCGGCGCGCGGCGATCACGGCTTCGAGCGTCTGTCGTTCATGGGCGAGATAAGCCCTGGTGGCCGCGACCAGGTTGGGGATCAGGTCGTAGCGCCGCTTCAATTGCACGTCGATCTGTGCGTATGCATTCTCGCAGCGGTTGCGCAGCGCGACGAAGCGGTTGAAAGCGAACACGGCCCACACGACCGGCGTCAGCAACACCACCAACAACAGGATCGATCCGCTCGACATGTAGCCCACCGTTGCGCACCCGTGCGAAGAACGATACGAAATTGTCCTCCCAAATCGACGAGGAGCGTCGTCGCTGGCGCGCCGCTCGTCGGACTGGCGCCAGCATCTGTCCGACGGGCTCGGGACTGCCTCGATCCGCGCATTCGAAAGGTGCGCAACGAGCATGCAGCGTCGCCCGTTGCTGGCGACGGCGGGAATTCCGCGAAGGGCCTTGCGGCGCGCGTTCGCCGGCGCCCGCTGCGAGCGTCTACTGCGGCCGCGGCGCGGTGCGCGGCGCTTCTTCTTCGGTGATGAACTCGAAGACGGTGACGACGCGCTGCACGCCGCCCACGCGGCTCGCGACCTGCGCGGCGCGATCGGCCTCGCGACGCGACACCAGCCCCATCAGGTAGACGGTGCCCGACTCGGTGACCACCTTGATCACGTTGGCGTGAAGGTCCTGCGCCTGGACCAGCGCGGACTTCACGCGCGCAGTGATCGACATGTCGGCAGCGCTGGCGGTCATCGACGGCCGGCCCAGCACCTGCACTTCGTTGTGGATCGAGCGCACGTTCGGGAGACCGGCGACGGTCGCCTCGGCGGTCCGCTTGTCCTCTTCGCTCGCCACCTGTCCGGTCAGCAGCACCTTGCGGTTGAAGCTGGTGACGCTGACCCCGCCGGGCTCTTTCAGCGCCTCGCGGACCCGGTTGGCCGCCCTCAGTTCGATGTCCTGATCTTCAGTCTGAGCGCCGATCGTCCGGCGATCGAGCACGGCCAGCGCTCCGACGGCGGCGCCGGTCGCCACCAGCGGCAGGCAGCCGGCCGTGGCCAGTGCGGAAGCGAGCAGCGCGGCAATCAGGGCCAGGCGCGCGGGGTTCTTCATCGTCTCTCCTTCGTTTGCGGCGTCAGTCGCCGAGCAGCGACGCATCGATACCGTCGCACAGGCAGTGAATGATCAGCAGGTGCACTTCCTGGATGCGCGCCGTGCGATCGTGCGGCACGCACAGGTGGACGTCGCCGGCGCGCAGCGACGCACCGATCCGTCCGCCAGCGCGTCCGGTCAGTGCGACGACCGCCAGGCCGCGCTCATGCGCGGCATGCACGGCGCCCAGCACGTTGGCCGACTCGCCGCTGGTCGAGATCGCGACCAGCACGTCGCCCTCGCGCCCGAGCGCACGCACCTGTTTCGCGAACACCTGCTCGAAGCCGTAGTCATTGGCGATCGCGGTAAGCGCCGAGGAATCGGTGGACAGCGCGATCGCTGCCAGTTCGGGGCGCTCGCGCTCGAAGCGGCCGACGAGTTCGGCGGCCATGTGCTGGCTGTCAGCCGCCGAACCGCCGTTGCCACAGATCAGCAGCTTGCGATCGGCCGCCAGTGCGGCGGTCAGCATTTCGGCGGCCTGCGCGATCGGGCCGGCAAGCTGTCCGACCGCGACGCGCTTGAGTTCGACGCTGTCTTCGAAATGCTGGCAGATTCGATCGACGAGGCTCATGAACGGGCCGGCAGCACACCGACATCCAGGGCGCGGACATCCGGTGGCATCCGGCAGCGATTATACCGGCGGGCACACCGGACCACCGCAGCGCGGGCTCGATTCAACTGCGACAGACTCCTAGAACGCATCCCGGATCCAGTCGATGGCCGCGCCGTCGAGCGCGCAGACGTCGAAGCGGCACGCCGGCCAGCGATCGCCGAAGCGAGCGTTCAGGTAGCGCTGCGCCTCGCGCCGCAGGCGCCGCTGCTTGGCCTGGCCGACCGATGCGGCGGCCCCGCCGAAGTCGCTGCGCGCACGGCTGCGCACCTCGACGAAGACGATCGTGTCGCCGTCGCGCATCACCAGGTCGATCTCGCCGAGGCGGCTCGCCACGTTGCGCTCGATCAGGTGCAGGCCGCGGCGCGCCAGGAAGGTCAGCGCCCGGTCTTCGGCCGCGTCTCCGCTCGCCTGCGTCGGCGAGCGCCGGATCATTGAAGCGCCAGCGGCACCAGCACGCCGTCGCGATACTCGGCGAGCACGCCCGATCGTTCGACCGCGCGGCTGCCGCCGCGGGCCGACAGGCGCAGTCGACCGGTGACACCGTCGAGTTCGAGCTCGGTGCCCTGATCGAGCAGTTGCATCGCCAGACGGAACGCGTCGATGCCCAGCGCGTACAGCTTCTGCAACTCGAGGTGCATGTCGGCCGGCTTCGGGTACGCCAGCACGGCCATGCTGTCGGGCTGGACCTGCCAGGGCATGTCGATCAGGCGCACGCCGTCCAGGTCGTGCGAGCGGATCGCGATCGCCGAGGCGCCAGGCTCCGCGCCCTGCACGGCTCCGGTGTTGAGCAGCGAGGTCCCGTAGATCGTCGCGCGCCCGCCGAGCGCGACGCGCAGCGCACGCGCGACGTTCGGCGAGGCAGCGACGAAGAACACGTCGGCCTGCAACCGCGAAACCGCCGAGCGCACGCGCCCCACTGTCGGCGCGCCGACATCGACAGGCTCGTAGACGTCGCCTCCGAGATCGCGCCAGCGCTCGGCAAAGGCCGACGACGCGCGCCGCCCCAGCGCGGAGGCGTCCTGCAGGATGGCCGCGCGGGCGCGTCTCGACCGCGTCGCCATCGATGCCTCTTCCCACGCGATCGTTGCCGCCTGGCGCGCTTCGGTCTCGATCGACAACGCGAAGGTCACCATGTTCGTCGGTACCGTGCCCTCGTCGGGCTGGTTCAGCGCCAGCGTGAAGACCGGCGGCGCACCGCCCTGCGCGATGAGGCTCACGGCGCTGCGCGTGAGCGGCCCGATCACCATCGAGAAGCCGCGCCGATGCAACTC
>Ga0105106_10002207_pt1 | contig 14011 bp, 14 predicted proteins | sample PPLLaktember2015_5_FD_79109 | JGI IMG/M metagenome (GOLD analysis project Ga0105106, IMG submission 79109) | Freshwater sediment microbial communities from Prairie Pothole Lake near Jamestown, North Dakota, USA - PPLs Lake P8 Core (1) Depth... | ecosystem: Environmental > Aquatic > Freshwater >...
GGGGGGATCTGCCGGTTCTGTTTCCGGAAACGATTGTTTATGGGTAACGAACGCGAGACCGTGAAGGATGTTTCTGAAGGGATTGACTATATCCGTGAGCATACCGAGATCACGGATGTCCTGTTGACCGGTGGAGATCCACTGACACTTGAAACCCGTACACTCGAAGTGATCCTGCGCCAGCTCCGTGAGATAGACCATGTCAATATCATACGGATCGGCAGCAAGATGCTGGCGTATAACCCTTATCGCATCCTTAATGACAAAGATCTTTGCTCTGTCCTGTCACGATACAGCACACCGGAAAAACGGATCTACGTGATGGCGCATTTTAACCACCCGCGGGAACTGAACGACGTTTCAATCCGGGCAGCACATGAACTCCAGAAAGCCGGGGTCCTGGTAGTAAGCCAGACACCGATCTTAAACGGGATCAACAGTGAGCCGGAAATATTCACCGAGCTCTTCCGGAAACTTTCCTTTGCGGGAATCTCACCCTATTATATCTTCCAGTGCCGCCCATCGATTGGAAACCGGATCTTCCAGGTCCCGGTCGAACACTCGTATGAAATTATCCAGAAATCCTGGAAGACATGTTCAGGTCTTGCGAAACGTGCCCGTTTCGTCATTTCACATGCAACCGGTAAGATTGAGATTGTGGGGAAGACTGCAGCTCAGGTTTTCATGCGATACCACCAGTCTGCCGATCCCGCCACCATCGGGAAATTCATGGTGTTCCGCAGCAATCCTTTGGCACTATGGTTTGATGATTACCAGCATTTCCTGACGGATTTCGAGCAATAAAGTCCTGGTTATTCTAAAGAGAGTTACGACGACGTGAATGAAAAAATCCAGTTCTACTAAAATTACGTGTAGGTACGGGTATTCAAAAGATATCTATCTTTTTTTAACCTGAACAATGGGAACTGGAAAAGGCAAGGCATTTGATGGGAACTTTTTTTCTGTTTTTGAACAGATACCTGGCATGTGCATCGGGATGTTGGATTGGGATATAGTATATAATTCTGTAAAAACATGCTACCTAATAGCTCAAGGTCAGCTGCCAATGCAATAGTCCCTGCGCCTTTTAATATACCGCTTGTCAGCAAAGAAACCATCAGTATATGTCATTCAATTCCCTTTGGAATATTCAAAAAATCGCCCTCCCGAGGTAAATTTTTATCGATATTTTTCGTTGAATTCTGGATTGTTACAGATTTTGCAACAACAGGTAAGATTTTTGTATACTTTCCGCTGTATAGTAGTTTGCCCTGATAGAGGAGGAGTTGAAAACACCATGACAAAAAATCTGAAAGGAAGGACGGGCAAAATGGTCGATGATACGTATGTAGACAGACATGCCGTCTATGATGCAACGGCTGATGCAATATCCCGGATTACTCCTTCACATGAAATTTTCAGAGACGCCCGGGGGTTCACGTACACATCAGTAAGGTTGTGCGATCTCGACCGGATCTGCGATAAGTAATGAGGTGCACCATGCAGTTTATTCACGACAGAAAAATCTCAAATTCTCTTCACGGGACACGACCATATGTAGGTCTTATCGAACAGGTACCCATACACCCGGATGACTTCGCGGCACACCTTGCCTGGGTAAGAGCAAAGCGGTTTCTGATGCAAAAATCGCAGTATACGAAGCCGGATCACCAATGAAAAAATCCGGGGGTGAACAATGCTGGTCGGACAGGTAGTGAATAGAACCGATAATGGTAATATGATCCGAAAATCCTTTTGTTAAAAAATGAACCACTTTTTCTGTCTTGAATTTAGTACCTTATATTTTTCATTTTTTTACTTCTTAAATTAATTTTTATTTCGTGGTTGAATTGGAACTATACCCAGATTTTATTATGTGATGCAGGCCGGATGTTGCGATGTTACTCTTGAACCCCCCGCTGGAACAAAAATTATTACCCGGCAGGAGGGGGTGGGAGTATTCCATTATTCCGGTTTTGCTGTACCGGAATATAATGAGGGCAGCAACAACCTGCATGGAAACGAAACTGCCCACAAGAGATCCGGCTGCCAAAAAGAGGGGAGGCGTCACAATCAAACCCAGGGTTGATTATTGAGCGAACACGGGATCACGAAAAGGGCAGTCGTGGATATCGCGAAAGAATACGACGTGTTACGGCAACAAGGTGTATTTCCCGGTAGAATGCGACTATACCCTTTTTATTATCGCAGCGGGAGCTGGAACTCCCGGGCCATTTCAGCCATCTCCTGTAACCTCCTGTTGACAAGGTAGTTGACGGTTCCCTCCTTGTATGACCCGTCAGGCTGGCGTTCCCCTGCCGGAACTCCGGTAAGGAATTCAATGCCTTCATCAATGGTCCTGGCCGGGTAAATAGCAAATTTTCCCGCTTTTGCTGCCTCAATGAGCTCCTCTTTCAGCATGAGGTTCTGGATATTGCTTGCCGGGATCATGGCTCCCTGTTGCCCGGTCAGGCTTTTGGCCTTACACACTTCGAAAAAGCCTTCGAGCTTCTCATTCACGCCTCCAATTGCCTGCACCTCGCCCCGCTGGTTCACCGATCCGGTAACGGCAATAGACTGTTTGAGCGGTAAGCCGGAAAGCGCAGACAGGATCGCGTATAATTCCGTGCTCGATGCACTGTCGCCATCCACCCCCCCGTAACTCTGTTCAAAGACGAGTTTTGCGGTCAACGAGAGTGGCTTGTCATGGGCATACTTGTTTGCGAGATAACCCCCCAGGATGAGGATACCTTTTGTATGGGTCGGTCCGCCCAGTTGTGCCTGGCGTTCGATGTCAATAATTCCGTCCCGCCCCACGGCAACACTGGCGGTCACCCGGGAGGGCCTGCCAAAAGCGAAGTCCCCCAGCTCCATCACGGACAGCCCGTTGATCTGCCCGACATGGGATCCTTCAATATCAATAAGATATACACCCCGCTCGATGAACTCCTGGATCTTCTGCTGGATCAGGTTGGAACGGTAAATCTTCTCCTCGACTGCCTTTTGGATGTGCCTGACCGTGATATTTTTTGCTTTTTCCTGCGCCGCGTAGAAATTTGCCTCCCGGATCAGGTCTGCAACACTTGAAAATCGTGTGGAAAGCTTCTTTTGGTCGTCAGCGAGCCGTGAACCGTATTCCACGACCTTTGCTACCGCAGTATTATCCAGGGGGATTAGGTTGAACCGTTTGCAGAGTGTGCAGATGAATGCCGCGTAGTGCTTTGTGTTGTCTTCATTCCGTTCCATGACCGTATCAAAGTCCGCCCGCACCTTGAAGAGCTCGGGATAGTCAGGATCTCCCTGGTTCAGAATCTGGTTGATATCGGGTGTGCCGATAAGGATAACCTTCACGCTCAGGGGGATTGGCTCGGGTTTAAGTCCCCTTGTCATGATGAACCCTGCCTGCTCTCCCGGCTCCTCTATTTTTACTTTTTCTGTTTTAAGGGCAGATTTGAGCCCGTCCCAGGCAAAGGGATACCGGAACAGATCAAGTACCGGTATCACAAGATACCCGCCGTTCGCTTTGTGAACTGAACCCGGGCGGATCATCATGAAGTCGGTCGTTACAACACCGAACTGGACCTCCTTTTCTGCTTTCCCCAGGAGGTTCTGGTAGCTCGGGGTCTCTTCAAAAACTACCGGAGCCCCCTCAGGACCTGCATTGTCCACCACCACGTTTATCTCATATTTCCTGAAAGCAAGGTCCTTTGCGAACCATTGCTGGAACTGGGGCGGGACCTGCTCCTGCGGTTGCTGTTGCTGCCCCGGCCCCAGGAACGTGCCGAGGTTATCCAGGATATCCTTCTGGACGCTTTCAATATACGGGATGACCTCACTGATTGTTCCGTATTTTTCTTTGAGCCCGCTCAGAAGATGGCCGATAGCAAAGAGGGCTATCTCGGCATTGAGTGCGTTCATCACCTCCATCCCTTTGGTATCCAGTTCCCGCATACGGCGAAACCCGGTCCGCAGGTCTGCATCAAGGGCTTCCCTTTTCCGGAGTATCTCCTCTTTTGTCTCCTTGGGGAGCGCTTCAAACTCCTCCTGGGTGAGTGGCTTGTCGTTTATCACCGGGATAATGATGAGGCTTGTGGGTCCCATCTGGATAGAAAACCCCTGTTTTGCGGCACTCTCGTTGACTTCCCTGAAGATCGTTTCACGCTCCCTGTCAATCTTACCAAGCGCTTCCTGGCGTTTGGTTGCATAGTCCTCACTCTCAAATGCCCTTGGCAGGGCCCTCCGAACTTCACTGATGAAGGAAGCCATGTCGGTCTTTAACCGGCTGCCCATACCCGGTGGAAGTCGGATTGCATTGGGCTCATACGGGTTGGCAAAGTTGTTGACATAAATCCAGTCATCGGCTTTTGGTTTGGTCTTTGCCAGTTCAGCAAGTAACCTCTTTACCGAAGTTTTTCTGCCGGTGCCGGGGATCCCCGCAACATAGATATTGAATCCTTTTTCCCGAATTTCAAGCCCGAAACGAAGTGCCTTCTGGGCCCTCTCCTGGCCGATGATCTCGTCTGAGGGTTTCAATGTTTCAGGGGTAGAACACTCCACCTGTTCGGGCTTACAGGAAGCCCGCAAATCCACGAGGTTTAATGCTTTGATCATTCCGATTCATCCATATTCCGTTATTTGTGATTATTCTGTTCTGTATCGGTGCGGTTTTTGATGACACGAACGGGAATATCCTGAAAACAGGAGTGTCCGGTCGTGGCTTTTTTTCATTATCTGTCGAAGATGCTCTCTCTGGGTGTATTTATGCATATGTTCATTTTTCAAAAAATATAACAAAGTCCGTTTCTTGTATCAGCTGTTTCACCACTGCCTTGTGTCCCGATGAAAAGCGTATTATCAGAACAGCAGCAACGTTACCGGAATAATTGTTTCCCCATATAACAGACAGGATCCTATCGCATGACAGTCGCAATCCATATCGAACACTTAACCCGGCGGTTCAACGGTCTGGTCGCCGTGGACAATATATCTTTTGACATCGAACACGGGGAGATCTTTGGCCTGCTGGGCCCCAACGGCGCCGGCAAGACAACGACTCTCTCCATGCTCTCCACCATGCTCAAACCCACCTCCGGCTCAGCGACGGTCAACGGCATCGATATTGAACGGGATGAGGACGGGGTCAGGAAATCCATCGGCATTGTCTTCCAGGACCAGAGCCTGGATGAGGAACTGACTGCCTGGGAAAACATGGACTTTCACGGGCGTCTCTACCGGATTCCCGCAGAAATACGGAAACAACGAATCACCGAGCTCCTCCGGCTCGTTGAACTGGAAGAGCGGCAACAGGATATCGTCAAAACATTTTCCGGGGGGATGCGGCGACGCCTCGAGATCGCACGCGGCCTTCTCCATCACCCTTTGGTCCTCTTCCTTGACGAACCAACCCTGGGCCTTGACCCCCAGACCCGCAATCACCTCTGGCAGTATATTGCCACCCTGGCCCGCGAGAAAGGGATCACCATTATCCTCACCACACATTACATGGAGGAAGCCGACCGGTTGTGCAACCGGGTCGCCATTATCGATCATGGGAAGATCATTGCTCTTGACACCCCCAAAAATTTAAAAGACGGCATTGGCGGGGATGTTGTGACCATCCGTTCGCCGGACCTGGCAGCAGTTGCAGCAACCCTTGCCGGACCCTGGATTAACCGCGTGGAACAGCATAACGGTGAAGTGATTGTCAGCCTGCAGAACGCCGAACAGCATATCAGCACCATTGTCACAATGCTCAACACACACCAGATCCCGATTGAGTCTGTCGCAATTCACAAGCCAACCCTTGAGGATGTGTTCCTCTCCTTTACCGGAAAAACCATACGGGAAGAAGAAGCGGACGGCAAAACGAACATGCGGATGTATCAGAGAATGGTGAGGCACTGATCATGGACATTGTCTACACCATCTGGCTCAGGAATATGAAACGCTATATCCGCTCAAAAAGCCGGATCATTGGCAGTATCGCTATGCCGCTCTTTTTCCTGCTCTTTTTGGGCGTAGGCCTGAATTCTGTGGTACAGTTACCTGGTCTGGGGGAAAACTACGTCGTGTTTCTTATCCCGGGTATGGTCGCCATGAGCGTGCTGTTCACCTCAGTTTTTTCCGGGATCCAGATTATCTGGGACAAACAGTTCGGTTTTTTGAAAGAGACACTTGTTGCACCGGTCTCACGGCTTGAGATCATGTCCGGCCAGACCCTCGGCGGGGCAACCACCGCAGTGCTCCAGGGATCGCTGATCCTTGTACTATCGATGTTCGTCGGATTCCCGCTATCAAATCCTGCTGGCTTTCTTATCGCTCTTGCATTCATGGTCCTTATCGGCATATCGTTCACCGCGTTTGGTATTGCAATTGCATCACGCATGGAAGATATGACCGGTTTCCAGCTCATCATGAATTTTGTCGTTTTTCCGATATTCGGCCTGTCCGGTGCCCTCTTTCCCATCAGCTCATTACCGGCATGGTTGATACCTCTCACCCTTCTCGATCCCCTGACCTATGGTGTGGAAGGAATCCGGTACGGGCTCACTGGTGTTTCGCAGATTAATCCGCTTGTCTGTGGTGCGGTTATCGGGGGATTCACCCTGGTGATGACCGTACTCGGGGCATTCCTGTTCAGGAAGATCAGGATCTGAATGAAAAAATAAAGAACCCGGGAGAATTCCTTTTAGTATGAGATAAAATTAATAACACGTGCAGGGTGACGTGGAAGGGACAGTGCCCAAAAAAAGAGGGGGGGTTGTTCCGGGAGGGGGATTCCCATATATAACTCCATATATGGCTTAAATTTTAATTTAGCAACCGATAACTGCGAAATTTTTTGTAGTTAAGGACTTTTTTATTACCCGGTACATCACATCAATCTGCATGCAACCGGAAAAGAAGACCACAAAGCTGCCCCTGCTTCCCGTTCTTGCGGGAGTAATGATACTCATCCCTTTCCTCTTTGTCTCAGGATGCACCGGGCAGGGACCAACCGGACCACGGCTGAATGGAACCGGCTGGACCCTGACGGCATATGTCCTCGACGGCACTCCTGTGCAGGCCCTTACCACGACTACGGTCACCCTTGATTTCGGTGAAGACGGGAAACTCGCCGGCACCGCCGGATGTAATCATTACTTTGCTTCCTATGAGGTGAAAGGTACTTCGATCACTATCGGGCAGGCGGGATCTACCCTGATGTACTGCGGTGAACCGGGCGTTATGGACCAGGAGAGTACCTACCTTGCGCTTCTCGGCCAGGCAAAGACCCTCGAGGTTGCTGGTGACCGGCTCACCTTACGTGATGCAAAGGGCACCGCGATCCTCACCTTTGCAAAGACCATTCCCCCAGCTCCTCAACCCCTTGTCGGGACAAACTGGACACTGGAATCCTTTCATACGGCAGATGCAGTCTCATCGGTGATAACCGGGACAACCATCACTGCAGTCTTTGGTGATGATGGGCGGGTCAGCGGTTCGGCCGGGTGCAACCGGTACTTCGCCACGTATTACCTGACGGGCACATCGCTCTCGATCGGCCCGGCCGGGTCAACAAAGATGTACTGCGGTGAGCCGGGGGTGATGCAGCAGGAGAGTACCTACCTGTCGCGCCTCAGCCAGGCAAAGACCTTTGCCATAAAGGGTAACCGGTTGAGCGTAGCCGATACACAAGGCACGGTACTCCTCTCGTTTGCACAGACTGTTCCGCCCGGATAGTTTTCTTTCTGGAAAACAAAACGGGTTTTATAAAAAAACCGGCACCATCCCCCGCAGAACGCTTATGACCAGCGAAACGCATATTACTCCGCAGTGATATCTCAAACTATCCCGGTTGGGATGTGGTCAGGAGGTGAACAAAGATGAAAGAAACCCAAAAAAAAGAGCATATGTCAGTTGCCAAGGTCGTAGAGTTGATAGGCAGCTCACCGGACAGCTGGGAAGCAGCAGCGGCAAATGCTGTAGAAGCAGCAGCCCTTACCGTCAGGAATATCAAGGGTATTGATGTACAGCGATGAACGGCAAAAGTGGAGAAGAACAAGATTGTGGAATATCGTGCTGTAGTAAAAATAGCCTTCGTTGTGGAGAGAGAGTAATTTCTTTTTTTCGGAATTTTTTTCAGGGCTAAGAAAAGGTCTTCGTTCATTACGCTGTCCGTGCAGGTCGATGATTCACCTCACTGCAATTCTCCATGTGCACCTGCCCTGCAGCAAACGACTTCTTTGATCTCACGGTTGTTCCCTGAGAGAATACTTGCCCGGATTGCCGGCACTGCACATCCGATTGCATCCTATACTAATATTAATCCGGACAGTACCATTGCATCTGGTGGTAAGGTTGCAGGGTATTCCAATACCGGTTGTTATGTGTCTGGGGATAGGGTTCCTGATTGTCAGTGTATCGGCATTTTCCGTATCCGGAGTTACGATTGATCCTTCCGGCGCGCTGGATCCTGGTGATGTGGTGAACGTTTCCTTGGCGGTATATGCCGCCTCGGGGGCTGCGTTTCCCTCATATGATGACCTCCAGTTTATTTCCGGCCTTGATGATCCGGTATGGAAATATTCTATTGTTGTCAATGGCGTGGAAAATGTCCGGCCGGTGGCAGGAGGGCGCACGCTGACCATCTCCGGGTTTGAACTGGCATATTCAGACCGGGATGAAGTTCTGGTGAAGGTATCCCTGCGAGGTCATATTCCCATGACATCGGTACCAGGATCGACAAAAAACCTTCTCATGATCCAGGAACTTGACGCACGGGGATATACCATCAATAGTACGATAGTCACCGTCAGTCACCTGATCGGTACCCCGACGCCTACCCCTACTCCATCGTTTGGCAGCGTTTCCGTGACATCCAGCCCGTCCGGGGCACATGTTTACCTCGATAACGCGTACAGGGGACTGACCCCGCTGAACATGAATGCGGTTTCAAACGGCAACCATGTTCTCGTGCTCCGGCTTGATCGCTACGAAGATGATTCCCGTACTATCAGCGTCACCGGAAACTCAGTGCTGGTGAATGCCGCCCTCACTCCCATCCCGGCTCCGACACCCACGGCAACATCAACGCTTCAGCCAACGGCAACCGGGACGGTGCAGCCAGGACAGACTACGGTTGTGGCAGGGGAATACGGGTCCCTGTCCATAACGACATCACCCCCTGGTGCAACGGTGTATATTGACGGAGAGGTAAAAGGGGTAACACCGGCAACGATCCCCGGACTCTCTGCAGGAAAGCATTCTGTACTCCTGAACCTGACCGGGTACACACTTCTGAACACAACCATCACGGTCAATGCCGGAAAAACCGCAGAATATAGTACCGGGCTTTCCGCATCTGAAAAAACGCCGGGGTTTACCGTGATGGGTGCAGCCCTCTCACTCGGGGTGTTCCTGGTATACCGGAACCTCAGAAAATAACATTTTTTCTGGTGCAAAGGAACAAATAAAAAGAATTCCCCGCTCTTATTTTAAGAAACGCAGGCATAAAAAATTACATACCCCTTCATGGACGTGCGACCTTCCCTGCCGGACCCGGAGCTTATCAGACCACACGACCTGTCTCCTTATGGCCGTGCTTCACGGTTCATAATCCAGGTCGTACTTATCTGAAATCCTTGAGAGTTCTGCACGGTAACTCTGGTTCAGGTTTCCTCCCATTTCCCCGAGTTGCTTCATCCTCATGGCATCGCCATATTCTGCACTCACGTCCAGGATTCTTTTTCCTCCGATCAGGGGAATAACACGGGGAGTTTGTGAGATCGCAAAACCCTCATAACCGGTATCGGGTTCATACGTTATGATGGTCGGTCGTGTTGCCTCGATAAAGGCATATCCCGTACCATAAAAATCGTATCTGGAGGAAGATTTGACACCTACCGCAAGATGGTTGGAAAATTCGAATAACACGGTGTCAAATCCCAGCTCATTCAGGATATATGCCAGTAAAATTGCCTTGTCTGCAGCGGATCCCTTATTGTTATGGAGTGTTTCATAGGGATAGTACCAGTCCGTTGCATCCCGGGAATACCTGATCCCCGTGTAGGGAATACGCTGGACCAGGCTTATTGCAATCTTTGCCTGGTCGTCGCTCGTGGCTGATCGTTTCCGGATCATATCGATGAACAGCCGCATAAATTCATTCTGTTCCTGATCTTCCAGGAGTTCTATAATAACCCCTGTATCAGGATCATAATGGTGGGAATGGCTCTTATTGGATAAAAAATCCGCAAACCCGCCATAGGTTGTAAAACTCATGGTTTTGAGGTTACCGTCGGTAAAATACGAGAATGTTGTGGTTTTTGGAGATTGGCGGTAATCCGTGACGGGAACCGGGGTTGTCATTGAGGTCGGGTTTTGTGTTGGCAGGGACGTTGAATTCAGGCCCGGGATCTCACTGGTTATCGCGGGCGGAGAAATTGCCGGTGCAGGAAAACTCATTGAAGGAAGAACCTGGTAGAGAAGAATGATACCTGCTGCTGCCGCAACCAACACCAGTACACCAGCCAGTAACCGAAAAGAAGGGCGGGGAATTTTTTTTGCCGGTTTTATTTCGCGTTTGAAGCTATGGGGTGTCCGCCAGTAAGAAATGGTCAGAGTACCCTGATCTATCGTGTACTGGACCAGATAATCGTAGGGATCGCCATAGAAAACAGTTTTGTACGTTTTCCTGACCCGTCGTTGTGGTTTTGAGTCCTCTTTCACCCAACCGGGAAGATCACGATAACTGACCGGTTCCCAGTTGTCGTCTTGCATCATTTTTTTAACAAACCCCGCCGGATTTTTTACACTCACAACGCAGGTAAAAAATTCTGAACGTTCTTTTAGTAGGATGATAACAGTGTCTGGATAAAAAAACTGTTTGGTTCATGTTTTTGGGAGTAGTACATTCTTCCGGGAGATTCAGCTTCGTGACTATACCCACACTGATCCTTCACGAATTCCCCCTTTCTTAAAAATTCCCCCCTGCAGGAACGACCGTGCAACCAGACCCTCTGCATAGTGTTTAGCCAGCTGCCGTTACCGGCATAATTATATTCCCCCCTGCCAAAATCGCTGGTAATGCTTGGCGTTTCTTCCTACTGTCTTATGGATATCCCCCTGCAGGACGCACTGGACCGGCTTTCTGCCATCACCGGCCTTATTGAGGTGATGGATGAAGGACTTCATTTTGTACAGGATATTTCGCTGTTTGAGAATTATTCAGCGGACTTTGTCCTTCACGCTCCATACCACGGGATGAATATTGCCTCGCTCTTCGAACCTATCCGCAAGGCGAGTGTAAACGTCATGACCGACTGCTTCCAGGTTGCCGCTGAAATCGGTGCAGCGGTTGTCATGCACCCGGGGTATTACGCCTGGGAACAGGAGCGGGGACAGGCAGGCCGGCAGTTCAGAAAATCGCTGCGGGAACTCTGCAATGCTGCACAGGAACGCTCCGTCACGTTCTTGTTTGAAAACATGGGGGACATGCATTTTTTCAATTTACGGACCCCGGAAGACCTCGACCTGATTGACGGGTGCGGGCTGGCGCTCGATATTGGTCATGCACATATCAACCGCTGCCTGCCCGGATTCTTACAGGCAGGATTCAGCCATATGCATATCCACGACAACAACGGGAAAAAAGATACCCACAGTCCCGTGGGAGAAGGCGATATCAATTTTATTCCGGTAATGGCAGCACTGCGGCGTACCGGAGCGAGTGCCGTTGTCGAAGTGAAATCATTTGACGGGGTTAAAAAGAGTATCCGGGCACTGGAAAGGATGTAAACGCGTTTTTTGGGCAACTCACTGTTCAGATTAACGTACCCGAAACGGAATTTTATGACAATGCTCGTTATTCCAGGACCGAAGAATTAGTAACAGTAAAATTTTTTCCTGGTAAAAAAAGGTTAGTCGATATCTTCTGACCTGCATCCGTGTATGCACCACAAAGATTCAGGAGGGTATCTGCCATCATGGTCCCGTTTGGCAATATGGACAGATCCACACACTTTACATTGCATTTGACCGGTACAATCATCAATCAGATTCATAACCTCTTTTGTCATGTCAGTTACCTTTTCCGGATGTCCTTTCTCGTCATATCACTTTATGGTTTCGATTCTGGCAGGATCCCGGGTCCTTTCAACCAAAAGGTCATATTCGGGTTCTGTTGGCATTTAGTATCTCCAAAGCCCTTTTTCTTCAGTAAAAAAGAATAATCCGGCAGAGAGAGGGAACTCCCTGTCGTTCAAGGGATACGCTTTTTTTCGTTTCTGCTCTTACACGAGCCAGCCAAAGAGCCCGCGGTCTTCCTGCTCCCTGGCAGCCAGCTGTTGTAACCGTTCCTGTTCTTTTTCGAGGATCCGGATCTGGTCTTCTATCGTAGCCCGGACCTCGGTATTCAGGGTGGCATTGCTTACCAGCTGGTGCAGCTCGGCGAAACGGGCGTTGTTCTGTACAGACTGGGCTGCAAGTTCCCGGGCAGCCTCCCGATCTCCCCCGAATAATACCCGCATAAATGAGCTCCGGGTCTGGATACGGTCCTCTAGCTTCCGCATGGAACTGGCGGAGTTATTGAATTCCCGGGCGATTGCAGATACGTTACGACCGATACCCCCGCTCAGGTCTTCCACATCCAGCAGGGTGGTGACCGCGATCCTGACTTCATTCTCGTTTTTGATACGGTCACGTTCCGAGGAACTTATATTCCGGAGTGTGGCATTGAGGTTCTCAAGGCTCTTATGACGGTTCTCCCGCACTTCAGCGATAGTCAGGCCGGATCTTCGATTGCTGTCATCAGCTCCGGATTCTGCTTCATCCTCCACTTTGGGGGTAGCGTCTTTGGTCTGGGTTGTGGCAGCTGCTACGGTAATGCCAGCCTTAACCCCATCACCCTCCTTTACTGCGATCACCGGCAATGCAAACGTGGCCAGAACCACGAGGATTATCAACGCTATTATAATTTTTTTCATTTACTCACTCCAGAAGAGTGGTTATTCTCTTACTTGTCAGGTAATAAATTATTCCCGTTGCTCCTGGAAAGTACAGGGTAAAAGATCAGTGCGGAGCTATGTTCACCCAAGTACGCACCTGCATTGTCATGCAGGCGTTTTCAGGGACCATGCTCCCTGTTACTGCCTGCTGTCCTGTCCGATACCCGCAGACAGACTGCCTTTTGCCGGGGTGTGGATAAGAGTATACAATCCGCTCACCGAGGCGGTAGCCTTCGATGCTCTTTCCATGGAGAGCATGAGTATCCTGATGGCATCGTGCATGCCACCGTTTTTCCAGTGTTCCTGGATGCAGGAATGGGCAATCTGTTTGGTGATCTGGTTTCCGAGCACAACAAAGTTGCTCGCCGTGCCCTTTCCGGTCACCCGGAGATCGGCATCCGTTATTTCTGCCAGGGCAAATTCGCCGGCAGTTGCATAGAGTCTTCTCTTCTTCAGGATGCTCCCTTCAGTCTCACTGACCTCGCCCACCAGGATGCCATCCCGCTGGGTAACTTTCCGCTTATCGTCGCGGATGGTCAGGGAAATGCCGAGCGCTTCTGCCCGTTTTTTTAACTCATCATCCGTAACGATCATTCCACTGTACAGCTCATGTTCGAGGGTGTCGGTCGACAGCTTGTCCCCGCAGGTGATGATCTCCCGCATATCACCCGCCATAACCGCCCCCTGCATACCGATGAACGCAATGACCAGGCTCATTGTAGTACCCCGTTCCCACCCTGCCGGCAGACCGACAGGCAACCGGCGGTATCGAATGACAGGGTTGTTATACTCCCGTTCCCCCTCTCGATAGGACCGGTTGTTCCTGGTACTCCCGTTTTTCCGGTCTGCCGCCAGAGTCCGGGATACCAGGCCGGAATGCATACTTTTCCCGGCATAACCAATACCATAGCATCGTGAAGTTGATACACCTACCCCCTCTTATACCCGAACTTCCGGAGCAGTCCTGTCCGCCAGGCAACACCGTCAGGACCTTCAACACCCCGGGGTTTTTCACCATCAATCAC
>Ga0105106_10002208_pt1 | contig 14009 bp, 15 predicted proteins | sample PPLLaktember2015_5_FD_79109 | JGI IMG/M metagenome (GOLD analysis project Ga0105106, IMG submission 79109) | Freshwater sediment microbial communities from Prairie Pothole Lake near Jamestown, North Dakota, USA - PPLs Lake P8 Core (1) Depth... | ecosystem: Environmental > Aquatic > Freshwater >...
CCGAGTTGAGACAACCCGAGGCCCACATACTATTGCCTGACGCTCACCTCCCTCTCTACGAGAGAGTGTCTTAAGTCCTTTGCATCAGCAAGACGCTTTCGAATAGCTATTGCCAAAGAATAAAAATCGAACAAGGGGCAAAATATAGATGGTTTCAAGCCCAAGAATCGGAATCGTCGGTGGAGGCTTTGCTGGTCTTTATACGGTATTTTCACTCAGAAGAATCTTCCCTCCGGGCGTAGATATCACACTCTTTGACAAGAACAATTATTTCCTTTATACGCCTTTCCTCCATGAGATGGCTACCGGCACGGTCAACGCACGGCATGTTGTCATCCCGATCCGAAAAGTCGTGGATCCAAAAGAGGTTCAAATCCGCTGTGAAGAGGTCATCCGGGTCGATCTAAATAAAAAGGTTATTGAGTGCCCCTCCGGAAGATTTAAATTCGATCATCTCGTTCTCACACCAGGAAGTGAGCCGAATTTTTATTGTTTCCCGAATCTCCAAGAAAACTCGATCACGTTCAAATCTATTGAAGATGCGATCAGGTTGAGAAACAGCCTCACGGACGTGCTGGAGAAGGCCGCTCTTGAAAGGGACAGGGAAAGGAAAAGAAGCCTGCTAACCATCACTGTTGCGGGAGGAGGATGTACCGGCGTGGAGTTAGCGGCTGACATTGCTCAGTTCATGAGAATCATTCTCCGTAAAGACTATCCCGAGCTCAACCGGTCCGAAGTCAGAATTATTCTGATCGAGGCGATGGACAGGATTCTGCCGTCCTTCCCGAGGTACCTATCCAACATTGCCGTAGAAAGGTTGAGACGCATGGGGATCGAGGTACTTCTGGACTCTCCAATTCAAGGGGTGAATCAGGATTACATTGATCTCAAGCATGAAAAGATCTCAAGAGGAATATTCGTCTGGACGGCAGGGGTGAAGGCCCGGCACCTTCCCCTCCATCCTGAACAGAACCGGGACTTGAATAACCGAATTACCGTGAACGAACATCTTGAAATTCCTGGTTACCAAGGAATCTATCTCATTGGGGACGGAGCCCTTTTTAAAAAGGATGGCATCCCTTTACCTTCAACCGCATCTGTGGCTGTCCAGGAAGCAAAGTATGTCGCTAAAGATATTCTGCTTGATTTCCAGAAAAAAGAAGCCCCTCTTTTTCAGTTTCGTTACCGGGGAGATATGGCCTCTCTGGGATTTATGTTCGGTGTGGCCGAGGTATACGGATGGAAGTTTAAAGGCATTCCCGCATGGATCATCTGGAAAGCCTTCAAACTGGGAATGCTCCCGCGGGTGAAGAATAGGTTTCAGATCGTAGCGGATTGGCTGATCACCCTTCTTTTCAAAAGAGACACGTCAAAACTGGTATAGAATGGCTCATGACAGACTTTTTCAGGCCAGAGCAGAATTGAGACAAATGGCAACGGCCAATCTTTTGAAGATGGCTTTCTGCCAGAAGGAAAAGAGGTGCCTATTAGGAGGGGTATGTCCTTTTCTTTTGGAATACCAAGGCATCCTATTTTGTGTCTCTGAAATCCTAGGACAGGGATGCCAGATCGAGAAATTGAGGTTGCTCTCCGAGCAGAATGCACACGATGATCACGAGATTTCTCGAAAAGCGATTGAGCGGCCTGTCGGGCCGTGGCTTTCCAGCCTTGGCTGCGCCTGTTGAATGACTTCTTGTTCAGGGGCTATAGCTGAGGAAAAGGATCGCATGAAGTCAGACTTTTCTGGAGGAAAGATCATGGAACAAAAAGATCGCCTAAATGCCCTTGAAGTAGCTCTCAATAACGAAATGAAAGAGCGGGCATTCTACCTTAAGCACGCTCAGAGGACTAGGAACCCCAGTGGTCAGGCTATGTTCCGGCAAATCGGTAATGAAGAGCTCGAACATTATGAACGGTTGAAGCAACTCCACCAAAGGTGGAAAAAGAATGAAAAATGGCCTGACACCGTGCCTCTCAAAGTGGAAGATACCCTTGTCAAAGACGTTCTCAAAAATCTGATCCAAAAGGTTGACAAAATGCCCGAAGAAGACGCTGACGATCTTGAGGCCGTTAGGACAGCGATCGACTTTGAGGCCAAAGGGGTGAAATATTATGCCGAGCTGAGGGATTCGGTCTCTGATCCCAAAGAAAAAGCTTTCTTTGACCTCCTATCAAGATTCGAAAATGAGCACTATCTTTCCCTTAAGGAAACAGAGGAATATTTCATTGATGCTGCTTCATGATGGTACCGGAAATTAGAACACCACGCCTTTGATGGGGAATGATCGGACCAGGTTGATTCAACAAAAAGAGGTATGAAGATAAGCAGCAGCCGAGCAAGTATCTTCGAGAATTACTTACAGGTGTAAGGGTAAAAGTGATGAAAACAATACCCGCCGGGATCGCTTTGCATCAATTCAACATCCACCATGCACTGCTTGCTCATATTCTCAGAGGTTTCTTTGTAATCCGGGCGCTGTTCCTCCTTTCTCTTGCAGTCGATGCAGATTGGCTCGTCATCATAGACGGATAGAATTCTCTGATCTTTTGGATTCAGCGACTTTCCACATTTCGCGCATTCCGTGACACAGACGATTCTTTCTTCCCAAGTGACCATCGGATTCCTCCCTCGTAAAGATTAACTCCGGATTGAAATCATTCAAAGGGATTCGGGACAAAACACCCTCCCATTTTGTCGGCCGATCTAAAAGCAAAATAGAAAAAACGCACCAGCCAGTGGGTTTATTAGCCAATAACGACTCGCATACTCCCCTGGCTAACAGCAGGAAGGATAATCAGAACAGCAAAGATCATACCAGCAACAACCATAGTTGGTCCGAGCTTTCGTTTTCGCCTTCTCCCGGTTTACTCTTGTTTTCTTTTTGTTCATCGTTGTCACCTCCATTCTTTACAAAAAAAAGATTGCACCCTATTTCACAGATGAGCTTCTATTTTATCCCAGAATCCGCTTGCCTTCCTGCAGACAGCAGTCCTAAGCCTCTTGCCAGACTTCGGAGCAATAAAAAGGCCCACGACCGCCCCTGCGGCACCGAGAGCACTGCCGAGTAGAATTCCATCTTTCATTTTCCCGATGTCGCGCCCCCTTTTCATGTCCTAACCCCCCTTTCTTTTCTTGTGACTTATTCAATTAGAAGTTAGTGATGGAATTGGATGATGTCAAGGAGGGGGGAAGAAAAAGGCAGGTGAATTTCCACTCCAATCGTGGGGGCGTTGATATAAATGATCCCAAATTCCGGATCGCGCTCTGCAATGGCAGCGGCATTAATATCCCGCGTACGGATGGCCGCCGAAAGTCCGTACTGGTATTACCACGCCCTTCCGCAAGACGTAGAATATGACCCTGAAAGAAGGCTCATCGGGGGACGATGCGATATATCCTATCGTCACCAGGCCTTGGGTCGCCCCTGCCATCTCTGTTGTTTGTCAGAAAATAAAGCATCCCTTCGGGGCCCTCGACAACATCTCTCAGCCTCCCATACCTTCCCTCACGATCGCCGGTGGCAAACCACCGCTCGATCTCCACGACCTGATACGTGTCAGCTTGCCTTTCCCACTTGACCCTGATCAAAGCTTGGCTCCTCAAGGTCGCAACGAAGAGATCGTTTTTCAGATGGGCGAGCAACTTGCCCCTGTAAAAAGTTATCCCCGAGGGCGGGGTGGTCTGCTTCCAGACAATTTGAGGGTCGATGTAAGGTTTTGTCCCTGGAGCCCCAATGACTTCGGGCCACCCGTAGTTCCCTCCCTTTACGATCACGTTGATCTCATCGTGGGCGAAAGCGAGAGACTCTCCTGAAGGTCCATGCTCCGACTCAAACAGGTCTTTCGTCTCTGGATGCCAAGAAAGGCCCTGAGGATTTCTATGGCCGTAGGAATAGATCGGAGACCCGTTGAAGGGGTTGTCCCTGGGGATCCCACCCTCAGGAGTCACTCTCAATATTTTCCCAGCAAGGGATTGAAGGTCCTGTGCCAGTTTCCCTCTAAATGTCTCTCCTGTGGTGATGTAAAGCAGGCCGTCCGGCCCGAAGGCGATTCGGCCTCCGTTATGGAGCCTGCCTCCCGGGATGCGATCAACAATGACCTTGTCGAGAATCCCTTTGTCTTCTGAGTCCTTGAGCCTCACAACCCTGTTAAATAGCTGGCCATCCATTCGATGGGTATGCATAACGTAAACATAGGGCTTGCTCGAAAACTCCGGATGAAGGGCAAGGCCCATCAGGCCTCCCTCCCCATGGTGGGCAACGTCCACTTCGGCATACGGTTGCTTCAGAAGTTTTCCATTTCTAATCAGTCTAATTCTGCCCGGCCTCTCGCTGACCAGCGCCCTGCCATCTCCGAGGAATACCAATGACCATGGTACCTCGAGGTCTTCTATCCATGGTTCCACTCTGACGCCGACTCCGTCGGCAACGAACCGGTCCCGTATCTTCTGAGGCTCCTCGCCTACCGCTGGTTCGGGGACAGCTGCGCGGCTGAGGAGAAAAACAATCACAACACAGAAAACGGATAAGGATTTCATTCGCCTTCACCCATTCGACTGCACAACCTCCGATGTTTAGACCGGGGAGTCCAAGGGCTTATTTCATTTGGGTGTTCGATCAGCGAAACTCCCGCCTTCAGAGATCCTAGGTCTACTCTTTAAACGTGAGCTAGCGGTTCACTTCGGCCTGTGACTCCGGGAATGAGACGGACCTCGGCTTCAACCCCGACCCACTCCACAGGCCGAGGCCACCCCTATTGGCTTAACTTGAAAGCGATTGTTGCGACATGTTTCCCCTGAAAACGTGCGGCTGCTAACTCATTCTCGCTCGGCATCCTCTCCCCTCTGCTCCCAGCAATTGTCGACGTTCCATAGGGAGATCCGCCCGTGATTTCATCCATGCGCGACTGCCCCTGGAAGGTGTAGGGTAAGCCGACAATAACCATTCCCTGGTGAAGGAGAGTAAAATGAAAACTCAAAATAGTGGATTCCTGCCCTCCATGTTGCGTGTTAGAACTCGTAAATACGCTACCTACCTTTCCAACAAGTGCCCCTCTTGCCCAAAGTTGGCCCGTAGCATCAAGGAACTGCCTCATCTGTCCACACATGTTCCCGAACCTCGTCGGTGTGCCGAAAATAATCGCATCAGCCGAAGCAAGCTCGTCAACCTTGCATACGGGGATGTGAGCAAATGCCTTCTGAGGCTCAAGCGCCCCCATTTTCCCGAGGATTTCCTCTGATAACGTCTCCGGAACGCGTTGCATCTCCACTTTCGTTCCTATCACCTCCCTGGCTCCCTCTGCAACAGCCTCTGCAAGACGGTAGATATGGCCATACATGGAATAGAATACAATCAACACCTTCATGACTTCTGCCTCCTTTCCGCTCGGTTCAAAAAATCGTTATAATCCCAAAACTGATCCTATTGGAAAATAATGTGACCTCCTTCTGTTTTAGGAGGGAAAACTGTATTTTGAAGTCACTTGTCTTCCGGCGAAACCGGGGCCTGACAAAACCGTTAGTGGTTTACTTGTCTATCTGAGCCTTCTGCAGCTTTCCGCTGAAATCCCGGTAGATCACCTTCACCTGGCTGTAGGTATCAAGGGCTCCCCCACGACCTCCAGCTTCCTTCTTTCCGTAGCCCGAATGTTTCACTCCCCCAAAGGGCAGGTGAATTTCCGCTCCGATCGTGGCGGCGTTGACGTAAACGATCCCAAATTCCAGATCTCGCTCTGCAACTGCACTGGTATTAACATCCCGCGTATAGATAGCTGCAGAGAGCCCGTATGGGGTCCCATTGGCAATCCGGATGGCCTCGGAGAGATCATTGGCCCTGATGACTGAGACGACAGGCCCAAAGATCTCCTCCTGAGCGATCCGCATTTTCGGAAGAACTTCCGTGAAGATCGTCGGTTCAATGAAATATCCCTTTGAGTTGTCTCCTTCTTGTCTTGCCTTTCCCCCGAAAATGAGTTTTGCCCCCTCCTCTTTTCCGACCCCGATATACCTGAGAACTTTGTTGAACTGAGATTCGTTGACCACGGGTCCCACGTCAGTCTCTTTTCTCAGCCCATCCCCAAGTCTAAGGCGGGAGGCCGCAGTTTGAAACTTATCAACGAAGGTATCATAGACCTTCTTATGAACACCGATCCTGCTCGCGGCAGTGCACCGCTGTCCGCTCGTGCCAAAACCTCCCCAAATAGCCCCTTCGATTGCCAGATCAAGATCGGCATCGTCCATAACAATGATGATATTCTTTCCTCCCATTTCAGTATCGATCGGGCGCTGAATTGAGCCACAGATCTGTCCAAGGCGCTTTCCCACGTCGAGAGATCCTGTGAAAGAGATCGCGTTCACTCCCGGATGACTGACCAGGTATTCTCCCACATCTCCCCCAGGCCCATGGACCAGATTCAAGACACCCTTCGGGAGACCGGCCTGCTCGAAGAGTTCGACGAATTTTGCCGCACAAACGGACGTCTCACTGGAAGGCTTGAAGACAACGGTATTGCCACAAATCAGAGCCGGGAAAATTTTCCAAGCAGGAATGGCAATAGGAAAATTCCAGGGAGTGATCAGTCCGAACACGCCAACTGGGACCCTGACAGATTTCATGTCCTTGTCCGGGAGCTCAGAAGGGACCGTCTCTCCAGCTAACCTCCTTCCCTCGCCCGCCATGTAGAATCCCATGTCGACGCCCTCCTGGACATCACCTAGGGCTTCCGGCAGGATCTTGCCCATCTCGCGGGTTTCCAGTCTTGCCAGGCTCTCCTTGTTCCGGAAGAGAAGCTCAGCCACTCTGAACAGGATTTCGCCGCGACGCGGGGCAGGCGTCAATCGCCATCCCTGATAGGCCTCCCGTGCTGCCTTCACTGCGTCATCGACATCTTCCCGGCCCGACTTCGAAACGATGCCGATCGTCTCATCGGTGTTAGCCGGGTTGATGGAAAGAAACGTCTCGCCCGATCTAGAATCAACCCATGCACCCTTGATATAGTTTCTAACTCGTTTATCTCCAACAGCGGTGGTGTCAGTCATGAGGTATTTTAATGCAACACTTTGATATCATTTTCTGACATCAGTTTATCAATCATTGGCAAGCTTATTCTCGTGGCATAGGGCGCAATGAATTTGTGTCCCCTTGGGGATGCGAACCAAATCTATTTCCTCACCCTCAAAGACACGGTTTGCTGCTGCTCGTGAAAGGACTGTTCCATGTCCGAACATGCCGTGGCAGGCCTGGCATTCTGTTCTGAATGCTTCGAAGAAATTCTCGTGCCCCTCCACCCATCTGCGGCTGTTCACATTGTGAAGTCCGTGGGGTCCTCCCAGGGTCAGTGCCATGTTTCCACCGTGGCAGGCAACACACTCGATGATCGTACCTGCGTGCCCCTGGATTTTCTTGGCGGCCAGATTGTCATTCGCTTCCCTTGTCGGCCATTCGGCATGAGGACTACCATGACATGACTCACACGCCATGTCCCCGTTCTTGTGCCCCAGGCTGTTGCGATACAACTTGAAACCATACATCCCCGGGTACCCGGCAGGAGCCGGTTCTTCGGCAAACCGGTTGTTGGTGGCCACAATCGGTGTGGCAACATCAGGGCTGTCGGCATAGGCTGTGCGGCGAATGAGCTGTCCATCAAAGTTGCTCAGCACGTCTCCTGTGTGGCAGGACTGGCAGAGAGGCATATCGACCCAGGGGTAACGCTTGGTCACCTGCCCTACTCCACCCACAGCCAACATATTCCCGTGGCAGTCGAGGCAGACCAGTCCTGCCTGAGCCATCACCCCCCGGAAGCACTGGGTCCTTATCCCCGGGTGGCACAGATAGCAGGGGTTCGAACCTGTTGCCCGGGTGCGGGGAAACACCGGATTTCCAAGGCCATCCAGCAGCTGCCCATGAAACCCGTGAACAGCATGTGACATCCAGGGAATACCATTGGGAGGAGGGCCACTGCTTGCCAGATCCAACGCCGGAGAGTAGTGACACGTGGCGCACAGGACAGGTTGGTTTGACATGAGGGTCGTCAGGTTCGCGGCATCATGCAAAATAAGGATGTTTTCCTTGTACTGGATCACCGGATCCTGAGCAGTGCTCCATCCGGCGATGCCGTATTTTACCTGCACCGCATTGTCAGCTGCATTCTGACCGGTGGCATGGCAGTCGCTGCAATTCATCTCATAAGATACGGGGACAACCGTCGGAAGACCTCCGATGCCTATATTGTTTCTGGTCGCCTGCACACTCATGAGCGGATAAGGATTGGATTTTAGTCTATCATCCAGCTGGGTAATGGGAATCCCTGCTGCTGTAAACCAATTCATCTCAAAATTGTATCCGTGTACAAAAGGCTGTCTAACATTCCCGAGGCCCGGCATCACGGCACTGGGGCCGCCTGGAGGTGGGACCGGGATACCCTGATTGACCTGGAGGGTCAGGCCGAAAAGACTCTGGGCATAGTCCCAAAAATTCGTTTTGGGAACCCCTTTAACCAGACCGCTTGTCCTGTTGATAGAGCCCGACGGGTCTCTCTTGGCCTTATAATAAACGTCCACCTGCGAGTCATCCAGCAACTGCGGAAGTGTCCCTCTGCGTAATACCTGGGCATGGAGGACATTGAACGGAGGAAGGATCGTAAATACCGAGTAATCGGTGTCGTAACAATGCATCCCCAGGTCATTGAACGCAAAGATCTGATAGGGCCTCTCCTTGATGCCAGGAATTGTTGCTGCGGAAGTGGCAAAGGCCAAAAGACCGAATAGCAAGAGAACCATGACTCCGATTGCTACAACCCTCCCCAGATGCTTCCCGTTTGAATGGGTATCCATGTTCGTCCTCCCCTTTGGCCAATGTTGACCTGAAGTCAGCCAGAAGCACCCATAGATCTTTACGAATGACTTCGCCTAGGAGTGCTGTCGTTTTAGGAAAGCAAGTCTAACAAATATCAAGGAGAATAAGTAATGTCGATCAGCTCGACCCTAACAGTCTTCTCCTTAAGTTCTTCAATGAGCACCAGTCCGGTGCCGGGGGCGTAGAATTTATGCTCAATATTGCCTGGCTCAAGCTGTGTCCACTCCTTGGTTTTCAGGCATTTCTTAAAATCACCGTATTCCACCGAAACTTTCGCATTGAGCCTCAGAACCTTGGCCCTGTCCTCTGCTACGTCCTCATAATATTCCTGCTGGTAACATACCCCAGGCCTTGGCTCGGCAAGAATCAAATACCCTGGAAGGGCTCCGTCAACTCCTGCTTCCCACGAACCCTCTTTGCTCACAGTGCCATCGTCGAGATACGCAGTTGTGTTTTCTCCGCAGTACCAGACATTGCCATCATCATCCTGTGCGTACCAGTCAAAAGTTTCTTCACTGAGGGTCCCATCAACCGTCTCCACATCATAGACCACCCTGCAGTCAATGCTTCTGCCATCTACTGTAACCGTTTTGACATCACCGGTGACAGTGACCGTGTTCACAACATTGTCCTCATTTGGGACGGGTTCGTATACGAAAGTTGTTCCTGGTACGAGTGGCCAAAAGGGATTGTCTATGATAAGCGGTTCAGTGAAAACGGCAGATCCAAAGTCTGGAAGTTCACAAGGGCCCGCTTGCGCAGCTCCGATCAAGAAGCCGAGAAATATCATCACACTCAGGATAAAACGTCCCATCAACTTCAATGTTCTCATGGCGTACCTCCTTACTCTCTTAGTTTTGAATCATAATACTCACACATCACCGTTCCGTTTGCGGCGCATTATCCTCCTTTCCGAGACCTTGTGGCATCTCTGATTGAATTTGCGAGAGATGTTTTTGTCGATCAGAAGATCAGCCATCTGAATACCTGCTCCCTGCTGGTACCAATTTCTTGGCGCTTCACACCATGGCACAGTTTCGTAGTTCACCTCACTGTGAGAGTACGACTTCCTGTCCTTTGTTAAGTTGATAAAAATATAGTACTTTCCGAACATAATCCGTTGTCTCTCGGTAAGGTGGAATAGCACCCAACTTGGAAACAATATCCTCACCCGCATTGTAAGCGGCCAATGAAAGCCTAACATCGTTATTGAAAACCGACAGGAGATACTTGAAATGGCGAACCCCGCCCTCGACATTCTCCTCGGGATTGAAGGGATTTGATACATTTACTCGAGAAGCAGTTGCTGGCATCAACTGCATCAATCCCTTTGCCCCTTTCCGGGATACAGCGATTGGATTGAACCCAGACTCAGCCCGAATGATTGCCTTGACCAGAGCAAAATCCATTTGGTACTTTTCGGAAACCTTGGAAATCAGAGAATCATAATTATTATCGGCAGGAATGCATGATGCAGATCCTGCAGAGGGAAGTGCTATCTCCCCTCCTTTCTCCATCTGATTCTGGATGTAAATCTTGAATTGGGGGTCTCTAGGGCAATTGGTAAAGTGAAGAATTCCATTTTCATCTTCGTACCCATAGATGTCTGCCCAACTGGGAGCACAAATACCTATCAAACATACAATCATCACTACTCTTAAGATAGTTGCCATTCTCATTCCTAAGAACGCGCTGTTCTCATTACCGTTATCTTTCGATCAATATCAGCCTTGTCCTCTTTCTGACCCTTCACCTATTTGACGGAAATGAGCTCCACTTCAAAAATCAGGGCACTGTTCGGTGGGATGGTGGAACTTGCGCCACGCTCGCCGTAGGCAAGCTCTGGAGGAATGAAAAGCTGCCACTTGGAACCTTCCTTCATCAACTGCAGGGCCTCAGTCCAGCCTTTTATAACGCCATTAACCGGCAAAGTTGCCGGTTGTCCCCTTTTGTAAGAACTGTCGAACTCCGTTCCATCGGTTAAAGTGCCTTTGTAGTTAACCGTGACCGTATCCTCTGCCTTGGGGATTTTGCCAATGCCTTCAGTTAAAATTTTATATTGCAGGCCACTCGGCAGAGTCTTAACCCCTTCCTTCTTCTGGTTCTCTGCAAGGAACTTTTTTCCTTCTTCAAGGTTCTTCGCCGACTTCTCCATCAAATCTTTCTGACGGGCACCTGCCACCCTCTTCTGCAGCTCCATAATCGTCGCGCGAATCTCTTCCTGGCTCATTTGAGGTTCTTTCCCGGCAAGTGCATCCTTGATTCCGGAAGCATAGATGTCCAGGCTAATGTCTACTCCCTGGTTCTTAAGACTCTGACCAAACTGAAAACCAAGACTGTAGCTCTCTTTGTCTTTCTGACCCTTCAGCTCAATTGTTTCTGCCGCCAAAGTGACACTGAACAAAAAACCTATGACGAGGGCTATGGTTAATAAATACTTCATATCAATCTCCTTTTCCGAAATCTTCAACTGGTTAAGTTACGGGCCGCAAATTGTGTTAGGCAGTAGTATCAACTTGCCCGGTGCTCTGGTAATATTCTGCGGACTGCTATGATACTAATGCCTGACCCCATGACCCCCCTGATAAGGCCTCTCCTTGATACTCGGCACCGTTTCGGCAAAGACATTGCCGACCATCAAGACCAGAGTCAGGCAGAAGACCACACCTACAAGCCCACATGATCTTATACGCATTCTTTCTCTCCTTTCTTCATAGCAGGAATCATGACAAGCCCCTGAGCCAATCTACCAGCGGCAATATGAAACTCCGGCCCTTCCCGTTTAGGAGAATCAATCAGGGTACAAGGAAAAGTGTTTGTTTGAGACAGAGCAAAGACCGTGCCATCCGTGATAACAGATGGACCCCATCGAAATATCTTAATTGCCGCATAGTTAAAACATGGACGTGCAGGACCTCATCGTTCCGAGAAATTTCTTCTGTCCTGTGGCGCAGAACTCCGTCCTCAAAGACAGGACTTTTTCTTCTTTGACAAGACTCTCTGCGGCTGCGAGAGTTCGCCTGTTCATTGTAAGAAAGATCCTGAAAAAACCCGAATGGCGTCGGGTCTGAAAGGGACTACGGAACGTCGATACTTACCTTTAGGGTGTGTCTCTTGCCCTGATGGGTGATCTTCGTGACAATCGCCCAGGGGCCCGACATGATCAGAACCATTTTGGCCCTGTAAGCCTCTCCGTTCAGTTTGGCACCCACTTTATAATTCATAGGGGCCATTCTGGGCATGGGCGGCATGTAATAGTTAATCAGAACTTGTGCATCCTTCACTGGTTTTCCTGTGGCATCTCTGATCTCCACCTCGACCTGATTGTCGCCCAGGACAGGAGGGTTCTTGTCGATCCGGAAAACGACATCGTATCCCCCCACGTTCTTCTTCGCTTCGTAGCCCCTGGCGTGAGCAAGGGCCGCGGTCAGCGACAGAATCGCAAAGAGGACGGATAAGACCTTCATGGCGCTTCCAGGATTAAATTCGAGAATATCACTCTGTAGGTAACAATCGCCGTGAACACGAGAATTAAGGACACCGATACCAGGGTCAGCCGTCTCTGAATAACGGGAATAACCTCTCGCAGGGTGTCGGTCTTTCGAAAGGGCATGAGTAAACCCACCCCCATCCCTGTGATCGTGCTTCCTAGAAGGGCGATATAAAGGGGATAACCGACGTATCCGTATTCCCGCTGCAGGATGCAGAAAGGGCAGTGATGGGTGGGGAGCTCGTAAAAATAGAGCGAGACAAACGAGAGGATCGAAACAACCGCAACCAGAAACTGGAGTCCACTCAATCCCGCGAACAAATAGCCTCCTCTGTTTCTGAGGTAAAACCAGAACCCTGCCGCAAGGGTCAGGGCAGTCCAGGAATAGAAAACAATCTTTACCGGGAGGCTCGGGAGGGAAGCGACTTCAGAAGCAACACTCGCACCGCTTACGCTGAAGAGGCTCCCGCAGCAGGATGTGATGACATCCGGCCGGAGGAGGAAAAAATAATTCCCCTGGAGAACCGCTTCGACCACGATAAAGGGGCTGATCACAAGGAGAAGAAAATACTTCTTCTTGATCAACGGATAATCGTAAGCCCTGTTATCGACGTAGTTAAAGATGAGCCAAAGACCACCTAGCAGAAAACTCGCCACCTTGAGAACGAGCGTGGGATAACCGTAGGAATTCACATAGAGGCTTCCTGCGGCACACATGGCCCCCACAAAAAGGGTATGGAGGTGGTCGGCGGCGTAAACAAACAGGAAGAGGGATCCCAGTTGAAACGCGAAGGCATAGGCAAGGAGTGACGAGATGAGATACGTTTTTCTCTCCAGATTCAACTGGACCTCGCTTCCACTCTTCAGGTCCCAACTTCTTAGAATCTGGATTCCATGGCGGGTGGAATAGAGAATCATGAAGGTGACCAGGATCGAGGAGGTAAGAAGCGCCAGGATGGCGGGATGAAAAACCATCAGCATCCTCCGTTTCCATCAATTCTCCCGTCCCTGAGACAGATCACCCTTTCTACGACGCTCGAGTTGAACACGATGGGATCATGACTTGAGACGAGGACCGTCTTGTCGTTTTCCCTCAACCGTCTCAGGATCTCCATGAACTCCTGGGAGAGCTTCGAGTCGAGGTTTCCAGTCGGCTCATCTGCGATGATCACTGATGGATCGTTGATCAGGGCTCTCGCAATGGCCGTCCTCTGGGCCTCTCCTCCTGACAGCCACTCCACCCGGGCGGAGGCTTTTTGGGAGAGATCGAAGAGGTCAAGCAATGCCGATGCCCGCCTTCTCAACGTGGCATGACGTTCACCCGATGGGTAGGCGGGAAGCATTACATTCTCGAGCACAGTGATCCCCTTGATGAGATTGAACTGCTGGAAAACAAACCCGAAGGTCTTCCGTCTGACCTCTGTCAGGAACCGCTCCGGCAGGCTCGTCACCTCGCGATTCATCACGGTGATGCGACCTGAGGTAGGTCTTGCCATGCAACCGATCATACTGAGGAGTGTTGTTTTCCCTGAGCCGCTGGGCCCCTTCAGTGCGGTGATACGACACGGTTCGATGGACAGAGTAATCCCATCGACCGCCACGAACTGATTCGGCCTTCCCGCATTGAAGACTTTTCGAACGTCGAGTAGTTGAATCATAACACTGAC